>Ga0307517_10001108_pt1 | contig 45543 bp, 50 predicted proteins | sample 23_EM_MG_FD_194515 | JGI IMG/M metagenome (GOLD analysis project Ga0307517, IMG submission 194515) | Populus trichocarpa ectomycorrhiza microbial communities from riparian zone in the Pacific Northwest, United States - 23_EM | ecosystem: Host-associated > Plants > Roots > Unclassified | place...
ACGTGTGTGTTTACGACGAGTTCGGTCTGCGAGTGGACGGTAAGCGACAACCAAACAGAAACGGTTAAACGCACGTTAAAAACATGAAGCATCCTGTTTAGGTCCAGCTTCCAAGCAGCAATCGTCTCCTTGTCATTTTTCGCGTGGAGAAGTCGGGAGACTACATTCCGCCCGCTTTTTTTGATGACCTTCCTTTGAATCTCGGCCACGGTCCTGCGATCGAAATCATGGTAAGTGACTAGTGAGCGTTTGAGAATGCACATCGCCAGGGATTTAATTTACGACGTCAGTTGATTTATCGCCTCACATACGGACTGACTAAGGTCATCCAACTTCTTTCTACCCACTCCCCGGTCAAGTGCTCTACAGATATCAGCGCAGCCCAAACCAAGCTCGACGTAATCCAGTTCATTCATCATTGAGTCCTGGATATATGTGAACCCAAATACTATCGAAAAACAAGAAGGAATGTACCCTAATCATCGTCAGGAGGGCACCGACGGAACCAAACGCGATCTTAGCCGGTGCGATGCCAGAGATCTCCTTGGCAAGATTCACGGCCTCAATGGCCAAATTCAACGAGGAGAGGGTATCGTTACAGCCCTTCGGTCGCCGGGGCTTTGTATCCATGGTTGGAGCCCGAGGTGGCTACGAGAAAACTATGTGGCGTGAAGAGTGCGAGGAAATACTCGAGCCCTCGTGGGAGTGAACAACAACGTTAATATGGCGCGCCTCGTGTGAACGAAGTCATCTGATGAAGAGAGTTATATTTGTTGTTGGCCCGTGTGAGGCTACTAATCGCCAAGATTACATTTTACCCGTCCCACAAGCGTACGCCGCTTGTTTCGGACGTAGAGAGAACTCTATCACAGAAAACGATGTATAGTCATATTCAAAAGGTATGCGTACGCTGAAGGGGGTCTGTAGTGAAAATATTGAAGGAATATGTGGATGGAAACGGAGTGTCATGACCTTGTCGACGAAATCAGCGGGATTTCAGTCGACACAGATGATGGGCGACCACGACCCGGCGGAGACGTTTTTGAGTCCAATGATCGTCATGTGTTCGAACATCATCCTCCCTTGCCCAAGGCGCCACTGCATGCCAACCCGGTCACCGAACGGGAATAACTGCACAGTGTCAGCGGACCCGTGCGAGGGATGAGGTTACCAACTCACATCGCTGTTAGCCTCGAGATCTGCAATATGCCACTGGATACGCTTGGAGACTTCCTGGACCACTTTGCTCTTGGTCACAGGCTCTGGGGGGTTCTTGTAGTTTTTGGTAGACATCTGACCGCATATTTATCAACCATGAGGCGGCCTTCCCCGACCTTCAATCCCCCACGCACCTGCATTGACCTCGCCTTTGACCTCCTCCCATCCCCTTCTACCAGTTGCTTCAACCTCTTCTCAACATGTGTGCTGGAAGGATACCCCGGGAACTAGAGACAAGAAATGAGTTGTTGCTAGCGAACCGCCAATAGCCTCAGGGACATACGTGCATCCTGATCATTATCCCGCAGCAATTTGCGTCAAAGGGAAAATCGTCCCTGTTATCGATCCCCTCAAATTTCCCGTCCAACGCATCGAGTAATTTTACTCCGGGACGGCCCCTCGTGGAGAAGTAAACGAGCGGCTTCTGGGTCCAGGTTTTCTGGGTGTATTCGCACACATACGGAAGCTGCGGTACTATCACTCTCGAGTCCCCTTGTGGGAGGAGCGGGAAATCTAGGTCCTCTGGAGGAATTCGATAAAGTGGAGTACATCCACCTGGGATGCTTATTAGCTGTGAATTAGAGGGGTTGTCTCCTGCTTACGATGTTTCCGGCGTCGAAGAGATAGGGAAGTGTGGCGGCTCTGGGCAAGGGCAGGACTTCCTTTCCCAGCGGGTGGCCGAAACTGTTTTCGTCCCGTCCCGTGATATGTGCTATGCTGATAACAGAAAATCCAGGGCGAAACTACTCCTTCATCGACCCCCGAAACTGCACCGCCGTGCCCCTGAAGATATTCTTGGAAGGGCGTTAGGGGTGTGGCAGAACGGGGATATTCTTGCGCAGCGCCCGTGCCGAAGGTATGGAGGTAGTTGGTAGGGAGTATTCTCAACGTGTCGTAGTGGGAATGGTATGGTTTCTCATCGATCTCTGACCCCACGACCGGTCCACCGAGGGTCGGTCTGATACGATCTGCTAAAGCGTCGATCTCTTCCCGACCTTTCAATGCGTTCTGATGTTGGCTTTTTGTAGACATAGCACTGGCAGGTGCACCGACAATCGAAGGTACTGACTTCATCTGAGCCCGAGAAACCATAAATATGCTTAGGGACAAGGTATGAGTCGTACTTACAGGGAGGATCGGACTGCGGGCTGTATCCTGGGGGGATCGGGGCCGCCGTTAATACGATATCTCTTAACGTGTATGGGCACTTACGATGGTTTCAGAATATGGCCAGACTAGCCGCGCGGGCTCAGTTACTACGGCGTCGACTAGTTGCCCCACTGCCAAGCGTAAAGGGGTGAGAAACTACTACGCAAGAACCGTTACTTACCTCCATTTTCGTTCATCTCAGTTTGTTGGGCCACCCCGGACTTACCCAGTGGCCGTATCAATTCTCCCCCATCTCCCTGGGCTAGGGTGAGCGAAGAACCAACATAAATACAAACGCATACCCGGGGAAGGTCCTGAGTGTCATGATGATGTAGCAATACCGACCCCACGCCGGGCCATTGCTAGGATGTGTTACTTTACACGACCCTGCATGAGGAGTGGCTCTGACCTGAAATACCGATTCCGAAACAACATCAAAATCATCACGGTCGTCCTTAGCAGAGTTCGTGAGTAGTATTACGTATGGGTGGTGGATTCTAGACAAACCAAGGTTGGAGTGAAAATCCGCTTGCGAATTGTGTAATAGCGTATGAAAACGCATTGATCGTACCCGTCTGGGATCATGGACTCGAAGGCAGAACTCTCGCTCGAACTGCCACCTCCCCGGGTGGGCCGGGTAGGAAAAGGGTATGGTCCACAGTTTGTGTGTACTAACCCTTGAGTGCGCCATGACCCCCACACAGACACCGACCCAGAAGCGACCGCCGGAACTCCCACCGAGAACTCGCACTCCATGGGAGTCTGGTTATCTGAGTACACGACCGTCGCGAACTCCTTGGTTAAGTCAACTCCAGTCACGAGGACAGGTCTGACATTTTCCCCATGCCCATGTTCACGCGCGAAGTCAACCCACGAGTCATAGTGCTGCTTGATGTAATTCTCAAAGGTACGCTCTCTTTCGATGTCTTCCCGGTAGGTCGGATACTTGGTAATCAGGGCAGCTCCTTGCTTGCGGGTGAGTTCAAAAGCCATCCTTGCGCCAGGTTCCACAGCGCTAGAGTGTTCGGTCAACCGATGGTTACTGGGAAACACCAGTAGTCCACACGCACCAAGCAACGGCCACTGAACCGCCAACATCCACCCCAATCTCCCGAACCGTGTTCGTGCGTAGGTACCCAGCGGAACGAGCTTCGCCTAGTATGATCGGGCCGACATCCAATGGTTCGAAGGTGGAAGGAACATCGGTGCCAGGCACCCTCGATCCTAATGGGATCCCCGCAGAGAACAGAAGGTGGAACCTTCCCCGACGGGTATAGCCGACATCGCCTGGCCTAACTCGCCTGTAGCTGTAGATGGGACCAGGCTCCCTAAAATTGACATCAGACTGGGCTTGCGGCGGATCGAGTAAAAACTATCGACCAAAGGGCGTCACCGTATTTTAACGGGGCCAGGGCTCTGTACTGCATGAGACCGGCTAGAAGGTATGGATGTATGGGATAAGCGTACTGTCTGTAAACTTTCCAGGGTGCGGACGGGGAAGGCATGAGGGCGTGGTAAGAGGGTCGAATCGCCCCGACCCTAGTATCGTGCAAAATGTATGGGGAGTGTTGGGGCTGTGCTTCCTAACAAGACTCCAACACACGCCCATAAACGACTAAATATGGGGCGATGGGTCTTATCAGGTTTACGCCATATTATGTGGGCATAAAAGGTTCTCACCTGGAACTTAGTCTAGTGATTACGTCAAATACGCTAGCTCGGGCGGGATGTCTGGATGCCTCCGCCACCAATAATCCATACCCGTCGGGGTCCGTTGAGCAGATACCAGGGGGACCCCCAAAGGCCGATGCGGTGCGAGAGTCAGCCACACCCCGCCGGGGTGGTGGTTGGCTAGTCCTTGGGTTCCAAACGAAGGTTCATGACAGACGAATCCGGACTCCTTCCAAGCTGCACTAGAGGGCAAACCTGCAAAAACCCGTTGATATCGCAGCGATCGAGAGCTTTGGTGATCAGGGATAGGGGGAGTGAACCGAGCATAATACACACCACTGGTCTCCTCTACGCGGACTGACTGAACAATCCAACTGACTTCGATAGCCCCGATGGATCAGTAGAAGCGAGTATGAGCTCAACATGTCCAACTTCTTTAAACCATGGGGCCATATGCGCCGTAAGCTGCCCGGCTACTAAAATCAATGGGTAATGAGGAACGGAGTTTTGATCACCGTAAGGGTAACATTACCGGACCCCAAAAACAATCTTGGTTGAGGCTCAGTGCCTGCTTCGCGACGTCCATTGCCGTGTTCAAGAAGGAGAGAACGCCGTCCAGACGTTTCTGTCGTTTTGCAGCCATGATCGAAACCCAACACAGCGGGCAACGGAAAGGAATCTGGACGTCAAACCCTGGCGGAGACGAGTGTTACGACCGTTAGAGCACAGAGCTACCCATGAAGGTCATTACGTTGTTGGTTGCTTGCGGGGAATGGGGCCCCGGAGCCGAACGTAATCAGTGGTGAACGGCCTCCGCTCGGCTCGAGAAGCACTGGGACGGCCGATTACTGAGGCAGACTTGAGCCAGATTTCGTCGATATACAGGGTCATTCGTTGCAGCAGAATCTGGTCCGATGTTTTGCATGGTGAATTTGTATTTGGTATCTAAAATGGGCACCAACAAAATGTCTCCCGAAATGCGAAAATAAGATAGAGGGTGCAAAAAAAGGTCTATTAGGGAGTGAGACATTCCACAAAACCACCGTGTTGAACAAACTAAGGTATCTAACCAGATCCTGTGAACAAATTAGCACCCAGAATAATATCACATGGTAGAATAAACACCCACCTCCAGAGTAGACCTTGCCGAACATAACCTGCTGAAGTTTGTCGTAGAGGGACAACACACCAGCACCAGCAATACCACGGAGGATGTTGGCACCAGCACCTTTGAAGAGGGACTTGGGACCTTCCTTGGCGATGATCTGAGAGCCAGCATCGAACATGGACTTGTAGTGAACGGTTCCACCGGAAGTCATCATCATACGACGACGGATAGTATCCAGTGGGTAAGAAGCCAAACCAGCACCAATGGTAACACCCCATCCCAGACCGAATGAGGCAAGGAAGGAACCTTCAAGAGGGCCAACGAGGACGACGGGCTCTGCAAAGTGCATTAGCGCATGTAACGGATTGAATTTTTTTTAAACAAAGATTCTTACTGAGCGAGTCGTAGACACCGAAGTAGAGACCACGGTAGACGATAATACCGACAACTGAGGGGACGAAGCCTCGGTAGAGACCGGCAAGACCGTCAGACTTGAGAGTCTTACGGTAAACGTCGACGAGACCGTTGAACTGGCGGTCCCCTCCGCCCTTGGCAGATTTGGCATCGTTCGCGAGACGAGTACGAGCATAATCAAGCGAGTAGACGAAGAGTAAGGAGGAAGCACCAGCAGCACCACCAGAGGCGACGTTGCCAGCGAACCACGTCCAGTAGCCCTCGGACTTCTTGAAGCCGAACAGGGATTTGAAGTAATCCTCTGTTAGGGAACAACACGTCAGGAGAGTACATAGTAAAGAAGGAAATGAAACTGACTGAAGGCGAAGTTCAAGGCCTGAGTCGGGAAGTAACGGATAACGTTGGCCGTGTTACCCCTCCACAACGAAACCAAACCCTCGTCCTTGTAGGTTCGCGAGAAGCAGTCAATGACACCCTTGTACGGGTGAGAGAGGCGGCCCTGCTTGATCTGGTGGGGAAAAGAGGTTCAGTATGAAGTCGCGCGACTGCTACTGGAATAGTCCTACCATCTCATCCTGGTTCTGGACAAGCAACTTGACACGTTCAATTGGGGCAGCTGAAGTCTTGGACACAGCGGCGGAGACACCACCCATCAAGAAGTCGACTATACACGTTGCCAGCTCAGTGCTCGAAACTCAACAACAATGACGGAGAGTTTACTGACGGGCGAAATCCTTTGGAGTCTTGGCCCTTTTGGTCTCAGACATTTTTGAGGATAATAAAAAACAAGGGAAGGAGGGAGAAACGGAGTGGTGGTGGTAAGAGGGTGAGGGCGAAAACTCAGAAAGACGCGTCTGAAAAAGGTTTCGGATAGCCCGGATCAATTCGTCTTCGGCGAGCGCCGACGAGAGATCGGGCCAAAACGGACGGGGTAGTTGACACGCCGGGGGAAGTGCACCCGATACTCAACACATGGCATTCAGCCTTCCGAACACACGAGTATATGCTTCAGAGTATGCACGCAGATAATATTAGCAGAATGTCGAATCGCTACTACTGTAAATAATAGAATACATGTCCCAAAAACCCGACAGTGTGAAACTACCATCTCGTCGCAGGCGGGTTACGGTACGAGCCTGACCCGGAATTGTAGGAGGTGTGACGCGGGCCGGCAGATGTCCTCGAAATCCCGCGATTGGCGGGTATAGGAGGGAGTGTGCGCCACGCCGCCGTGTCAGAACCAGCCATCGTCGGAGGTACTGTGACAGGCCCGTTGGGGGTCCCGGGTTCATCATACCGCGACTTCTTCCACATGGTTTCCGTCGGGGGAGGGGAGTCCCTTGATTTTCGCTTCGGTGGTACAGGCGCTGGTAGGTCATCCTCGTCATCAGATAACGTCAAGTCAATGACCGCGCAAGCGGCTTGCGTTCCCGCGCCCGGTGTGCTATGTTGAGTGTTGTTGTTCGATGTTCCCGGATCGAAGGAGGGAGATAGTTCACGTTTGACCCGACCTTCATCATCCTCGTCATCAGAGGAGACTACGATGGCTCCCTGGTTTGGACCTCTGCTGTCATTGGTCTGGGGCTGTGGTCGAACTGGTGCAGCTTTAGCTGGATCAGGTTTGGGGGGATGAGCAGCCGTCCATTCGGCAGAGCCGTACTTGTTGTCGTCCGTGTGCCATTGACCATCGGCTTCGACGATGACGTCCTCTACTGTATCCGGCGTCAAGTCTAGGATGTCACTAAAGTACCTGTACGGCAGTTAACATGTAATCGGAAGAAACGTAAATTGGCCGACCTACCCATCAAGTATCAGCTCTTCTGGTTCCAACACCTTCTCACAAATAGGGCAGAGCCACGTTGTCGTTTGCTCCATCATGCTGTACCAAGACGTCGCATCGAAGCACTGAGGATGGACACATTTCTTCGACCGGGCGGGGAGGCTGATACGGGCGTAACTTAACTGTTTGCCAAGGGGATGAGCCTTTTCCCTTCTAAATCGACGTCAATAGGACTTACCGGACATTTCAGTGACATCTTCTGTTCCCCAGCAACGATTTCGTCGTCATCAGCCACACTATGCCTCCCTGAATACACAACGTTGGCGTCAAATGACATGTAATTAAGCTGAACAACTCACTCTCCGTGAGTACGTCTTCCTTACTAACAAACTTCCCTTTCTTCAGGCGATCGATCAGCTCATCAACACTGGTCACTTCAACCAGCATAACGCTGATGTAGTATTTCTGATGACAGTTAGCTTACGCCATCGTGAGGAAGGTTGTTGACTCACCTTCCCGTGAACTGGCTGCTGGCTATTGACGTAGATCATATCCAGTCGGTTCGCTGCGCCGGGGGACATCTTTACGAGCCTTCCGAGATCGGGAGGGGGAGTTGTTCCCGGTTTTTTCTTTAACCCTTTCAAGTTTGCTTGCAGCTGCATGTTGTTGACTCTAACTTCGCAAGCAGGGGGGAACTCCATTAGACATGGACCCCGCGGTATTTGGAAAATGGAAGAGTAGAATGCGGAAGACGTGCAATACAGCCGGAGTTGGTACTTGCTCCTGTATGGGGAACTTAGTCAGATTTCGCGCAGATCCGGAAGGAGTAGGATCGACATACGTCGTTGAATCCAACTTCTGACGTTGGTCCGGGGTCAAAGTAAAGGTCAATCCAGCCTGCTTTCTGTCGACGGAACTCGTGGATTCTGCGTTTCGTCTGTCAATTACAACACGGAACACGGCCGAGGAAGGCAGGGAGCTGACCTGGGCATTCTTCGATGTTCGAAACAGCTTGATCTACGCGTAGGAACGGTGTAGGTTGAAATTTCATGACTATAAGAAGTCCAGAGACGTCAAGGTGAGCGTGCGGATCAAGCAAGATCGCCACGAGGGAAGAGATACGAACTAGGTTTAGGAGTCTGTGGTAGGCTGGAACTCTGATAGGATCCACCTGATGTTCTGTAAGGGCCGACATGTCGGTTTGCCGTGCTGGGTCCCGGGTTGATGGTGTTGTAGGAGTGGTTTGAGGTTGCGGTCGAGGATTGCGGGATTTGGTTGACGATGAATAATCCTCCAGAGCTCGGGCCCCCGTATCTAGAACCAACACAATATCTAAGATGCACCCCTCGTACCGTTGAGTGAGAGAAAGAGAAAGCTTGCCACACTCACGTCACTCTATTGACAATTGCCTTGGCTCGTGTGAAGGCCGCTTCATTCTTTGCGAGCCTCCATGAGTCGAACTGACGAGTAATACGCTCAATCAACTCGCCCTTCTTGCCCGTCTTCGAGATTGATACGCCACACTCGTCGTTCAGCCCGGTGATTATGGATTTGAGACGTTCAACAATGTTGGATCGCACGTTTGCCTTCACCGTCTGGATGGGATTTCAAGACCTCGTTAAAAGCTGTTGGACCGGTGGGTAACCAAGCGGCGCACCTCAATATCGGCAAATACATCCTGTGTGGCCATGGCCGCACGCGACTGTCCTGGACGGAGGAGGAGGTCAGCGTTCGGGAGAGACCACCCAGATAGTGACGGTTTGTCACGTGCACGACCCCTCCGTCTTTGCGCCCAGTGACCCACCCACCACCGCGATGACTCCAGAAGAATACGACAAGCTCTCTCCGGAAGAGCGAGAGATCAAGGACAAGGAAGACAGAGCGAGAGAAAAGCGAGAACAAGCAGGTATTTATGATCATATCTACTGCAGCGATGACTGGCTAAGCGGTACCTTGATCAGCTCTCCCCTACACATGGAAACAAGAACTCGGCGAAGTCGAAATCGTAGTTCCTATTCCCAAGGGGACCCGCGCAAGAGACTTGAATGTCGTGATTCTCAAGAAGAAGCTCTCAGTAGGCCTTAAGGGCAAAGACCCCATCCTCGATGGCGAACTCTGCAAGGAGATCAAGATGGAGGATAGTACCTGGACAGTCGGTTTGTTCTAAGACCCCCCGAATGCCCCACCCAATTGCCAGACTTACATGACATATAGAGGACCAAGAACTTGTTCGCATTCAATTGGAGAAAGTGAACAAACAGGAATGGTGGGAGAATGTGCTTGCCCACCACCCCAAGATCAATACCACGAAGATCGTCCCAGAAAACAGCAAGTTAAGTGATTTGGATGGTGAAACTAGGTGCGTATACCGGCAACGTGGGGGTTCTGAACGATAATCGAACTCGCCACACTCCGTAGGGGCATGGTGGAGAAGATGATGGTATGCTCGTTCCTTCAGACACACTTCCGATATCTTACGCCGCTTCCCAACCAGTTTGATAACCAGCAAAAGGTACGCCCATCCCCTGCCCTGTATCTCCGCGGAGCTGATAAACGATGGATTTAGCAACTTGGAAAACCGACCTCTGACGAGTTAAAAAAGCGAGAGGTTTGCCTTCATACCTACATTAACAGTGAGCTGGATGTTGACAAAATTTCCAAACCATCGCAGACTCTTGCAAAATTCCAGGCTGCCCATCCTGAGCTCGATTTCTCCAACGTTAAGATCACATAAGGCAGAATCCCCGGCTGCTTATATACGAAGAAGATATAATACCTGTATCCGCCATCTCTTCTGAGAACCAATGTCATTGTATTTTTTGTTTCTCACTCCCGGGACGGTTTCGCCTTGCGACCGCCGTCCGCAGGTCCAGGGATGGACGGGAAAAGCTGGCTCTGGATCTTCGCACATCTTGATCGACTCGGCGGATGCCACCAACACGTGATCTCACTCCAGGTCAATCCGTCCACCATGGCCGTCCGTCTGCGACTCGCCGTACACGGTGTCAGAAACAACAGAATCTTCCATCTAGTCGCTGTCGACGAGCGAAAGCGACGGAACGCGAAACCAATTGAGCTCTTGGGTGTTTACCGACCAAGAGTCGAACCGAAAAGCCCACACAAAAGCGTCGAATGGAGCGTGGACAGGATAAAGTATTGGTTGGGTGTTGGTGCCCAGCCAAGTGATCCCGTGGTGAAGCTTTTGACTACGGTACGTCCAGTAACACGCGAGTTTAGTGTTGTGTGCGTTTGAAACTGAGGCTTTGGTTGGGGAAATAGGGAAAAGTTATATCGCCCGATTCGAAGTGGCATTCCAAGCCTACCCTTCGAGTACAACACCAGCAAAGCTCTCCTCCGCCCTCATAACCACGACCACGAGCATAATCGATAATCGTTATTACATGCTTTGCCTAATAGAAGACTACCACAGTTACTGTCCGCCTTTTAGTACATTCACAACCTCGTCATGACCACACGTTTCCGCAAGTTCAAGAGCTGTCAGTTCATCCGGGTCCTATATCAGATATCTTTAAGCGCATATACCGAGTAGCACTTAGGTGGATAACTTGCCTTGATTGTCCGGTTCGCCCCGTGCTTTAGCAGAAGCTCGACAACCGCCAAGTTCCCTCTGTCACATGCTAGGTGCAGAGCGGTGTATCCCTGGCCGAACACGACCTTCAGTGTCAAGTTCGTGGCGCATATGCAGAGGAAAACACTCACATACTCGTCCCTCTGATTGAGATCCAAGGACGTTCCAGCCGTTAGCAATTTCTCCAACCTCTGAGTATCTCCGGCGATCGCCAGTCCGTGAACAGTGTCCAGGTCGTCGTCCATTGGAGCGCTCATCGTGCTCACGAACACACCCGTCCCCGTCACAAATCCCTTAGTACTTTCTCTCTCACCATCCGTATCGTGACCGAGTGAATCACCACCGGCAGTTGCGCCAGGTTTCCATCCCAGAGACTTGGCAATTTCCAGATATCGTGCTTGCGCTGAACCGTCAGGATCGGATTGAGACGAGTACCTTATTCCGACCTCCTGCCAAGACTCCCACTTCGCCCTGCCGGTGAAGTCAAATATCCCCGGTTTCGATGTGTTGGGCGTATGCGAGACGGTCACAAACTTGAACAGCCCATACAACTATTGGGGGAGATAACACAGGGTGGTTAGAGATCGCCACATTTTGTGAGACACAGCAAACAGCAGAGGACCTCCAGTTTTGTTGCGACTGGCACCTGCGAGAGTGAAGATGCGTCGGATAAATAAGATGCCGCCGCATCAAACTCCTCTGAAGGTGGCATTTTGCAGTTGGTGGTGGAAGATTGGGGGTATGGATGAAATAAATTTATGTAAGTCATCTATGTTATCAAAAGCGTGCTCCACCCCAATCGCTCACGCCAATCCAGCATCCCTCATGGCCTGCAGATAAAGGGTGTCAGAACTATGTTCAAAGGAAAGACGAGGGTCCACCCTACCTTGAGCATCACCTCTCCGATCTTGGCTGGGCTATCCGTGACAATGACACCGGCTTTTTCAAGAGCAGCAACCTTGTCCTTGGCAGCGCCTGGTCACGACAATCAGCATCTCTTCTACAACGAGAATCGATCGAAAGAGCGGTCCGTACCCTTTCCGCCGGAAATAATGGCGCCAGCATGTCCCATGCGCCTGCCCGGAGGAGCAGTGCGGCCGGCGATGAAGGCGACAACCGGTTTGGGGTTTTCTCGTGTCTTGTTGTACTTCTCCAAGTACTCGGCAGCATCCTCCTCCATGCTACCACCGATCTCACCAATCAGAACGATGCCTGAAAGCGTCAAGAGCTTAACGTTGTTAATTGGAGTATTAGAACTGGAAGACCAACCTTCGGTCTTGTCGTCCTCGAGGAACAACTTGACGACATCAATGTGCTTCGTGCCGGGGAAGGGGTCCCCTCCGATACCAACGCAGATTGACTGACCCAATCCAACGTCGGTCGTTTGGGCGACAGCCTCGTAAGTTAAGGTTCCTGAGCGGGAGACGATGCCTGTGAAACGAAGAAAATTTTTAGTCACAAGTGTGTTGCGGTTGGGAAAAATAAAATAAAACGCACCAATCTTTCCAGGTTTGTGGATGTGTCCCGGTTGAATACCAATTTTGCATCCCTCGGGGTTAATGATACCAGGACAGTTTGGACCAACAAGACGCGACTTTGACTGATTCTTAAGCGCGTTGGCGACCTAGAGTTGGTGGGTCAGTCAACCACACACTCCGAAGACGATAGAGTTTCGTACCCTGATCTCATCAGCCTGGGGGATACCCTCAGTGATGCAAACGATCAGCGGAATCTCGTTGTCGATGGCTTCAATGATGGCGTCAGCAGCTGCTGGTGGTGGGACGTAGATCACAGTTGCGTCAGGTTGTGTCTTCTCGACAGCCTATGCGAAAATACGCATGCCACGCGTACGGACTTGTAAATCTCGACAGACCCAGAAGGGCAAGCACCAGCGACAGTTCACTTACCTCCTTCACCGTCCCAAACACAGGTAAACCAAGGTGGGTCGTTCCGGCTTTCTTTGGCGAAACACCTCCAACCATGTTCGTTCCATATGCTAAGGCCTCCTTGATGTGGAACGTAGCCTATTTTTCCCACAGCAAACGGAGCAAATAACACGAATGAGTGTTGTGTTTTCACCGTCGGAGTTGTTGGAATATGACTGACAGTTTTACCGGTGAAACCCTGACACAGAACCTTTGAGTTCTTTTGCAGTCGGAGATTCTTGATGGTCGATTCGTACGACCATCTGGCGGTGGATTGGGAGAACGCCCTGCGACCAGCTAAATGCAAGCCAAAACTGAGCCCCAAAACCTCAAAGTCCACTCCAGGATGAGCTCACCGCCAGCCACGAGCGTGTTTGAGAAACGGAACATGACGGTGGATGGAGAAGGGTGTGTAGAAGTACGGGAGCAGGAGGAAGGCTGGGGTTGCACGTGCGAGCCGTTCCGATACTCATTCTGATTGGTCTACTACAAATTGGGCGCTAATTATACTTACCAACTGTACTTACAATGTCCCGGTTGCGTTCTCTACACGCTATGTACTTTTAATGACGGTCCAACGCGGCTCTCCGGCGTTCCCTTGCCTTCAGGGATTGTCGATGTAGTCCCAGAATTGCGTACTTGACCTTATCCCACTGTTTCCCGTTTATGGTGCTATGCGGACGTCTTTGAGACTCAATTCCCCTCCTCACGACGGAAGAAAAACACGAACCTCGTCGTCTCCGTCAGGAACTTTGTCTTCGCCTCGTCCGGAATGGTGGTGGGGTTCAATTGTTGTAATACTGAGGGCAACCACGAAAGCAGTTCCTGTGGCCAGACTGCCGCTATGTTCCTGAATATCGTGATCACGTTCGATGATGAATCTTCAGGGAAATCCCCCGTGAGTCCGGACAGTAGGTAGCCAACCAACTCGTAGCCTTCTTTGTCAATGGCCTGGTGGATTCGAGATGCATAAATGGGAAATTTCGGAGGCATCGGTTTGTCGGCAGACGGAGGGAGGATGGAATCATGGGTAAGGACGAGTCGGATAAGGTCCAAGGAGGCGAAGATGAGGTCTGTCTGGATGAGCGTAAGACCTGTCATCGCGGCCTTGAACCCAATTTGGAACGACTCGGGCGAGTCGAAGAACACGTCCGGTGCATAATCCAAGGTATGTATAAGCATGTGCATGTAATCCTCCAGAACTAGCCGTAACGTCAGTTAGTAAAAAGGCCTTCTCCTCGAGGAGATTTTCCTTACCGTCCGGGATCGCGGCAGCGGACTTCTCTTGCAACAATGAGAGCACCTTCACAGACACTCTATCGTACGATTCTTTGAATGCAGCCCTCAGGTTGGGGTCTTCTTCGTTCCCAAACTCGCTGACAATCTTTCCAATAATCCACACGTATCCAGGATTACCGGTAGTCTCGAACGAGGACGTCATCGTTGAAACCGCGGCAGGGGCGACAGGCAGAGCAGCCGGCCCAAAGAAGGTCAATCCGTGTCGGATGAGCCTCGTTACACGGTCAGAAGCTTCGTAGTCTGAACCGTACTTCCTGATGAAGAGGTCCAAGCAACTCCAAGCCTCTTGACATGTTGTGTGACACGCGGCAGGGAGGTCGTTACCGAAAGTCCTGACCACAGAAAGCATAGTTTCCAGGCATTCCAGTGAATCTTCAACGGCCATAAGTTGGTATTCTTGGATGAAAATCCCAGGGGCTACGTACTGCATAGCTGCCTGAATTGTTCCTTGGATACCGTTGCTGGCTGAGCCGAAGCCGAATGGATCGACGCCAAAATGTCCAATGCGAACGTTCGTAATGAGCTAGCGGCTTGCTCCATGCTCATTGCGGATATCACGTGGGCAATTGCCTCGTATACTTGCACCCGCTCTTCCGGTGCCAGTTTAAGTCCTTTGGAGGAAACAAAAGTGTGCAGTTGTGGGAGAAACGTCTCCAGATGCTGTAAAAGGAGGTGTCAGTGGGTTCTTCGAGTTGAAGGTTTAAGCGTTTGACCATTTTACAATCCTGGCACAGATACTTCAACGCCTGCCCAGCAGCCATCTGGACGTCCTCCTCCGGACTGTCGAATCCGGCAGACACATACTGTAACTGCGTGGGGAGGTAATCCGGGTGCTTGCTCGTCCACTCAGTGTACCTCGCGATCAAAAGCAGGGTTGCGTATTGGATGCGTGGGTGGCTCGGAAGGTTGGGGATTAGGTCCATTATCTTTGGGACAACATTTTCATCGTCAGGGTCCACCTCCGCTCCCATGGAACGCATCGAGAACAATGGTGCCTCGACTTCTTGCCAGGAAACTGTGGATGGGTCGCGGGAGAGCGCACTTGTTACCAGTCCATAAGCAGTCATCAAACAGGCATCCGTCCCAAGTACGACACAGCAGTCCTTGAGCGTGTCACCCATGACGTGCCTAAAATGTCGGAAGTTCTCTGCTTCTTGACTTGTTTGGCTGACGGCAGTTGCTGGGAAATGGAGGTGTCGGATGATGATATTCATGAGGGTTTGATACGCCTCATGGAATAACGGTGAGACGGAAGGTTTTTTGCCGATACTTTGCGCGAGTCGCATCCAAAATGGGAATGTAATGGGAACAACATCGAGGTCCGGATGGGCTGAGCAATGTCCAATCGCCTTGACAAGCGGGAAAAATGTCTCTGTGTGGTGTAGGATGAGGCCGCGGTATGTTTCACCCGCCTCAGCAAAAATTCTGGCGAGGCCACGAATCTTGTCAGAGTCTTCCGTCCATGTAGTAAGGAGGGGTTCGAGTGCGATGACCTGGGGGATGATAACTTGGATAACTTCTTGGTTGTCATCGACCTCCTGTGTCTCGTGGATGGTATCGCAAATGACGTTGACCGCGACATCAAAGAGATCGTCGGACGCGAGGGCCTCGAAGGCATATACGAGGAGCGGTGTTGAGGCGAGGGAGGACGCATCGATTTCCCCAGCGGTGAGCCAACTGCTGAGGCAACGGAAGATCTCCGCCTGTACTATCATGGTAACACCTGTAAACCAGTCGTTCAACGGGTGAAATATGTACACAATACCGCACTTGCGCACCTTGAGCTGTAATATACATCGTAAGCACATCCAAAACTGCCTGGCTATTTGTAGTCAGGATGCTCGCAGCTCTCGCCTTGTAGTCATCGTCCTGTGTGCAGGAAAAATATTCGCAGCAGCCCACGACAGCACCGATCAGTAATCCACCAAAGTAACCTGATCGCTAGCAAAACAATAAAGACTAACCGTTATTGGGATCCTGAAATTTCCGTTGATCTCCTCAGGGAGCAGGGTCAAAAATTGCAACAGGGCTGGTACGCTGGCAGGATTCCGTCCAAAGGTTTCAATCATGTCCTGAACACAACTGCCCCACGATGGTAACTGCAATGCCAAGCCGGACAGCGCTAAACAAAGCTGTATGATGATCGTCCTCGGCCCGGCATGGTACAGATCCAACGCCCCTATGAGGGTGGTCTGCAACGCAGGGAGGTGCTCTGGAGCGACTTGATTCAAATCATACGTGATCTACAAGCCGAAAGGGGAGGCAACAAAGAGTAAGGGTGAGCTCGATCTACACTTGGTCGAGATGAGGATGTGGCGTTCCGCATTCACCTTTGTCCTGAAAGTTTGAGCAGCGAACAGTTTTGCGGCTGGTGTCGATTCGGGTGCTGTGAGCAGATCGTTACATATCGACCAGGCATTTGACTGGCGAGAATCAGAACGGACAGATAAGAGGATGTCGTTAGACCTTTGGACGTCAGGCGGCACACAAGGAGAAAGTCGTATTTACGGAATGCTGGAAATCCTGGAGCCAACGATTGGCCCGCTCGAGCTGTTCCTTGTCTGGGGTGCGGCCGAAGACCGCGAGGGCCTCCTCGACTGCTTGCACGTCGGCCATATCGTCGTTCGGTCAAGGAGAGTGAGAGATCTTGGGTGGCTTTGGTGATCAGGCGTCAAAGTTTGTTTATCGCCACGTGATTCTGGTATCAAGGTCTGTAGGTAGTGGCATCGGGGATAGGCTAGAGACAGGAAGGTGGAGGGCGAGTCGTTGACCGCGACGGCGACACTCCAGTAGAAAGAGTCACGGAAAAAGAGCCATAGAGAAGAGCGAAGAAAATGCAAGAGGTAAAGGAAAAATCCGACTAAACGAGTGACTTGGGGGGCTGGAGCCGACAGAAAAACAAACGTATGATATGTGAAACTAAATGAGAGGGGGAGAAAATAAACAGGTCGGCCGCTAAGGAAGCACAAGATCCAAACCAACAGTATCCATCGTAGGGCCAATAGATTAGGTGCGAAGGAAGCCCTTCTTCCTCCCAGTCTGCTGCAGATCGTCAGCCAGAGACCGTGAAACAGAGCGAATAGACCTACGCTTGATTTGCCTTCTGGGGTCAACGGCCTGCCACTCTCAATTCTCCTCCTCTTCTCTTCCAGATCACCCCTCTGCTTGTCAAGAGCCTCCTTCATCTCCTTGTGACGAGCATACAATTCCTCCTCCGACTGCTTCAACTTGGCCTCTTTCTCGGCGACCTTTTGCTGGAAGACCATCTTCATTTCTGCTTCCATCTTGGCGAGCTTGGCCTCATGCATGACCCGCTCTTCGTGGTTCCTAACGGCAGGGTTGACCTCCTTGAAGACGGTAGAGTCCTGAACAACGCCCATGCTCAGGAGCTTCTCCGTTCGCCAATTCTCATAGAGGACATCGTTAGTGTACTCCCTCAGCTCCTCCATGTACGTGCGGATGAGCATCTGGCGGAGCTTAACGAAGTCACAGTGCTCCTCGTTGTCGACCTCAACAACACCCCAAGGATAGGCACGACCACGAACTTGACGGCCATCAGGAGTCACCACGATCTTGTCTGAGCCGACAACAGCAAAGGGAATCTTGCCGGCAATCTCCTCGGCCTCAGCCAGGGACTCCTCATCCTCGTTCTCGTACGTGGGGGCCTGGAAGATGTGGATCTTATGGAAGGCAATATCGGCGAGAACCTGTTCAAAATTCAGTACGCTGGCCGCAAAACTAACGAGAGATAACGAACTCGGGTCTTGAAGTCGGCAATCTCCTCATCAGTCATAGTATCAGCTTTGGCGATCACGGGAATGAGGTTGACGCGTGTGTGGAGACGAGACATGAACTCAATGTCGATGGGTCGGAGACTTACGGACATATCAGTACACATGAAAGTAATTCATGTCGGAGAATCTTACGAGTGACCCGTTGGCTGAATGAAGTACAGACAGGCATGGACGCGGTTGTCAACGACTTTTTGGCGGTTGACCTTGTTCTCGTATTCCAAGTACTGGTCGAATCGCGACTCAATGTCCTCGACAATTGGTCGCCAACTAAGGGCGTGTCAGGAGACAGTTAAGAAGGGAAAAAGAGAACGCGAACCTCTCATCGTTGTTCACGAAGTCACCGAAACCCGGGGTATCAACAACGGTCAAGCGAAGGCGAACGCCGTTCTCCTCAATGTCTATTGTATCACAATTCAGTGACCACGCGTTGGGCCGCGTTACTCGTGTGGAAAACGAACCTGCGCTGATGCTCTCTATGGCAACAGTCTTGGGCCTCTCAGCGCTGGGTGGGAGGGGTTCCTTTGGCTGGTAGAGTCCGGTGTTGAAGAGGGTATTGATGAGTGTCGATTTCCCCAAACCGGATTCACCTTGAGGTGTCAGAGGCGACAACGTCACGTCATTCTTCCGACACGGCGACTAGATGATGTAGGCGACTCACCGACGACCATGGCAGTGAACTGGAAGCCCTTTCTCACACTCTTTCTGTGAACCTGGTTGGGAAGGTTGGAGAAACCGACGAAACCCATGAGTTTCTTGCGAATCACTGGAGACACTGCGGCGTTTTGGGAAGGGATGAGGGAAGGACTAGAGGTGTTGGCGTAGCCATTTTGGGAGAGGGCGTCGCCGTTGCGGCTGGAGTAGTCGGACATCTTTCAGAGGGAGCGTGGGCGAAGAGGTGGACGACGGGGAACGCGAGAGGAAGATGAAACGGGACTGAGTGCGTCGCCGGTTGTGTCCAGTTGAGACGACAGCGAGAAGCTAGTTGTTTGTCTCTGTTTTGCGGCTGGTGGCTGAACAACACAGGGGTTTTCATTATTCTACGAAAATACCTAAAAATATTCGATAGCTAGCTACGACGGGTATAAGATAACGACACGGTACGAACAGAGCGGGGGGGCAAACATGGGTGAAAAATGGGAGAAGAAGAGTAGGGCGCAAGAAACTAAGAGTCACACAGCTCCATGTTAATGTACATATCAAACAACTTGTCCTCCTCTTCTTTCACAAGTACAGGCTCTGGTTCAGGCTCCGGTAGCAACAACAGCGGGGGTGGTGTCATTAGGTTCAGGTCTGGGAGCGAGTCAGACTCGCAACATGATGAACATTCAGAGAGATCATCGGTGAGTGATGGTGTGGGTGACGAGTCCCGGATCCCGAGAACTTGCCGGCGGGACAACCAATCATCAGAACAACCGACGGTTCTCTCCTCCGTCCAAAAAACATGATCCTTCATGAAGGTCCGCCAGCCGACTGGTGGGCGGTCGTAGTCGACTGAATCTGGGTCGAGTTGAGGCGACCGCCTTCGGGAGGTTTTGTTCTTCCGTTGAGCCTTTCGCAAGGCACCGGCGGCGTTTGCCAATTTTTGATTGCGACTGCGAGCAAGGGAGTTTATCAGCGCCAACCGGGCGTCCGAAGACTCGACAAGTCGCATTGTGGGTAGTGGGAGTCGTTGGGGTGTGTGTGCGTGGTGGTTTGGGGAGCACTGAGCTACTGTGCGAAAGAAAGAATGATGAGCTGGTAGAAGTTGTGTGGATGGCAACAAGAACAACTCACGGATGTTTTTAAAGGAGGTGGGAGTGGCTGGAGTCACGGCTTGTCCTAGAAAAGAACACAGAGAGTGCTAGCAGCATTCAAAATGGCGGGGCTGGCCGGCCAAAGAGAAAGAGGTGTATGACCGTTTCTGACACGAACGGCGGCTTTGTTTGCCTAACCGCTAATGAGACAAGCGGCGGTCGGACTTGGGATCATCAAGTCATCAGATCACCGTCGAAGCGGTCGGGAGCAATAGCGCAGTCAGCTCCATGGCGTTCCCCGCAACCGAACTGAAAGCCAAGGCTCACCTCAAACGACGCCAGGACACCGTCGGCGACGGACTGCACGCACAAGAGGCAGATATACGGGAGAGAGCGGCAATCCGTATCCAGAGAGCGTGGAGGCGGAAGGAAAGGGACAAATTCCTCAGCCCCGCCCATCGGTGGCTCGACCTCTCGCTACACGCCAGACTGCGGGTACGGCGTGCACAAAATTCTATTCCTTATCAAACTGAAAATAAAATAACTCCAGCTAGGGAGGGATGATGCGGACGCCGGCAAAAACGACGCAAGGTCGAGATGGAGGAGGGCCGCCTTCCTTGCCACCCGTCTGCATGATAGCAACAGGGCATTCCAACACTCTGGCGTTTCAGACGAGGAAGGCGCAATCAGAAAACAGCTGGAAACTCAGCATTGGCTGGAAATGATTGACGGGTATCTATCGCTCTTCCTGAATCCGATTGCATGGGATGCTGAATGCTAGTAGGAAACATCGCTATGGTTCGAACCGTTGAGTGCATTCCTGCCGCAACCCCGTCGCAGCGTCCAGGTGCTCATGCAAACCTTGTAGTCAAGGTTTGCGCGCCGGTGGAACCCGGGGAAGCATGCGACTGATCCGCCTTCCTTCTGGCAGCACTATCACCGTCGGTGGCAGACGGAGGACACCGTTGAAAATTTCTTTCGATGGTACCACTTGCCGTTATGTTAACATGCAGACAGGGATGATTGACTCTCATCACTGATCCAGGCTCGATCACGGAGGCGGCAAGGACCTATCACTTCCAGAATGCTCGCGCGAACAACTCGAGAGAGAGGTGCAGTCCCTTCTTATCTCCGTTGTGTATGAGAAGCTGACCCTCACCCACGTAGAGAATTATGTGAGTGAGACCCTACGTGTGCCACTTAACACACTTAGTCTCCCATAGATACCTCTCCCCAGAACAGCGTGGGTCATGACTCATTCGGCCGAGGCGGTATGGGTCCTCACATCTTTGAGCAGGGCTGAACTATCTCGTCAAGATTGACGCCGACGGTAAACTCCGTTGGGAACGAACGGGTCAACTGGTCGACACTACCGCCGGCCATTGGAAAGATGCCGGCTACGGAAGAGGAATCATTCGTGAAGAACATCCTGACCGACCAGACCTTAGGCCAAGAACAAGTTTTGGTTCCTCTGGCTCCCTTTCGTCGATAAGCATTGCTTCCAACGAATCGTCAGACGATTCTGAGGCAGCCGCGCATTACGCTTCTGATGTCAAGGGCAACTGGCTACAGCGAACGGTCAAGGCAAATCTCACTCTCAAGGGGCTGACGAACAAGTTGCTCAAGAAGACGGTCAAGAAAAATACCTGGATATACGTTTCGGTGGGTGACCAGGCGACAACTTTGTTCAGGTGTTGACGGTGATCCTTCTCACTCTCGAAGGACAAAAACTGTGAGATAACTAGCCGTACCTACGTCGGAAACTCTGACGCCGCCAAGTCAACATTTTCGTTGGCATAAAAGGTAGTCAAGAGCTAGCAATCAGGACAAGGAACTTGTTCTCAACGCGACGATGTTAGATGTGGGGACTTTTCAGCATTCTTCGTTTCTGAGTGGCGGACTCGTCAGCTCAGCAGGTCTGATCAGTGTCAAACGTGGAGTGATCCATACGCTATCCCCCCTCTCTGGCCATTACAGGCAAGCTGTTTCCCCATGGAGATTGTGCACTCACCAACATTGACTCTCCCCCTCAGGACATCTATCGACGTTAGTCGCTGGTCGAGCTGGAAAAGTTCCGCCCAACTCACAGAGATCCACCTCTGCAGCATTTTCACCGATTTTGTAGCGCCTTGACCGAACGCGGCGTTGACATGCACAAGGTCAGGTATGGCAAGGCTGAAGCTGCTTTCTGGGGTATCGAACACTTGAACAAGGCCAAAAAGAAAGAAGCCTCTATGATCCAGGGAGGTAAGGACGCTGCAAAGAAGGTTGGTGAGAAAACCGCCTCGGCCCTCGGTCTAGAAGGAGACGACGGCCTCCGCAAGTGGAAACGGGAGGTGATATACGGGAGGGGTAACTCAACTTGACCGTCGTCGAGGATCTTAACCAGACCTGCTGCTTATACTCTTCCAAGCGATACGATGCGCTATTCTTTACTGTATTGTAAGATGGGGGTACTGTTACATAGACTCTGGCCTCCGGTTGTGCTTGTAATGCGGTTGGCTCATGCCCTGGTCCACTTCCCTTCCACGCTGGAGACACCAACTGGCACCGCTGACTTGAAACGCCGTCAGCCAACTAGCTTCGCAAAAGAAGCGAGTGGATGGTGAACGGCTAACCTTCTCGTCGTAATCTGTCCAATCACCTTCATCCAGGTCGACATCCCCGAATATTGCTCCCGAGGTGCCAATGCACTTCCATATACCCTACGTCCGGAAAGTTCAAACCCACGTCAGCCTACCAAAGAAACCCTCTCAATTTAGTGGCCGACAAACCTTTGGATCGAAATCTACAAACTCCAAATTCCTGCAATCCAGGGTAACGAACGGCGCGAACTGTCCGTTCTCCGCCGAATATGGCTTCGTCGGGGAAGAGGGTTCGAACCTGGCGCTTGCTTCGCGTCTACAAAAGCCGCAGTTCCACACGAAGTTGGCCATGCCACCCCTGCCACCCGCGACCTCATATTCATCTTGGCGGTTAATCCCAATCGTCTTTGGATGGACTTCGTTGCATTGCGTGCATTTCACCTGAAGAGGTGTGAGTAGAGCGATATAGGACGTTGCAGGAGAATGTGAACCTTGAATAAGTACTCGAAGTCTTCTGTGGCGGGTTGGAGATCGGTAACGTTCTCGAGGTCTGCTTTGATTGATAACAATAGTCTCTAAGAGATCAGTCCTAAACTTGAAGCCGGTAGCCAGGACCACAGCCCACAACACTCACTACCATGGTTATCTCGAGGGATGTCGGTGAGAGGTCAACGTGGAATGGCTGTGGTGATCGATGGCGATCTCCAAATTTCGGAAACGGACCCAGTGTGTGACCCGACGTGGCGCGTGACGTCCCGGCGCCGACCCTTCCGACACCTCAATCCCTCGCCCGCTAATTTCTAGGGCGTGTGCAACATTTAACGCGCCATGTCCGTCACTGCTCTACGATGTCGGTCTTCTCTGGCCACTGCAACCTCCACGGCGAGACGTTTATTCCATTCATCCAGCGTCATCATGGCGCGTAGGGATAATAAGGAAACCGCGAGGGCTCGTCAGGTTCCGTTCAACCTCATGGACCTAGAACCCTCCGAAGAAGAAGACGACACGACCGTGGCTGGTCATATGTTGCTCAGGCAGCAACGCCAACTGCTCTACCGAATGCGGTTGATCGAACATGAAATGCCAAAACTTGTCGGTGAGTCTACAGAACCCATACCTGGGTATCATTGGCTAAACTCGGGCCGTGCATTTAGCCTTTAGGAAACCTTTCGTTCCACCTACACCCAAAACCCCCGTGGTTGTCCGTTCGATATCCTACGGAGGTGAAGAGCACCCCGCGACAGTAAAACGCGTAATCGTCGTCCCCGTCGCGCATCTCCCTCTCAAAGACAATGCGGCAAGGCATAGCCTCAAACTCATCGCCGGAACCCGATGGACACCCACCCCACCACGAGATTCTGGCATTGGAAGTGACGAACCGGGAGGGGAGCATGGCTACGTCAAGATTTCCTGCGAAGATTTCCCAAGACCAGCCATGAACCTCAAGTGGGCTAGTGACGCTCTCGATAGACTTATCGAAGAAGCTAACGTATGTCTGCGCTCGCCCCTTTCCCCGAGAGTCTAATACTCATTCGATTGAATAGAAATCTGCTGATACTCTGTCGGATATCCCATTGGATACCCGACACGCCTCTTCAAAAGCCCGAAAAGCAAAGAAGGGAGAACACCTCCGCATTCGCCCAGGTAAACGGGTTACGATTCGCGACTTTCCTCGAGAGTGGTTGCCAGGTCCGACCCCGCAAACCTCCGTTACGGCCTCATCTTAGTCGTTATTATTGTTTATAATTGCCGTAACTATAATACACGTTTACTCCTCCCCGGGTCATACGGACTCGAGGCTGAATTGGAAGGCTGAGCAGAGCAAGCACCATCAGGGTAGATCCATTAGAGCGACTACAAAGGTATACAAGTGCGGGAGGACGGCAGACGTGTACTAAACAAGGAACTTGGTCGTATGAATGTGTGCGTGACAAGAATGCATAACAGAAAAGGGCGTGGAGAACTCGTAAGGAGAAAGGGAAAAAACATAACCGTGCATATGCGTGCGTGTTGGAAGGAATGGAGGTACCAGAGTCAGATGAAGGGGAAGGGCAAGTGAAATGCGGAGGCTAGATGTGTAGTAGAAAGAAGGAAAGGGCTATGCAGATAGAACTGGAAAGATGGGGAGCAACAGAAGCAATATCAGGGCCAGCAGAATGAGGACGGCGATACAATGTCCAGTGTCCAAGAATTTCAGTGGAAGCCATTAAATTCCCAACCAGGCGGGACTACGAGGTACGGGTGCTGCCGCAACTCTCCAGCAGTTGGTCGTTCGTCAGGGTTCATAGCAAAACAGCATTTACGAAGGTCGTCAGCCTGAGGAGACAAAACAACATCTTCTGGCAATGGAGGGCCGACTTTTGTTTGGTAGAGCTAGGGAAGGGAGTTCAGTGACGACGATCCAGACAGTTGGTTGAAGCGAATGCACACCTGTAGGAGGACAGCGACGGCTTCTTGCCCACTCCATGGCCTCTCCCCCGTCCACATTTCGAACGCAACACAGCCAACACTCCAGATGTCGATCTTGGAATTGTACCCTTTCTTTTTGCTGCTGACGACCTCCGGTGCCATCCAAAAAACGGACCCCTGCATAGACGTGTGGGCGCCGATCATGTTGATGTCGTCCGTCCGCTTCGAGATCCCGAAATCCGTAATTTTACAAAGTCCGAACTCTTCAACGAGAATGTTATCCGCTTTTAGATCCTGAGATAGGTGTCACATCAGCGTACAAACGGGGGTAAACAAAGAAAATGACATACTCGGTGAATGATTCCCTTGGAATGGAGATAGTCCAGGCCATCAAGGATCTGAGCGGTGAAGGACTTGGTCACAATTTCATTGAACCGGCCGTGCTTTCTGAGAATACTGGCGATCGAGCCACCCGGAACGTATTCAAGGAAACTGTGAAGCCTCTGTCAGCAGTATGTTAATGGTAATGAGAGACAAGGACCTACATGCTGAGATATCTTGGCGTCTCCTCGAACCCTAGGTATTGGACGACGTTTGGATGATCCAAGTCTTTCAGGGTCTCGCTCTCCAACTTCAGTGCCTCTACAACTGTCACCTGACGACTATCGTTCCTGTCGCTCTCCGTCCTCGGGATCTCGACTTGTTTGACGGCAATCATTTCACCAGTGGTGGCATTCAGCGCGACGTACACTTTACCATACGTGCCCTTGCCTATAAGCTCTCCTCGAACCCATTTGAATATCGCTATCACCTAATAGTTAGTCTAAACGGTCCAGATCGGTTTATGTGCAACATACGTTTGGGTTCTGAAGGAGATTCTGCTGGCGTCGAGAGAGCTGAAGACGCGTTCTTGACTTGCTCAGCGGTGACTTCCTCCACTTTACTCCCCCAAAGCTTCGTACTCCGCTTCCTCAGCATGTTTGCATTGTTCACTGAGGTGATTCTAGATGTGCGATCCAGCTTCCGTTTGTGTTCGTTAGCGACCACACGGATAGACTTCTTGTGCTTCCGCCTGTCTGGGGTGGGGAATGGTTGGGCAGCCTCCGCAGACGTAGGTGATGTTCCACCGGAGCTTGCTTCGATCACAGGTTCATCCAAATCATGCTCGGGGAAGAAGTCTCCGAGACGTTCATACATCTCCTCGGCCGGCGGCCGGAAGTCTTCGTTGAACACACTGGTCCGGTTGTTCGGGTGCATGTTGAACGAGTTCGGTGGCTTCGTCGGTGGCTTTGGTGGTCTCCTAGAGGCAGGGGGATACTCGGGTGGCATGAACGAAGGAAGTTGAGGTAACGGCCCAGAGCCAGACGGTGTCTGTTGCTGATGTTGAGGTGCCCCAGGATCCACGACCAAGCGTGGTAGGCTCTTCCTGCGATCAGACTGAAGAGTTGTCTGCCATGTTCCAAGTGTACTGCCGGTATTATCACTGATCGCCCATAGTGTTCCACCGGCATTGCTCCCGCTATCTGAATCATCATCAGATGGGTGTGACTTGAACGTGCCAGAGGTAGTAGGTGTAGGGGGTTGGGGAATGGGCTTGTGAACAGGAAGCTGAGTGTGGGAAGCCGACATGGAAACCGTGGTCGGGGTTGTAAGCGGGGGAACGTCGGATGAATGGAGGGCAAACGGTGGCATTGGCAAAGGTGGCGGGGGTGCATGCGGATGAGCTTGGTGAATGGGGACCGGTGCTGGCCGCTGAGGAAGGGGCTTGATATCAGGCCTCTCCTTCCTCGTTGGCATCAGGGTAGAGTCTGATGGAACCTGCATCATAGTGGAATTGCCCGTGATGTCACCCATCCATGGGTACCTCTGCCCGCCTTTCAGCGTCGGCTCGGCAGAGCCTCCATCCACGGGACTGATAATACCCCCAGGGGAAGGCTCCGATGAGGCACTGTAGCGGGGGCTAGAAGGCGTCACGGGACTGGGAGGTTCACGCAGGATACTGTTTCCGATGCCACGCTCGTATCCGGTCTCCATAGCACGGTTATCGGAACCAGGTGTCGGAGGGACAATCTTGGGAATGATGCTGCCAAATCCTGTATCGTAGTTGTATCTATGGGAGTGTGGGGAGAGAGTGGATGGAGGGGAACGGGCTTGGTTGTCCGGTTCCGGGTGGTTCGTTGGTGACTGAATCCGACCAGATTTCTGTGGAGATGTGCCAGTGTTACCCATAGCAGAACGAGGTCTTGGGTACGGTTCATTAGATGGAGAGATCAGCCCAAGTGAACCAGTAAGAGAGGTGCTCGACGTTGCTGAGTTTCCAGCCACAGGTAGAGGTCGCGTGGTCGAGGAGACAGGCGAAATGAGGGTGCCACGGGAATCATATGATCGTGGTGCGGGGTGCATACCATTGGGGTCAGCAAACTCCTGAGTGGTACCAGATGTCGCCGGTCGTGTCATGGGAAGTGGTGGTGGAGGTCCACGCTTCCCAGGTTGCAGTGGAGTTGGATGTTTGGCTGCGGCAGCGCGCAAGTCCCCCATGCTCCGGTTATTGCGATAGTTGAGAGATGGCGATGTCGGAGATACCTTGGGTTCAGTCTTTCCGCCGGCAGCAATCCAGGGCATCGTCCAGTTGGTTGGAACAGGCGTGCCAACCGTTCGCCTGGAACTTCTCCCTTCGCCTGGTGTGTTTCGTGACGAATACTCGCTGTAACCCTGACCACGCCGAGACGGAGGTGAACGAGGGCCATCGTGCATGGTGGGTCGTTCCTTCTTGTAGTCACTGTGGGGTATGTCTGATGGGACAACGGTCCAATGCTCGCTTCCCGTCCCTCGGTTCTTGGGTTGTGGTCTCCTCTGCGCTTCTCGTTCGCGCTCCCGTTCTCGCTCACGGGTACGTTGCTTCTCTCTTTCTTCAGCCTCCTGTTGTTGAGCCTTCCAGTGTTGATCCGCGAGTTCAAATTTGGTCTCAGAATTCTCCAGCGCTCGTTCACGTTCTAGAGCCGGATCGGAGGAAGCGGCCTGTAGGGTGCGGCGTGTAGGCAACGTGTAGCTGTCTTCCATGAATGGAAATCTTGAACCTCCTGGTGACAGCGACTGTGGAGGGAGTGACGACAGGTGGTGCTTCTCGATCCGGAGGGGAGCGGTCTCAGTACGGCCCCTCTCTACGGCGCTCAGAGGGGACTGTGGTCGCAAGGATGATGGAAGGGCTCTCTGCGGAGTCTTGTAAGAACCGGGTTTTATCGTGGCTCGATTAGGATCCCTCTCGGCGGCATCGGCATTGTCGTCCGAAACCGAGGCATCATACCCGCCTCCACTCTCCTGAGGTATCCTTTCGCTAGTCGAAGATAAACTCCTCGGTGGGGAGCCAGAGGGATGTTGGGAGCGCACTGGGGAGTACACACCGTTGCGGGGGACGACCACAGGAGGTGGAATGGTGTAGAACTTCTGAGAGTAGGAAGAATCGGGCGGTGACTCGTGGACGGCTGCAGAGGTATGAGAAACCATGAACTTGAGTGAAGCGTAGGCATCCCCATAATCCCGACAGAGCTCGAACAGGTGTTCGTCGACAAGTGCATCTCCGATGGCGAATGACCCCACCTCCGTACGGTAGATGGAGAAGTGGGCTTGGTTTTCATCAGATATTTGCATCTTTCAATCGATCTGGTATCAGCCTCGAAAACATCTTGAGAGCACGAGTACTGAACACGTACATCAGAAAAGATGCGCTCCCGAATAAATGCAGCATCTCGAGCCCCAGTAATATCAACCACCTTAAAGACACCTGAATCAGCGGTCACAAAAATCCGCGTCTCCCCTACGCATGGATGGGGTTTCTGGGTTTGGGGAGAGGAGGTCTGATCGGGATGGATTATGGACTAAACATGCAAATGTCAGGTGGACCGCGTAAATAATCAAAATAGATAGTACACACGCTTCCAGTCATTGGTGGCACGTTGTTGCCACTAGATTTCCGTCGAGCGTGGCTAAATGGAGCGGTGATTTTCTTGACGAAATTGTCCGTGCGCGAGATAAGAGGATTCTGAGAGTTATCGCGGTCACTGCCCTGAGCGAGTTCAATTGAAGGAATGCTCTTTTGACCGGGCGTGCTTGGGGGAGGGGTGGACTCCAGGGCGGGAGAGCTTGTGGGAGTTGATGGAGAGGAAAGGGTGGGATCTGAGGGATTATAACGTGGCTGGTACTTCTGCTTGAGATTTTCGGTATTGATGGGGCTAGGTTGTGGCGGACTGGGTGTCGGTTTGCCTTGATAAGTGTTCGGGAGGGGTGGTGGAGTATAGAATGAGGGGGTGGATGCGCCGGCAGTTTCTTCGTTGGGGTTTGCGACGACATAGACTCTGCGGATCGGCTTGGAGGGACGCTTGCGACCAGCACCGACGGGGAGCGGTTTCGGATCGTCCAACATGTCGTAGAACCGTGCTACGGAGAGGAAAGGGTCAAGAGGAAGAGACGACTTGTTGTCAAAGTCGCAGGTGGATCAGTTGCAAGTCCCTAAGCGAGGCTAGGAAACTGATTGGTGACCGGGAGGATGGTGGACCCTTGGCGGACGAGGGTGGAGACGTCCGTGTGGGTTGGATTCACGACGGCGGTCGTGGACGGGGGAGGGGGATCTGGACGGGCAGGAGTCGTCGTCGTCGTCGAGGGAGGGTTGCACTCGGGCCGCACGACCACTTGAGATTTAGACGCTTCCAGGCACCACACCGTATCGGCCACACGTGGTTTGTGAGTGGCCGCTGCCGAATTGCCCAGACAGCGTGAAGGTATAATATTCGTACAAAATATGGTTACAGTGGCTAGGGGAACAATGCACAAAGAATTCACCGCCGACTCGAACCCTCTCCAAAGTCAACCTGGCAAGGCTCTCAGTCAGTGGGAAAGTGTATTCGCGGACTTCGCATACACACCTTGGGAAAATCGGCTCGCTCCTCCTGGAAAACAACCATATGGTCAATCTTTATTGGAAGTAATTCGGGGATCAACTCACAAGCATCGACTCCCCCCAGCACAGCAACTTCAAAAGCGCCACGAGCTTGGATTCCTTGCCTTGGCTGAAACTCTCCAGAATTGCCGCATTCACCTCGCCCGCTGTCTTCATCCGCTGATTCGGTGACAAAAGCGATGAAATCGATTCAGGCGCAGAGGCCGATGACTCAAAGGCCAGGAGCGCCATTGTGTTCTCTAACTCGGATAGAAACTCGGGATTCTCCTGACCACGGGGCGCTAACTCTTCTTGGGCGAACCGTAAGGCCTCCGCGATCCTACCTTGCCGGATATATTCGATCAGCTTTTGTTGCTGAAGCCGAAAATACAGGGCCGGGTTCGTATCCAAAATCTACGTAATGGAGGCCGATAAGTAAGTGGTCGTTCATCCGGCGGAAATGAAATCCAAAAAAAAGACAATCATATTGAAGACTGAAGTTTTGGTGTCTAGTTTCATCACGGACCCCGAGGGGACTGAGCGTGGTGCATGAATGGGTATAATCATTTCGCCTAGAAAAGCGAAGGCTAACCGGCAAGAGTGACATACCTCTGGATTTAGGTCGTTTACCCGGGTAATTGCATCTTCAACGTCACCGCGTTGGAGGGCCTCCCGGATATTCATTCTTCCTTCGATACTCTCGAAATCAACGGGCGGAGAAAGGCCAGCTTCCTGACTGAATTCTTCTGCGGAGACCTTGTAACCCTCGATGACAAGGTAATCCATTATTAACCTGTTGAGGTCACTAAGATGGGGTGTATGTCAGCATTCCGAGCACAGCATTGAGGGTTGGTCGGGCGAAGGATCAGATAATACATGCAAATTTTTTAGCTCATCAGGGAGTTCAGAGAGATTCCCAATGATAGTTTCTCATCCACTGGCAAAGTTCAGGAGGGAGATACGGACTCACTTCTTCGTGACGTGCACTTCGTGCAGGCGGCGTTCCCACTCTTCTTTCCTGATTTGGATCTTTTGCGGCTGTTATGGAGAGCCTCATGAGCAAAGGGGTGGAGATGCCATGCTGGTCCTGGACTGACCATGAGCTCGCAAAGTTTTCGAGAGACCGGAGGCTATAAACAGGCTGGGAGAAATGCGCATCACGTGGATGCGGCCGCTTTAGGGCAGCGCCCCGACCACGATGCGATTTGGGGGATTTCCGTGTGGGAACGCGGACGTAGTCATTGGGCCGAGTAGTATGGATACATTTCCTTCGTGCGAACGACCAACATTGAAAATACAACACAACCCCCTCATGGCGTTGGAGAGTCGGACCCCATTCAATGACTAGTATCCATCAGACTGGCCATGGGCGCATGGCGGCGATTAACCAGCTCAACCGCGCTTTCCACCGACCGGGCTAGCTCACAACGGGGATAGACACCGCCTGCACTCTGGTAAATTAATATCCATGGGTGACACTCCGCGCGGAGCTAAAGACGTACCGACTACACGCGGACATTAACACCAGACCTAATCACGTCCATGAAATCCTCCTTGTCCAATGTCACTGCGGTTTTGATGTCAGGACTGACGAATGGGGTGAGAGCCCGAGTGGGACGCTAACCATTTTTGCCCCGGCCAAGGAGGTTATCTTTTTGTTTACCCTTCTTCTTTGAGTTGCCCTTCTCGAAACTCGGAGCGGGTAAAGAAGGTTTGCCGGATCCTCTCGATTTTTTCGAGTCTTCCGTGGCCGTTGCAACGGCCGACTGTGATTGCTGAATCGCATTAAAGAGTTTTACCACTTAACAAGCCCGTTAGCATGGGATATCAGAAATTTGAAGTTTCGGGACCTACCTCCTCGCTGTGCGACCTTCCTCAATGCCCTTTCACTCTCGCCGCCCCAACCACCTATCACATCGGATATGTGACCCTTGTCCTCCTTGTCCTTCTTTTCTATTCGCTGCGCCTTCTTCGCTTTGAGTTCCTGTTTCTCCTCGTTCCGCTTCCGCGCAGCTGAGGGTTTCAGCGATAGCGGCAGAGAAGACGGAGCATTCGTGCTCAGCAGAGTGTTCAGAGTAGCACCAAAGTTCGAGGGATCTGTGGCACGCCGTTTGCGTTTCAGAGTTTTCTTCGACCTGGTCGCTTTGGCAGTAGCGATCTCGTCCTCAGTATCCGGAGAGTCATCCTCCGAGGACATCTGGCCGTCATCTGAGTATCCTTCCTCCAGACCATCCTCGTCGGCATCAGAAGACGGGTTTGTGACCTCGTCGTCGTTGTCGTTGTCTCTATCGACGTCAGATTTTTTCTCGAGCTTTTGGCGTTTTTCCGGAGGCATTGTCGGGCAGAAGCTGGGTGATCGACAAAGTGTTGGGCAAGCGCGCACCTCCGCATCTTCGGCCTTCGATCGTCGTTGCCGTCGCCGCAGAGTCACCTCTTGTCTACTTCCAGCGACGACCCACCTTGAAACCTGCCATTCTGTGTCCGACGAGGAGCGCTTTTAAATTCGCTTTCCGACTTGATCTGCGCCTATTTGCGAATAGGGGGTTGATCCCGACGTGGAGACCGCCCCTCCTTCGTGCCCTAAGATTCCACTACACCCACCCGCGATGGCCTCCGCTAGCTTCGAACCAGAGCCAGACTTAACCCCCTTATATCCCACACCCGCAACTGTTTCGCCATTACTCTCACCGAATTTCGGTCTCGAGCCAACACAGAAAGCTCAGCTCATCACGCATTGTCTGATCCGGGCCTGTGTGTTTGGGGAGCTCTCGCTTCTGACCTATCTCCTACGAGACCCGCAAGCCCAACCGCACGTTGATCTCTGCATCCGAGACGAGGAAGGCATCAGTCTCATTAGTACCACAATCCTCGGTTTTGGATCGGATTCGGATAGGGACATCGAACGCGAAGAATGTGTGAGGCTACTGCTATCGGAAGGAGCGGATGTCGAGACTCCAGATAAAGGTGTGTCCCCATTTCCAATTTGTACTTTTCATATCGGCAATGCCACTCATCCGCCCACATGACATCGCGTGATCAGCTGGATGGACGCCCCTACACTATGCTGCCGTGCTCTCCCCTCCGACCCTCATCTCCCATTTTCTTAAATCTGGGTGCTCGCCATTCATAAGAACGCGCCGAAATCTGACTTCGTTGGATCTCGTCACTGGTCACTCGCTCATCCCCGGACGCGAAACAGTGGCTCTTTTACTGGAAGAAGCTATGCGAACCGAAGGTTGGACAGGCGGAAAGACGGAGGAGCGGCGGAAAGCGCTGGAAGAACGTGCCGCGCGTTTGAAGAAACGGAACGCAGTGAGGCAAGGGATCAACCAAACACTATCCGTTGACCCCGCTTGGTGGGGTGAGAGTGGATCGGACATCGACTCGGACGATGTTGACGAAAGCGAGATTAATGAGACTGTCTACGTGAGCTATAATCCACGTCAGAAAGTATTCCCAGTCTGATCATGGGTCACAGACTCCTCCACAGGATATGGCGTCGATGCTAGCATTCTCTCCGCCGTGGTTATCAGAGATATTCCAATCCCTCATAACAAACTTCCCAATCTCGGCTCGCAACTCTGAACCCGCAAATGCACTGTATCTACTCGCTAGATTCGCATGTTTATACTGCGACAAGACTTGGTTGGAAGACCTGATGATTGAAGCTGCGGATGCAATAGAAGATACCACTTTTGTGCGTAGGTTTCCCCCGAAGCTCTCGGTTTGACCGTTAATCTTCAAGGTTACCCAAGGATAGGCCAGATGACTTACCGCGCCTGGTTTTCTGGGTGCGCCGTCCAAATTTTCTCCTCGGTATCTCCCAGTTGACGGCGCACATGCTTCACAGCTGTATAATACGACCCTTTGGTTACACCTCATGAAATGCGACAAGTCGATAAATCAGGCTTGTGAAGCACTGGGCTCATTCGAGATGATTGAAGAAGTGATAAACTCGGTATTTGGTATATCATCTGCTTTGCAATCGGGACACCTTTTGCTCACCGTCGATGCAATGCGATAGTCTTCATCATCCGTAAGGCGGAGAGGAAGATCGATGAACTTCTAGACCCAGCGCTTCTGGAGCACACGCCGCTTCTCTCGGAATTCGATTCTGTGCAGTTCGAATCAGAGTGGTCGATATTTCGGCCATTCGTAACGAAGAAGAAACCGCCCACAACACCCGCGAGGTCCAACCCTCCGCCATCCCCATTCGAATCAACTTCTCCCTTGCCGTCGGTCGCGGGGACGCCATCCAAAAGCCTCCAGCAGTCGATTCGAAACACATTCTCGAGAGGGAGGAATGGGTCGACGGCGACCCCATTGCAGTCGCTCTTCCCTGATTCTTCTTCGTCTCCAACCCCAAAGGATATCACATCACACTTGACGGCGTTTCACACCCTCTTGACCCTCTCAGGCATAAACCCTGCCCTTATCACCCAATTCTGGTCTCAGGTGATGTACTGGACGGCATGTGAGTTTCACCCATAACCCTATGTCACATTGGCGCTGACAATTTTTTTCTTCAGGCGAAACTTTTAATCGTATTTTAACCCGCAAGAAATACTTGTGCAGGTACGAGGACAATGATCCATCCTGGCGCCCGTTCTTGAATCACTTCGCGCAGATCTCGTGCCGTCCAGATCAGCGCGAACGTCAGCGTTATCGAGGAATGGGTTGGGAAGATGGGATTGCCAAGGGGTGTCCAGTCACACTTTGCACCGGTCAGGGATCTGTTAAATTGGCTGCAGGTGCGCGACCCGCGTCACGATGCCATCGACTTGTGGTTTCATCTAAATATCACTCCAGTGTCTCTCGTCTATTGACGATTTCGCAAACCTGATCGCAACGGTGCAGACTATGCGAAGCTTGAATCCCCTCCAAGTAAATTTGGTTTCATCGGTGATTGTTAGGATACTCACCGTGAGAATCAGATGCGCCGTGCCGTTCGAGATTACAGATATGAAGTAAATGAGGGTAGAATGACGGAGGAATGCACCCAGTACCTCGCTCAGTTGCAAAAGGACTGGGAGAGGCACAGGGTTAAGCTTGGTGTGGAGGCATTGCGTAAAGAGGTCAGGTTTTGCTTTTTCTTGAGATTCCGCTTGCCATTAACGCACCCTCCCGCAGATAGTGGAGAGGGACCGCGACAGCCTGATGTCCAGCGAAGATGACGCTCCACCCAGTCTCCCTTCGTCGGAAAGCATATCGGACACACTAGCAGCTCAAAAGAGTGTCGACATGCTCTTCGATCGTCTGCAAGGCAAATCCTCCTGGGAACCCGCTAAACCGCCTGAGGCCCTCGGAGAGTTCCTCGATTCGAGGCATATGTTGCCTTTGTTCTTCCCCTCCGACCCGAGGATGCTTGCTGCGCTACCGGGCAAGCTGCCTAAGACTGTCGGAGAGTTCGAGCCCAATGACAAGAGTTCTGGATCCGGAGAGGCCGCCCCAGCGAGCGTTGGAAGTCGCGGGCCCGTAGACTGGACCGTGGATGGGAAGAAGGTGAGGGACGTTGGGATTGGGATGCTCGCTTGGGTTGATGGTGTGGCGTATACATCACGGTGGACGAAACCCCCCGGAATCGAACCTGATGACGAGATAGAGAGGATGCAGGACAGTCCGGAACCATGGGAAGATCATACTCTGAATCCGAACACCCCAGCTCCGCTCGGGAGCATCACACCGTTGACGCGAAGGAAGTCTTCGAGACGTGGTCGCTCGAGCATGCTCACAGTAGGAGAAGAGGATGAATTCGGGGTGGTGGGTAAATCTGCATGATTTTGAGGTGTCCCGGTTATCATTAGAGCCGGGCAAACTTTTTATATTTTCTCTACTATCTCATGCTTTGTTGTATTCTGCTCTTAGCCAATTATCTCCGGGACTGTGCGTCTTGTAGCCCTACAGAAAGGCCGTCGAATGCAAATTCGCTAGTGGCCAGCTAGTCGTCCACAAGGTCTTGAGCTTGATCAGCGGTTGTGTCCTGCTTCCCTTAGCGCTCAGAGCTTCTTGATCCAACTCCGTGGGGCTGAGCCGTTCGGTGCCGTGACAAAATCTGGCGTCGTATTAAGATGCATTGTCTTCGGGCAGCAACAACTTGAGGGGGTGGTCATTATTCCTCGGCGATGTCCCAGGGGGTTGGGTGGGGCAGCGACTAACTCCTCGACCTGGTGGTCAAGGTGAGCGGCCTGGAAACTGTGGAATCACTGAACCAAACTGTTCAAGAACGTTAAATATTATACACCGGGGCAGTATGTGGGATACATAAACACGAAACAAACTTTGTGCGGGAGACAAAAAAAAAACAACCCAATGTGCAGATCGAGGACGAGTAGATGACGAATACGAAACGATATGCGCGAGTAGATGAAGCCAATAATAAGGGGTGGGGACAGTGTTCACATCGAAGGGTATGATGTATGACGATGGACGCGGTGAAGAGACGAGGCACTCGTGACTTGAGGGGACGCGCCCGAAGAAAGGGATGTAACCGTCAATGCTATCATTTGGTTCTCCGAGCTGAGAAAGCGAAGTCAATACACATAGGCAATAACACCGTTTCCAGGAGCCTACCATTATTTATCTCCTGGTCGATCTTCCGGATGAGTCTTCTACAGTCCTCCACGTCCCCCGTGGCACCAATTCCCCCATAGATGTCGGCGGCGCGCAGAACCTCAGACCTCGCCTCATCGAACCTATGTTGTCGATACCAAAATCCAGCCTGCACCTCCATCGCACGACCCAGATGGTATGCGCTGTCTTCCGCGTGCGATTTGGCTTGTTCGATGTGAGTGTACGCATCGCCGAACTTCCCTTCATCAAAAAACAGCTCGGCCAGGGAGTAGTGATTCCAAAACAGTTGTATTTTCCAGTTGAAAGAGGATGCGATTCCCAGGGCTGTCTTGTAATGGTAAATGGCCTTTTCACTCTCGCCCTTGGTGCAGTATATATCGCCAAGCATGCCATGGCATAGGCAGGCCGGAAATTGTGTACCTTTCTCCGGAACCAGGTCGATCGCACGGGATGCAGCTTTCTCTGCGGCGCCCAGCTGGCCGTCGTCGTACATCAACCGGGCAAGGTCGATCAAACACCGTGCTTGGTCTGTTGTGTCACCAAGCCGGTTGAGAATTTCCAATGCTTCTTCGGCCTGTTGGATTCCTTCCTTGTTGAGGCGTAGTAACCGGTTGGAATCGGATAGGAACCTCAATGTTAGAGCAACCTGATTTTCATCCCCCTGCTCTCGGTAGAGCTTCAAGGCATGAGCAAGGAGTCGTTTGCGCTCTGCCTCATTTCCAACCGATTGGAATGACCGCGAGAGCTTAACCAAGCATCGTGGCTTGAAGGGATGGTCATCCCGGAGCCCCTCGATCTTCGGTCCCAGCGAAACAAGCCGCTTTTTGTGCCAATAGAGGTGTTCCATGAAATGGCCGCATGTATCCCAGACGTCGTCCGACTCTCTGTCAATGGACGTGAAGACATCGAGCAGGTGTTCGACGTTCACATCCTCTGATACGATCCATCGTGCCTCCTCGAACCCGGGCCTTCCAGGATCAATATGGAATGACAATCGGCTGAAGTAACGTTCCTTGGTTGTGCAGAGAAGTGGGGATGATTTCGGATCCTTGGGACGGAGATAGTCCCGGAGTGGTGCGAGCATCGTGATGAAGCCATTGTTTCGGTGCGTCAGGGAAAGGATGCAGAACCTGTCGAGGACACTTGCTCTATTCAAAACGGCGGGGAACAGCCAGTCAACGTTGTTCTCGTCAACACCTTGAGGGAAGAAGGCGACAGCTCCGAGAAGCCCTCGGGCGTCAGGCCCAAGTTCTTGGAACATGGGGGAGGTGAGCGAGAGTTCAATTGTTGCGGCAAGGCTCTTGTTATGCACCGTCTGGAGCACACCCGTTCGCCGGCTTTCCCATTCCTTCATAAGTCGATCTGTACCCCACTGGTTGTGGTGTGCGACGGTCGCGAGGAGGGTGATCGAGAGCGGGTGGAAGTCGAGTCGTTTCAGGATGTTGTTGACAGTATTGGACTGTTCGCCATGCTTGTAGATGCGGTGGAATGTATCTCGTGCAGCCTCCATCGACAATGTCGGGATGTTGAGAGTCTCGCAGTCGGGAGGAATGGCAGTGATGCGGGACGTGATGCAGAGACATATCGTCTCCAATCGACCCAACTCTTCCACTATCCCGTATATCTCCCGAGCGTTCGTTCCCTCCGGGTCGAGAATGGATTCCGCGTTGTCGAGGATGATGACCATCTCCTTTGAAGATAGGAATGGATATAAAGAGGTCAAATCTTCAGGGTTCTCGATGCCTGCACCGGTCACCTTGGAGAGCCGAGAGAGCAAATGAGCGGGCGTCGCTGGGAATTGATCGCATCGGATGAACCGACGATTCGCTCCGAACCGTCGCTTGATGCGATCGTGATGGAGGACGGTGAGAGCGATGGACGTCTTGCCGATCCCGCCAACACCAATGAGAGCTACCGGGGCCAGGTTTTCTGCCAGATTGACAACCTCCTCGATCAACCCGTCGCGTCCGAAGAAGATCCTCGGTGGTGAGGGAGGTGATTCTCCAGATATCCTAAACGGAAGTGTAAGACTGTAGCTCCACGATATTCGAGATCGCTGACCTAGACTGGGTCTATGCAACTGTTACTGTTTATTCGGTGATAGGCGGAATGCGAGTGTCACTCACCCTCTGATCTTTGCCGTCAGTATCCTCGCGATCTTTCAACATGTTCTGGTGTATGCCGGATACCATGTCATGAGTGTTTAAGGTCATGTTATGGGTGTCCAAGGTTATGTTGCGAGTGTTCAAGGCCAGCTCGGTCTGGAAGGAGGCGGTTAGCGACAGTCGAACAGAACCGACCGAGCGTACATTGAAGACTTGAAGAATCCTAATGAAGTCCAACTTCCAGGCGGCGATAGTCTCCTTGTCATGTTTCGCGTGGGCAATCCGGGAGAGTAAGCCCCGTTCCCTCTTCTCGACGATCTTACCCTGGATTTCTGCCATAGTTCTGCGACCAGGGGTGCGGTGAGCGGAGCGCATATAATATGGATCATTGGTTGGATTCACACTGTCAACCGCTCAATCGCCTCAGACACGGACCGACTCAACTCATCCAATTGTCTCCCAATCATCCCGCGGTCAAGGGCTCCACACACATCCGCGCAGGCTAGCCCGAGTTCGACGTAGTCCAGTTTGTTGGCCATGGTGTCCTGGCCACTAATGAATTTGGGTCACCTCATCGCAGGAGAAGAGACATACCCTGATCATTGTGAGGAGGGCACTGGCTGAACCGAAAACAGCCTTGGCTGGTGTGACACCTGAGAGTTCCTTCGCGAGATTCAGGCCCTCGATAGCCACATTCAGCGATGAGATGGCCCCGTCTTTCCCCGTCGGTCGTTGGGAGTTGATTTGCATGGTCGAGACTCAAGGTAGCCACGAGGAGGCGGTGCGGCGCAGGCTGTGAAGAAGGGTGCGAATCCTGATGGAGATAGGCGACCAGCCTCTAGTGACACGCCTCGTGCGAACGGAGCCAGTGGATGGAATGAATTGTGTCATGGCCGGAACGGCGTTTTGAGATGTGGGTGATCGGCTGATCATCCGACTCTTCGTCAAACCCGACGTAGAAACACCTTCGAACCACCCATTCGTCCCGTATTCTCCGCCCATCTCCTCTCCATAGCCATAGAACTCCCCCCGACCAGCCCAAGTTCTCTGCAACAGCGAACGATCCAGTCGACGTGCTTTACCATCCCTTCGTTTATTTGTGAGTCGCCGGACCTCCGGCGTGGACTTCGTTCCCCTCAGTGGTGCTGGACCATATCCATCCGCTGGGCCCCACCCCGGTTCTCGTAGGACGCTGTGCTCCAGTTGATGAGTGGAATAGTACCGAATCTCCCTCGGAGACCCTTGTCGGATCCTCGCTATCTGCTAGTTGGCAAATGTTGAGCGTTACGCGGGTGGTATTTCGCATGTGACTACGGGAAGCCAATGGTCGTGCAGAAATCCATTATCGGGGATGGACAAAACGCATTGCGTGATTGTTTTATCTAGACAGCGTCATTCAAACTGAAAGGTCCCCCGTTATGTGTTGCGAGTCTGTGGAGGCCAGGGTTGCGATGGGTGGCACGAGTATGAGTCGGTTCTGGCGTACTAGGTACCCCCTCCCTCCCTCGTTGGCCCTCTGTGCGGGGTTTTGGGACTGCGCGAGGTTCTTCCAACCGACGTCCTAGGTCGTTCGTTTGTGGGGCTACGGCCCCTCAACGTATGGACCTCGCACGGTTATATCTTATTCCGCCAAATCGCCTTCGGCTGCCTCCGCTGGGTGCCTCATTACCGACCGGTCGGCCAACGGTAACTGGGGACCGAGTAGGATGACCGTGTGTGATGTTTACCCTAGGGGGACAAGACTGCAGGAAACCGCAACGCGAATGCGGGTCTTTTGTTACGACAGGTGGAGGTCCACAGGGGAGTCTAGTTTGCCCAGTGCTGGATACCAGCTGTTCCCATTCCCTGACTTCCCCTAGTATAACGATCCGGGTCTTGGGGGATAGAATATTTTCGACACTCTATGAAGCCCAACTTTATCGTGTAAAGACCAGTAGCAAGGGGGTCTTCATCACGACCTTCGACGAACGTCTGTGTTCTGTCGCAGCTTATGATTCGTTCGGGACCTGTGACTGTTACACTTTCAGCAATTGCTTCTCTTTGGGTGTACGATTCCCCATGACAAGATACATGGAATTGCAGCATCCACGGGGCCATCGAGCGGCAAGATACTAATCGATTTTGTCATCCGGGTAGATTCCTTCTAAGATACTGTATGAAGATAAGGCTGACGGAACCACTAGACACGGCCTTTGTTAATGTAATACTCGGGGCCCCCCTTGCAAGAGTGAAGGCCAGAGAAAGGAGAACTTCATCCCGACGCCCTGGTTATTGGGGACTTCAATCCCTGTTAGTTGTCTCCATGGACTAAACTCGAGGCGCCGCGAGGGGACGGTATAGGACGCAGGTTATGAGGAAAGATCTGAGACGCAATGGAGATTGGTGGCCGTCATTTCATGACAATCCTCGTGCAAACAGTGCAATCTGAGAGTGAGGCATCTAATCTATGGGCGGTATATGGGATACATGAACTCGAAACAAATATGGTGCGGGAGGCAAAAAAAAAAACGGACGCTTCCTGGCATGCAGATAAGCACCAAGTGGTGGGAATAACGAATATGAAGCGGTATGTGCGGGTGGGGAGGGTGATGGTGTTGACGTCGAGGGACATGGCGCACGACGGTAGACGCAGCGAAGGGATGGAGTGTTGGTGACTTGCGCGGGGCGCATCTGAAGAAATCGATGCAACCGCCGACGCGATCACTTAGTTCCATGAGCTGAGAAAGCCAAGTCAATACATACAGGAAGTGGCACCCCTTTCAGAACCTACCGTGGTTTATCCCCTCGTCAATCTCTCGGAGGAGCTCTCTACAGTCCTCCACGTCCTTCGTAGCCCCAACTTTCCCATAAACGTCGGCGGCGCGCAGAACTTCAGACTTCGCCTCATAAAACCTACGTTGTCGATACCAAAACCCTGCCTGCAGCTCCATCGCGCGACCCAGGTGATATGCGCTGTTGGCCGCGTGCGCCTTGGCTTGCTCAACATGAGCGGAAGCGTCGTCAAACCTGCCTTCATCGGAAAACAGTCGGGCCTGAGAGTAATAAATCCAAAATTGCTCATTGTGCCAGCCAAAGGGGGATGCAATTTCGAGGGCTGCCGCGTAATGATTAGTGGCCTTCCCTGTCTCGCCCTTGGAACGATATATTTCTCCAAGAAGGCGGTGAGACTGGCAAACCGGAAACCGACCGCCTTCCTCCGGAACCAGGTCAATCGAACGGAATGCAGCTTTCTCGGCGGTGTCGAGCTGGCCATCGTCGTACAACAACCAAGCGAGGTCACCCAAACATAGTGCTTGATCCGTCGCGTTACCATGTCGTCCACAGATTTCCAGCGCTTCTTCGGCCTGCTGGATCCCTTCCTCGTAGAGGCGTAGTAACCGATTTGTGCTGGATAGGAACCTCAACGTTTGAGCCACCTGATTGTTGTCCCCCCGCTCGCGATAGAGCTTCAAGGCATAAGTAAGGAGGCGTTTACGCTCCATTTGATTTCCGACTGATTGGAATAACCGTGAGAGCTTAACCAAGCATCGTGGCTTGAAGGGATGGTCGTCCCGGAGCCCCTCGATCTTCGGTCCTAGCGAAACAAGCCGCTTTGTGTGCCAATAGAGATGCTCCATGAAATGACCACAGGTATCCCAGACATCATCCGACTCTCCATCAATGGATGTGAAGACATCGAGCAGATGCTCGACATTCACACCCTCTGACACGATCCATCGCGCCTCCTCGAACCCGGGCCCTCCAGGATCAATGTCAAATGACAATCGGCTGAAGTAGCGTTCCTTGGTTATGCAAAGAAGTGGGGATGATTTGGGATCTTTGGGACAGAGATGGTCCCGGAGTGGCGCGAGCATTGTGATGAAACCATTGCCTCGATACGTCAAGGAAAGAATGCAGAACCTGTCGAAGATATTTGCTCTGCTCGAGATGGTGGGAAATAGCCAGTCAGTGTTGTTCTCGTCAACACCTTGAGGGAAGAAGGCGACAGCTCCGAGAAGTCCTCGGGCGTCAGGCCCAAGTTCTTGGAACATGGGAGAGGTGAGTGACAGTTCAATCGTTGCGGCGAGGCTCTTGTTGTGGACTGTATGGAGCACATCCGTTCGCCGGCTTTCCCATTCCCTCGTGAGTCGGTCTGGGTCCCACTTGTTGTGATGTGCAACGGTCGCGAGGAGGGTGATCGAGAGTGGATGGAAGTCGAGTCGTTCCAGGATGCTGTTGATCAAATCGGGCCGTTCGCGGTGTTTGTAGAGGCGATAGAATGTGTCGCGCGCAGCCTCCGCAGACAGTACTGGAATATCGAAAGTCTCGCAGTCGGGAGGAATGGTAGTGATGCGGGACGTGATGCAGAGACATATCGTCTCCAATCGACCCAACTCCTCCACTATCCCATATATTTCCTGAGCATTCGTTCCCTCCGGGTCGAGAATGGATTCTGCGTTGTCGAGGATGATGACCATCTCCTTTGAAGATAGGAATGGATATAAAGAGGTCAAATCTTCAGGGTTCTCGATGCCTGCACCGGTCACCTTGGAGAGCCGAGAGAGCAAATGAGCGGGCGTCGCTGGGAATTGATCGCATCGGATGAACCGACGATTCGCTCCGAACCGTCGCTTGATGCGATCGTGATGGAGGACGGTGAGAGCGATGGACGTCTTGCCGATCCCGCCAACACCAATGAGAGCTACCGGGGCCAGGTTTTCTGCCAGATTGACAACCTCCTCGATCAACCCGTCGCGTCCGAAGAAGACCCTCGGTGGTGAGGGAGGTGATTCTCCAGATATCCTAGATGAAAATGTGAGACCGCCGCCCCACGATATTCGAGATCGCTGACCTGGGCTGAGTCTATGCAACTGTCACTGTTTATTCAATGATAGGTGGAGTGGCAGTGTTACTCACCCCCTGATCTTTGCCGTCAGTATCCTCGCGATCTTTCAACAGGTTCTGGTGCATGCCGGACACTATGCCATGAGTGTTCAAGGTTACATTGTGAGTATTCAAGGCCAACTCGGTCTGGAAGGACGCGATTAGCAACAATCGAGCAAAATCGACCGAACGTACATTGAAGACCTGAAGGATCCTGATGAGATCCAACTTCCAGGCCGCGATGGTCTCCTTGTCATTTTTCGCGCGGGCAAGCCGGGAGAGTAAACCCCGTTCCCTCTTCTCGATGATCTTGCCCTGGATTTCTGCCATAGTCCTGTGATCAAAGGCGCAGTGAGCGAGGTGCATACAATATGCATCATTGATTGAACTCACATCGTCAACCGCTCAATCGCCTCAGACACGGACCGACTCAACTCATCCAATTGTCTCCCAATCATCCCGCGGTCAAGGGTTCCACACACATCCGCGCAGGCTATCCCGAGTTCGACGTAGTCCAGTTTGTTGGCCATGGTGTCCTAGCTACGTGTAAATTTGGGTCGCCTCGTCGCAGGAGAGGAGGAGACATACCCTGATCATTGTGAGGAGGACACTGGCTGAACCGAAAACAGCCTTGGCTGGGGTGACACCTGAGAGTTCCTTTGCGAGATTCAAGCCTTCGATGGCCACATTCAGCGATGATATGGCCCCATCTCTTCCCTTCGGTCGTTGGGAGTTGGTTTGCATAGTCGGGATTCAAGGTAGTGACGAGGAAGCGGTGCGGCGCAGGCTGTGAAGAAGGATGGGAATCCTGATGGAGATAGGCGACCATCCTCTAGTGGCGCGCCTCGCGTGAACGGAACCAGTGGATGGAAGGAGTTGTGCCATGGCTGGAACGGCGTTTTGAGATGTGTGCGATCGGCTCCTTGTCAAGTCCTCGGACGTAGAAACAACTGCTCCCCCAGGGCCGCGACCTTGAGCCACCCACTCATCGTGTACCCTCCACTCACTTCTTATACATAACCATGGACCCCACCCCCGTTGATTGGTTTCGACACCATTCGGGTTCCTCCCGGGAGACCGCAGGGGATCTGATCGACATCCTTTGCAATTCATTCGTGGGTTGTCAGACCTCTAGCACGGACTTCATTCCCCTTTATGTTGAACCCTAGTTATTCGTTTCGGTTCTTGTAGGGTACTGCCCGTCAGGCGATGAGAGCAACAGTAAGTACTGAATCTCCCTCGGCCACCCTTGTCAGATGCATTATGTGTGGCTTCGCGCCACAACTGTTGGAAGGCTTGTGAAAGCCAACGATCATACAGAAATCCGTGCCACTCATTGTCTCGGAGGTGAATGAGGCGCGTTGGGGTGACGGTTTGTCCAGACGCTGCCGTTCAAGCTGAAAACTCTTCCTTTGTTACGCGTTGCGGACCTATGAGGTTCAAGATTGTGGTGCGGAGTGTGAGTATCAAAGAGCGTTGGATTGGTGCCACTGTGGGCGTACTCCACCCTCATTGGCGGTTAGCCTCTTCCGGTTCGCAACCACCAAACCTCCGTTGACCCTCCTCGCGAGGTCTCGAGCCAACTCCTCCGAATGGCATCAGCAACCTGGCAGACATCCCTGGTCGCTCCTTCGAAAGCTGGCGTGGATGTACCCCGTACCCCATGCGGTGACCGTTGTCATTTCTCATTCCAATGCGTCTAAGTATCAGACACCTCCGCTGTATGCCCCACCACCAGTCGACCGGCCGACGGCGAGTGGGGGTCGGGCCATGTGCGGTGTCTGTCTTGCTGGCGTGAGACTGCGAGAGACTGGCGGTGCGGTTGTGTGCCTTTTGTTGTGGGAAGTAGGGCTCTCCGGTATCTTGTTGCACCCTACGACTTCGGAGCCGAGGGCTGCTGCACTTTTAATTACCCACTTCTTTCTGCATTGTATCATTTGCACTGCGAAATAAATACAGGAAATGATGAGTGGCGTCCACGACATTTTGCCGTCGGGGGATCATCCTCTCGGATTCTTGGATTATCCCGAAGCTGTCCACTGCGGAGGGAAGTTTTGATCTCCCGCGAGACGAGCTTGGCGCCAGCCTGGGGCTGTTCACGCGCTGGCTGTGGAGATTCGGGCGTGCCGCAACCAGGTTGCATATACATCGCCGGTGGCCACCGGCTACATCCCATCCTTTCCTCCTTCCTCCCTCAAACTCGACAAATGGCCGCACAAGAGTATTATCGGGACGATCCCGCTTCAAGACCACTGTCACCGCTCACGAACACTTCTGACAACGTGGGCGGCAACCTTGATCGCCGTAACACGGCCGACGTCGATGGGCAAACGGACAGTGCCCCAGAGCGGGTCGCCGCCCACAACAACGTCAGATTTGACACCTCTTCACCCCCCTC
>Ga0307517_10001109_pt1 | contig 45519 bp, 41 predicted proteins | sample 23_EM_MG_FD_194515 | JGI IMG/M metagenome (GOLD analysis project Ga0307517, IMG submission 194515) | Populus trichocarpa ectomycorrhiza microbial communities from riparian zone in the Pacific Northwest, United States - 23_EM | ecosystem: Host-associated > Plants > Roots > Unclassified | place...
AAACCCAAGAAGCTCGCTCTCACCGCATGCGCACGCAAGCTGCTGACCATCCTGAACGCGATGGCCAGAACTCGCAAACCGTTCAACGTGGCGCTTCATCTGGGTTGACTTTCAAGACAGTTGCTTGGTTCTGGCGCGCCTGCCCGGCACGCCGGCCTGCCGACAGCAAGAATCAGGCTCGCACGGCCCAGGCCGAGTGTGCACCGCATCCATAAGTGTTGCCTATAGAGGCAGACTGAACTCGTCTTGGCCTTAACGGCGTCGCGGTCCTACTGTTACGGCTGTCCACACCCCCGCAGCAAGGATTTCCCGTGAGCACATCCCGCATTGCCGCCCGCGTCCGGCGCATCAAGCCGTCGCCCAGCACCTCGGCAGCAGACCGTGCCAACGAGCTGCGCCGCCAAGGCAAGTCTATCGTCAACCTCGTGGTGGGCGAGCCCGACTTCGATACCCCCTTGCATATCCGCCAGGCCGCCGCGCTGGCGATGGACAAAGGTGCGACACGCTACACCTTGATGGCCGGCACGGTCGAACTGCGCCAGGCGATCGTCGCGAAACTCGAGCGCGAAAACGGCCTGACATACGCGCTGAACGAGATCATCGCCACGAGCGGCGCGAAGAGCGCGATCTACAGCGCGTTCGCGATCACGCTGGAGCCGGGCGACGAAGTCATCGTGCCGGCGCCGTACTGGGTCTCGTACCCCGACATGGTGTTGGCCAGCGACGGCACGCCGGTGACCGTGGCCTGCCCCGAGGCGAACAACTTCAAGCTCACGCCGGCACAGCTGGAGGCCGCGATCACGCCGAAGACCCGCTGGCTGCTGATCAACTCGCCCAGCAATCCGACCGGCGCGGCCTACACGCTGGCCGAATACCGCGCACTGGCCGACGTGCTGGTCAAGCACCCGCAGGTGCTGGTGATGACGGACGACATCTACGAGCACATCCGCTTCGACGGCGAGCGCACGCCGCACTTCCTGCAGGCCGCCCCCGAGTTGCGTGAGCGCACGCTGGTGGTCAACGGCGTGTCGAAGACCTACGCGATGACGGGCTGGCGCATCGGTTATGTCGCCGGCCCGCGCGACCTGGTGCAGGCGCTGGACACGCTGCTGTCGCAGTCCACCGGCAACTGCTGCTCGATCAGCCAGGCGGCGGCCGCTGCCGCGCTCAACGGCGACCAGCGCTTCGTCACCGAGAGCGTGGCGATCTACAGGCAGCGCCGCGACGCGACGCTCGCGCGCATCAACACGATCCCCGGCCTGAGCTGCCGCACGCCCGAAGGTGCCTTCTACCTCTACGTCAACTGCGCCGGCCTGATTGGCAAGACCACACCCGAAGGCAAGCTGCTGAAGGAGGACGGCGACGTCGTGATGTACCTGCTCGAAAGCGTCGGCGTGGCCGTCGTCGCCGGCACGGCCTACGGCCTGTCGCCGTACTTCCGGCTGTCGATCGCGACCTCGATCGAGATCCTGGAAGACGGCTGCACGCGCATCGCCCGCGCGGTCGCGGAACTGCACTGAGGCGCGCCTCGCCATCACCCTCCCAAGGACACCCATGAGTACCTACAAGGCCCTGCGCAAGAACCCGTCGGCCGCGCCGGCCGATCCAGCCGTCATCGCGGCGCTGCGCGAGATTCCGGTCGCTGCATTGAGCGACAACATGCACCGCAACATCGGCACGGTCGGGCTGCAGCCCTACCACCGCCCGGTCGCGCAGACGATGGCCGGCACGGCGGTCACCGCGCGCTCGCGCGGCGGCGACAACCTGACCTACCTGCGTGCGCTCGAGTTCTGCCGCCCCGGCGACGTGCTGGTGATCGACTGCGGCGGCGACCTGAACAACGCGGCCGTCGGCGGCATCCTGTCGTTCTACGCGGCCCACATCGGCGTCGTCGGCGTGGTGGTCGATGGCGCGATCCGGGACGTGGCCGAGATCCGCGAGCGCGAGTTCCCGGTCTACGCGCGCGGTGTCACGCACCGCGGCCCGTACAAGGACGGCCCGGGCGAGATCAACGTGCCGATCTCCGTCGGCGGCATGGTGGTCAACCCGGGCGACATCGTCGTCGGCGACCAGGACGGCCTGCTGGCGATCCCGCAGGACGGCATCCAGCAGCTGATCGAGAAGGCGCGCGCGCATCTTGAAACCGAGGCGCAGACCATCCGGGCGATGAAGGAGGGGCGCTGGGATCGCAGTTTCATCGACGCGCTCGAAGCCCGCTGCAACAACTGAAAGTCCAGCCAGAACTCCCGGAGACGTCCGATGCGCCGCGGCATCGCGCTCGACGCCGCCGACCGCCTGCCTTCGACGCCGTGCTCGACTGGCTGGGCGCCACCACCCTGACCCCGCCACAAGCGACATGAGCTCCTCCGTCCTGAAAAGCTTCGACCTCACGGGTCGGACCGCACTCGTCACCGGCTCCAGCGCCGGCATCGGCTACGCACTGGCCCGCGGGCTGGCCGGCGCCGGCGCCCGCGTGATCCTGAACGCGCGCAACGCACACAAGCTCGAGGAGGCCGCCGACCGCCTGCGTGCCGAAGGCGCCTTCGTGCTCAGCGCCGCGTTCGACGTGACCGACGGTGCGGCCGTCGTCGAAGGCATCGGCCGCATCGAGGCCGAAGTCGGACCGATCGACATCCTCGTCAACAACGCCGGCATGCAGCGCCGCGCCCCGCTCGAACAGTTCGAGGAGGCGCACTGGCATGAGCTGATGAAGACCAATGTCGACAGCGTGTTCCTGGTCGGCCAGGCCGTCGCGCGCCACATGATCGATCGGCGCCGCGGCAAGATCATCAACATCTGCTCGGTGCAGAGCGAGCTCGGCCGCCCGAACATCGCGCCCTACACCGCGAGCAAGGGTGCGGTGAAGATGCTCACCAAGGGCATGGCGATCGACTGGGGACAGTACAACATCCAGGTCAACGGCCTCGGCCCGGGCTACTTCAAGACCGAGCTGACCGAGGCGCTGGTCAACGACGCCGAGTTCACGCGCTGGCTGGTCGGGCGCACGCCGTCGCGCCGCTGGGGCGATGTGCAGGACCTGGTCGGCGCGGCCGTATTCCTGGCCAGTAACGCCTCCAACTTCGTCAACGGCCACATCCTCTACGTGGATGGCGGCGTGACTGCCACACTCTGATGAACCCTTGGAGACCCGTCTGATGGAAGCCCTCGTCATCCACGCCCCTGGCGACCTGCGCATCGAGCAGGTGCCCACGCCCGAACTCGGCCGTGATCAACTGCAGGTGCGCGTGCGCTGCGGCGGCATCTGCGGCTCGGACCTGCACTACTACCGTCACGGCGGCTTCGGCACCGTGCGCATCCAGGAGCCGATGGTGCTCGGCCATGAGGTCGCCGGCGTGATCGAGGCGGTCGGCAGCGCGGTGAACACCTTCGCGGCCGGCGAGCGCATCGCGGTGAGCCCGAGCCGGCCCTGCGGCCTGTGTCGCTACTGCCAACAAGGGCTGCAGAACCATTGCCTGGACATGCGCTACTACGGCAGCGCGATGCGCAACCCGCATGTGCAAGGCGCGTTTCGCCAGCAGCTCGTGGTCGAGACCCATCAGGCACACCGGCTCGCCGACAGCGTCAGCGACGGCGAGGGTTCGATGGCCGAGCCGTTGTCGGTCGCGCTGTACGCGGTGCGCCGCGCCGGGTCGCTGCTCGGCAAGCGCGTGCTCGTCACCGGCTGCGGCCCGATCGGCGCGCTGGTGGTGATTGCCGCGCGGCGCGCTGGCGCGAGCGAGATCGTCGCGACCGACGTGATGCCGCATCCGCTGCGCAAGGTGTTGCAGGTCGGTGCCGACATCGCCATCAACATGGCCGAGCAACCCGACGCACTCGATCGCTACAGCGCCGACAAGGGCTCGTTCGATGTGCTGTTCGAAGCCAGCGGCAACGAGCGTGCGCTGACCGGCGCCTTCAACGCGCTGCGCCCGCGCGGCATCATCGTTCAGCTCGGGCTGGGCGGGGAGATGAAGCTGCCGATCAACACCATCGTCGCGAAAGAGTTCGATCTGCGTGGCGCATTCCGCTTCCACGAAGAGTTCGCCGTCGCGGTCGAACTGCTGAACAAAGGCCTGGTCGACGTGAAGCCGCTGATCTCGGCCACCTTGTCCTACCGCGATTCGGCGCGCGCTTTCGCGCTGGCAGGCGACCGCACTCAGGCCATGAAGGTTCTGATGAGCTTCGACTGAGCGGGAGTTCCACCATGCGGATAGGGGGACGCGATCCACGTCGCCCTAATTTCCGTTGGGCGCACACCGAACAAGTTTGCTGCAATTGCGGCGCATCAGGCCGTAGTCACCGCTGCGCTCAGCGCTGCCGGATCGCCGCCAGCGCCTCGAGCATGTGCCGCGTGGCGGGCTCTGGCCGGCCGGTCCGGTGGGCGAGGCCCAGCGGGCGCCACAACCGCGGCGTGAGTGGTGAGATCACCATGCGCGCATCCAGCCCTGCCGCGCCTTCCTCGCGCGGCAACAGCGCGGCACCATAGCCGGCCGCCACCAGGCTTTTGATCGCGTCGTTGAAGTTCAGTTCGATGCGTGCCTGTGGTTGTTCGCCGGCAGCGGCGAACCAGTCCATCGTCAGGCGGTGCAGACGGGTGCTGGCGTCATTGAGGATCAGCGGGCGGGCCGCGAGCCACGCTGGTGTGATCGTGCGCGGCACCGTCCACGCCCGCGGCAGGAAGGCCATCACCGGGTCGCGCCGCCAGGGCACGATCTGCAAGCCCTTGATCGCTGCCTGCGGCAGCGCCACCAAACCGATGTCGAGGGTGCCTTCCTGCACGCGGGACAAGGCCTCCTGCGAGGTGAGCACTGCCACCTGCACATCGACGCCGGGATGGTCACGGCCCATGGTCTCGAGCGCCTGGGGCAGCAGCCAGGCCAGCGCCCCGGTGGACGCACCCAACCGCACCCGGCCGGCACGGCCCTCGACTTGGCGGGCGACTTCATCGAGCGCCGCATCGACATCGGCGAGCAGGCGGCGCGCGCGCTCGATGAGCCCCTGACCGACTCCGGTGGGCACCACGCGCTGCCGCTGGCGCAGCAGCAGCGCCGTGCCCAGGCGCGACTCCAGCTCGGCCACATGCAGGCTGACGGTCGGCGCAGCCAGATGCAAGGTGCGCGCCGCGGCTGCAAACGAACCGAGCTCGGCGATCGTCACCAGCGTGCGCAATTGGTCGAGCTTGAGTTCTCTCATATGAATTCAGATTTCCTGAATCTCGTGTTCATGACATTCAACTTTACCAATCCTTCAGGGCACCGCAGCATCCGCTCATCACTGCAGGAGCATTCCCATGAGCGCGAGCGTATTCATCGATGGCGACCAGGGCACGACCGGCCTGAAGATCCTGGAGCGTCTGTCCGGGCGCCAGGACATCAAGCTCATCACGTTGCCCGAAGCATTGCGCAAGAATGCCGCCGCGCGTGCGGTCGCCATCAATGATTGCGACGTCGCCGTGCTGTGTCTGCCCGACGACGCTGCGCGCCAGGCGGTGGCCAGCATCCGCAATCCGCGCGTGCGCGTCATCGACGCCTCCTCGGCGCATCGCACCGATGCGGATTGGGTTTACGGGTTTCCCGAAATGTCGCCACAGCAGTCCGGGCGCATCGCGCAGGCACGGCGCGTCAGCAATCCGGGTTGCTACCCCACCGGTGCCATCGCCCTGCTGCGTCCGTTGGTCGAAGCCGGCTGCCTGCGCGCCGATGCACCGCTGAGCATCCATGCCGTCTCCGGCTACTCCGGGCGGGGGCGCGAGGGCATCGAGGCCCACGAAGGCCCGGGCGTCGCAACGGCCCTGTCGTTCCAGACCTATGGCCTGGGCTTGCAGCACAAGCATGTGCCGGAAATCCGGCTGCATTCAGGCCTGCAGGGCCGACCGTTGTTCGTGCCGTCATACGGCAGCTTCCGGCAAGGCATCGCGCTGACCATCCCGTTGCACGCCTCGATGCTGCGCCGGCCGATGACGGCCCAGGTGCTGCGCGATCTGCTGGCGCAGCGCTATCGCGATCACGGCCATGTGCAAGTGCTCGACGCCGCTCAGACCCACGCGATGACGCGGCTCGATCCGCAGGCCCTCAATGGCAGCAATGATCTGCAATTGGCCGTGTTCGGCAACGACACCCATGGCCAGTTCCTGTTGAGTGCCGTCTTCGACAACCTCGGCAAGGGCGCCTCGGGCGCCGCCGTGCAGACTTGGCGTTGATGCTCGACCTGGCCCACGCCTCGAACAGTGGCCACGAGAACGACACCGTTCATCCGCTGGAGCACGCTGCGTGAAACACGACCTGCTGGCATGGGCCCCACGGACCGGCCAAGACCATCCCGCCCCGTCCGATGTCTCCGCGTCTCGGCCCGCCCGCGCTGCGTTGATGGACATCACCGCGCGACCCGACCTGGTCTTCCTGCGCGGCGAGGGCAGCTGGCTGTGGGACGACCGCGGCCGGCGCTATCTGGACTTCGTGCAGGGCTGGGCGGTGAACACGCTCGGCCATGCACCGGCCTCCATCCGCGAGGCACTGGCGCGGCAATCCGGCTTGCTGCTCACGCCAAGCCCGGCCTTCCACAATGCGCCCGCGATCGCCCTGGCTGTTCTGCTGTGCCAGCACAGCGTCTTTGACCAGGTGTTCTTCACCAACAGCGGCGCCGAGGCCAATGAAGGGGCCATCAAACTGGCGCGCAAGTGGGGGCAGTTGCACCGGGGCGGGGCCCACGAGATCATCACCTTTGGCGATGCCTTCCACGGCCGCACCCTGGCCACGATGTCCGCATCCGGCAAGCCGGGATGGGATCGCATGTTTGCGCCCCAGGTGGCGGGCTTTCCAAAGGCACTGCTCAACGACCTCGCTTCGGTGCAGGCTCTGATCGGCAGGGACACCGTGGCCATCATGCTCGAGCCGGTGCAAGGCGAAAGCGGAGTGCACCCGGCCACGACCGCTTTCCTGCAAGGCCTGCGCGCCCTGTGCGATCAGCACGGGCTGCTGCTGATCTTTGACGAAGTCCAGACCGGCGTCGGTCGCCTGGGCAGCTTGTTCGGCTACCAGCACTTCGGCGTCACACCGGACCTCATGACGCTGGCCAAGGGCTTGGGCGGCGGCGTGCCGATCGGCGCGCTGCTGGCCCGGCAGCAGGCCTGCGTGTTTGCCCATGGCGACCAGGGCGGCACCTTCAATGGCAACCCCCTGATGTGCGCGGTCGGGCTCGCGGTCATGCAGGCGGTCCTGGCTGACGGCTTCCTGGCCCGGGTGCGCACCACCGGCGACCATCTGGGCGAGCGACTGCAGGCGCTGTCCGCACAGTACGGCCTGAGCGCGGCACGCGGAGTCGGGCTGCTGCGCGCCCTGGACCTCGGCCAGCCCCTGGCAGCGGCCGTGGTGGCCCATGCCCGCGAGCAGCTGATGCTGGGTGGGGCGGCCGGCAACACCGGATTGCTGCTCAATGCGCCGCGACCCTCGGTGCTGCGCTTCATGCCGGCGCTTACCGTCACCCAGGCCGAGGTGGACCTGATGATCAAGGGCCTGACGGCCAGCTTGGACGCCCTCGGGGTGGGCAAGGTGGCGAGGCGCGCCTGAATCGCGTCTGGGCCGCTCACGCACGTCGATCACCCCATCAGAAGGGCGCCTGCATCGCGTCGTGGCGCATACCCGTTGCATAAGACAGGAGCAGCCCTTCGGAAAACTCCTGTCCTTGGGCAGGGTCCACAGACCCGGTGATTTCGCCTTCGCACATGATCAATGCCCGATCGCAGGCGCGAACGATCTCGGATGCATCCGCCGCGACCCAGAGAACCGCGCTGCCCTGCGCAGCGAGTTCGCGGATGACGGCGTCCACGTCGTCGATGGCCTGGGCGTCCAGGCCCTTCAGCGGTTCGTCGAGGATCAGCAATTTCGGTTGCATCACGAGCCCTCGCGCCAGCGCGAGCTTCTGGCGCAAGCCGCCGGAAAGCTCGGTGGCCCACGGGCCATCGGCCGGAAGCTGGAAGCGCAAACGCTCCATGACCTCGCGGCAGCGGCGCGCCAGCTCGGCGTCATCGCAAATCAGGCCCAGCTTTCGATGCTGTGCCACCAGGCCTAGGGTGACGTTGTCCTGCGGGCTCATGCGCGGGAACAAGCCGTCGGCGCCTTGCGCCTCGGGGACATAGACCACGCCGGCACGCAGCGCCTGCGCCGGGCCGCGGAAGTCGCAATCCCGGCCGTCGATGCGCAGGCTGCCACCGCTCTTGGGATCGGCACCGCACAACAGGCGGCACAGCCTGGATCGCCCGGACCCGACCAGGCCGGTGAGCCCGACCACTTCGCCGCTGGCGATATCGAAGGTCGACGGCTTGATTCGCAGGCCGTCTGTCAGCTCGCGCGCCTGCAGCACTGCCGTGTGCGGCGCGAACGAACGATCGCGCACTGGCGCCATCGTGCGGGACCGGGGTGCACTGCCGTGGCTCATCAGGCCGATCACGCCCTGGGTGCTGATGTCTTCGCCTTCGAGCGTTCCCATGACACGCCCCTCGTGCAGGACCGTGATGCGGTCGGCGAGCGAATAGATCTCGTTCAGCCGATGCGAGATGTAGATGACGGCCATGCCCTGCTCGCGCAGGCGGCAGATGACGTCGAGGAGTTTCTCGCCGTCGCGCCCGGACAGGCTCGACGTCGGTTCGTCGAGCACCAGCAGCCGCCCGTCGCGCACGATCGCGCGTGCGATGACGACCAGCTGCTGCTGCGCCGGGCGGAGTTGCCAGACCGGCGTGCGCGGGTCGAAGCTGGCGCCGACCTGCTCAAGGGCTGCCGCCGCGGCCTCGAAGGCATGCCCCCAGTTGAGCCAGGGTCCCCAGCGCGGCTCGGCACCGACGTGGATGTTCTCGGCCGCCGACAGATTGGGCATCACGGCGATGTCCTGCGGCACCTGGTTGATGCCGAGCCGGCGGCTGTCGCGCGGCGTGCGCAGCTTGACGGGTCGGCCCTCGATCAGGATCTCGCCGGCGTCGGCCGCCAGCACGCCGGCAAGGATCTTCATCAGCGTGGACTTGCCCGCGCCGTTCTCGCCGATCAGCGCGTGGACCTCGTGCGGATAGGCACGGAACTCGACTTGATCGAGTGCGACAACGCCCGGGAACTGCTTGCACAGGCCGCGCACTTCGAGCAGGGGGATGGTCGTTGTTGCGGGCATGGCGTCATCCGTCGGCAATCACCACCTCGAGGCCACGTTCGGCGATCGTGCGCCTGGCTGGCGCATCCAGGGCTTCGTCAGTCACCAGGCAATGAATGTCGCGCAAGTTCGCGATTCGCAGCATCGACTGCTTGCCCCAGCGCGCGGATTCGGCGATCAACGCGACCCAGCCGGAGTGCTGCATCGCGGCGCGCTTGACTTCGATCTCGGGCAGGTGCTTGCCGGAGATACCGAACTCGACGTTGTAGCCGTCGGCACACAGGAAGCAGCGATCGAAGCGCATCGCCTCGATCAGGCGGATGGCCTGCTGGCCCACGACGGCGCCGGTGCCGCGCACTTCGCCGCCGAGCTGGATCACGTTGGATGTATCGCTGCACAACAGGGCGGCGACGGCGACGGCGTTGGTCACGACGCGCAGGTGTGGCAGCTCGCGCTGGCGCAGCGCGTGTGCCAGTGCCAGCGCCACTGAGCCGTTGTCGAGATAGATCGTCTCACCGTCGGCGATCTGGTCGGCCGCGGCCTCCGCGATCGCGCGTTCGGTATGCGCCTGCTGGTCGGTCGACACGAGCGCCAACGCATCGCTGCGACGAAGCACTCGCACGCCGCCGCGAACGCGCTTGACCTGTCCTTTTTCGGCCAGCTCATTGAGGTCGCGGCGAATCGTCATCTCGCTGACGTTCAGATCCTGGGCCAGGGCCTGGTTGGTCCGGAAACCAGTCGCCGTCAGAAGGGCCAGGATGCGATCGATGCGCTGTGCTTGAAGTATGACAACCCCCGGTGGATGTTCGATTCTGTTCGAAGCGTACCAAATTCGGGAAGCGGGTTGGCGCTGCGTCCTCGGGGTAAATGCGGATGCTGACGGCCCGAGGGATGGCTAGATTGTGTTCAATGTTGTTCAGTAATGATCGATATTGATCGAATCTAGTTCGTCAATATCCCGCGCCCTCACCGGTCTGTCTCCGAACGAGTTCGATCCATGCCCGCCCTGTCCTCCGAACCCGAAGCTGTCGTTGCCGAACGGCCGATCCGACTGAGTGCGCGCGGCATCGGCAAGCGCTTTCCCGGTGTTGTCGCCCTCGACAAGGTTGACCTCACGCTGCGCGGGGGCGAGGTGCACGCCCTGATGGGCGAGAACGGCGCGGGCAAGACAACACTGCTGAAGATCCTGACCGGGATCTACACCTGCGACGACGGCGTGATCGAGCTCGACGGCCGCACCGTGCGGCCACGCGACCCGCGCGACGCCCAGCGGCTGGGCATCTCGATCATTCACCAGGAGCTCAACCAGGTGCCGGAGCTCAGCGTCCACGAGAACTTCTTTCTCGGGCGTGAGCGCCGCCATGCGTTGGGCTGGCTGGACCGCCCGGCGATGCGCGAGGAGGCCAGGCGCTGGCTGGCCCAGGTCGGCCTGGCACTCGACCCGGATCGGCTGTTGCGCGGCCTGCGCGTGGCCGAGCGCCAGCTGCTGGAGATCGCGAAGGCGATCAGCATCGATGCCAAGGTGCTGTTGATGGACGAGCCCACCACGGCGCTCAGCGGCGACGAGGTGCGGCAGATGTTCCGCATCACTCGTGGCCTGCGCGACCGCGGCATGGCCATCGTCTACATCTCGCACCGGATGGACGAGGTGTTCGAGATCGCCGACCGCGTCACCGTGCTGCGCGATGGGCGCCTCGTCGACACGCGCCCCGCCGGCGACTACACCCGCGACTCGCTGATCACGCAGATGGTCGGGCGGCCGCTGCCCGAGTTCTTCCCGCCGGACACGCCGGCGACACGCGGCGCCGAGCTGATCCGCGTGAGCGGTCTCAACGTCGCACCGCGTGCCGGCAAGCAGCGCCTGACCGATATCCACCTGCACGTCAGCGCCGGCGAAGTCGTCGGCCTGGCGGGTCTGCTCGGCGCCGGACGCACCGAACTGCTCGAGGCCATCTTCGGTGTGTGCCCGCCCTCGATGTGGAACGGCGACATCGTGATCGAGGGCGAGCGCAAGGTCTTCCGCTCGCCGCGCGACGCCATCGCCGCGGGACTGGGCTTCGTCGCCGAAGACCGCAAGGGTCAGAGCCTCGCGCTGGGACGCCCGGTGGGCGAAAACGTGACCCTGGCCGGCCTGGCGCGCTTCGTCAGCGGCGGCCTGATCCGCTTGCGCGACGAGGCCCAGGGAATCGACGCCGCAGTGCGTGCGCTGCGCATCAGGACGCCGACCACGGCCACACCGGTCGGGCTGCTGTCGGGCGGCAACCAGCAGAAGGTGGTGTTCGCCCGGCACTGGCTGACGCAGCCGCGCATCTTCCTGCTCGACGAGCCGACCCAGGGCATCGACGTCGGCGCGAAGGCCGAGATCTACGCACTGGTGCGCGAACTCGCCGGCAACGGCGCCGCGGTGCTGCTGGCCTCCAGCGACATGCCGGAGCTGCTGGCACTGTGCGACCGCATCCTGGTGATGTGCGCCGGCCGGGTCGCTGGCGAACTGAGCCGCGCGGACGCCTCGCAGGAGCGCATCCTCGACCTGGCCACGCGCTTCGGCCACGGCGCAACGCAAGACGACCGACAAAAGGCGACAACCCCATGAGCTCCAACATCCTCGCGCTGCCTGCGTTCCGCAAGCAGGTTCTGTTGCACACCGCGGTGCGCTTCCAGGGCTTTCTGGGTCTCTTGATCGTCTTCCTGCTGGGCGTGGCCTTGGCACCGGTGAAGGACGAGACCAACCTGTTCCTCGATGTGACCAACCAGATGAACATCCTGCGCTATGTGGCCGAGACCGGCATCATCGCGATCGGGATGACCTTGGTGATCCTGGTCGGCGAGATCGACCTGTCCGTCGGCGCGGTGCTGGCTTTCGGCGCCACGCTGACGGCGTACCTGCTGACCACGACACAGATCGGCACGGTGCTCACGCTCATCATGGTGCTGGTCAGCGGCGCGGCGTTCGGCTTCGTCAACGGTGCGGTGAGCAGCGCGTTTCGCATCCCGAGCTTCGTCGTCACGCTGGCGATGATGAGCTTCGCACGCGGCCTCGCGCGGTTGGTCTTCGGCGGCGTGGCGATACCGCTGCTGGCGATCAGCCAGGGTGGTGCGGCGCCCGAGAACGCCTTCTTCGTCAACCTGCGCCTGGGCGGTGTGCTGCCGGTGCCGGCGCTGCTGATGTTCGGTGTCGCCATCGTCGCCTCGCTGGCGTTGCGCTACACGCCGTTCGGTCGTCATGTCTACGCCGTCGGCGGGAATCCGGTCGCCGCGCACCTGTCCGGCGTGCGGGTCGAGTTCACCAAGGTACTGGTGTTCGCGCTGTGCGGCGTGCTGACGGCGCTGGCGGCCTTCGTGCATGCGATCCAGCTCAACCAGGGGGCACCGAACGACGGCTTCGCCTACGAGCTCAACGCGATTGCCGCCGTGGTCATCGGCGGTACCAGCCTGCAAGGCGGCATCGGCACCGTGGCCGGCGCTGTCGCCGGCGCCTGGATGCTGGGAATGATCGACAACATCCTGAACCTCAACAACGTGCAGGCGGACGTGCAGCTGCTGATCAAGGGTGCCTTGATCGTCGTGGCCGTCGCCCTGCAGCGACTGCAGCGGCGCGCCTGATCAACCGCCGCGGCACGGGCAGCGGTGCCCGTCATCACTCCGCATCCCAACGCTTCCAACCACAGAGGAGACACATCCATGAATCGCAAGATCGCCCCGCTGACCCTGACATTGCTGGCCGCGGCTACGCTGCTTTACGCGCCACTGGCTCAGGCGCAGAAGAAGTACACGATCGGCTTCTCGCAGCTCGCCTTCGACGATCCCTGGCGCGTTGCCTTCAACAACCAGATGACGAAGGCCGCCGAAAAGCACCCCGATTTCAAGCTGGTGATCGTCAATGCGCAGCGTGACAGCAGCAAGCAGGTCGCCGACGTCGAAACGCTCATGCAGCAGAAGGTCGACGCGTTGATCATCTCGCCCAACGAGGCGGCGCCGTTGACCTCGGTGGTGAAGAAGGCCTTTGATGCCGGCATCCCGGTCGTCGTGCTGGACCGCGCCGTGCTCGGCGAGGCCTACACGATGTTCATCGGCGCCGACAACAAGTTCATCGGCGCCAAGGCCGGCGCCTACGTGGCCAAATGGTGCGGTGAGAAGAACTACAACCCCTGCAACGTGCTCGAGATTTCCGGCCTGTCGGGCTCCACACCGGCGCAGGAACGCGCGTCAGGCTTCCGCGACGGCATCAAGGCCAATCCCAACGTGAAGCTCGCCACCAGCGTGACCAGCGAATGGCAGAAGGCCAAGGCCGTTCCCGCGGCGGCGGCGGCGTTCCAAGGGAACAAGAACTTCCAGGTGGTCTACGCTCACAACGACGACTCGACCGAGGGGGGCTACATCGCTGCGAAGAACGCGAATCTCGACGTGAGCAAGATGCTGTTCCTCGGCATCGACGGGCTGCCGGACAAGAACGGTGCGATCGTCAGCATTCTGCAGGGCCGGCTCGGTGCCTCGTTCGTCTACCCCAATGGCGCCGCCGAGGCGATCGACTGGGTCGACCGCATCCTCAAGAAGAGCGAGAAGCCACCCAAGAAGGTCACCCTTGGCACCGACGAGATCACATCCGCCAACGCGAAGGCGATGTGCGAGAAATACGATTGCGAGGCCAAGTGAACTGACGCGTGGGTCGAGGCTGCACTGCCGGCGCCGGAGGGGGAGGCGGCAGTGCAGCTTCGCGCAGATTTGCTCGAATCCTTCCCGATTTGGCAGGCACCGATTCCACGCAGGAGCGGCAACGCCGCTCGTTCAGGAGGACTTTGCGACAACGTCCTTCAGATGCTCACGCAGCGCCTTGCGCCCTGCACTGTTCGTCGATCGCCAAGCGGTCAGCGCGAGTTCGAGGAACGCTGTTTCAGCGGCAGAAAGCGCGGTGTCCTTGCGCGTCTCGTCGAGCCATCCGGCCGGCCGCGCACACGCCGATTCGATCTGCCGCGCGAGCTTGTCGCCGATCGGTCGCGACGACTTGATCTGGCTCCACATGCTCGGCGAGATCTGCAGCGTCGCCGCGAACGCCTGCTCCAGCCCCTTGGGCGACGCACCCGAGGCGAGTGCCTTCTCGGCGTAGGCCTGGAACAGCGCGAGCGCGTTCTGTCTTCGAGTGACGGTGATGTTGGCCACGGGCTGTGTTCACGATGCAACGGGTTCAAACAACATTGTCGCAGGGGGTTGACGAGGTAGTAAAGACTATTTACAGTCCGCTTCCTCTGCTCATCGAGCACCACACTTTTTCTCAGGAAGACTCATCGTGAAATCCGCGCCCATCGTCACAGCCAACCGACCCATGAATGGGTTGGTCGCGTTCGTGCGCGCCGCGGCAGCGATGAAGTCGTTCGGTGGTTGCGCGAGTGCGCTGCATCTGACCCTGCCGGCGGGCTATCAGCTTGATCGGGACGAGGACCAGGTGCATCCGGGAGAGGGCAGCGCATAGACGCGCACCCTCCAAGCTCTGTACGCAGAGGCCCGGGTCTGACAAGGATCCGGGCCTTTTTGTTTTCTGACTTCAACCGGTCTGCGCTTTGGCGCAGACCCGCGATCGATGGATCGCGCCACCGACGCCGATGGACGATGGTGGAAGCTCTTTGACAACTTGCCGCAAGACAACCTCGGTACTGGCCGACGGCCTGTCTTGCACCTTTTGCGGATGTAGCTCAGCAGGCAGAGCACGACCACGCCATGGTCGAGGCCACGAGTTCGAGACTCGTCATCCGCTCCACTTCGGGTGTGTCCTTTCACTCCGTTGCCGCGTGATATGGTGTTGGCGGTACGGGATGTGCGCGACCCAAGGCCTGAGTCACGTGCAGCGAGACACCACATCCGACGGGATGCTCGCGTTTGGGCACAGCCGAAGTGGATCTCATTCAATCGCCCTCGTAGCTCAGCAGGCAGAGCAGCCGCCTTGTAAGCGGCAGGCCGCGCGTTCGACACGTCGCCGAGGGCACCAGAACAAGTCGTGTTCGTCTAGACGGCCGAGGACACCACTCTTTCAAGGTGGGGACGCGGGTTCGCTCAGCGCGAAGCGCTGGACGCAGCTTGCTGCGGGCCGAAGGCCGAGGGCGGATGCCCGAGCAATCCCGCACGCGACACCAGAGCAAGGAACCCTCGTGGAGCTCACGCTTCGAGGGTGGAAATCGGCCGCAACGATTGGGCGGCGCCGGAACCCGTGACCGGATGGACATTGCTTCGTTAACTCAGTGGCCAGAGTGCCGGCCTGTCTAGCCGGAAGCCGCGGGTTCGACTCCCGCACGAGGCGCCAGATCAGTTTGCCGAGATAGCTCAGCAGGTAGAGCGGCGCGTTGAAGGCGCGTGCGTCGGGGGATCGAAGCCCTCTCTCGGTACCAGACAACAGAACCTCGTTAGCTCAGAGGGATCAAGAGCGCCGGTTTACGAAGCCGGAGGTCGCACGTTCGAGTCGTGCACGAGGCGCCAGTTCATCTCGACGTAGCCAAGTGGTCGAAGGCATCTGGCTGCAAACCAGGCGGCGCAAGCCCACGTCCGTTCGAATCGGACCGTCGAGTCCAGATCCATTCCCCGATAGCGCAGATGGCAGAGCGCCTGGCTGTTAACCAGGAGGTCCGTGGTTCGAAGCCACGTCGGGGAGCCAGTTTCAGTTTGATCTCGCGTAGCTCGGTGGCAGAGCAGCGTCTTGATAAGGTGCATGTCGATGGATCGTTCCCATCCGCGAGGACCAATTTCATCTTCTCGGTGTGGCGCAGATGGCAGCGCGCGTGATTTGGGATCACGAGGCCGCAGGTTCGAGACCTGCCACCGAGACCAGACAAGCGTGTGCTTGGGTGTGGCCGTAGCTCAATGGCAGAGCCGTGGGCTGTGAACCCGCTGGTGCCGGTTCGACTCCGGCCGGTCACCCCCAAGCGCATGCGCATCCATGCGTCGCGAACTCGAGCGGCAGAGAACCGGGCTCTTACCCCGGATGGTCAAGGTTCAAGCGTCCTGGCGACGCACCACCCAACAACCCCCTCGTGGCGGAATCGGCAGACGCACCGGTCTCAGAAACCGGAGCCGCAGGGCATGTCCGTTCGACTCGGACCGAGGGGACCATCTTCAGCAGTCCGGTGGCTCAGCGGCAGAGCAGCCGGCTTTGAACCGGTGCGTCCTGACCGGCCACGCCGATCAGAGCGAAATCGTCAGGGCCTACCAACTCATCGCTCACTGCGTCCGTAGCTCAGCTGGAAGAGCGCGACCCTCCGAAGGTCGAGGCCGGTGGTTCGAACCCACCCGGACGTGCCATTCACCTGTTCACCATCCACGGCCCGAGAAAGGAGGCCAACCCATGCACCCACACCCACACAGCCATGTGCTGCAGCTCGACATCCAGGGCACGCCCCAGGCGTGGATCTCGCTCGAGCATGCGGCCTCGCACGTGGCTTCGGGCGCGGTCGCGTGGGTCGAGGGCATTGGCCCGCTGGCCACGCTGCGCGGCGGCTTCAATGTCGCGCGTGGCCGTCAGTCGGTCATCGACGTGCATCCGATCATCGCGCTGCACGGCGCGTCGCGCGTCAACCTGTTCGACGTGGTGCCGGCCTTCAGCAAAGGCAAGCTGTTTCGTCGCGACCGGCTGACGTGCGCGTACTGCGGCCAGCGCTTCGCGGAGCGCGAACTGCAGTGCGAACACATCGTGCCGGAATCGCGGGGCGGCCGCTGGACCTGGACGAACCTGGTCACCGCCTGTGGTGTGTGCAACGGTCGCAAGGCCGACCGCACGCCGGAGGAAGCGCGCATGCCGCTGGTGTACCTGCCGTACGTGCCGAGCCGCTTCGAGGACTTCCTGCTCGAGGGTCGACACATCCGCGCGGACGTGCACGAGTGGCTGGCTGCGCGGCTGCCGAAGGGATCACGCCTGAGCTGACGCCGAAGGCCATCAATCGCACCTCACGGTGCTTGCCGGGGGAGCGCACCGCGTCACACGTTGGGTGCGCTCCCCGAGGACTCGAAAGAACAACATGAAGAATGAACAACTCCCCATCATCGACCTCAAGGTCAAGCAGCCGCCTGTGCTCTTCACGAAGACGCAGGCGCTGATCGCTCGGCTCGCGCAGCGGCTGGGCGGCCCGCTCGTGGCCTACTGGAACGGCCCGCGCGGATCGGTGTGCCACACCGACGTGGTCGCGCTGTACCGCGTGCTCGAGCGGCTCGGCCGCCACGAGGTGATCTACCTGTTTCTCAAGTCGGACGGCGGCAGTGGCCAGGTGTCGCTGCGTCTGGTCAACCTGCTGCGGCAGCACTGCAACCGTCTGGTCGCCTTGGTGCCGCTGGAATGTGCATCGGCTGCGACGATGATCGCGCTCGGCGCGGACGGCATCCAGATGGGACCGACCGCGTACCTGACCGCGGTCGATACATCGCTGAACCACGCGCTCTCGCCGGTGGACCGCGACAACGATCGCGTCAGCGTCAGCCTGAACGAGTTGCAACGGGTGATCCGCTTGTGGCGTGAGCAGCAGGGCGAGGTGCCGGAGAACGCGTACAAGGCGTTGTTCCAGTACGTGCACCCGTTGGTGATCGGCGCGGTCGACCGTGCGGAATCGCTGTCGATCATGCTCTGCCGCGAGCTGCTGGCGTATCACATCGCCGACGAAGCGAAGGCCGACGCGATCGCGACCGCGCTGAACGGCAAGTACCCGTCGCACGGCTATCCGATCCTGCTCGACGAGGCGGTCAAGATCGGTCTGCAGGCGGAGCGCATGCCGGCCGATGTGAACGCCTTGCTGTTGCAGTTGAATGCCTGCTACAGCGAGATGGGTCAGAAGGCGACGACCGACTTCGACGAGACACGGGCGCACAGTAACGAGATCGCCAACATCTGGGAGTCAATCGGTGCGCAGGTGTACTACCAACAGGACAAGGACTGGTTCTATCGCGCCGAAGAGCGGCGCTGGATCACGATGAACGACAACAGCGGCTGGCGCCGCATCGAACGCGAGGGCAAGCGCGTCAAGCGCGGCGCACTGCACGTGGCGTGATGGCGCCTTCCGCGCAAGGAGAACTCAAATGATTGAAACCAACTACATCGAAGAGGAAGTGCCTGGCGGCGTGCCGGTGAAGATGTGGACGCGCGGCGTCCCGATCGAAGACGAGGCCAAGCGTCAGCTCGCCAACGCCGCGCGCCTGCCCATCGTCTTCAAGCACATTGCGGCGATGCCCGACGTGCACTTCGGCATCGGTGCGACCGTGGGCTCGGTGATCCCGACGCTCAAGGCCATCATCCCGGCCGCGGTCGGCGTGGACATCGGCTGCGGCATGATGGCCGCGAAGACCACCCTGCGCGCGGAAGACTTGCCCGACAACCTGGCGCCGCTGCGTTCCGCAATCGAACGCGCGGTACCGCACGGCCGCAAGCCAGGCGCGCGTGACCCTGGAGCCTGGAGCAAGGCACCGGGCTCGGTGAACACGGCGTGGGCGCAGCTCGAGCCCGAGTTCACCGAGCTGTGCCGCGACTACCCGAAGCTGGCGAAGACCAACCACATCCAGCACCTGGGCACGCTGGGCAGCGGCAACCACTTCATCGAGGTCTGCCTCGATGAAGCTGGCTTTGTCTGGTTCATGCTGCACTCGGGTTCGCGTGGCGTGGGAAACTTCATCGGCACGATGTTCATCGAGCTGGCGAAGCAGGACGCAATGCGCAACAACGTGCACCTGCCGGATCGCGATCTCGCGTACTTCGAGGAGGGGGCGCGCTACTTCGGCGACTATGTGCGCGCGGTCGGCTGGGCGCAGAAGTTCGCGGCCATCAACCGCGAGGTGATGATGAAGCGCGTGATCGAAGCCGCGAAGACGGTGATCCACAAGAACTTCCAGAGCCACATCGAGGCGGTGAATTGTCACCACAACTATGTGCAGAAGGAACATCACTTCGGCGAAGACGTGTACGTGACCCGCAAGGGTGCCGTGAGCGCGAAGGCCGGGCAACTGGGCATCATCCCCGGCAGCATGGGTGCGCGCAGCTACATCGTGCGCGGCAAGGGCAACGCCGACAGCTTCGAAAGCTGCTCGCACGGCGCGGGCCGTGTGATGAGCCGTGGCGAAGCCAAGCGTCGCTTCACGCTGGCCGATCACCGCGCTGCGACAGAAGGTGTCGAATGCCGCAAGGACAAGGACGTGATCGACGAGACCCCCGCGGCCTACAAGGACATCGATGCGGTGATGGAGGCGCAGCGCGACCTGGTCGACGTGGTGCACACGTTGAAGCAGGTGGTATGTGTGAAGGGGTAGCCGGATCCGAGACCATCAGGCCGTGGCCGTCATTGCCAAGAGCCGCTCCCAGACCTGGGACACCGCACGGCGGGTGTTGTTTCGGGCACGGTACGCCACGATGGAAACCTCGATGTCCCATTCCCCTTCGCCTACGGGGACGAGACCCTCCAGCCGGCCTCGTTGAAACGAGCTGTCTGGCAACCACGCGATGCCGAAGCCTTGCTGGGCGAGGTCTCCAAGCACGTCGGACATCTCGACCTCGAACGCCCTGAAGCCGAACAACTTCCGCGGCGCGTTATCGACAACCGTCTCGACGACGCGGGCGAAGTACACGCTGGGTGAATACATCAGCAGTGGAACGGGCTGGAGCGCCGTCCCCGGCAAGTTCGCCCTGCCGGAATCCAGCAGCGACCTCGATGCATAGGGTCGGATCGTTTCGGTGCCGATCTCGTGCCGGTCGAATCGTGCCTCATCGAGTTGAACCGGGTGAGTGGCCTGATGGAAGCAGATCAGCAAGTCGACCGAGCCGGCACTGAAGGCCGACACCGTGTCATGCACATTGCCCACCTCGACGCTGCAACTCATCCCGGCGTCGGGCGACCACGACCCCCACCACTCCGGCAACCTGGTGGTCGCCAGGGCATACGGCATGGCGATGCGCAGATGGTTGCGCGACGGCACATCGCCGATCTCCGCCTTGGCGTCGGCGATCTGGCTGAGCAGGCCGACGGCGACGGTCCTGAAACGCTCTCCCGCGGCCGTGAGCCGCGTCGGGAACGCCGTGCGATCGATGAGCTTCGCGCCGACCCAGTGCTCCAGGGCCTGCACGCGACGACTGAATGCCGCCTGCGACACGTTGCGAATCTCCGCGGCCCGCGTGAAGTTGCGAACCTCGGCCAGGGTCACGAAGTCTTGGAACCAGCGCGTGTCCATGTCCTGCTCATTCCTTTCCTACCGGAATCTTCCGCGTTTCAGCTCTCGTCCCGATGCGGATTTCGCACTGGCCATGCGCGCGGCGCATGGCCACTCGATGTGATCTTGACATTGGACGCGCGGCTTGGCCCGCATCAACATTTGCCCATCACTGGTGAACACACGAGGGCACATGATGGACACGACACTGAGAGCCGCTGCGAAGGAGTTCATGGTTCGCTACGGCGGCGACACCTTCCCGAACCTTTTCCGCAGCGCGAAGGGCTGCATCGTCATCGACGATACCGGCCGCGAGATTCTCGATTTCACCTCCGGCCAGATGTGCGCGACCATCGGCCACAACCACCCGGCCATCGTGCGGGCGGTGCACGAAGCGGGCGAGAAGGCGTTCCACATGTTCAGCGGCATGATCCCCGAGGTCGTTGCAGAGTTGGCCGCCACGGTGGCACGCGACTGGATGCCAGCAGGGCTTACCAAGTCGATCTTCGTCAATACGGGCTCGGAGAGCAATGAGGTCGCCTTGCGCATGGCGAAGATGTACACCGGCGGCTACGAGATCCTGGCGGTGGGCGGCTCGTGGCATGGCGTGACCGGTGGCACCAGCGCGGTCTCGTTCGCAAGCGACCGCAAAGGCTACGGAGTGCATGTGCCCGGCGTCTACGTGATGCCCGAGCCGAACGACTACCGGCCCTACATCAAGGGCCTGTCAGGCGAGGAATCGGCGCTTGCCTGCCTGGAGTTGGGCCTGAAGATGTACGACATGGCCTCGACCGGCCGGCGTGCCGCGATCATCATCGAACCGATCATCAGCGCCGGTGGCGTGCTGGTGCCGCCCAAGTCCTACATGCAGGCACTGCGCAAAGCGGCCGACGAGCGCGGCATGCTGCTGATCTTCGACGAGGCACAGACCGCCTTCGGCCGCATCGGCCACCGTCATGCCGCCGACTTCTTCGACGTGGTGCCGGACATCATGACCGTCTCCAAGACCATGGGTGGCGGGCTGCCGCTGGCGGCCACGATCACCACCGCGAAGATCGAGCAGGACGTGCACGACAAGGGCTTCACCTTCTACACCAGCCACGTCTCCGATCCGTTGCCAGCGACGGTCGGCCTCGCGGTGCTGGAGACGATTCGCAAGGAACATCTGATCGAGCGTGCCCGCACCACCGGCGCCTACCTGCGCGGCCGACTGCAGGAGTTGCAGGCGCGCTACGAGGCGATCGGCGACGTGCGCGGCGAGGGCATGCTGCTTGGCGTCGAACTGGTGAAGGACCGCGAATCGCGCCAGCCCTTCCACGAACTCGGCGCGATGACGACGAAAAAGTGCTTCGAGCTCGGCTTGAGCATGAACATCCGGCGCCGCCCTGAGCGCGGCTCGGTGTGGCGAATTGCACCGCCGCTGACGGCCAGCCACGCGGAAATCGACCGCGGCGTTGAGATCCTCGACCGGGCTTTGCGCGAGAGCCTGGACGACTTGGCGACTCAAAAAGCCCGACGCTGATCCGCTCCTCGGGCCACCGATCACGGCGGGCAAGCCTGCTCCGCCGCCCATCTCCAACGGAACTGAGCCATGAACATGAAGCTTGCATTGGTCGCCTTGCTGGTGTCCGCCAGCGCCCGCGTCTTCGCGCAGGACGCAGGGACGCTCGAGAAGGCAAAAGCGGCCGGGTCCGTCGTCATGGGGGTGCGCGAATCGTCCACACCGCTCTCCTACCAGTTGGGTTCGGACAAGTTCGTGGGGTATCACGTCGAACTGTGCGGGCGCGTACTCGGCGCGCTGTTGCCCAAGGTCCCGATCAAGTACATGTCCGTCACCTCCCAGAATCGCATTCCGCTTCTGCAGAACGGCACCGTCGACATCGAGTGTGGTTCGACGACCAACAACACCGCCCGGAAGCAGCAAGTCGCGTTCGCAGTGACCACCTACGTCACCGAGGCGCGCTTCGCGGTCAGGACTGCCTCTGGAATCACATCGGTAGAGCAACTCTTCGGCAAGACCGTCGCCACAACCACCGGGACGACGCTGGTACAACGCTTGCGCAAGCTGGAACGCGACAACGGCGTGTCTTTCAATCTGCTCTTCGGAAAGGACCACGCAGAAAGTTTCTTGCTGTTGGAGAGTGGCCGTGCCGACGCCTTCGCCATGGACGACAACACCCTGGCGGGCAACATCTCCAACTCGAAGAGTCCGCAGGACTACAGAATCGTCGGCAAGCCCCTGGGTATCGAGCCGCTCTCGATCATGATTCGCAAGGACGACCTTCGCTTCAAGGCAGCCGTCGACGAAATCATCAAGAAGATGATGAGCTCCGGTGAACTGGAACAGCTCTACACCAAATGGTTCCTGCGACCGATCCCGCCCCGTGGTGCGGTCCTGAACATTCCGATGGGCGAGGCGCTGCGGGCCGCATTCAAATCGCCGAATGACGACCCGGCGGAAGCCTACGAGAACAAGTGAGTGATCAACACACCGTGCTGATGGTGAGCAACTCGAGCTGGAGCGGTGTCAGAGGAAATCGCGGATCAGACGATTCACCTGATCCGGAAACTCGTGCGCGATCCAGTGCGTGCCGTCGGGGAGGCGCTGCACGTCGACGCCGGGCACGAATTCATCCAGCCCGTCGAGCAAGCCCGGCAGCAACGCACCGTCGCGTTCGCCCCAGATGACGCGCGTCGGCACCTGCACCCGCCAGGCCCCCGGTGTTGGTGTCATCGCCTCGACGCCGGGTTCGCCCGGACCGGGCGGGTGCAGCAGCGTCGCGCGGTAGTAGTTCAGCATCGCCGACAGCGCGCCGGGTTGCGCCCAGGCTTGTTTGTAGGCCGCGACGACCGCCGGTGCCAGCGGCACGCCGCCGATCTCCCACGAACCGAACATCGCGGCCAGGCGCGCAAAGTCGTTCTCGCTCAGGAGCGCCTCGGCGCGCGCGCTGCGAAACAGCAGCATGTAGCGCATCGCCTCGCGTTGCGCCGGGTTGTGCATCAGTTCGCGGTACAGCATTGCCGGGTGCGGCGAATTGAGGATGACGAGCCGCTCGACGAGCTCCGGGTGCTGCGCGGCGAGGTGCCAGGCACACACGCCACCCCAGTCGTGCGCGACCAGCACGCACCGGCCGTTCGCGACCGTCGCGATGAACTCGCGCAAGTCCTGCACCAGCAGCGCCATCGTGTAGTTCGCCACACCGGCCGGCTTGTCCGACAGGTTGAAGCCGCGCAGGTCGGGCGCGAGAACGCGGTGATCGCGACTGAATTCGCGCAGCTGCGGTTCCCACGCGCCGCTGAACTCGGGGAAGCCGTGCACGAACACGATCGGGGCGCCGCTGCCGGCACTCAGGTAGTGCAGGCGCACGCTGCTCAAGGTCACGAAGCTGCCGTGGGTGTTCACAAGGTCTCTCAAAGCTGCGGACTGTGAGCGGCCGCGCGGCGAGCGTCAAATGAATTGCACGCGATCCATGCATCAACGAACTGCATGGCCGGCTGTCGCGCGAACGACAGCCGGCCACGCCGCTGCGGCGTATCTTCGACCGCACACCCACACGAACGAAAGACAGCAACCATGCATTTCGAATTCACGCCCAAGGTGGTCGCGCTGCGCGATCAGCTGCTGAAGTTCATGGACGAGCATGTGTATCCGAACGAGCACCGCCGCGAGCAGGAGCTGGCCGCGAACGCGAAGGCGGGCCGGCCGTACGCCGAACTGCCGATGATGGCCGGGCTCAAGGCCAAGGCGCGCGAGCAGGGCCTCTGGAACCTGTTCCTGCCGCCGCATCCCGGCGATTCCACCGAGCACACGACCGGACTGACCAACCTCGAGTACGCACCGCTGTGCGAGATCATGGGCCGCCGCTACTGGAGTGCCGAGATCTTCAATTGCTCGGCGCCCGACACCGGCAACATGGAAGTGCTCGCGCGCTACGGCACCAAGGCGCAGCAGGAGCGCTGGCTCACGCCGCTGCTCGCCGGCGAGATCCGCTCGTCGTTCGCGATGACCGAGCCGGCGGTGGCATCGAGCGATGCGACCAACATCGAATGCAGCATCCGCCGCGAAGGCGACGAGTACGTGATCAACGGCCGCAAGTGGTACATCACCGGCGCGATGAACGAGCGCTGCGAGATCTTCGTGCTGATGGGCAAGACCGATCCCGACAACGCCGACCGCCACAAGCAGCAGTCGATGATCCTGGTGCCGAAGAACACCCCGGGCGTCACGATCGTGCGCGACATGGCGCTGCTCGGCGTCTACGACCCGCCGTTCGGCCACCCGGAGATCGTGTTCGAGAACGTGCGCGTGCCCGCCTCGAACATCCTGCTCGGCGAAGGCCGCGGCTTCGAGATCGCGCAAGGCCGGCTCGGGCCCGGGCGCATCCACCACTGCATGCGGGCGATCGGCATGGCCGAGGCCGCGCTCGAGATGATGTGCCAGCGGCTCGCGTCACGCACCGCGTTCCACAAGCTGCTCGCCGACCAGGGCGTGTGGCGCGAACGCATCGCCGAATCACGCATGCTGATCGAGCAGTCGCGCTGGATGGTGCTCAACGCCGCGTACAAGATGGACACGGTGGGCAACAAGGTCGCCGCGAAAGAGATCGCGATGATCAAGGTGCTGACGCCGAACAACTGCGTCAAGGTCGTCGACTGGGCGATGCAGGCCTTCGGTGCGATGGGCCTGAGCCAGGACACGCTGCTGACCCACTTCTACGCCTACGAACGCCACCTGCGTGTCGCCGATGGCCCCGACGAAGTGCACCGCAACGCGATCGCGAAGCAGGAGTTGGCGGCCTACCTGTAGCGGCTGGGCATACGGGTGGGTACGGCGGTTGGCGTCGCGCGTGGCCGCCGCCGGGCCGCCCCAAGGCGGCCGCGACCCGCCCGGCGGGTGGGCCGGTACTCCGGCCCGGGTGCCCCAGTCATCCGTCCCGGCTGATGCGCTTGATCAGCCGTGCCAGCGTCGCGTCGGCCGCGTCGTTCGCGACCTGGCAGGTGCCGGCCGCCATGTGGCCGCCGCCGCCGTAGGCCAGCATCAGCTCGCCGACATTCGTCTTGCTGCCGCGGTCGAGGATGGACTTGCCGCAGGCCAGCACGGTGTTCTGCTTCTGCATGCCCCACATCACGTGGATCGAGATGTTGGCCTGCGGGAACAGCGCGTAGACCATGAAGCGGTTGGTCGCGTAGATCGTCTCTTCGGCGCGCAGGTCGAGCACGACGAGATTGCCGTGCAGCGTGGCGCAGCGCTGGATCTGCTCGCGCGCCGGTTCGCCGTGCGCGAAGTACAGGTCGACGCGCTCCTGCACGTCCGGCAGCTCGAGGATCTCGTCGATCGTGTGGTCGCGGCAGTACTCGATCAGGTCCATCATCAGCGCGTAGTTGCTGATGCGGAAGTCGCGGAAGCGGCCCAGGCCGGTGCGCGCGTCCATCAGGTAGTTCAGCAGCACCCAGCCGTTCGGGTCGAGGATGTCGTCGCGCCCGTACTGGGCCGAGTCGGCCTTGTCGACGGCCTCCATCATCTGATCGGCGATGCGCGGAAATGCGTGTTTCGCGCCGTAGTGGTTGTAGACCACGCGCGCGGCCGAGGGCGCGTCGACCTCGATGATGTGGTTGCGGTGCTTGCCGTTGCGTAGCGTCTCCGACAGGTGGTGATCGAACGCCAGGTACGCGCCCGGCACATACGGCAGGTTGGTCGTGATGTCGTTCGGGCCGACGTCGATCTTGCCGTCCTGCATGTCCTTCGGATGCACGAACTTGATCTCGTCAATGAGCTGCATTTCGTTCAGCAGCACGGCGCAGACCAGGCCGTCGAAATCGCTGCGGGTGATGAGGCGGTACTTTTGCTGAGGTGTCATGAACTGCGTCCTTCCAGGGTTCCGTGGCCGGGCACGCCGCGGCGCGTGCGCTGCACATTCCCAGGATTTACGGCAGCCGATGACGGAACTAAAGGTCGACGCGCGGCTGGCGCGTCGGGCCGGCGTGACAGGCGCCCGGACTACGGCGCTTCAATGCGGGCCAGGTAGCGCGGCGGCCGGCGCGCCCGGGTCGTCTGTTCGAACGCGTAGGCCAGCGCGAGCAGACGCGCCTCGCTCCCGGCGTCGGCGAAGAAGCTCAAACCGACCGGCAAGCCATGCACCGCACCGGCCGGCACCGTGATGCTGGGCGTGCCAGCGACCGCCGGTGGCGTCGTGCTGTTGCCGCCGACGACGTGGTCGCCGAGCGCGAGGTCGGTGAGCCAGGCCGGGCCGCCGGTCGGCGCGATCAGCGCGTCGAGCCGGTGCGCGCGCATCTGCGCCGTGATGCCCTCGGTCGCGGCGATTCGCAGGCACATTGCGCGCGCGTCCGTGTACTCGGCGTCGGTCAGCGGGCCTTTGGCCTGCGCCTTGATGAACAACTCCTGGCCGAACCACGGCATCTCCTGCGCGGCCTGGCGTTCGTTGAATGCGATCACGTCGGCGAGCGTCTTGACCGCAGGGTTGCCGCCCAGCCCGGCGAGGTAGGCGTTCAGGTCGGCCTTGAGCTCGTAGAGCAGCACGGTGAGTTCCGCATCGCCGATCGTCTCGATTGCCGGCAGCGTGACCGGGTCGACCAGCGTGGCGCCCGCCGCTTCGAGGGCCGTCAACACCGCCGCGAACACGCGGTCGGTCGGCCCGTGGAAGCCGAAGAACTGGCGCACGACGCCGAGGCGCGCGCCCTTCAGCGCGTTTGCGTCCAGCGCCGTCGTGTAGTCGCTGGCCGGATCGGTCATCGCGCCGAGCAGCAGCGCGCAATCGCGCACGCTGCGGGCCATCGGGCCGGCGGTGTCTTGGCTGTGCGCGATCGGCACGATGCCGCGGGTGCTCAGCAGCCCGACCGTCGGCTTCAGGCCGACCAGGCCGCACACCGACGACGGGCTCAGGATCGACCCGTCGGTCTCGGTGCCGACCGCCGCGGCGCACAGGCTCGCCGCCGCGGCGGCGGCCGAGCCGGAGCTCGACCCCGAGGCGCTGCGATCCAGCGCATACGGATTGCGGGTGAGCCCGCCGCGTGCGCTCCAGCCGCTGCTGCTCGCGGTGCTGCGGATGTTGGCCCATTCGCTCAGGTTGGTCTTGCCCAGGATCACCGCACCGGCGGCACGCAGGCGCTGCACGACGGCGGCGTCCTCGGGAGGCTGGCTGCCGACCAGCGCCAGCGAGCCGGCGGTCGTCTGCATGCGGTCGCGTGTCGCGATGTTGTCCTTGATCAGGATCGGCAGACCGTGCAGCGGGCCGCGCGCGCCCTTGAGCTTGAGCTCGTCGTCGAGCGCCTGCGCGATCGCGGCCGCATCCGGATTGAGCTCGATCACGCTCGCGAGACGCGGGCCGTTGCGGTCGAGGCGCGCGATGCGTTCGGTGTACGCGGCGACCAGCTGCCGCGCGCTGGTGCGGCCGGCGGCCATGTCGGCTTGCAGCTCGGAGAGGCTGCGCTCTTCAACGTTGATCATTTTGCTCATCGTCGGCAGGGGTGGTTGAGCGCCAGCGGCGCGGGGCAGCAGCAGTGCGGCGGTCGCGGTCAGCAGGGCGCGGCGGTGGGGTTTCATGCGGGCTCCGTGGTGTCGACGAGGCCGGCGCGCATCTGCTCGCGCAGCCAGCGGTTGCCGGGTTCGGCGTCGGCATTCGCATGCCAGTAGAGGTACAGGTCGTTCGCCGCCGCGGCCACCGGGAAGGGCAGCAGGCGGTTGCCCAGAACCGCGTTGGCGGTGCCGGCATAACGCTCGGGCATCGTCAGCAGCAGATCGGAGCTGGCGACGAGCTGGCACGCCGTCCAGTGGTGCTGGCAGCGCACGACGACGCGGCGCTCGTGGCCGAGGCGCTGCAGCGCGACGTCCTCGAGACCCGGCCCGCTGCGGCGCGAGCTGGTCATCACGTGGTCGAGCGCGAGGTAGGTCGCGAGATCCAGCGTGTCGCGCACGCGCGGGTGGTCGGCACGCACCGCGACGACCATCTTGCCGCCAGCGAGCCGCTCGTACGAGACCTGCAGCACGCGCGGCAGCAGCACGTCGATCGCGGCGTCGAGTTCGCCGGTGGCGAGCGCGCCGTGCAGCGCGTCGCGGTCGTGGTGAACCGCGGCGAGCGACACGTGAGGCGCCTGGGCGCGCACGCGCAGCGCGAGTTCGGGCAAGGTGGCCGATTCGACCACGTGGCGCATGCCGATGCGGAACGAGCGCGTCGAGGTCGCCGGATCGAAGTGCTGCAGCTGGTTCAACGAGCCCTCGATCTCCTTCAGCGCGCGCCGCACCGGCCCGATCAGCGCGTGCGCCGCGGCGGTCGGCATCATCGTGTGGCCCTCGCGCACGAACAGCGGATCGCCGACCAGCTCGCGCAGGCGCGCCAGCGCATGGCTAATCGCGGGCTGCGTGAGGTTCAGGCGTTCGCTCGCGCGGGTGATACCGCCCTCGGTGTAGATGGCGTCGAGCACGACGAACAGGTTCAGATCGACTCGGCTGACGTTGACCACGGATGCGCGCGCTGGGGCGAATGAGCCAGATGCATGACGATAGCGCGCAATCTTCATTGGCGCCTGTCGCGGTGGCAACATACGCTGGTCGACCGCCGTCAGAGCGGGTTCAGGAGACACGATGAGCGGTCAGTTCAGCGGCACGGGCGCGGTCCAGGAGCGGCATCGCTTCGACGTGCCGACGCTCGATGCGTGGTTGCGCGGGCGCATCGAAGGCTACGCCGGGCCGTTGCGGGTCGAGCAGTTCAAGGGCGGCCAGTCGAATCCGACCTTTCTGCTGATCACGCCGGCGCAGAGTTACGTGCTGCGCCGCAAGCCGCCCGGCAAGCTGTTGCCGTCGGCGCACGCGATCGATCGCGAGTACCGCGTGATGGCGGCACTCGCGGCCACCGACGTGCCGGTGCCGAAGACCTATGCGCTGTGCGAGGACGATGCGGTGATCGGCGCCGCGTTCTATGTGATGGAGCATGTGCCCGGCCGCATCCTCTGGGATCCGGCGTTGCCCGGGATGACACCGTCCGAGCGCGCCGCGATCTTCGACAGCATGAACGCGGTGATCGCCGCGCTGCACCGGGTCGACCTGGCGCGCGCCGGCCTGGCCGACTACGGCAAACCCGGCAACTACTTCGCACGCCAGATCGGGCGTTGGACGACGCAGTACCGCGCCTCCGAAACCGAGCGCATCGACGCGATGGATGCCCTGATCGACTGGCTGCCGCACAACATCCCCGCCACCGACGCGACCGCGCTGGTGCACGGCGATTACCGCCTCGACAACCTCGTGTTCCATGCGACCGAGCCGCGCGTGGTTGCGGTGCTCGACTGGGAGCTCTCGACGCTCGGCCACCCGATGGCCGATTTCGCGTACCACGCGATGGCCTGGGACATGCCGGCCGGCGAGATGCGCGGCCTGGCCGGGCTCGATCTGGCGGGGCTCGGCATCCCGAGCGCGCAGGCGTACGTCGAGCGTTATTGCGAGCGCGTCGGCGCGTCGGTGCCGGCACGTGTCGAGTGGGACTTTTACGTGGCCTACAACCTGTTTCGCGGCGCCGCGATCTCGCAGGGCATCCTGCGCCGTGTGCTCGACGGATCGGCCGTCAGCCCGCATGCGCGCGCGGCCGGTGCCCGGGCGCGCGCGGTGGCCGAGGCCGGCTGGCAGCGCGCGACGGCGAGCACCGGGCAAACCCCCAACTGACGCGGCCCCGCGCCACGCGATAGTCACGACAACAACGGAGACCTGCCTTGGCCGACCACCCCTGGATCAAGTCCTACCCGAAAGGCGTTCGCTGGGACGCCGAACTGCCGCTGATGCCGGTGCAGCAACTGCTCGACGACGCGGTGCGCAAGTGGCCCGACAACCCGGCGATCGAGTTCATGGGCCGCACCTTGAGCTACCGCGAACTGGGCGAGTTGGTGAACCGCGCCGCGAAGGGTTTTCAGGACCTGGGCGTCGGCCCTGGCGTGCATGTGGGCCTGTACCTGCCGAACACGCCGCATTACCCGATCGCGTTCTTCGGCGTGCTGAAGGCCGGCGGCACCGTGGTGAACTACTCGCCGCTCGATGCCGAGCGCGTGCTCGCGCACAAGGTCGAAGACAGCGCGACCGATTTTCTCGTCACGCTCGACCTCGCGGCGCTGTACCCGCAGATGGCGCGGCTGCTCGGCGTCTCGCGGCTCAAGAAGCTCGTCGTCGGCAACCTGGCCGACTACGCGGCGAACCCTGGCGCGGTGCGCGCGCACCTGCAGGGCGCGGGACAGCTCGTTCCGGTGGCGACGGACGAGCGTCACCTCTCGTTCGAGCAGCTCGTCGCGAACGATGGCGACTATCAAGCGCACGCGCTCGGCGATCTGACGCAGGCCGTTGTCGCGCTGCAGTACACCGGCGGCACAACGGGGCTGCCGAAGGGCGCGATGCTGACGCACGCCAACCTCAGCGCCGCCTGTGCGCAGTACATGGAGACTTCGCAGGGAGAGCCGCGTGTGCTGACCGAAGGCGTCGAACGCGCGCTTGTCGTGCTGCCGCTGTTCCACATCTACGCGCTCACCGTGAACCTGCTGTTCGGCGTGCGGCTCGGCGCGCTGCTGGTGCTGCATGCGCGCTTCGATCTCGATGCGGTGATCAACGACCTCGTCGCGAAGAAGATCAGCGTGTTCGTCGGCGTGCCGACGATGTACATGGCGATGGCCAACCACCCGAAGGTCAAGGCGGGCGAGTTGCGCTCGCTGAAGTTCTGCGGTTCGGGTGGCGCGCCGCTGCCAGTCGAGGTGGCGCAGCGCTTCTTCGAGCTCACCGGTGCACAGCTCTGCGAAGGCTGGGGCATGACCGAGACCTCGCCGACCGGCACCTTCACGCCGGCTCATGGCATGCGCAAGGCGGGCTCCTGCGGGATGCCGATCCCCAACATCGAACTGAAGTTCGAGAGCCTCACCGAACCTGGCCGGGATGCCGCTCCCGGCGAGCCGGGCGAGCTGTGCATCCGCGGCCCGAACGTGATGAAGGGCTACTGGAACAACCCGGACGCGACCGCGAAGTCGATGACGGCGGACGGTTTTTTCCGCAGCGGCGACGTCGCCCGCATGGACGAGGACGGCTTCGTCTTCATCGTCGACCGCACCAAGGACATGCTGCTGTGCGGCGGCTACAACGTCTACCCGCGTGTCATCGAAGAGGCGATCTACGAGCACTCGTCGGTCGAGGAGGTGTGCGTGATCGGCATCCCGGATGCGTACCGCGGTCAGTCGCCCAAGGCCTTCATCAAGCTGAAGAAGGACGCGCCGGCGCTGACGCTGGACGAGCTGAAGACCTTTCTGCGCGACCGCATCGGCAAGCACGAGATGGTGGCCGAGATGGAAGTGCGTGCCGAACTGCCGAAGTCGCCGGTCGGCAAGCTGCTGAAGAAAGACCTCGTCGACGAGGAAGCGCGCAAGCGCGCGGCCGCCACGGCCTGAATCCCCTCAGGAAAAGGACAAGTGCGATGAACCACCTCAGCGGAATGGACGCGTCGTTCCTGCACCTCGAAACCCCCGAGATGCCGATGCACGTGGGCAGCCTGCAGATCGCCGATCTGCCCGAGGGCTATGCCGGCGATTATTACGAGGACGTGAAGCGCTGGATGGCCTCGCGCATGCACCTCGCCTCGGTGTTCCAGCGCAAGCTCGCGTTGATGCCGTTCGATCTGGCGAATCCGGTCTGGGTCGACGACGAGGATGTCGACCTCGATTACCACGTGCGCCACGTGATCCTGCCGCGGCCGGGCACGATGGAGCAGCTCGAGAAGTACGTCGCGCGCCTGCATTCGAGCCTGCTCGACCGCAGCCGGCCGCTCTGGGAAATCTATGTGATCGAGGGCCTGAACACCGGCCAGGTCGCGATCTACAACAAGATGCACCACGCGGCGATCGATGGCCAGGCCGGGGTCGCGATCACGAAGGCGCTGCTCAGCGGCTCGGCGGTGCCGGCGCCGATCAAGCCGCCGCGGCCGCGCCAGCGCACCAACCAGTACCAGCTCGGCGTGGCCGAACTGGCCGGCGCGGCGCTCAGCAATGCGGTGACGCAGTACATCAAGCTGTTCAAGTCGCTGCCCGCGGTCGGCCGCGCGCTGCGCAGCATCGTGTACCCGGTGTCCGAGGCCGACGGCAAGCGCCACCTCGCGATGCCGGCCGGCTTGCAGCTGGCGCCGCGCACGCCGTTGAACGTGGCGATCACGAACCAGCGCTCGTTCGCGGCGCGCTCGTTGCCGCTGGCCGAAATCAAGGCGATGGCCAAGCGCAGCGGCACGAGCCTGAACGATATCGTGATGGCGATCTGCGCCGGCGCGTTGAAGCGTTATCTCGCCGACTACGACTGCACGCCGGACCGGCCGCTGGTCGCGGGCGTGCCGGTGTCCTTGCGCGAGGCCGGCAATACCGATCCGAACAACCAGGTGTCGATGATGATGGTCAGTCTGGCGACCACCGTCGCCGATCCGATCGAGCGCCTGAGAGCGATCAGTGCATCGGCCAATGTCGGGAAGAAGCTCCAGGGCGATGTGAAGGGTGCGATGCCGACCGATTTCCCGTCGCTCGGCGTGCCGTGGCTGATGTCGGGGCTGGTGTCGCTGTACGGCCGCTCGCGGCTGGCGAACCGGCTGCCGCCGATCGTCAATGTCGCGATCTCGAACGTGCCGGGGCCGCAGTTCCCGCTGTATTTCGCCGGCGCCAAGCTGGCCTGCTTTTTCCCGGTGTCGATTCCCGGCCACGGCATCGCGCTGAACATGACGGTGCAAAGCTACAACGGCCTGCTCGAAGTCGGCCTGACCGCGTGCCGGCGCGCGATGCCCGATGTGGCCGATCTGGCGGACTATGTGGTCGAGGAGCACCACAAGTTGCGCGCGCTGATCGAGGCGCTGCCGGCGCCTGAATCGGCGGTCGTTGTCGCTGCCGTGCAGGAGCCGGTGGCGAAGAAGCCGCGCGCCAAGCCGAAGGCGACGACGGTGGCGCCAGCGAAGAAGACACCGGCGCGCCGGCGCACCGTGGCGGCGCTCGGTTCGGCGCCGGTGGCGGCCAAGCGCGTGCGCAAGTCGGCGACGGCCGCGGCACGCGCGGCCTGATTGATCCCGATCACCGCGAAGGGCAGCAGGCATGGCGACCGCAACGACGACGAAGAAGCCGAAGGCCACCCGCAAAGCGGTGGCGCGCAAGGCGGCCGCGCCGGCTCCACCGGTGCTCGTCGCGCCTGAGCCCGCCGGGGGCAACAGCAAAGGCCTGCTCAGCCTCGCGCGCGACCTGCGCTCGTGGACCGATTTTGTGCTCGGCATCGCCAACACCGCCGCCGATCTGTCGTTTCGCGTCGCCTCGCAGCGCCTGACGAAGCCGTCGCACAAGGCCGCGGTCGAGAAGGCCGGTGGGCTGTTCCGCGACCTGCGCGAAGGGGCGGGGCTGACGCTGGGCGACCTCGGTCGCGCGATCAATCTGAAGGACCTGAGCTTGCTCGAGCAGGTCGAGGGCGGCAAGGTTGGGTTGCCGTTCGAGATCATTCTGCGGCTGGCCGGCGTGCTCGGCCGCAACGACCCGATCCCGGTCGTGATGAAGCTGACCCGCACCTACAACCCCAAGCTGTGGGCCACGCTGGAGGGCCTGGGGATCGGGCGCCTCGCGGTGCAGGCCGGGCGCGAGCGCGAGTTCGCGAACCTCTACCGCGCCAGCGATGCGGCGCGCCAGCTCAACGACGAGGAGTTCGCCGCGGCGCTGACCTTCGTGCGCGCGTCGTTCGAGGCGGCGCTGGTGTTTCGCGCCGAGACGATCAAGGCAGCGGGTTCCGGCACGAAGACGTCCGGCACGTGACAGCGCGCGGGGCGGCGAGCGGCTAGAGTGCCGCATGGCCCGCCCCCTCATCGCACTCGACGCCGACGGCGTTCTGCTCGACTTTCACCTCGGCTACGCGTCGGCGTGGCAGCGCGCGTTCGGACAGGCGCCGGCGGAGCGCGACCCGCAGGCCTACTGGCCGATGGACCGCTGGCACGTCGAACGGCTCGACCCGGCGCGCCGCCTGCAGCTTCGCGCCGCGTTCGACGAACACTTCTGGACCACGGTGCCGGCGATCGCGGGGGCCGTCGAGGCCTGCCACCGCCTGAGCGAAGCCGGCTTCGATCTGGTCTGCGTGTCGGCGCTCGAGCTCGAGTTCGAGGCCGCGCGGCTGCGCAATCTGCGCGACCTGGGCTTCCCGATCGAGCGCGTGATCGCGACCGGCAACGCCGCCGGCGAACGCAGCCCGAAGGCCGACGCGATCGCCGCGTTGCAGCCGATCGCCTTCGTCGACGACTACATCCCCTACATGCGCGGCGTGCCCGGCCATGTGCACACGGCGCTGGTGCTGCGCGCGCCGAACGGCAGCCCGAACACCGGGCCCGACATGGTGTTGGCGAAATCGGTGCACGACGACCTCGCGGGCTTCACGGACCACTGGCTCGCGCGCTGACGCGACAACGCACGCTCAGGCCAGTGCCGGTCGCGCCCCTCAGTGCGGCAGCGTGCTGCTCGGTGGTGGTGGCGGCGCGTCCGGGTCCTCTGGATCGGGCTCGGCGGCGACGCTGTAGCCCTCGCTCGCCCAAGCGCCGAAGTCGTTGTTCTTGCAGCGCGCGCTGCAGAACGGCCGATAAGTGTTCGTGGGTGAATAGACGCTCGGTCCGCCGCAGCCCGGGCAGCGGATCACGCGCGGTTCGGTCACGCCTGAGCTCATGCGCACAAGGTCAATTCAAACGCGGTGTCGACCGGGTTCGGCTTGAGGCGCCCTTCGGCGTCCTGGCGCATCAACCGCACCGACACCATCAGCCGGTGGCCGCTGATCTCGGGGACGACGTCTTCGGGCACGTCGAGCCGCACCCGCATCAGCAGGTAGGTCCGGCCCTGGGGCAGGCTTTGCTGGTACTGGCCGGCAAGCGCGACGACCTTGTGCGGCACGCCCGAGTCGCGCAGCAGGCCGAGCAGCACCTGCAGCGCTTCGGCCAGCGGCATCATCGACGCGACCCATTGCATCAGGTCGGCGCGGCGGCGCTGCGGGCTGAGTTTCTGCCAGGCGTGGTACGCCGGCAGGTCGAACTCGCAGGTGCCGCCGGGAATGCTGATGCGGCTGCGGATGCTCATCAGCCATTCGTTGCTGACCAGCGTGGCGCCAGCCTTGCCTTGCAACTGGTTCAGGCCGTTGAAGGCGTGGTCGATGCGGCCGACCACCTCATCGAGCGCGGCTTCCGAGATCGACGGGTTGCCGCGGTAGCTGCTGAACTGCTGCTTGTGCTTCTCGAGGTCTTTCAGCAGATCGGACTTCAGGTCGGCGCGGGAGGCCACGTCCATGATCTCGAACAAGGTCGCGAGCGCATAGTGGTGGTCGACGGGGGCGTCGCGGGCGATCAGCTGGCCGAGCCGGTCGAACAGGTGTTCGAGCCGCAGCATCGTGCGGATGCTTTCGTTGAACGGGTGTTCGTAGAGGATCAAGGTGCGCCGTCCTGCGTGGGTGGAGCGAGGTGTCGCTGTCGCGCCGATTGTTCCACAGCCCTGCGCGCGGGTGCGCATGCCGCAGCGGCGTGCTCAGGTCCAGCGCTGCCAGACGGTACGCACGTCGGCGGCGAGTTGCTCCGGTGTGATGCCGTCGTTGAAGATCACCGCGTCGGCACAGGCGCGACGCTGCGCGCGCGTGGCCTGGCTGGCGATCACCGCGCGCACCGCCTCCGACGTCCAGCCCGAGCGCCGCACGACGCGCTCGACCTGCGTCGCCTCGCGGCAATCCACCACCAGGACCTTGTCGACCTTGTCCCGCCAGCGGCCGGATTCGACCAGCAGCGGTACGTCGAACACCAGCGCCGGTGTTGACGCCGCGGCGGCGCTGGCCTGGCGCTCGGTCTCGGCGCCGATCAACGGGTGCAGGATGCTCTCGAGGCGCCGTTTGGCGCCCGGGTCGGCGAACACCAGCTCGCGCATGCGCGCCCGATCGAGCGCCCCGTCGGCAGCGATCAGCTGCGGCCCGAAGTCGCGTGCGATGGCGTCGATGGCTGCGCCCCCGGGCAGCGTGAGCTGGCGTGCGATCAGGTCGGTGTCGATGACGGCTGCCCCGAGTTGCCCGAGCAGCGTGCCGACGCTGCTTTTGCCGCTGCCGATGCCGCCGGTCAGCCCGATGCGCAAGACCATGATGTCGAAGCGCTCAGATCGTCGGCAGCCACAGGCGCGTCAACGGCTCGCCGAAGAACAGTGCGGCGATGCCGCCCCCGGCCAGGTACGGACCGAACGGAATCGGCACATCGCGGTCGTGTTTGCGGCCGACGATCAGCGCGATGCCGACCACTGCGCCGACCGCCGACGACAGCAGGATGATCGACGGAATCAACTGCCAGCCCAGCCAGGCGCCGAGCGCGGCGAGCAGCTTGAAATCACCTGCGCCCATGCCCTCCTTGCCGCGGATCAGCCGGTAGGCATGGAACACGAACCACAGCGACAAGTAGCCGGCCACCGCGCCGCCGACCGACGCGCTCAGCGGGATCGGCAACCAACCGAGCGCGGCCGAGACGATGCCGGCCCACAGCAAGGGCAGCGTGAGGTCATCGGGCAGGTACTGGGTGTCGAAGTCGATCAGCGCCAGCGCGATCAGCGTGGCGACCAGCCCGCACCACAGCAGCACCTGGGGCTGCGCACCGAAGCGCCAGCCGCAGGCAGCGAACAATAATGCGGTCAGGAGTTCGACGGCCGGGTAGCGCATCGAGATCGGCGTCTTGCAGGCCGAGCATTTGCCGCCCAGCCGCAGGTAGCTCACCAGCGGGATGTTCTCGTACCAGGCGATCTGGTGGCCGCACGACGGGCAGCGCGAGCGCGGTGTTGACAGCGTGATCGGCGCGGGTTCGTCGATCTTCACGCCCAGCAGTTCGGCGCTGTCGATGCGCCAGCCGCGATCCATCATCAGCGGCAGGCGATGGATCACGACATTCAGGAAGCTGCCGATGCACAGGCCGAAGACGGCGAGCACGAGCGGCGACAGAAAGACCGCCAGGGTCTGCGGATCCATCGACAGGACGGAACTCAGACGCCGCCGGGCCGCCCCAAGGCGACTGAGCGCCCCCTCGGGGGGCAGGAGCGAAGCGACATGGGGGTCGTCATTTCAGACGACTTGGCCAAGCTTGAAGATCGGCAGGTACATCGACACCACGATGCCGCCGATCAGCGTGCCCAGGATCACGATGATGAACGGCTCCATCAGGCTGGACAGGCCTTTCACGGCCTCGTCGACCTCGTCCTCGTAGAACTCCGCCGCCTTGCCCAGCATCTGGTCGAGCGAACCGGATTCTTCGCCGATCGCGCACATCTGGATCACCATGGTCGGGAACACGCCAGTGGTCTGCATCGAGGTGGTCAGCGCCGAGCCGGTGGAGACGTCTTTCTGGATCTGTTCGGTGGCCTCCATGAACACCGCGTTGCCCGACGCACCACCGACCGAGTCGAGTGCCTCGACGAGTGGCACGCCGGCGGCGAACATCGTCGAGAGCGTGCGGGTCCAGCGTGCCACCGACGACTTGTTGACGAGGTCGCCGAACACCGGCACCCGCAGCAACAGCCGGTCCATGAACTTCTGCATCTTCAGCGAGCGCTTCCAGGACTGCAGGAAGAAGTAGGTGCCGCCGCCGAGGATGCCGAAGATCAGGTACCAGTAGCCGACGAAGAACTTGGACATCGCGATCACGACCAGCGTCGGCGCCGGCAGATCGGCGCCGAAGGACTTGAACACGTCCTCGAAGGCCGGGATCACGAAGATCATGATCACGGCGAGCACGACGAACGCGACCACCAGCACCGCCACCGGATAGATCAGCGCCGACTTGATCTTGTTCTTGATCGCCATCGTCTTTTCCTGGTAGATCGCCAGGCGGTCGAGCAGCGTTTCAAGAATACCGCCGGCTTCGCCGGCTTCGACGAGGTTGCAGTACAGCGCGTCGAAGTACAGCGGGTGCTTGCGGAATGCCGACGACAGGCTGGTGCCGGTCTCGACGTCGCTGCGGATGTCGGTCAGCAGCCGCGTCATCTTCGGGTTGGTGCTGCCACGCGCGACGATGTCGAAGGACTGGATCAGCGGCACGCCGGCGCGCATCATCGTCGAGAGCTGGCGCGTGAAGACGGCGATGTCCTTTTGCTTGATCGCCTTGCCGCCGCTCATGCGGCGCTTCTTCACCTTGTTGACCAGGATGCCCTGGCGGCGCAGGCTGGCGCCGACCACGGCCTCACCGCCGGCGCGCATCTCGCCTCGAACGATCTTGCCGTTCTTGTCCTTGCCTTCCCACTCGAAGACGATGTCTTTGACGTTTCTTGCGGCCGCTGCAGTCGCCATGGTGATCCTCGAGGAGTGTTCCCCGTCCCTGTTGTTGTGATCGGTTGAGCGCTCTACTCGTCTCTACGCTTGCTCGCTCATTCGTTGGTGACCGAGATCACCTCTTCCAGTGTCGTGACGCCCGCGCGCACCTTGACCAGCCCCGACTGCCGCAGATCGCGCACGCCTTCGCGCTGCGCCTGCTGCGCGATGTCCATCGAGGTGCCCTGGCTCAGGATGATGCGTTGGATGTCTTCGGTGATCGGCATGACCTGGTAGATGCCGACGCGACCCTTGTAGCCGTGGTTGCACGACTGACAGCCGACCGCACGGTAGGGTCGCCAGCTGCCGTCCAAGTCGTTCTCGCTGAAGCCGGCCTTGAGCATCGCGTCGCGCGGATAGTCGGCCTGGGTCTTGCAGGTCTCGCACAGCTTGCGGGCCAGGCGCTGGGCCGTGATCAGCAGCACGCTGGAGGCGATGTTGAACGGCGCCACGCCCATGTTCAGCAACCGCGTCAAGGTCGTCGGCGCGTCGTTGGTGTGCAGCGTGGACATGACCATGTGGCCGGTCTGCGCGGCCTTGATCGCGATATCCGCGGTTTCGAGGTCGCGAATTTCGCCGACCATGATGATGTCCGGATCCTGGCGCAGAAACGACTTCAGCGCCGCCGCAAACGTCAGGCCGGCCTTGTCGTTCACGTTGACCTGGTTCACCCCGGGCAGGTTGATTTCGGCCGGGTCTTCGACGGTCGAAATGTTGACGCCCGGCTGGTTCAGGATGTTCAGGCAGGTGTAGAGCGACACCGTCTTGCCGCTGCCGGTCGGCCCGGTCACGAGCACCATGCCATAGGGCCGCTGGATGATCTTCAGCAGCCGATCCTTCTCGATCTTTTCGTAGCCCAGCGCCTCGATGCCGACCTTCGCGCTCGACGGATCGAGAATCCGGATCACGATCTTCTCGCCGAACAAGGTGGGCAGCGTGCTGACGCGGAAGTCGATCGCCTTGGAGCCGAATTTCAGCTTCATGCGGCCGTCTTGCGGCACGCGCTTTTCGGCGATGTCCAAGCGCGAGATTACCTTGATGCGCGACGAGAGCTTGTCCTTGATCGCAATCGGCGGCTGGGTGATTTCACGCAGCTCGCCGTCGATGCGAAAGCGCACCCGGTAGTGGTATTCGTAGGGCTCGAAGTGCAGGTCGGATGCACGCGCGTTGATCGCGTCGATCAGCATCTTTTGCAGGAAACGCACGACCGGCGCGTCTTCGACGTCCGATACCTGCTCGCTGCTCTCCTGCGGCGTGGTGACGTCGTCGGTGACATCGAATTCGAAATCGCCCGAGGCCATCGACTCCAGCGCTTCGGTCGCACTGGTACCGCTCGCCTCGAGGATCTTCGCGAGCTTGTCGTGCTCGACGATGACCCATTCGGGCGACAGCTGGGTGGCGAACTTGATGCGCTCGACGGCTTCTTGGTCGGTCGGGTCGGCGCCGCCGATGAACAGGCGGCTGCCGCGCTTGCCCAGCACGATGATCTGGTATTGAGCGGCGAGCTTGCCGTCGATCACGTTGCGCGGCAGGCGTTGGACGTCGACCGCGGCGAGGTCGAGCAGCGGCAGGGCCAGCGCGCTCGACAGCGTGTGTGCCAGATCGGTCGGCGACACCGCGCCGGCGGCGATCACCGCCGAGACGAAGCTGCTGCGCTTGTCCTTGGAGGTGCGAACCAGATCTTCGGCGACCTTCGCGTTCAGCTTTCCGGCGTGCACGAGCACACGTGCCACGCCGGAAAGCGAGGATTGGGGTGCTTCTGCCAAAGTGTCCACGATTCGCCGATTCTCAATCCACGCTGTTCAACAAACAGACCATCATCACTGAAACGCCAGCCACTGTATACGCGCTCCGACGCGGCGAAAGCCAACAAATCACGCCGGTTCACATGCAAATGAAACAGATTGCACGTTGGCGCGACCGGGCTCAGCGTCGTTCGATCGCCGAGGCGAAGAATGCGCAGAATCAACAGATTAGCACGCGTTGTGCAAGAAAGGGATGCAGATCGGCGGGAGTGTGCTTTTGTGCCACGCGCACACCGGCGTGTGCCGATGGCCATGCCGCAGCGCCGCCGAAAGGCGGCGTCGAAAAAAACAAGTGAAGGAATTTGGTCGGGGTGAGAGGATTCGAACCTCCGGCCTCTACGTCCCGAACGTAGCGCTCTACCAGGCTAAGCTACACCCCGATCTGGCCCCGCCGTTGCGACAGGATTAGCGCCAAGCCACTCAAGCAGAGCGGTCGACCGATCGAAAACATAATTCTAGCAGAGCTTCTCGGTAGGCCGACGCGGGCAGCACCCGCAGCGCCTGCGCGGCCTTGTCGGCCTCGGCGCGAGCCGCTTCGCGCGTCGCGGTGATCGCCCCGGTGTGGCGCACGATTTCGACGATTTCCGGCAGCCGCGCGACCTCGCCATGCTGGATCGCGTGGCGGATGAGTTCACGCTCCGCCGCCGTGCCACGCTCCATCGCGTGCAGCAGCGGCAAGGTCGGTTTGCCCTCGCGCAGATCGTCGCCGACGTTTTTGCCGAGCTGCTCGGTCGCGCCCTCGTAGTCGAGCAGGTCATCGATCAGCTGAAAAGCCGTGCCCAGCGAGCGCCCGTAGTCAGCGCAGCACTCCTCGACCTCCGGGTCGACTTCTGCCAGCACGGCGCCGATGCGTGCACTGGCCTCGAACAACTTGGCGGTCTTGAAACGGATCACGCGCAGGTAGTCGTCCACCGACAGATCCGGGTCGTGCATGTTCATCAGTTGCAGCACCTCGCCTTCGGCGATCACGTTGGTGGCGTCGGCCAGCACTTCGAGCACGCGCATGCGGTTCACCGACACCATCATCTGAAACGCACGCGAGTAGACGAAGTCGCCCACCAGCACGCTCGCGGCATTGCCGAACAGCGCGTTCGCGGTTTGCCGGCCGCGGCGCAGCGCCGATTCGTCGACAACGTCGTCATGCAGGAGCGTGGCGGTGTGGATGAATTCAACCGTGGCGGCGAGCTCGAAGCGCTCGCGCCCGGTGTATCCCAGCGCACTCGAGAACAGCAGCACCAGCATCGGCCGGATGCGCTTGCCGCCAGCACTGATGATGTAGTGCGCGATCTGGTTGATCATCACCACGTCGGAGGCGAGGCGATGCTGGATCACGTCGTCCACCTGGCGCATATCGGCGGCCATCAGCGACACGGCGCTCGGTGCTGGGGTCTCGGTGATGGAGGGGGTGGGCGATGGGGTCGATTGCACGCTGAGCTCGGTTGGGTACCGGCCGATTATAGAAAGTGGGCCCGCGTGGCCCGGCCCACTTTGCCTTGAATGACTGGCATGCTAGAATCACAGGCTCTGCGAGTTTTGCAGGGCTGCTGCGTTGGGCGAAAGCTTGGGCGAGAACCCAGCGCGGTGGACTTCAATCGAAAGGGCTGATATGTACGCGGTCATAAAAACCGGCGGCAAACAATACAAGGTTGCTGCAGGCGAAAAGATCAAAATAGAACAGATTGCTGCGGATGTTGGCCAAGAGATCACGATCGACCAGGTGTTGGCCATTGGTGCCGGCGCCGATCTGAAGGTCGGGACTCCCTTGGTAACGGGCGCAAGCGTGGTGGCCACCGTGGTGGCTCATGGCAGGCATGACAAGGTGCGCATTTTCAAGATGCGCCGTCGCAAGCACTATCAAAAGCGGCAAGGTCATCGCCAGAACTACACCGAGATTCAAATCGGTGCGGTGAACGCTTAACTAGGAGCTGACTCATGGCACAGAAAAAGGGCGGCGGTTCCACACGGAACGGCCGCGACTCCCAACCCAAGATGCTCGGCGTGAAGGTGTTCGGCGGCCAGAAGATTCCGGCCGGTTCGATCATCGTGCGCCAGCGCGGTACCAAGTTCCATGCCGGCACCAACGTCGGCGTCGGCAAGGACCACACGCTGTTCGCGCTGGTCGATGGCCAGGTGAGCTATGCCGTCAAGGGCCCGCGCAATCGCCAGACGGTCTTCGTCACGGCAATCTGAATTGCAAAACGCGTCGCCCGCCGCGCGAGCGGTGCGCCACACGACGAAGCCCCGGCCTCCCGGGGCTTTGTTTTTGGTGATTTACCATCGCGCTCTACTTGATCGACACCCATGAAATTCGTTGACGAAGCCACGATCGACGTCGTCGCCGGCGATGGCGGCAACGGCTGCATGAGCTTTCGCCGCGAGAAGTTTCTGCCCTTCGGCGGCCCGAACGGCGGCGACGGCGGCCGCGGCGGCAGCGTCTATGCGATGGGCGACCGCAACCTGAACACGCTGATCGATTTCCGCTATGCGCGCCGCCATGAAGCGCGCCGCGGCGAGAACGGTCGCGGCTCCGATCAGTACGGCGCCGCGGCGGACGACATCGTGCTGCGCATGCCGATGGGCACCGTGATCACCGACACCGAAAGCAACCAGGTCGTTGCCGAGCTGCTCGTGCCGGACGAAAAGGTGCTGATCGTCAAGGGCGGGGACGGTGGCTTCGGCAACCTGCATTTCAAGACCAGCACGAACCGCGCGCCGCGCCAGAAGACGCCGGGCTGGCCGGGCGAGCAGAAGAAGTTGCGGCTCGAATTGAAGGTGCTCGCCGACGTCGGCCTTCTCGGCATGCCGAACGCCGGCAAGTCCTCGCTGATCACCGCGATTTCGAACGCGCGGCCGAAGATCGCCGACTACCCGTTCACGACCTTGCACCCGAACCTCGGCGTGGTGCGCGTCGCGCCGGAGCAGAGCTTCGTGGTCGCCGACATCCCCGGCCTGATCGAAGGCGCGTCCGAAGGCGCAGGGCTCGGCCACCTGTTCCTGCGCCATCTGCAACGCACGCACTTGCTCCTGCACCTCGTCGATTTCGCCCCGTTCGACGACAGCGTCGACCCGGTCGCCCAGGCCAAGGCCATCGTCGGCGAGCTGAAGAAATACGACCAGAACCTGTTCGACAAGCCGCGATGGCTGGTTCTGAACAAGATGGACATGGTGCCGGTGGAGGAGCGCGAAGCGCGCGTCAAGGATTTCGTCAAGCGCTTCAAGTGGAAGGGCCCGGTGTTCCAGATCTCGGCGCTGACGCGCGAGGGCTGCGAGCCTCTGATCCATGCGATCTACAAGCACGTGTCGAAGCTGAAGAACGTCGTGCCGGACGATCCCGATCCACGTTTCACGGACACGAGCGTGGCATGAGCGCAGTGATGCGCGAGGCGCGCCGCATCGTCGTCAAGGTCGGCTCCAGCCTCGTGACGAACGAGGGCCGCGGGGTCGACGCCGAAGCGGTCGGCAACTGGTGCCAGCAGATGGCGGCACTCGCGGCACAAGGCCGGGAGGTCGTGATGGTGTCGAGCGGCGCGATCGCCGAGGGCATGAAACGCCTGGGCTGGACGGTGCGGCCGAAGGAAGTCCACGAACTGCAGGCCGCCGCCGCGGTCGGCCAGATGGGCCTGGCGCAGATCTACGAATCCAAGCTGCGCGAACACGGCATGGGCAGCGCGCAGGTGTTGCTCACCCATGCCGACCTGGCGGATCGCGAGCGCTACCTGAACGCGCGCTCGACCTTGCTGACGCTGCTGTCGCACAAGGTCATTCCGGTGATCAACGAGAACGACACCGTCGTCGTTGATGAGATCAAGTTCGGCGACAACGACACGCTGGGCGCGCTGGTCGCGAACCTGGTCGATGCCGACGCGCTCGTGATCCTGACCGACCAGCGCGGGCTGTATTCGGCCGACCCGCGCAAGAACCCGCAGGCGCGCTTCATCGACGAGGCGCGCGCCGGGGCCCCGGAGCTCGAGCTGATGGCCGGCGGCGCCGGTTCCAGCCTCGGCCGCGGCGGCATGATCACCAAGATCCTCGCGGCCAAGCGCGCGGCCGGCAGCGGCGCGAGCACGGTGATCGCGTACGGGCGCGAGCCCCAGGTGCTGCTGCGCCTGGCGGCGGGTGAATCGATCGGCACGGCCTTGATCGCGTCGACGCAAAAGCTCGCGGCGCGCAAACAATGGATGGCCGATCACCTGCAATTGCGCGGCGCGGTCGTCGTTGACGACGGCGCGGCGCGCAAGGTGCGCGACGAAGGCAAGAGCCTGTTGCCGATCGGCATGACCGAGGTGCAGGGCGAGTTTCACCGCGGCGACGTGATCGCGGTGCGCAGCCTGGCCGGCGTCGAGCTCGCCCGCGGGTTGGCGAACTACGGCAGCAGCGAAGCGCGCCTGATCGCGCGCCGGCCCTCGAGCGAATTCGAGAAACTGCTCGGGTTCACGGCCGAGGCAGAGATGATCCACCGCGACAACATGGTTCTGGCTTGACGCCGGAACCACAGCATGGACCTGGCCTAATCCGGCAGCTTGTCGGGCTGCGTTGACTCTTCGGTGTGCTGCGGCGCCGACGCCTCGTCGTGATGCTGGTGCAGCTGCTGCTGATCGTCATCCCGATGATGCGGGCGCATGCCCGAGCGCAGGTAGCGGTTGTGATGCGTGCCGCGCGGCAGGAAGCGCGCGAGTTCGGTCAGCGCCATCTGGTAGACATCGCGCTTGAACTCGATCACGAGCTCGAGTGGCACCCAGTATTCGTTCCAGCGCCAGGCGTCGAACTCCGGGTGATCGGTGGCGCGCAGGTTCATGTCGCTGTCGCGGCCGACGAGCTGCAACAGGAACCAAATCTGCTTCTGGCCGCGGTAGTGGCCGCGTGCGTCGCGCCGGATGAAATGATCCGGCACCTCATAGCGCAGCCAGTCGCGCGTGCGCGCAACGATGCGCACATGCTCGGGCACCAGGCCCACCTCTTCGTGGAGCTCGCGGTACATCGCCTGCTCGGGCGTTTCGCCGTATTTGATGCCCCCTTGCGGGAACTGCCAGGAGTGGGTGCGAATCCGCTTGCCCCAAAACACCTGGTTTCTCTGGTTCAGCA
>Ga0307517_10001110_pt1 | contig 45505 bp, 47 predicted proteins | sample 23_EM_MG_FD_194515 | JGI IMG/M metagenome (GOLD analysis project Ga0307517, IMG submission 194515) | Populus trichocarpa ectomycorrhiza microbial communities from riparian zone in the Pacific Northwest, United States - 23_EM | ecosystem: Host-associated > Plants > Roots > Unclassified | place...
GCTCCCAGAGCGGAGGCGATCGCGAGCGTCCGGGGCCGGTCGTCGCCCAGCAGCCGTACGATCGTCGACTTGCGCACCACGGCCTGGACCACGGCCGACAGCGCGAAGCCCAGGATCAGCGCCCAGGTGATCTCCCAGGTCATGGACCCGGCAATGGACAGGGCGTGCAGTACGGCGTGCATGTGGTTCGCCTTCCCCTAGACGGCGGCGGGTTGTACCGGCAGTACCGCTGTACGGCCGAACCCGAGGTCAGGCGCGCAGCAGGCGGGCGATGGCCTGAGATGCCTCGGCGACCTTGTCCCGGGCCTCGTCCCCGCCGGCGGCAATCGCCTCGTGCACGCAATGGCCCAGGTGATCGTCGAGCAGCTCGATCGCCACCGACTGCAATGCCTTGGTCGTGGCGGAGACCTGCGTGAGTACATCGATGCAGTACTGGTCCGACTCCACCATGCGCTGCAGGCCGCGGACCTGGCCTTCGATGCGGCGCAGCCTCTTGAGCACGTCGTCCTTGGTGTCGCTGTACCCGGGCTTCGCCTGCTCATCCTGCTCCATACCCCCCGAGAGTATCCCGCGCCTCACAGCGCACAGCAGCAGGCCGCCTGCTGCGGTGACCGCCGGTGCCCCTTGGGGATCGATGGCCAAATGTCCGGGAATGAGGCTGAGCAGCACGCCCTCTGCGCACGTATGACTCCGTAGGGGCCCCGTCACCGCGGCAATCCGGAGGGAGTCCCCGGGTGCGCGGGTCCGCGTGGTCCCGAAAGGGATGAGACAGATGGAAACTCTCAGGATCCGGTGGGCCGCCGCACGGCTTGCTGCGCTCGCGGGCGGCGCCGTGATAGTCCTCGCGGCGTGCTCCGGCGGCGGGAGCGGGAGCGCCCCGGCCACCACCTCCGGCATGAGCGGGCAGCCCAGGGGCACGGCGGTGACGGTCACCGAGACCGAGTACGCCTTGAAGCTGTCCCGGAGCTCCTTCACTCCGGGCAGGTACACCTTCACGGCCGACAACGCCGGGCATGTCACCCACGCCCTGGCCGTCTCCGGCCCTGGTGTGCCGACCGCGCAGACCAAGGTCCTTTCCGGCGGCGGCACGGCGGAGTTGACGGTCACACTTCGGACGGGCAGCTATGAGCTGTGGTGCCCGGTGGACGGTCACAAGGGGCTCGGTATGGACACCCACATCCAGGTCGGCGGGGCGGCGAGCCCCGCGCCGACGGGCAGTGACAGCGGTGGTGGTTCCAGCGGCGGCTACTGACCGGCGTCCGCAGCTGGGCGAAGCGCGGTGCCTGCGAAGGCATGGTCCCAGATCATGACCTCGGCGACAGCGGCCGGTCGAGTTGGCTCCGCGAAGAGCCGCGTCGATCATAGGTGGCAACGGTGTGGGGCGCCGCTGCGGATCTCGTAGTGGAGCCGGGCGCCGGGAACTTCGAAGATGCTCATGCGGGCGCTTCAGTCCGTTGCCAGATCACTGTCAGGCGGTCGCGCCTGCCGATCCTTTCGAGGCGTCCGGCGACGAGATCCTGGATCCGCTGCAGGCTTTCCTCGTCGGTGGCTTCGGCACGTAGCGTCAGCATGTCCGGGGCGGTCTGCATGGTGCACCGGCCCCAGCCGAAGTTGACTGTCCCGTGAGTTTCGGACCATTCGACGTGCTGCACTTCTGGGGGCGAGTGCGCGGCGCCGACGAAGTGACTGCGCGGGCGGTGGAGCAGGTTCCGGCCCATCTGGTCGACGTGCCGGCAGAGTTGGACGAGGTAGCGGCTCGGGCGTTCGGTCTGAACGTGGGCTTCGGAGGTCGGCATGGGATCCCTTTCTGTGCGCACGTCAGATTCTGGTGAGGGCGACGAGCCAGGCCCGGATGCCGTCAGGGTCGGTGGTGATGTCGATCGTGCTGGATTCGATCGAGTCAACCCGCCACCCTTCGGCGAACGCGGCTTTGATTTCGGCCTGCGCAATCCGATGAGGTCCCCAGTCGCCGGGCTGCTGATCGCTGAAGCACAGCATGAAGTAGCGCCCGCCCGGCTGCACCGCGGACCGAAGGCTGTCGACGTAGGCAGCGCGGTCGTAGCCGTTGAAGACGTGGAAGAGCCCGCAGCCGAGCACGGTGTCGAATGACTCCCCGAGGTCGGCCAGTTTCAGAGCGTCCCAGAGGAGGAACCGTGCTGTGCGGCCTCGCTGGCGCGCCTTCTCCTTGGCGGCGCGCAGTGCCGTGGAAGCGAGGTCGATGCCATTGGCGTCGAGGCCGAGGCCGGCGGACATGAGCACGTGTTCGCCAGTCCCGCAGCCCACGTCCAACACCCGGCCCTGGATGGCACCTGTGTCGGCGAGGACGACGAACGCCGGTTGGGGTCGGCCGATGTCCCAAGGCGGCCGGCTGGAGTACAGGTCCTCGGGCCCTCGCGAGCTCGTGGAGCAGGGGCGGGGGTAGGGGGGCGAGTCGGCCATGCTCGTGTCCTTCCCGTCGCGAGTGACCGTCCGGATCTTCATCCGGATCGGCGTGCGTCAATTTTATAGAGACACTATGTCTACACCAAGACATAGTGTCTCTACATCGTCCTCGCGTCTGCTGCGGGCGCGCCGTGTTCTCCGAGTGCGGGCGGCCGAAAGGCACGAGCCCGCAACTGCCGCACGGATTGGCCGAAGTTGCCGACCATGTGGGCAGGTGTCAAGCTCCGGCGACTCCGACACCCCCTAGGGGTATATTGATTTCCTTCGGAGCTCCGCTCCCCTCCCCTCGCGGGGAGCTCGGCGAACGGAAAGCATCTGGTGGAGGCGATGGCGATACGGACAGCGCCCGGCGGTGCTGTCCGCTGGGCGCGTAGCGCCGTCATCGCCCTGTGCGCCGCACTCGCCGTGCTGGTCCACCACGAGACGGCTGCGGCTGCCGTCTCCACCATGCACACAGCCATGCACGGGATGTCGGTGCCGGGCAGGGCCGCCTCGTCCGTCGACGCGCCGCCGATGGGGCCCTCCGCGGGCCACGCGGAGATGCTGGGCGCGGATCCGGCCGCGCCCAGCAGCGACGACGGTTCCTGTGCCAGTGACATGCAGCACTGCGCCACGGCGGGCGTCGACACGGTGAAGCTCCCCGTGCCGCCCCCAGGCCGTACGGAGCGGATACCGCAGCCGTATGGGGTGGTCGTCGGCCCGGTGCTCCCCGGAGTCGTCGGGCGTGCACCGCCAGACCTTTCCGTCCTTTCTCAACTGCGCGTATAGGCCGCGCCGACGGCACCCGTGTGCCGTCTCCGCCCGGCCACAAGCGCATCGTGAGAAAGAGGACCCAACCGTGAACGCCATCAACCGCCGCTCCGTCCTGCTCGCCGGGCTCGGTGCCGCAGGCGCGGGAGTGCTTGCCGCCTGTAGCAATTCCGGCAGCTCGGGCAGTTCGCCCGCCCTCATCAGTCCCTCTGGCGCCGAGGTCGCCAGTGCGGAGAAGAGGCGTAAAAACACTGGCAAGGAGCACAGGCTCACCCTCACCGCGACCTCCGCCATGGTCCACCTGGGCGGCGGCCTCATGCCGATGAGCTGGGCCTTCCAGGGGCAGGTCCCGGGCAAGGAGATCAGGGTCTCCGCCGGGGACACAGTGGTGGCCGAGCTGTTCAACCAGCTCCCCGACAAGACCACTACCTCGATCCACTGGCATGGGGTGGCGTTGCGCAACGACATGGACGGCGTGCCGCCCGCCACCCAGGCTGCGGTACGGGCGGGCAGCAATTTCACGTACCGCTTCATCGCTGCCGACCCCGGCACGTACTTCTTCCACCCGCACGTCGGCATCCAACTGGACCGAGGGCTGTACGCCCCGCTGATCGTCGAGGACCCGAAGGAGCCGCTGTCGTACGACGACGAGTGGGTAGTCGTCCTCGACGACTGGGTTGACGGGATCACCGGCACCCCCGACGAGGTCTTCACGGAGCTCAAGCAAGGCATGGGCGGCATGGAAATGGGCAGCAGCCCCAGTCCCGGCAGTTCGCCGGGCGACGGCATGGGCATGGGGGACATGGGCGGGATGGACATGGGCGGCGACTCGGCCTCCGCGTCCGCCTCCTCCTCCGCGTCCGGGAGGGCGTCGATGAAGTTCATGCTCACCGACGTGAAGAGCGATCTGCTCGGCGGTGACGCCGGCGACGTGAAGTACCCATTCCATCTGATCAACGGCCGCGTTGCCGCCGACCCCGATGTCTACAGCGGCAAGCCGGGCAAGAGGGTGCGGCTGCGGATCATCAACGCCGGCTCCGACACCGCTTACCGGGTCGCGCTCGGCGGCCACAAGCTGACCATCACCCACACCGACGGCTACCCGGTCGACCACCAGGAGGTCGACGCGCTGCTGATCGGGATGGGCGAGCGCTACGACGTCCTGGTCACCCTCGGAGACGGCGTCTTCCCGCTGGTCGCCCTCGCCGAGGGCAAGGACCGGACCGGAATGGCCCTGGTGCGTACGGGCTCGGGCCGCGCGCCGTCCGCCATGGTCCGCCCGTCGGAGCTCAAGGGGATGATCATGACCGCGTCCGAGCTGAAGGCGGCCGGCGAGGTGCGACTTGAGACCGCGAAGACGGACGTCACCCACCAGGTGAAGATCACAGGCGGCATGGCCACGTACAACTGGTCCCTCAACGGCGCGAAGTTCGACATGGACCACCCGACCGCCGACCCGCTGCGGATCGAGGAGGGCCAGCGGGTGCGGCTGGACTTCGTCAATGACACCGAGATGTGGCACCCGATGCATCTGCACGGCCACACCTACCAGCTCGGCACTTCCGGCCCGCGAAAGGACACCGCGATCGTGCTGCCCAAGAAGAAGCTTTCGGTGTTCTTCGACGCCGACAACCCCGGCGAGTGGCTGCTGCACTGCCACAACGCCTACCACGGTGAGGCGGGGATGATGGCGCTCCTGGCCTACCAGGCCTGAGCCCCCCACCTGCTCGCCTGCGCCGCCCACATCTCTGACAGCCACCTCGGTCCGTCCACCACCGTGTCAGCCGCTGCGGTGGTGGGCGGGCAGTGCCCCGGGGAAAGCGCGGGGCACAACCACCCGCCGGCCCCGGTTGATGCGAGCGCGGCGGGCGCGCGGGTGATCACTGGGAGGCAGCTCTGTTTGGCTGCCGGTCTCCCTGCGCTTGGCCGATCGTCAAGCCTCAGGCCCCGCCATGATGGCCGTGGGGATGGTGACGCAGGTGGTGCTCCTGCACCGCCGCTTCCTCATCCGCAGAGGGTGGAGAGACCGCCTCGGCCTGGGGGTGCAATCCCGCCAGCGTGACGGTGACGAGTCGGCGGACTGCGGCCTTGGAGGGCAAGCTGCCGGCCGCCGCGAGGGCGTGGAGGCAGTAGGTCGCGAGTTCGTCGGGTGCGACATCATCCCGGAGGGTGCCGGACTGCGCGCACTCGGCCAGCAGGTCCCGGATCATGTCGTGGAGTTGCTGATGTGCTTGGGCAACGTGCTCGCCTCGATGCAGGAATGCCCCGAGGTCGGTGCTGTGGTGTCCGTGGTGCTCGTGGGAGATGAGCGCGTATGCCCCCAGTACGGCTTCGAGCCGCTCGCTGGCGTCGCCGGTCTGGTCGCGCACTTGGACAAGGTGGGCGAGGTGGCCGGTGATCTGACCCTCGTGCCAGGCGAGGAGGATCGCTTCGACGTCGGAGAAGTACTTGTACAGCGTCGCCCGCCCGATGCCGGTCGTCTCGGCGATCTGCGACATGGTCACCGACAGCAGCCCGTGCTCGGCCGCCAGGGCCGCAGTGGTGTCCAGGATCGCGTCGCGTACCTCGCGGCGGTGCGCCTCGATGGTCTCGTTCCACAGTTTCGGCACGGCTGCAGTGTACGCGACGACGATGTCGTGACGCTTTGGATTGTAGGTAGACATACTGTCTCGCAAAATCGTACCGTTGTGAGGCAGCAGCCATCGCGCCGACAGATTGAGGACTCGCCATGACCGACTTGCCGCCTTCCTCCGACGCCAGCGCCGCTGGCGTGGGGCCCGGTCGCGGAGCGGCCCCGAGTACGCCGCGCTGGGTGAAGGTGTCCGGGATCATCGCCGGCGTCCTGGTCCTGGCGTTCCTCGTCATGCATGTCGCCGGCGGTGGCATGGCAGGCCACCACTGATGGCCCTGACGCCACGCCTCCGAAAGCTCGCCCTGGCCGCGCACGTCACGTCCTCGGTCGGCTGGTTCGGTGCGGTCGCTGTCTTCCTGGCCCTCGCCCTCGCCGGTTTGACCAGCAAGGATGGTGCGATGGTGCGAGCGGCGTATCTCGTCATGGGGTTGACCGGCTGGTTCGTCATCGTCCCGTTGTGCTTCGCTTCGCTGCTGACTGGGATCGCCCTGTCCCTGGGCACTTCGTGGGGCCTGTTCCGGTACTACTGGGTGCTGGCGAAACTCCTGATGACCGTCCCCGCCACCCTCGTCCTGCTGGCGCACATGCAGCCGATCGACCGCATGGCGTCCGTAGCGGAGAGCGCGTCGTTGTCCGGCGCCGATCTGCACGGGCTGCGGATCCAGCTCGTGGTCCAGGCTGCTGCCGCCCTTGTGGTGTTGCTCGTGGCCACGGTGCTGTCGGTGTACAAGCCGAAGGGCATGACGCGGTACGGGTGGCGCAGGCAGAACGAGCAGCGCACGGCGTCGGCTGCCGGACTCGTTGAAGTGACGTCGGCGTAGAGGGCGCAGCAGCAGCGACAGGGCCCGACACCGAAGTTCGGTGTCGGGCCCTGCGTACGAGGCGGCGTTACCCAACGGCGCGGAAGCCGCGCAGGCGCAGGCTGTTGCCGACGACGAAGACCGACGAGAAGCGGCCCCCGCGATCATCGGGTTGCGCAGGCCTGCTGCGGTGAGCGGCAGGGCGGCGACGTTGTAGCCGAAGGCCCGGAACCGGTTGCCCTTGATGGTGCCCAGGGTCCGCCGGGAGAGCCGGGTGGTGTCGGCGGCGACCCGCAGGTCGCCCCGCACGAGCGTGAGGTCGCCGGCTTCGACGGCGGCGTCGGTGCCGGCGCCCATGGCAGGTCGAGGTCGGCCTGGGCGAGCCGTCGGTGGACTGCGGCGCGGCTGCACCCTCGCACACTACGAAGCTGGCAAAATCGCCGTAACTCGACAAACCATGCGAGTCCAGAACATTCATGCCGATCCCGCCGTTGCCGGGCCGGCATCGAGCGAAGGAGCGGCCGTGGCTCTTGGAGATGGCATCCGCCGGAATATCGCCTCCGTCGACCCGGCGGAGCGCAACCTGCTTCGCGGCGCGTTCCTGAAGATGAACGCACCGAAATGGGACGGCACCCGGAACGACGCCGTCCCCGGCGGCGTGACCTGGTGGTTCAAACAGGACGAGATCCACAAGGTCACGCACGTGCACGGCGGGCCGGCCTTCCTCCCCTGGCACCGAGAGGTCGTCAACCGGTACGAGGACCAGCTGCGCGTGATCGACCCGCGCCTGTCCCTGCACTACTGGGACTGGACCGAAGACCCCAGGAACATCGCGACCGCCAACCTCGGCAACGGCCAGACCGGATCCCTCAGCCTGTTCACCCCTGAATTCATGGGCCACGGTGGACCGGACCTGCAGCCCATCGGTCACCCCTGGGACACCGCCGGGTTCTACGACCCGCAGGCGAATCCGTTCCGCTCCGACAACGCCTTCGACCCCAACAACAACCCCGCGGACAAACCCCAGGCGGTCCAACGCCAGGTCAACGGCTCACCCATCACCGCGGAGGAGGACAAGGCGGTTCTCGCCGCGGAGGACTACGCCGACATGACCGCTCTCCTTGAGCACAGCCACAACAAGATGCACGGCTTCGTCAACATGGGCAACTCCCACATCTCCTTCCGCGACCCGTTCGTGTTCCTGCTGCACTCCAACGTCGACCGACTCTTCGCGCTCTGGCAGACGCAACCAGGCCACCCCCAACGCCTCGACCCGGACCACGTCTACGGCACGGCCAGCGCCGACCCGGAACTCAGCGGCAACATCGAACCTTGGTCGACAGGTCACACTGTGAACGAGGTGACCGGGCAGGAGCACTTCATCCGCCCCTGGTGCGAGCCAGAGCGTCTGGGTGTCCCCAAGACCTACAAGGACCCGTCCGTCGTCACCCCGCGCCGCTACGACACCACCCTGACTCATCTGCCCTGACTCCGCAGACCATGTGGACCGATTTCATCGGCGGCGACCGGGTTCAGGCGCCCAGTACGCCTGTGGCCAGCAGCCCGAACAGCAGCAGGCCGACGGCGATTCGGTAGACGACGAAGGCGTTGAAGGAGTGGTTGCCGACGAACTTCAGGAGCCAGGCGATCGAGGCGTAGGCGACGACGAAGGAGACGGCCGTGCCGACGGCGAGCGGTGCGGCGCCGGCGCCGGTGCCGAGGGCGTCCTTGAGTTCGTAGAGGCCGGCGCCGGTGAGGGCGGGGATGCCGAGGAAGAAGGAGAGGCGGGTGGCGGCGACGCGGTCGAGGTCGCGGATGAGGGCGGTGGAGATGGTGGCGCCGGAGCGGGAGAAGCCGGGGAAGAGGAGGGCGAGGATCTGGGAGGAGCCGACGAGCATGGCGTCCTTGAGGGTGGTGTCGTCCTCGCCGCGTTTGTGGCGGCCCATCTGGTCGGCGGCCCACATGTAGCCGCTGCCGACGATCAGCGATCCGGCGACCACCCACAGGGAGGCGAGCGTTCCCTCGATGAGGGGCTTGGCGGCGAGGCCGACGGCGACGATGGGGATGGTGGCGTAGATGACCCACCAGGCGAACTTGTAGTCGTGGTGGGTCCGTTGCTCGCGGTCGCGCAGGCCGCGTGCCCAGGCCGAGGCGAAGCGGACGAGGTCCTTGAAGAAGTAGGCCAGCACGGCGGCGATCGCGCCGACCTGGATGACCGCGGTGAAGCCGACGACGGCGGTGTCGTCGACCGGGATGTTCATCAGCCCCTCGGTGATCTTGAGGTGGCCGGTGGAGGAGACCGGCAGGAACTCGGTCAGCCCCTCCACCACACCTAGCACGGCGGCCTGGCTGACGCTGATGACACTCATGAGGACCCGTTTCTGCTGCGGTTGGGGACTACGGGAAGGGGCGTGCAGGGCACGGCGCAACCGCCCGCCACAAGGCCTTTCGGCGCTGCCGGGCCCGCGAGCGGCGGGTGGCGTGGAGGTCGGCGAAGGGTTCGTCCTGGGTGTGGGCTATCAGGTCGGGGTCGAACCGGCGGGGGTGGTGCGGGTGGTGCCGCCGACGCCGTGGATGTTGTGGATCAGGAGGGAGATCTTCACGGGGCGGGCTTCTGCGGGGCCGGCTGCGTGGCGGTGCGGGCGCGGCGGCGGGCCCGCAGCAGTTCCAGGGCGAGGGGCAGCAGGGAGACCAGGACGATGAGGCCGACCAGGGGCAGCAGGTAGCGGTCGACGTTGGGGATGGCGGTGCCGAGGCCGTATCCGGCCAGGACCAGGCCGGCCGCCCAGGCCAGCCCGCCGGTGATCTGCCAGAGGGCGAAGGTGCGGGCGGGCACGTCGAGGGCCCCGGCGAGGGGGTTGAGGACGGTGCGCACGACGGGGATGAAGCGGGCGAGCACGATGGCTTTGCCATGGCCGTAGCGGGCGAGGAGTTCCTCGGCGCGGGCAGCGCCGCTGCGCAGATGCGGGTTGCGGGTGCGGGCGAGCAGAGTCCGGCCGGCGCGGCGGCCGATGAGGTAGCCGGTCTGGGCGCCGAGTAGCGCTCCCGCGACGGCGGCGGCGAGTACGGCGGGTAGCGAGAGGTGGACGCCACCGGCGTGGGTGGTGCACAGCAGGCCGGCGGTGAACAGCAGGGAGTCGCCGGGCAGGAAGAAGCCGATCAGCAGCCCGGTCTCGGCGAACAGCACCAGGAAGACCCCGACGGCACCGAGCGCGGTCAGCAGCGAGGTGGCGTCGAGGGGGTTGAGTGCGAGAGTCACCGGATGGTCCTTGTCCGCCTGCGCTGCCCTTCGGGTCGTACGCATGGCACACTCGGGGAAAGCGATGACTTTTACACCGCTGTAGAACTTCTACATGACTGTAGAAGATAAGTGGAGGGAACGACAAACCCCATGGGCGCGAACGCGGACGAGTCGTCCCGCCGCCGGGCGAACGGCCAGCTGGAAGCGGAGATCCTCGCCGCGCTGCAGGACTCGGGTGCCGCGCTGACGCCGGGCGAGGTCACGGAGCGCCTCGGTGACGGGCTGACCTACAGCACCGTGGTCACGATCCTGGGCCGCCTGCACACCAAGCAGCTGCTCACCCGGACCAAGCACGGTCGGGCGTACGCCTACGCCCCGGTCGCCGATGACGCTGGGCTCGCCGCCCGCCGCATGCGCGGGGTCCTGGACGCGCGGCCCGACCGCGAGGCGGTGCTGAGCCGGTTCGTCGACGACCTGTCCAGCGCGGACGAGGAACTGCTGCGCCAGCTGCTCGGGCCCGACGCGGACCCGGGCCGGTAAGGGGTTCGGGATGCGTCTTGCGGTGTACGTACCGCTGCTGCTGGCGCTGATCGCCCCGCTCGGGGCCCGGCCGCTGGCCGAACGCTGCGAGCCACGGCTGGCCACCTGGCTGCTCACCGCCTCGGCGGTGGTACTGGCCGCCGCGAGCACCGCTTCCCTGGCCCTGCTCGCCGCCACCGGCCTGATCCGCGTCCCGCCGCTCGCCGCGCTCGGCCACTGGTCGACGACGATCGCCCGGCGCGACGACCCCGCCGAACTGTCCGTAGCCGTCGTCGCGGGCGCCCTGCTGGCCGCCGCGGCGGTTGCCGCGCTCCGTATGCTGTGGCGCCGCATCCGCTCCCTGGCCGACGCCGCCCTCGATGCCGCGTGCATGCCCGCACAGCCGGACGGACTCGTGGTCGTCGACGACCCGGCCCCCGAGGCGTTCGCCCTGCCCGGAGTGCCCGGACGCGTGATCGTCTCCACCGGCATGCTGCAGGCCCTCGACGCGAGCGAGCACGACATCCTCCTCGCCCACGAGCGCGCCCACCTCAACAGCCACCACTACGCCTTCGTCGCCCTCGCGCAGCTCGGCGCCGCCGCCAACCCCCTGCTGCGCCCGTTCGCGCAAGCCGTCACGTACACCGTCGAACGCTGGGCGGACGAACGCGCCGCCTCCGCCACCGGCGACCGGCGCCGGGTCGCCCGCACCGTCGGCAAGGCCGCCCTCGCCGCCCACCGCGCTCCCCTTCGATCCCGCGTCCCGGCCGCCGCCCTCGGCATGCTCGGCCGGATCGGCGCCCGAAAACCCCTCGGCGGCGCCGGACCGGTGCCCCGCCGGGTAGCGGCCCTGCTCGCCCCGCCGACCGCGCTGCGCACTGCACCGGCACTGGTCACGGCGGTGGTGCTGACCGTCGCCGTGTGGTCCACCGCCGAGGCCGCCCACGACCTGCACGTCCTGCTGGAACTCGTCGGCGCCTGGTGACCGAGAAGACGTCGCCCATGAGCCCGCCGACCGCTGACCGCCGCCAGATGTGGCCCCTGTACGCGGCCGGCTTCACCACCGCCTTCGGCGCCCACGGCATCGCCGCCAACCTCGGGGCCTCCACCTCAGGTCACATCGAGTCGCTGCTGGTCCTCGGCGGCCTGCTGGCCCTGTACGACGGCGCCGAGGTGCTGCTCAAGCCGGTCTTCGGCACCCTCGCCGACCGCATCGGCGCCCGCCCGGTGCTGCTGGGCGGCCTGATCGCGTTCGCCGCCGCCTCGACCTGCTTCGTCCTGGCCGACAACGTGGCGCTGCTGTGGCTGGCCCGCCTGGGCCAGGGCGCTGCGGCCTCCGCCTTCTCCCCGGCCGCCTCGGCGCTGGTCGCCCGGCTCAACCCCAAGGCCAGGCGCGGGCGGGCGTTTGGCAGTTACGGCTTCTACAAGAGCATCGGCTACACGGCTGGCCCGCTCCTGGGCGGCGGACTGGTGGCCCTGGGCGGGCTGCGGCTGCTGTTCGCGGTGCTGGCCGTACTGGGTGCGGCGGTCGCCGGGTGGGCCGCTGTCGTGGTGCCGAAGGTGGCGCCGCTGCCCCAGGCGAGGCAGACCGTACTGGACCTGGCCCGCCGGCTGACCGACGGCGCGTTCCTTCGTCCCACCACGGCACTGGCCGCAGCCACCGCAGCCCTGTCGGTGGGGGTGGGCTTCCTGCCTGTGTCCGGCGCGGTGGCGGGCCTGGGGCCGGCGGCGACGGGCGCCGCAGTCTCACTGCTGGCCGCCTGCGCCGCCGTGGTCCAGCCCCGGGCCGGCCGGGCCCTGGACTCCGGGCGCATCACCTCGGGGGCGGGCATCGCCGCCGGGCTGCTGATCACCGCCGCCGGGCTCGCCCTGGCCGTGCTTCCCGGGGTCGCAGGCCTGCTGCTGGCCGCCGTCACCATCGGTGCCGGGGCCGGGATCATCACCCCGCTCGCCTTCGCCGCGCTTGCCGCCGCGACCCCGGAGGAACGGCTCGGCCAGACCATGGGCGCCGCCGAACTGGGCCGCGAACTCGGCGACGCGGGCGGCCCCTTGCTCGTGGCGGGCGTCGCCACGGTCACCACCCTGACCGGCGGCTTCGCGGCGCTCGCGGCCGTGACTGCCGCCGCAAGCGCGGCAGCCGTACGCCATCGCAAGCGGGAAGCAGCCGCCGTCACCGCCGACGGATAGTCAGCAGGGGACGTCCAGGGTGACCTTCGCGGGGAGAGGTTCTCGGCTCGTAGTGTGCCGTCGTGGGAATCGGCGATGGCCGCAACCAGGGCCAGGCCGAGGCCGGGAATCTGGGCGACCTGGACCTGTCCGGCGTGGACTTCACGTTCTACAACCAGTTCCCGTCCAATCTGACCCCCGGCAACTGGAAGGTCGGCCTGGTCGTGGACAGCCGTGCCAGCGGCGCGCAGGCAGACGCCCTCGGACCGTTCGAGCAGCTCTCCCAGTTCTACGGCGAGTTCCTCGGCATGGAGCGGGCCGCCGTGTCCCTCTCGGAGCCGGCAAAGCCCGGCCTCAAGGTCGAAGGGCGGACGGAGTTGGCGTACGAGCCCCTGACCGGGCCCGACGGGAGTCCGACCACGGTCCAGAACGCCCTGTTCGGATTCTCGCCCGAGTTCGGGGTCGGCACGACCACCGGGCATTCCGACGCCTTCGGGCTGCGCTACGAGGGGTCGTACGGCGAGGCGGCCGAGTACGCCTTCAGCAGTGAGGAGGCGCCGGGAGCGGCCCAGGGCCGCGCATGAGGGATCAGTCGGACGACGCGGTGCACCCCAGCGGTGCACCGCGGCCGCTGGTTCTGCGCGTCCGGCGCGGGCTTCTTCTGCTGCTGCCGGCGAGCAGCCTGACGAACCCGTGTGTGGAGCCGTAGCAGGTGACGCACTTTCAACCCGACTCACATTCGACCCATGGACGGGACCGAGGCGCTGAGACCGGGGAGCAGCCAGTCCTGGAACAGGGCGAGCACGGCCAGGACGAGGAAGGCGACGCCGACCACTCGGCCGAGGAGCGGGCCCCGGGGCCACAGTTTCTCCACGAAGATCACCACGGCCAGGCCGGCCATCGCGGCGATGTTCATCACGCCGAGCGGGATCAGGACGACCATCAGCCCGGTGCAGCAGCCCACGCAGTACGCGCCGTGGTGGGCGCCCACCCGCAGGTCGCGGGCCGGCGGGCGGAAGCCCGCGTAGCGCATCAACTGGCCCATGGGGCTGCGGCAGTGGCGCAGGCAGACGTTCTTGAGCGGACCGAGCTGATAGAGGCCTGCGAGCAGGAAGGCGGTGAAGCCGATCCAGCGGCCCGCGGTGGGATGGTCGTCGACCAGGCCGCCGGTGACGGCGAGGGCTGCGTAGGCGAGGAGCCCGAAGGCCGTCCAGGCGAGGAGATAGCCGCCCGCGAATCCCGTGGTGCGGGCCGCCCGGGTCCAGCCGGAGGACTGCCGGCCGATTCCCCGCGCCCAGGTGATGGCCACCGGGGCCATGGAGGGCAGCATCATGGCCGCCATCATGGTCACCCACAGCACCAGGAACAGCGGCAGCGCCATCCCCATTGTGCCGGGTTCAACCCCCATCTCCCGGGCCTGCCCGATCGTGAGCACCCACGCCAGAGCCGCGATCACCACGACGAGGGACCAGGCAACCGCCAGATCACGCCTCGGCAGCAGGGCCCCGGCCTCTCCGGTCGGAGGGGCCGACCGGGAAGGCGCAAGGCCGGAGATCCGGGTGTGCCGCATCAGCGTTCTCCTGGGGACACTTCCATGGGACCACTCCAACGCCCTTGACGCGACCCCGGCCGCGCCTCGCCGGGCGGCTTGGCCGGCGGGTGGCGGCGGGTGCACGATGGAGAGGGAGAGGAACGCGACGACCGAGCGCTTCCCGGCGATATCCGCAGGCTGTGCCTCCGCACGAACGGCTTGCCACCCACCGCACGAGACCCGCCCGGCGCGGGGCTCGTGAGGAGGCTCGACGATGACCGGGACAGCCGAGACATCAACGACCATTCCGAGGTGGCATGTCGCCGGGGACTGGTTCGACACCTGCAAGTGCGACATCCCCTGCCCGTGCTCCTTCGCGCAGCCACCCACCTACGGAGACTGCGACGGTGTCCTGGCCTGGCACATCCGTGAGGGCGGCTACGGCGACGTTCAGCTGGACGGTCTCAATGTGCTGATGCTGGGCTCGTTCGTCGGCAATGTGTGGGCCGAGCACTCCGACGCGTACGGCGCCGTCTTCATCGACGAGCGCGCTGACGACGCGCAGCGCGAAGCCCTGCAGATGATCTTCGGTGGTCAGGCGGGCAGTTGGCCCGCCGAGATGGTCTCGATGTTCGGCCCCGAGATGCGGGGGATGGATTTCGCCCCCATCGAGATCAAGGTCGACCAGGACCTCGCCTCCTGGAGTGCCAGCATCCCCGGCCGCGTCGAAGCGCGCGCCGAGGCCCTCACCGGCCCGACAACGCCGGACGGCGCGCGCGTCCAGACAACCAACCTGCCCGGCTGCGAGACGGGCCCCGGCCAGCTCGCGACCTGGGGCCGGGCGACTGCTGACCGGGCCGACGCGTTCGGATTCCAGTGGAGCCGGGAGGGGCAGTCCAGCAAACACATCACCTTCGACTGGGCGGGACCGGAATAGAACCTGGCCGGCGTGGTGACCCCCTGATGCTGTCCGCGCACGAGAGGAAGCAGCTGGAGACGATCGAGGCCGCCCTGCAGGCCGACGATCCGGTCTGGAGCGATCAATTCGTCACCGGTCGTCCCAGGCGCCCGCGGGCGCGGGTGCTGCGCGCGGCACTGTGGGGTGCGGTCTTGGCCGTGTGGCCCGCACTGTTGGTTACGGGCATCGTACTCAGCGTCACACCGCTGGTCATCGTCGCCGCGACGGTGCTCGCACTGAGCCCAGCGGCGGCGGTGCTGCTGATCCTGCACCAGCTGTGCCGGAAGGACTGACCGGGCACTCCCGCACCCACCTGGCGGCGCCAGCCGCACAGCGGACCCGCGCAAGGCCCGGCAGCGCCGCGGCGCCCGACGCGCACACGGCGTCTACGGCGGCCTCGGGATCGGGATCGGGGTCGGTGACGGCCAGGCGGGCCGGCTGCCGCTGGAGCCGGCGCGGGCTCACCGTTGCTGTTCCGTCAGTTCCTTGAAGTGCTCCAGGTCATCGCGTACGAGCCGTTCGATGGCGGTCGCCTGGGCGAAGCCCTTCGGACCGCCGAATGCCTCCTTGACGGTGTCCGGGTCGTACTCGATCCGGGCCTGGACCCGGGTGTGCTCCCGGTCGATGGGCAGTAGCGAGAAGGTGCCGGCCAGGTCGGGACCGCTCGTGGTCTGCCATGCCATGACGTTTTCCTTGGCGCGGTCGGTGATCTCGGCTTCGAACTGCCGGAGGCGGCCGCCCGTCTCGACGTCCAGGCTCGCCCGGATCCCGTCTTCCGACCGGGCGCCGCGCACGCCGTCGACGAAGCGGGGATAGGTCTCCGTGCGATGAAGGCTGTCCCAGGCCACGTCCATCGGAACATCGATGTCGATCTGTTCTTCGAGAGTGCTCATCGGCCACCTCACAGCTGGGTTCGTCGGCTGATGCGGCCCACGTCTCAGCGTGCCCGATGGCTACCCGCCGGGGACGGCGAGCTCGCGGCCACGGTAGAAGCCTGCCCATTCTTCGACGATCTACGGGGCCATGGCCGCCCGCCGCCGGCCTGCTCGGCGGTTTCCGGTCGTGGGGGCCGGTGACGGACCATGGGAGGAGGGCGGAAGGCGCTCGGCTGCCCGTCGGCGGGTGAAGGTGATGAACGGTTCGGTCCGGATCGGGAGCGTGCGCGGCGTGGCGTTGCGTACGCACTGGAGCGTGCCGCTGCTGATGCTGCTGTTCGCGTACGGCCTGGGCAGCCGGACGCTGCCTGCGTACGCGCCGGGCCGGGCGGCGGCGGTGTATGCGGTCGCGGGCGTGGCCGGTGGTCTGCTGTTGCTGATGAGCCTGGTGGTGCATGAGGCGGCGCACGCGCTGACGGCCCGCAGAGCGGGGATCCCGGTACAGGACATGACGCTGTGGGCGCTGGGCGGGATGACCCGGATGGACCGGCCGGCGACGGCTCGGGCGGCGTTCGCGGTCGCCGTCAGTGGGCCGCTGGCCAGTCTGGTGGTCGGCGGGGCCGGGCTGGGGGCGGCGGCCGGGGTGGAGGCGGCGCTGGGCTGGCGGATACCGGTCGCCGTGCTGGGGTGGCTGGGTGGGATGAACGTGCTGCTGGGCGTCTTCAATCTGCTGCCGGCCGCGCCGCTGGACGGAGGGCGGGTGCTGGAGGCCGCGATGTGGTGGCGCACCGGTGACCGGGACCGGGCCCAGCGGGCGGCCGGGCGCAGCGGGCAGATCGTCGGCATGGTGCTGGTCGCGGTCGGGTGGCTGGCGTTTCTGCGCGGGGTGGGAGGCGGGCTGTGGCTGGCGGTGATCGGCCTGTTCATCGCGTTCACCGCCGCTGCTGAACGGCGGCGGGCCGAGCTCGGCGCGGCCCTGCGGGGCGTAAGGGTGGCCGAGGTGATGACCGCTCCGGTGGTCACCGGTCCGGACTGGCTGACGGTGGACCGTTTCCTGTCCGACGTGGCGGTGCACGTACGCCATTCGGTGCTGCCGCTGGTGGACTTCGAGGGCCGTCCCAGCGGCGTTGTACAGCTCCGCCGACTGGCCGCCGTACCGTCCGGGCGGCGGGAGACGGTGCGCGTACGGGACGTGGCGGCTCCCTTGTCGCGGTGCACCCTTGCCGCGCCGGACGAGCTGCTCGACAGCGTTCTGGACCGTCTCGGCTCTGAGGGCGGACTGCCCGTCCTGGTCATGGACGGCAGCCGGCTCGACGGGATCATCACCGCGCACGACATCGGCCGGCTCGCCCAGCAGCACAGCATGGCGGAACACTGACGCTCGCAGCCTCCACGTCCCATCGGCCGAGGCGATCGTCGGCACCCAGGAGTGATCACGTAGGGCTGAGGGCCCTGAGCTGGTCTCGAAGGCCCGCCGCCGCACACGTACGGTGGATGTAGGGCCGGACGGGTACCCCGGTGCAGGCGCTGCCGGCAGTCGCTGCGAAGACCGACCGTCCGCCGCGATGAGGTGTTCCGCTCCCACAGGAGGGAAAGGCAATGCCCGAGCACAGGGTCGGCACACAGAAGGAATTCGAGGCAGCCCGTGAGGAGCTGCTCGCGGAGGAGAAGGAACTCACCCGGCGCGGCGACGAGCTCGCGCGGAAGCGGAGGGAGCTTCCCTGGGTGCTGGTCGAGAAGGATTACGGCTTCGAGACCGCGGACGGGACCAAGTCGCTCGCGGATCTCTTCGACGGGCGCTCGCAGCTGCTCATCTACCACTTCATGTTCGGCCCGCCGTATGAGGCCGGATGCCCGGTCTGCTCCTCGATCGCGGACACCCTCGACCCCAACGCGGTCCACCTCAAGGCCCGTGACGTGACGCTGATCTGCTCCTCGCGGGCGCCGCTCGACAGGCTCCTTGCCTACAGGGATCGGATGGGCTGGGGCTTCGACTGGGTCTCCACCGTCGGCAGCGACTTCCACCGCGACCTCGGCTTCCTGAACACCGAGGAGGAGCTGAGGCCGTTCCTCGAGGGCGGGATTCCGCCTACCGTGCGTCAGATGGCGGAGGCGTCCGGCACGGACGTGCCCGGGTATGTCACCGAGGGGCCCGGGCTGAGCTCGTACGCGCTCTCGGACGGCACCGTCTACCGGACGTACGTCACCAGCGCGCGAGGCCTTGAGCCCGCCATGGCCTACTACGGTCTCCTCGACCGGACGCCGACGGGCCGCCACGAGGAAGGCGAGGAGACCCACTGGCTGCGCCGCCACGACGAGTACGGGAAGACCTGAGAGGGCGTCTTCAAGGGGGTGCGGCGGTGAGGGTCATTCCTCGTCGAAGACCAGGTCCTCCGCCGGGTGGGTCATCCGCACCGTCTGGCCGTTGGTGACCTCGACCACCGCGTCGAGGCCGGTGGTGGAGTGGCCGGTGGACAGGATGAAGAAGCGGTCCTGGGCCTGGGCCAGAAATGTGGGGAACCCGGACAGCGAGGGATCGCCCAGGTGCAGGTAGTCCACCAGCCGCCGGAACAGCTTGGGCAGGATCACCACGTCGTCGGTGAGCGAGGACAGCCCGAAGATCTTCGCCCCGGTGGTGGTCACGTCGCTGGGCCACAGTCCTCTGGCAGGCTCTGCCGCCTGCGCCTCGTGGACGGCGGCGGTCAGCGCCGTGCGCAGGTCGGCGAAGAGATTGCGGTAGTACGTGGGGTAGGCCAGTCCGGCGGCGAGCAGGTGGTGGTTGGCGGTGGTCTCCAGCAACGGCACGTCGACGTGGATGCCGGTGCCGCCGGCGCCGGGCAGGCTGCCTCGGCCGGCCAGGGCGACGCATCGGCCGTGGAGGTCGGCGCCGCGGGTGAGGACGAAGCCGGGCACGGCGTCAGGGATGGAGGTGGTGACGGTTTCGTTCGAGCTGCGCTGGATGCCGGAGAAGCCGAGCCAGTGGAGCAGTTCCTCGGCGGCGGCGTGGGCGAAGGGCAGCGGTTGGTGCTGCCGGGGTCCGGTGCGCGCGTAGTGCGTCTCCAGTGCGTCGATGGCGTCCAGCCGCAGCTGGGCGGTGCCGGCCGCGTTGCGTTTGACGGGGTGGGCTCCGCCGACGAGGTCCCATTGGGCCGGGTCGTCGGGGGTGAAGTGGATGGAGTCGCCGTCGGGTTGGGATCCCTTCACCCGGTACGAGCCCTTGATCAGCAGCATCGGCATGGTGACTCCCAGAGGAGGTGGATACCCGTCTTTATGACGGTACGACCGTATGCGCACGCCTGCTATCGGGGGAACTGCCAGGCGGGCGCGTGTGGTGCCTGGCCGGTCGTAAATCCCCTACGTCAGAGCCAGCCGTTGCAGCGGAAGCCGGCGGCGCGGCGCCGACGCGATGACCAGGTTCTGCGTCAGCTTCCAGCCTGGCGGCGAAGGCGCTGATGCCCGGTCGAGGGCGTCGGCCCTCCTACATGCCGCAGTCGACGCGGAGGCCGACCGCGTTCAGGCCCGGGTTGTTGAGCAGCAGGGCGGCGGCGTCCACCACGTCGGCGGACGTGGGCAGTCGGTGGGTCAGGGTGTGGCTGCCGGCCCACTTCACCGTCTCCGGCTTGTCCCGCCAGAACGGTGAGTCCTCGATCATCCAGGTGTGGAGGGAGTTGACCCGGATCGGTGCCAGCTCGACGGCGAGGGTCCGCATCATGCCGATGACGCCGGCGTTGATCGTGGACACCGTCGTGGAGCCCTCGTAGGGGACCCCAGGACGAGCTCGACGGGGCCAGAGTGTGCCTGCTGCGCGGGCAGATGGCGTTCGCCTCCGGCCGCAGTGCCGACGGTCCACCGCTCCTGCTGGAGGCGGCAGGCCGGTTCGAGGCGGTGGACGCGCGACTGGCCCGCGAGACCTACCTGGACGCCCTGTCCGTGGCGATGTTCGTCGGGCGTCTGGCCGACCGGGTGGGGATGGCGGAGGTCGCGAAGGCCGCGCGGGTCACGCCCTCCGGGCAGCGGGGCGCCCGTGCGTCCCACCTGCTCCTGGACGGGCTGGCCGCACTCATCGCCGCCGGGCCCGCCGCCGGGACCCCTGTCGTACGGCAGGCCCTGCGGGCGTTTCGTGATGCCCGCCTCCCCGGCGACCGGGACGAGCAACTGCGGTGGCTGTTCGTGGCGGTCCGCGCCGCCCACGAGATCTGGGACGACGGGGCCTGGCAGGACCTCGCCGACCGGCAGGTCCGGCTGGCCCGCGACGAGGGCGCGCTCTCCGTGCTGCCGCTCGCGCTCAGCCAGCGGGTCTTCGTGCACCTGCACGCCGGTGAGCAGGCCGCCGCCGGGTCACTCGTCGCGGAGCTCACGGCGATCAGGGAAGCGACCGGTCACCCGCTGCCCGCCTACGGCGCGATGAGCCTCGCCTGCTGGCAGGGCCGAGGCCAGGACGCCGCCCGGCTGGTCGAGACCGCCGTCGAAGAGGCGACGGCACACGGCGAGGGCATAGGGCTGTCCCTCGCCCACCACAGCGCAAGCGTGCTCTACAACGGGCTCGGCCGGTTCGAGGAGGCCCTGGCGTCGGCGGAGCGCGCCACCGCCTACCCCGGGGAACTCGGCCACTCGAACTGGAGCCTGGTCGAACTGATCGAGGCCGCCGTGCGCAGCGGACAACCCGCCCGCGCGCATGCCGCCCTTGAGCGGCTCACCGGCAGTACGGGCTCGTCCGGCACCCCATGGGCCCTGGGCGTCGAGGCGCGTTGTCGTGCTCCGCTGTGCGACGGCGACGCGGCCGAGCGCCGGTACCGGGAGTCGATCGCCCACCTGAGTGCCTGCTCCGCGCGCGCGGAACTCGCCCGATCCCATCTGCTGTACGGGGAATGGCTGCGCAGGCAGCGCCGTCGCGCCGACGCGCGCACTCAGCTGCGTACCGCCCACGGCATGACGGAGGCGATGGGCATGGCGGCCTTCGCCGCACGGGCCCGCCGGGAACTGCGAGCCACCGGGGAGACCGCCCGCAAGCGTGCCGCCGCCACCCGGCCCGAACTCACACCCCAGGAGGCCCAGATCGCGCGGCTGGCCCGCGAAGGACTGTCGAACCCCGAGATCGGTACCCGACTGTTCCTCAGCCCGCGCACGGTCCAGTACCACCTGGGCGAGGTCTTCTCGAAGCTGGACATCACCTCACGCAGCCAGCTGCGTGGCGTCCTGCCCGTCGGCCCGGACGAGGCTGCTGAGCGCTGAGCCAGGGTGCCCGGCCACTTGCGCTGGCCACTGTGGCGGATTCGAACATCGGGTTCGCGCCCGGAGCATGGCGTTCGTACGCAGCGGACTCGCCCTTCGCGCGCAGGCCGCCGGATCCACCATCACAGGAGTCACCAGTGAGCTTCATACTGCCCCAGCCCGAGTTCCCCCAGCACACCGAAGCGGGCGGCGGGTTGCACGTACCCGCCGACGCGGGCGTCAGCAGGTGGGTCTTCGGCGACACCTACACCGCGAAGCTCACCGCGCAGCTCACCAATGGCACCCTCGGCCTCGTCGAGGCGTCGGTCCCCCCGGGCGGCGGGCCGGTCGCGCACACCCACGCCCACGAGGACGAGATCTTCTACCTCCTCTCCGGCGAGCTGGAGTTCCTCAGCGGCGAGCGGATCTTCACGGCCGGCCCGGGAGACGTCGTCTTCATCCCGCGGACCGTTCACCACCGGTTCCGCAACGTCGGCATCCGCCCCGCGTCGATGCTCTTCATGTACACCCCCGGCGGCGCGGAGGGCATCTTCATCGAGGGCGGCGACGAGCCCGAGGCTGGCAAGGCGGCCCAGATGTGGGGACCCGAGCGGCTGCCCCAACTGGCTGATCTGCTGGTCAAGTACGGCGTCGAGGTCATCCCGGAAGCCTGACGGCCCGCTCACGATCCGAGAGCCGCAGGGTGTTGAGGGCATGGAACTGCGCGAGATGCGGGTGTTCGTGGCGATCGTGGAGGAGGGGAGCCTCTCGGCGGCGGCACGGTGGCTGCATCTGAGCCAGCCGGCGCTGTCGCAGACGGTGGGGTCGCTGGAGCGGCAGCTCGGGGTGCGGCTGCTGGTGCGCAGCAGCGCGGGGATGGCGGCCACGCCCGAGGGGCAGACGCTGCTGGACGAGGCGCGTGCGGTGCTGGCGCGGCACGACCAGGCGTTGGTGGCCCTGAACCGGCAGTGCGCGCGGGAGGTGGGAGCGCTGCGGCTGGGACTGCCGCTGGATGTGCCCCCGGCGCTGCTGGTCGCGCCGTTGGGGGAGCTGGCCGCGGCGTATCCGGCGACCGGAGTCCAGGCGCGTCATCTGGCGCCCGCGCTGCTGGAGGCCGCGCTGCGGCGCGGTGAGCTGGACACGGCCCTGCTGAGGGAACATCCCCGAGGGCAGGAACTGGACTGTCTGCTGGTACTGGAAGAGCCGCTGGGGGTACTTCTCACCACACGGCGGGCGGAGCGGCTGGGCGGCCCGGACGCGCTGCCGCTGGAGTCACTTGCCGGACTGCGGTGGATGGGGTTCCCGCGTGAGGACGCCCCGGGCTACTTCGACGAGCTCACCGCGGTGCTGCGCGCCCACGGGATCGAGGCGGCGCGGGCGGCGACTCAGATGCGGGCGATCGTACCCGCGGTGGTCTACGCGTCGGTGGCGGCGGCCGGGGCCTTCGCACTGGCCCCGCCGCACCTGGCGCGCCTGGCCCCGGACGGGCTGACCTGGTGCCCGCTGGCCGGGAACCCGCTGATCCGCCGCACCTGGGCCGCCTGGCCGGCCAGCTCGCACCGCCGCGATCTCGGCCACTTCATCGCCGCTTTCGACATCCCGGAGCGGCACCGCGACCAGAGGACTGTGCGCTTCGCGGCCGGTGTCAGTCGCGGATTCGCTCGCCGAGGAAGCTCGTGATCGTGCCCATGACCTTCTGGGCCGACCAGAGGGCGCCTGCCTCGGGGTCGCCGAAGAAGGCCATGTCGCCGTGATCGGCGCCCACTACGGCGCCGAGCGCGCCGGCTGCATGGTCATCCCGGCCTCGGGCGGGATGACGGCCCGTCAGGTATAGCTGATCCGGGACACCGGCCCGAGATCGTCATGGTCACCCCGACCTACATGCTCACCCTGCTCGACGAGTTCGAGCGCCAGGGCGGGATCTGACCCGGCTGCTGCCGGGCACCGCACGGCCCGCGTTCCGCCGGATGGAGAAGATCACCGGCCGCTGCGACGACATGGTCATCCTGCGCGGGGTGAACCTCTTCCCCAGCCAGATCGAGGAGATCGTGCTGTGCACGCCGGGCCTGTCCCCGCACTTCCAGCTGGAGTTGACCCGTCGCCGTCAAGGACGGCATCGGTGTCACCGTCACCGTGGAGGTCGTCGACCCGGAGCCCCTGGAGCGTTCCGTCGGCAAGCTGCGGCGACTGGTGGACTCCCGAGGGCGCTGACGGCACTGACGGGGAGGTCAGGAGCCGCCGACGCCGTGGAGGAACGCGTCGACGACCATGTCGGCCGCCTGCGGGGGCTCCACCTCGGGGAACTGATGAGCGACGCTGTCCACGAGCTGGTCGAGGACGGCCCTCACCCATGCCAGGGAGACATCGGAGCGCAGAAACCCTTCGTCGACCGCGCGCTGGAGGAAAGCGTCCAGCCGCCTGCTCTGCTCCTCACGCCGGCCGCGGGCGCCGGGGTCCTCCTGCATCATGCGGCGCGTGCCGACGGGCCACTCACGGCTGACGGGGATGATCCCCTCCGCGTACCGGTGCAGCGCGACCGCTACGGGCGCTTCCATGAGCCGCGCCTCGTCGAGCACTCGCTCCGCCGAGTCGATTTTCGCCTGGAACACCGCGCTGAGCAGGGCTTCGCGCGTGGCGAAGCGACGGTGAACGGTGGTGCGGTCCACCCCCGCCGCGCCGGCGATGGCCGACAGGGAGGTGCTCGGGTCTTCGGCCAGCAGCCGGGCCCCGGTGCGCAGGACCGCGGTGAGGTTGCGTGCGGCATCGGCTCTCATGATGTCGCGGATCATACCAGCGAGTCGCATTTAGACCAACATCAGCATCGCGATGGATGCGGGATCGGCCCTTAGTGCATCAGTGCTGTTGCACTTATCTGGAAAACTTCTACACTGGCCTCTATGGCGCAGACGACGAAAACCTTCCTGATATCCGGAGCGGCCGGCGGCCTGGGTGGGCGACTGGTCGAGGCCGCCCTGCGGGCCGGGCACAACGTGCTGGCGACGGATCTGGCGGCCGACGCCGTGCCGGTGCCGGTGCCGGTGCCGGTGCCGGTGCCGGACGAGCGCAGTGACCGACTGCGGGTGCTGGCCATGGACGTGACCTCCGCCGCTGCCGCCCGCGCGGCGGTGGCGTACGCGGTCGGCGAGTTCGGCGGACTGGACGTGCTGATCAACAGCGCGGGCTACCGCAGCGTCGGCTCGATCGAGGACATGCCCGAAGAGGAGTTCCGCCGGAACGTCGAGATCAACTTCTTCGGCACGGTCAACACGGTGCGGGCCGCGCTGGCGGTGATGCGGCCACAGCGTTCGGGCAGCATCGTGAACGTCTCCACGATCGGCGGCCGACGCGCCCAGCCCGGACTGGGGGCCTACCAGGCGTCCAAGTGGGCGCTGGGCGGCTTCACGGAGATCCTGGCCCGTGAGGTCGGGCCCATCGGCATCCGGGTCACGCTGGTCGAGCCCGGGGGCATCAGGACGCCGTGGTCAGCAGGCGCGCTGCCCGTGCCGGCCATGCGGGACGAGTACGACGGGACCGTCGGCGTCTTCGCGCGGACGTACAGCGACAACCCGGATGTGCGGCGCGGTGATCCGGACAGGATGGCGCGGGCGATCCTGCGGATCACGGATGAGCCGGAGCCCCCGGTGCGGCTTCTCCTGGGTTCGGACGCGGCCTGGCTCGCGCCGCGGATCGGCGAGGCCCGCGCTGCGGAGGACGCCGCGTGGCGCGAGGTGAGCCTGTCCACGGATCTCGACGGACTCGGCGACTTCGCGGACACCCCGGTCGCGCGGATGGTCCGTCCCCTTGCGCGCCCCAACTGACCCCCCCCGTACAAGAAACCCCACCAGAAAGAAGCGACGAAATGATCGTCCGCGACAAGCTCTACATCGGCGGTTCCTGGGTGGCGCCCAGCAATCCGGACCTGCTGCTGGACATCCTCTCCCCGCACGATCAGTCCGTCCTCGGCCGCGCGGCCCAGGCGGCCGACGCGGACGTGGACGCGGCTGTGGCCGCGGCGCGTGAGGCGTTCGACAACGGGCCGTGGCCGCACACCACCCCCGGGGAGCGGCAGGAGGTCATCCGCCGGGTCAACGCGTTGCGTGAGGCTCGCTCCGACGAGATCGCGGCGGCCATCTCCGCCGAGAACGGTTCGGCAGGGTGGTTCACCAAAGCCGGCCAGCCCTTCCTGACCCGCCAGGTGGACGCGTATCTCAGGGCCGCCGAGGAACTCGGCTGGGAGGAGGTCATCGAGCCGTCCGACCCCGCCGTCGCCTTCGACACCATCGTCAGGCGCGAGCCGATCGGCGTGGTCGCCGCGGTCATCCCGTGGAACTCGCCCTTTTCCGCCTCAACCGCGAAGCTGACGCCGGCCCTGCTCGCCGGCAACACCGTGGTCCTGAAGGTCTCCCCGGAGAACTCCCTGAGCATGATGATGCTCGCCGACCTCTATCACGAGGCCGGACTCCCCGAGGGAGTCCTCAGCGTCCTCCCGGCGGACCGGGAGACCAGCGAACACCTCATCTCGCACCCTGGTGTCGACAAGGTCGCCTTCACCGGATCGACGCGGGCCGGACGCCGTATCGCCTCGATCGCCGGAGAACAACTCAAGCGCGTCAGCCTCGAACTGGGCGGCAAGTCCGCCGCCATCATCCTGGAGGACGCCGACCTGTCAGCCGTGACGCAGGGGCTGCGGTTCGCCTCCCTGGCCAACAATGGCGAGGCATGCATCCTGCAGACCCGGATCCTGGCCCCCCGCAGCCGCTACGACGAGGTCGTCGCGGCGCTCAAGGAGATGGTGGAGTCCCTGAAGGTCGGCGACCCGTCCCTGCCGGACACCTTCATCGGCCCCATGATCCGCCCCGACCAGCAGCAGCGCGTGATCGACTACATCAACGTGGGCATCGAGGAAGGCGCCCGCCTGGTCACCGGCGGCCCGCAGGTCCCGTACGGCCTGGAGAAGGGCAACTACGTCACCCCCACCCTGTTCGCCGACGTCGACAACGGCATGCGGATCGCCCAGGAGGAGATCTTCGGCCCCGTGCTGTCCGTCATCGCCTACGGCGACGAGGACGACGCCGTCCGGATCGCCAACGACTCCGACTACGGCCTGTCCGGCGGGATCTGGTCCTCCAGCGCCGAGCGCGCCCTGAACCTCGCCCGCAGGCTGCGCACCGGAACCGTCACCCTCAACGGCTCGCCCATCAGCTTCGACGGCCCGTTCGGCGGCTACAAGGCGAGCGGAGTCGGCCGCGAGTACGGCAAGGCCGGCCTCACCGGCTACGTCGAGCAGAAGTCGATCACCCGCCACCGGTAACCGCTGCGATCGCCGTGTCGAGCAGTTCATCCAGTGACTGCCGGCCCTCGGACTTCGTCCACTGGTCCACGGCGGTGTCCAGGCAGGCGAGCGCGGCGGCGACCATGGCGTGTGCCCGGTACTCACGTGAGGTCTCGGGCCCGGTGAGCCGGCCGGTGAGGGCGGGGGCGAGCAGGTCGTTCCACTGCGCGTGTTTCTGCTGCTGGGCCGCGCGCAGGGAGGGTGTTGTGGCGAGGAGCGTGGACCGGGCCAGGGCGATCCCGCCGTCGTTCTCCAGGGCCCGCAGCGGCTCGTCGAACGCGCGACGCAGTGCCTCCCACGCCGGTTCCCCGGACGGTCGCGACCGCAGCTCCGCGGCCAGATCGTGGCCGACCTGCTCGATGGCCCCGACGACGATGTCCTCTTTCGTGGCGAAGTAGCGGAAGACGCTGCGTCCCGACATCCCCACCGCGGCGGCGACCTGTTCCACGGTGGTCTCTTCGAAGCCGTGCTCCATGAACAGGGCCATCGCGGCGTTCGAGATCTCGGCCCGCACTGCTCGGCGTGTCGCCTCACGCAGTCCGGACCGCCGGGTGGTCACAGAATCCGTCACGGTGCTCACCATAGCAAGACAGTTTCATCACTGGCCGACTAACTTGTCAGCCACTGACAACTATGTCTATGGTTGATGTGTCGCGCGGCGCTGTGCCGTCGACCGGAAGGAGCGAACTGTGGACATCGGTCACCGTGAGGAGGGCGTGCCGTCGTGGGTCGAGCTGGCCACACCGGACGCCGAAACCAGCATCGGCTTCTACTCACAGCTGTTCGGCTGGACGCATGAAGGCTTCGGCGACGACCTGCCCGGGGCCAGGACGTGCCTGCTCCTGGGGCGTCCGGTGGCCGTGATCAAGCCGGCGGCGGGTATCGAGCGCGGCGCATGGACGATGCACATCGATGTCGCCGATGCCGACAAGACGGCCGAGAAGGTCCTCGCCGCCGGAGGCCGGATCGTCACGCCTGCGTACGATCTCGGCGCGGCCGGCCGGACCGCCGTGTTCGCCGACCACAGCGGGACCGTCTTCGCCGTATGGCAGAGCGACCGCCACGCCGGGGACGGGGACGGGGACAGGGACGGGGACGGGGGCGGGGGCGATGCCGGTGTCGATGCCGCCGACGTGCCCGGGGCCTTCCACTCCGGCGAACTGATCACCGACGACGTCGAGGCCTCCGCGGCCTTCTACGGCTCGCTCTTCGGCTGGACCCTCTCCGCCCCGCACGGCCCGCTGAACCGGCGCGAGTGGCGCCTGGACGGCCGGCCCATCGCCGAGCTGCTGCCCAGGCCTGCGGCCATGCCGGCCGAGATCCCCCCGTACTGGGACGTGTACTTCACCGTCGCCGACGCCGCCGCGACCACCGAGGCGGTGACCCGGCTCGGCGGGACCACGCTGATGCCGGCCACGCCCGTCGGGCACGGCACGATCGCCGTCTTCGCCGACCCCACCGGCGCGGTCTTCACCGTTCTGGCACCCGCGCGATGAGGGCCGGCATCGTCACCGGAGCCGGCTCGGGGCTCGGCGAGGCAGCGGCCAAACGGCTCGCCAGGGAAGGCGGGAAGATCATCGTTGCCGACCGCGACCAGGACAGTGCCGAGCGGGTGGCCGAGGAGATCAATGCCTCCGGTGGCCACGCGACGCCGTTCGTCGCCGACGTATCGGTCCACGAGGACGCGCAGCGGCTGGTGCGGTTCGCGGTCTCCGCCCACGGCCGGCTCGACTTCGCGTTCAACAACGCCGGTATCACTCCCCGGCTCGTCGACGTCCACGAGATCGCCGCCCAGGACTGGCTGGATGTCATCGGCGTCAACCTCACCGGCGTCTTCTTCTGCATGCAGGCCGAGCTGGCCCACTTCGTCGAGCACGGCGGTGGCGCCATCGTCAACATGGCCTCCACCGCCGGTCTCATGGCCCACGCCGGGCGCGCCGCGTACTCCGCGTCCAAACACGGCATTGTGGGCCTGACCCGGTCGGCCGCGGTCGAATACGCCCGGCGCGGCATCCGGATCAACGCCGTCGCGCCCGGCCCCATCGACGGGCCCTCCGCGCAGGGGCTGCCGCCGCAGCTACGGGCCGTGATCGCGGCGAAGACGGCGATGAACCGGCCCGGCACCGTCGACGAGGTCGCGGCCGTGGTGAACTTCCTGCTCTCGGACGAGGCGTCCTTCATCACCGGCTCGGTCTACGAGGTCAACGGTGGCCAGACTCAGCTCTAGCCTGTCATCCGGTGCCGGTGAGCCGGGCGGTGAGGGTCCACAGCCTGGCGGCCGTAGCGGTGTCGAGGCCGGCCGCGGCAGGGCGGCGGATCCGGGGATGGCCCTTCAGGCTGCCGAACCCGCCCGGGCCCACGTAGGAGTTGCCGGGGATGTCCTGGGTGGCGGCGAACAGCGATGGCAGGGCGCCGTGTTCGGCGTCGTTGAACAGGAACCGCAGTGCGGATGTCACCTTGCCGGCGGCGGAGTGCCCGGCCAGGTTCGTGGCGGCGATGCCGGGGTGGGCGACGACCGACCTGACCGGACTGCCCGACGCGGTGAGGCGCCGCTGCAGTTCGGTGGAGAACAGGACGAGGTTCAGCTTCGAGTCGTTGTACGCGTCCATGGCCTTGTAGGGCCGGTTCTGCCCGTTGAGGTCCTCCAACTGCGGGCTGCCCATCCGGTGCAGCTGCGAGGACACGCACACGACCCGGTCCGTGATGTGGGGCAGAAGCAGGTTCGTCAGCGCGAACGGCCCGAGGTAGTTGGTCGCCATCTGCGATTCGAACCCGTCGGCGGTGCGGGTCAGCGGCACGTCCATGATTCCCGCGTTGTTGATCAGGACGTCGATCCCGCCCGTCCACTCGGCCGCGAACCGCCGCACCGAGCCGAGGTCGGACACGTCCAGCTTCCGTACCTCGGTGCGCCCCGGTATCAGGCCGGCCGCCGTCCGCCCCCTGCTCACCGTCCGGACGGCCAGGACGACCTTCGCCCCCACCCGGGCCAGTTCCCGCGCGGTGATCAGGCCTATACCGCCCGAGGCCCCGGTGACCACCACGGTGCGTCCCGACATGTCGGGCAGATCTGCCGCAGACCATTTCGTCATGCTGTCTCCTGCTGTTCCGGCGCGGGCTCGTCGGCCTCAAGGGCCGTTGCCACCAGTCGATCCGGCCCGGCGGAGGGGAACAAGGCCCCGCTTGTCCACTGACCGGCAGGCCATGGACCCCGGTAGCGGCCCTGTCACACCCCCGCGAGCTCCGCGAGCTTGGTGACGGTGTTCCAGTTGCGCGCGGTGGCCGTCAGCCCGAGCCGCTTCTCCCACAGGGCGTGCGAGAGCTTGGTCTTCTGGATGCCGTCCGGGCAGTGCACGTAGATCTCCCGCTCACCCGGCCGGAAGCTGTCCGGCGCGTACGCCGCCGGGTCCAGGTCCTTGAGCCTGTCCTGGTCCACCGGCCCCGACAGGAAGGCCACCAGGAAACGCGCGGGCTCGACGCCCGCCATGTCGTACGGATTCCGGTCGATCACCCCGCGCAGCTCCGCCGCCTCGCGCACGATGCAGGGCACCGTGAGCCCGAGTTCGCTCGCGATGCGGTCCCGCAACTGCGCCGCGAGCCGCTCGGGCTCGGCCGGGGCGTGGTCGAAGAGCGCGTTGCCGCTCTGCAGATGCGTGCGCACGGCCGCCGAGCCCATCCCGCCCAGGAGCTCGCGCAGCGCTTGCATGGGCAGCCTGTTGCTGCCCCCGACATTGATGCCCCGCAGCAGTGCCACGTACGTCGTCGTCGCCATACGGGCACCGTAGCTCGTTCGATGCCGGATCCGGGTCCGTGCCCGGGTCCGGCGTCAACGATCTTCAGGGGGTGATCCTGTCGGAGGTCGTCCGTTCGGAGGACGGAGGACCGGTGAAACGGTTCGGCCGTCGGGGGCGTCGATACGTTCGCGGGCATGAGTGCGAAGAGTGAGCGTCCGATTGTCACCGAGCTGCGGCTGTCCGCCTTCAAGTCGCATCGCGGCGCGAGCTTCGCGCTGGGTCCGCTCACGCTGTTGGCGGGACCGAGCGGGACCGGGAAGTCGAGCGTGCTCGAGGCACTCGCGGCGCTGGGCCGGCTCGCGGGCGGCGAGGAGTTGGGCGAGGTGTTCACGGCGGAGCCGGCGGCCGGGATCGTACGGGGCGGGGTCGGGGCGTGCGTGCCGCAGGGGGCGCAGCCGGACGGGGAGGGACGGCGGGGGTTCCGGATCGGGTGCACGGCGGACGGGCCGGTGGGGCCGGTGCGGCTGGATGTGGCCGTACAGACGGAGCCGGAACTGCGCATCGTGGGGGAGCGGTTGACGGGCGCGGGGGAGACGCTGCTCACGACGGCGCTGCGCGACCCGGAGCGGCGTCAGGTGCAGGCCGCCTGGCACACGGCGGGGCTGGTGCCGGTGACCAGGGCGCCGCTGCCGGACGACCGGCTGGCCACTGCGCTGCTGCCGTTGCGCGTCGCGGGGACGACGGACGGCCAGCGGCTGGTGCTCGCGGCGGCCGAGCAGATGGTGGTGGCGCTGCGCGGGGTGTTCGGGGTGGAGCCGCGGCCGCACGGCATGCGCGTGCCGGTTCCGGCCAAGGACGGCATGCTGCGCAAGGGATGCGACAACCTGTCGGCGGTGCTGCACCGCACCGAGGGCGAGTGCCGGACGCGGCACGCAGCCCTGGTGCGGGCGATGCGCGCGGTGTGCGCAGGGCCCGTCGAAGGGCTGACCACGGTGCGGTACGACGCGGGCGTCCTGGCCGTGGTCGACCGGGGGCCGCTCGGGCTGGTCCCGGTGGACCGGCTGGGCGACGGCGAGCTGCGCTTCCTGGCGCTGGCGCTGGTGCTGCTCACCGGCCCCGGTGTGCTGGAGGTGGACACCAGCGGCGAACTGCTGCCCGCCTTCCAGACGTTGACCGTGCTCGCCGACGGCATCGACCTGGGCCTGGACCGCGCGCAGACCCGCGAACTGCTGGACCTGGCCGGGCAGGCGGCGCGGCGCGGGCACATCCGGCTGCTGGGCACGGTGCACGACGGCACCGTCGCCGAGGGCATGGACGGGGTGTCGGTGGTCGAGTTCGGCCGCCCGGCGCGGGTGCCCGCTCAGGGTTCCGCACAGAGCCCTGCGCAGGACACGGCGCGCGCTGTCGCCGCGATGCGGTAGACCTGGGCAGCGTGAGCGATGATCTGCAGGCCCTGCAGCGCAGGCTGGCCGCTTTCGCGGCGGCCCGCCGCTGGCAGCCGTACCACACGCCCAAGAACCTGGCCGCGGCGCTGAGCGTCGAGGCGTCCGAGCTGCTGGAGATCTTCCAGTGGCTGACGCCGGAGGAGGCGGCCGGGGTGATGGACGACGCCGGGACGGCGCACCGGGTCAAGGACGAGGTGGCGGATGTGCTGGCGTATCTGCTGCAGTTCTGCGAGGTGCTCGGGATCGATCCGCTGACGGCGCTCGCCGCCAAGATCGACCGCAACGAGCTGCGCTTTCCCGTGCCGGGGGAGGGCGGCTGAGCAGCCCCGGAGCAGGTTATCCACAGGCTGGAGGAGGGCCCTTCCCCTCGCGTGCATGATCCGTCACTCTGAGTGATGACGGAGTTGTGGAGCGACGCGAGGGGGAGATGGACCATGGACGCGGTACGGCTTGTCGAGAGCATGCGGCACGCGCTCAAAGGGGCCCGTGGGGAGCAGGAACTGCTCGCGGAGGCCTGGGAGGCACAGGCTCTGGCGGAGGCGGTCGTCGGCCGGCTCCTGCCCGATGAGATGCGGCCCACCGGGCCACCGGGCACCGGCCGGGCCGCGCCCCGGCGCGCGGCGATGCTGACCGGGGTACGGGAGCCGGCGACGGCACTGCGCGATCTGCGCGACCTGCTGTCGGAGCTGGGTGTTGTGCTGGTGTCCGCCGCCTGCTCGGTCGAGGACGAGTCGTTGTACTGGCAGTGCATCGAGGCCCTGGACGCCGCCGCGGACTCCAGGGACCACGTGTGCGCACTGCTGCGCGACGCCACGGCGGGCGGGGACCGGCAGCGGAGCGGCACATGAGCGCCCCGGGGGAGAGCCCCCGGGGCGGCCCGGCAGCGGCCCGGTCGATGCTGGGCCTAGGCCCTGTCGTCCCAGGCCGCGGGGGCGGGGCCGGCGCCGTGGGCGGAGGACTGGAGGTCGGCGTCGAGACCGGCCAGGTCGGCGTTGAGGGCGGCCATCAGCTCCTCCATCTGCTGCAGCAGCCCCTTGGGGGCCGTGGCGGGCGGGTACGCCTCGCCTCCCTGCCCGGGCACGGTTTCCTGGGACATGATGGCCTCCTCGGGCCCTGGCCCTCCCGGGGCGGAAGGGCGGTGACGCGTCATCGCCGCCGGCAGCGGATGCCGGCATGCGGGCCGGGCGGTCCGGCTCCGCCCGAGCCAACGATCACGTGCCCCACCGGTCACTGTGGATACGTCCCGCTGAGGGGCGAGTTGGCAGATTTTCACCCCGCTGGGGCACCCCGTCGTGGTCACCGGGGTGCCAGGTTGACGATCACATTCCGATCACTCCGGTGCAGGATGGAGGCATGGATCTTCGTATTTTCACCGAACCCCAGCAGGGGGCCACCTATGACGCGCTCCTCACGGTCGCCAAGGCCACCGAGGAACTCGGCTTCGACGCATTCTTCCGGTCCGACCACTATCTGAGCATGGGCGGGGCGGACGGTCTGCCGGGGCCGACCGACGCCTGGATCACCCTCGCCGGGCTCGCCCGCGAGACCCGGCGGATCCGCCTGGGCACGCTGATGACCGCAGGCACCTTCCGGCTGCCGGGCGTGCTCGCCATCCAGGTCGCCCAGGTGGACCAGATGAGCGGCGGACGGGTCGAGCTGGGCCTCGGCGCGGGCTGGTACGAGGAGGAGCACACCGCGTACGGCATCCCCTTCCCGAAGGAGAAGTTCGCGCGGCTGGAGGAGCAGCTGGCAATCGTCACCGGGCTGTGGTCGACGCCGGTCGGCCGGCGCTTCGACTTCGACGGTAAGTACTACCGGCTCAAGGACTCGCCCGCGCTGCCCAAGCCGTCCCAGCCTAAGATCCCGGTGCTGATCGGCGGACACGGCGCCAAGCGGACCCCCGCACTGGCCGCCCGCTACGCCGACGAGTTCAACATCCCGTTCGCCTCGGTCGAGGACTCCGCCCGGCAGTTCGGACGCGTCCGTGAGGCCGCCGACGCCTACGGCCGCAAGGCCGGCGACATCGTCTACTCCAACGCGCTGGTGGCCTGCGTGGGCAAGGACGACGCGTCGGTGGCGCGCCGGGCGGCGGCGATCGGCCGTGACGCGGACGAGCTCAGGGCCAACGGGCTCGCCGGCTCCCCGGCCGAGGTCGTCGACAAGATCGGCCGCTACGCGGAGCTGGGAGCCACCCGCTTCTATCTCCAGATTCTGGACCTGGACGACATCGAACACCTGGAACTGATTTCCTCGGAGGTTCAGTCGCAGCTCGACTGAGTACGCCGCGACTGAGCACGAACAGCAAGGAGCACCCGCGATGCCCGCCTCCCAGACGCCGCTTGCCGAGGCCCTCGCCGAGGGCCCCGTCGTCCTCGACGGCGGCCTGTCCAACCAGCTCAACGACCAGGGCTGCGACCTGACCGACGAGCTCTGGTCCGCCAGACTGCTCGCCGACGCCCCCGAGCAGATCGAGGCCGCCCACGCGGCGTACGTCCGGGCGGGCGCGCGGGTGCTCATCACCTCCAGCTACCAGGCCACGTACGAGGGCTTCGGCAAGCGCGGCATCAGCCGCGACGCGACCTCGGCGCTGCTCCGGCGCAGCGTCGAACTGGCCCGGCAGGCCGCCGGCGGGCGCACCGACGTCTGGGTCGCCGCGTCCGTCGGCCCGTACGGGGCGATGCTCGCGGACGGCAGTGAGTACCGCGGCCGGTACGGGCTGAGCGTCAAGGAGCTGGAGGCCTTCCACCGGCCCCGGATCGAGGCGCTGGCCGAGGCCGGGCCCGATGTGCTGGCTCTGGAGACCGTCCCGGACACCGACGAGGCCGAGGCCCTGCTGCGCGCGGTCGAGGGCACCGGAGTCCCGGTGTGGCTGACCTACACCATCGACGGCGACACCACCCGGGCCGGGCAGCCGCTGGAGGAGGCCTTCGCGCTGGCCGCCGGAGCGGACAACGTCATCGCGGTCGGCGTCAACTGCTGCATACCGCAGGACGCCGACCGGGCCGTCGCCATCGCCGCCGAGGCCTCCGGCAAGCCGGTCGCGGTCTACCCCAACAGCGGCGAGGACTGGGACGCCACGGCCCGGCACTGGCGCGGCGGCGCCACCTTCGACCCGGCCCGCGTGGGCCTGTGGGAGAAGGACGGCGCCCGGCTCATCGGCGGCTGCTGCCGCGTCGGCCCCCGGGAGATCGCCGAGCTGTCGGCCGTCCTGGGCCGCTGACCGGACTGCCGACGGGCACCCTGATCAGCGGAAAACCCATGGGCACGAGCCGCCTCATGGCACGATACTCGTGCTCGTGTTCCTGACGATCTCCACCACCGGCACCGCGGAAGCCCCGGCCACCGACCTCGGCTTCCTCCTGCACAAGCACCCGGACAAGGCCCAGGCCTTCTCCACCTCCTACGGCGACGCGCACGTCTTCTACCCCGAGGCGTCCGCCGACCGCTGCACGGCCGCGCTGCTGCTGGAGGTGGATCCGGTCGCGCTGGTCCGCCGAGGCAAGGGCAAGGGCCGCGGCGGCGCCCCGGACGCGACGCTGGCCCAGTATGTGAACGACCGGCCCTACGCCGCGTCCTCGCTGCTGGCGGTCGCGCTGCGGACGGTGTTCGCCAGTGCCCTGCGGGGCGTGTGCGACAAGCTGCCCGAGCGGGCCGCGAACCCGCTGCCGCTGCGGATCGAGGTGCCGGTGCTGCCCGCCCGGGGCGGCGAGCCGCTCGTGCGCCGGCTGTTCGAGCCGCTGGGCTGGACGGTGGCGGCCGAGCCGGTCGCGCTGGACGAGCAGTTCCCGGAATGGGGGGACTCGCGCTACGTACGGCTGGTGCTGGAGGGTGAGCTGCGGCTCGCGGACGCGCTGCGGCATCTCTATGTGCTGCTGCCGGTGCTGGACGACGCCAAGCACTACTGGGTTTCGCCCGACGAGGTCGACAAGCTGCTGCGAGCGGGCGACGGCTGGCTCGCCGGCCACCCCGAGCAGAAGCTGATCACCAGCCGCTACCTGGCCCGGCGCTGGTCGCTCACCCGGGAGGCGCTGGAGCGGCTGGAGCTGGCCCGGCTCGCCGAGGCCGACGACACCGAGGCCGAGGAGATCGACAACGCGATCGACGAGCAGACCGACACCGAGGACAAGCCGGTGCCGCTGGCCGTACGGCGGCGCGAGGCGATCCTGGACGCGCTGCGCGCCGCCGGGGCGAGCCGGGTGCTCGACCTGGGCTGCGGGCAGGGGCAGTTGGTCGGCGCGCTGCTGAAGGATGTGCGCTTCACCGAGATCGTCGGCGTCGACGTGTCGGTGCGGGCACTCAACGAGGCCGCGCGGCGGCTGCGTCTGGAGCGGATGGGGGAGCGGCAGAGCACCCGCGTCACCCTGCTCCAGGGCTCGCTCGCCTACACCGACGCCCGCCTCAAGGGCTACGACGCCGCCGTGCTCAGCGAGGTCATCGAGCACCTCGACCTGCCCCGGCTGCCCGCGCTGGAGTACGCGGTCTTCGGCGCCACCCGCCCGGCGACGGTGATCGTGACCACGCCGAACGTCGAGTACAACGTCCGCTGGGAGACGCTGCCGGCCGGGCATGTGCGGCACGCCGACCACCGCTTCGAGTGGACCCGCGAGGAGTTCCGCACGTGGGCCCGCGAGGTGGCGGGGCGGCATGGCTACGGCGTGGAGTTCGCGCCCGTCGGACCCGAGGACCCCGAGGTCGGACCGCCGACCCAGATGGCTGTATTCACCCTGTCCACCCCAAAGACCGCCAGTTCAAAAACCACCGCGAAGGAGGCGGCAGCATGACTCAGACCCAGCGCACGCTTCCCGTGACCGACCTGTCCCTCGTGGTCCTGGTCGGCAGCACCGGCTCGGGCAAGTCCACCTTCGCCCGCAGGCACTTCAAGCCCACCGAGGTGATCTCCTCCGACTTCTGCCGGGGCCTGGTCGCCGACGACGAGAACGACCAGAGCGCCAGCGGGGACGCCTTCGAGGTCCTGCACTACATCGCGGGCAAGCGGCTCGCGGCCGGCCGGCTCACCGTCGTCGACGCCACCAGCGTCCAGCCGGAGAGCCGCAAACAGCTGGTCCAACTCGCCCGCGAGTACGACGTGCTGCCCATCGCCATCGTCCTGGACGTGCCCGAGCAGGTGTGCGCCGAGCGCAACGCCGGCCGCGCCGACCGGGCGGGCCTCCCGCGCCATGTCATCCAGCGGCAGCAGCGCGAGCTTCGCCGCTCGCTCAAGCACCTGGAGCGCGAGGGCTTCCGCAAGGTCCACCACCTGCGCGGCGTCGAGGAGATCGAGGCCGCCGAAGTCGTCCTGGAGCGCCGCTACAACGACCTGCGGCACCTCACCGGCCCGTTCGACATCATCGGCGACATCCACGGCTGCGCGTCCGAGCTGGAGACCCTCCTCGCCAGGCTCGGCTATGCCGACGGCGTCCACCCGCAGGGCCGCACCGCCGTCTTCGTCGGCGACCTCGTCGACCGCGGCCCGGACAGCCCCGGCGTGCTGCGCCGCGTCATGGGCATGGTCGCCGCCGGCACCGCGCTGTGCGTACCGGGCAACCACGAGAACAAGCTGGCCCGCTGGCTCAGGGGGAAGCAGGTCCAGCACCGCCACGGACTGGCCGAGACCATCGAGCAGTTCGAGAAGGAGGACGCCAAGGACCCGGCCTTCAGGGAACGGGTACGCGAGTTCATCGAGGGCCTGGTCAGCCACTACGTCCTCGACGGCGGCAAGCTGGTGGTCTGCCACGCCGGCCTGCCCGAGAAGTACCACGGCCGCACCTCCGGCCGGGTGCGCAGCTTCGCGCTCTACGGGGACACCACCGGCGAGACCGACGAGTACGGCCTGCCGGTGCGCTACCCGTGGGCCGAGGACTACCGGGGCCGCGCCGCCGTGGTCTACGGCCACACCCCGATCCCGTCCGCGACCTGGCTCAACAACACCATCTGCCTGGACACCGGCTGCGTGTTCGGCGGCAGGATGACCGCCCTGCGCTGGCCCGAGCGCGAGCTGGTCGACGTACCCGCCGAGCAGGTCTGGTACGAGTCGGCCAAGCCGCTGACCACCGAGGCGCCCGGCGGTCAGGACGGGCGGCCGCTCGACCTCGCCGACGTCACCGGCCGGCGGATCGTGGAGACCACGCACATGGGCCGGGTCGCGGTCCGCGAGGAGAACGCGGCGGCCGCGCTGGAGGTCATGAGCCGGTTCGCCGTGGACCCGCGGCTGCTCGCGTACCTCCCGCCGACCATGTCGCCCTGCGCGACCTCGCAGCTCGACGGCTACCTGGAGCACCCGCACGAGGCCTTCGCCGCCTACCGGGAGGACGGCATTCGCCAGGTCGTCTGCGAGGAGAAGCACATGGGCTCCCGCGCGGTGGCCCTGGTCTGCCGTGACGAACAGGCCGCGCGCGACCGCTTCGGCAGCACCGCCGACGGCGTCACCGGAGCGCTCCACACCCGCACCGGCAGGCCGTTCTTCGACGCTCCGGCCGTCACCGAGCAGGTCCTGGCCCGGCTGCGCGAGGCGGTCTCCGCCGCCGGTCTGTGGGACGAGCTGGAGACCGACTGGCTGTTGCTCGACGCCGAGCTGCTGCCCTGGTCGCTCAAGGCCTCCGGCCTGCTGCGCAAGCAGTACGCGGCCGTGGGCGCCGCGTCGGGCGCGGTCTTCCCCGGCGCGCTCGCCGCGCTGGAAGCCGCCGCCGCCCGTGGCACCGACGTGGACGCGCTGCTCTCGCGCCAGCGCGAGCGGTCCGCCGACGCCGCCGCGTTCACGGACGCGTACCGCCGCTACTGCTGGACGACCGACGGCCTGGACGGGGTGCGCCTCGCGCCCTTCCAGATCCTCGCCGCCCAGGGCCGCAGCCTCGCCGCGCTCCCGCACGACGAGCAGCTCGCGATCATCGACCGCCTCGTCGCGGCCGACCCCACCGGCCTGCTCCGGGAGACCGGCCGCCTGGTTGTCGACACCGCCGACGAGGCCTCGGTCGCAGCCGGCACCGACTGGTGGCTGGAGCTGACGAAGGCCGGTGGCGAGGGCATGGTGGTCAAGCCGCTCCAGGCCCTCGTGCGCAGCGAGTCCGGGCACCGGCTGGTCCAGCCGGGCATCAAGTGCCGCGGCCGGGAGTACCTGCGGATCATCTACGGTCCCGAGTACACACGCCCCGACCACCTCGCCCGGCTGCGCTCCCGCGCGCTCGGGCACAAGCGCTCGCTCGCGCTGCGCGAGTACGCGCTCGGCCTGGAGGCGCTGGACCGGCTGGCGACGGGCGAGCCGCTGTGGCGGGTGCACGAGGCGGTGTTCGCGGTGCTCGCCCTGGAGTCCGAGCCGGTTGACCCGAGGCTGTGATCAGGGTGTGATCCGAGGCATGTGATCAGCGGCGCTAGAACCGCCCCGGTCTGGGAAGGAGTCCTCCATGGGCTTCCACGTTGACTCCGAGGCCGGGCGGCTGCGCCGTGTCATCCTGCACCGGCCCGACCTCGAACTGAAACGGCTCACGCCGTCGAACAAGGACGCGTTGCTCTTCGACGACGTGCTGTGGGTGCGGCGGGCGCGCGCGGAGCACGACGGCTTCGCCGACGTGCTGCGCGACCGGGGCGTGGAGGTTCACCTCTTCGGCGACCTGCTGCGCGAGACGCTCGCGCTGCCCAAGGCGCGGGCGATGGTCCTGGACCGGGTCTTCGACGAGAAGGAGTACGGGCCGGTGGTCACCGACCACCTCCGCGAGGCCTTCGACGAGCTGCCCGTCCCCGACCTGGTCGAGGCGCTGGTCGGAGGCATGACCAAGCGGGAGTTCCTGGCGCGGTTCGCCGAGCCGACCTCGGTCCGCTTCCATGTCATGGAGCCCGACGACTTCCTGCTCAACCCGCTGCCCAACCACCTCTTCACCCGGGACACCTCCGCCTGGGTCTACGACGGCGTCAGCATCAACGCCATGCGCTGGCCCGCCCGCTGGCACGAGACGATCCACTACGAGGCGGTCTACCAGCACCACCCGCTCTTCGCCCCGGGCGGCTTCCACGTCTGGTCGGAGGGCCAGGCCGCCTACCCGTCGACCATCGAGGGCGGCGACGTCCTGGTCATCGGCAACGGCGCCGTCCTGATCGGCATGAGCGAACGGACCACCCCGCAGGCCGTGGAGATGCTCGCCCAGCGGCTGTTCACGGCCGGCTCGGCCCGCAGCATCGTCGCGCTCGACATGCCCAAGCGGCGGGCCTTCATGCACCTGGACACGGTCATGACGATGATCGACGGCGACACCTTCACCCAGTACGCCGGCCTCGGCATGCTCCGCTCGTACACCATCGAACCCGGCGCCGGAGAACGGGACCTGAAGGTCACCGACCATCCGCCGGAGCACATGCACCGGGCCATCGCGGCCGCGCTGGGGCTCGACGACATCCGCGTCCTGACCGCGACCCAGGACGTGCACGCGGCCGAGCGCGAGCAGTGGGACGACGGCTGCAATGTGCTCGCCCTGGAGCCCGGGGTGGTGCTCGCCTACGAGCGCAATGTCACGACCAACACCTTCCTGCGCAAGCGCGGCATCGAGGTCATAGAGATCCCCGGGAGCGAGCTGGGGCGGGGGCGCGGCGGGCCGCGCTGCATGAGCTGTCCGATCGAAAGGGATGCCGTGACGGGGTGAACGCCGCCACCGGGGTGTCCGCAAGAGCGCCCGCATAAGGATGCGACCCGTCGTATAGACTTCCAAGGTAATGTCATACGACCGCGACCTAGGAGCCCCCATGGCCAGCGACCTCAAGGGCCGCCACTTCCTCAAGGAGCTGGACTTCACTCCCGAGGAGTTCCGCCACCTTCTGGAGCTGGCCGCCGAGCTCAAGGCCGCCAAGCGCGCGGGCGCCGAGGTGCAGCGGCTGCGCGGCAGGAACATCGCGCTGATCTTCGAGAAGACCTCCACCCGGACCCGCTGCTCCTTCGAGGTCGCGGCAGCGGACCAGGGCGCCTCCACCACCTACCTCGACCCCTCCGGCTCCCAGATCGGGCACAAGGAGTCGGTCAAGGACACCGCCCGCGTCCTCGGCCGGATGTACGACGGCATCGAGTACCGCGGCACCGGGCAGCACGTCGTCGAGGAGCTGGCGGCATACGCGGGCGTGCCCGTCTGGAACGGCCTCACCGACGAATGGCACCCCACCCAGATGCTCGCCGATGTCCTCACCATGACCGAGCACAGCGCCAAGCCGCTGCCCGAGATCGCCTACGCCTACCTCGGCGACGCCCGCTACAACATGGGCAACTCGCTGCTGGTCACCGGTGCGCTGCTCGGCATGGACGTACGGATCGTCGCCCCGAAGCAGCTCTGGCCCGACGACGCCGTCATTGCTCAGGCACGGCGCCTCGCCGAGAAGACCGGCGCGCGCCTGACGCTCACCGAGGACGTCACGGACGGCGTGCGCGGCGCGGACTTCGTCCACACCGACGTCTGGGTCTCGATGGGCGAGCCCAAGGAGGTCTGGGACGAGCGGATCGCGCTGCTGGGCCCGTACGCCGTCACCACGCAGGTGCTCGACGCCACCGGCAATCCGGACGTCAAGTTCATGCACTGCCTGCCCGCCTACCACGACCTGGGCACGAAGGTCGGCCAGGAGATCTACGAACGGCACGGCCTGACCTCGCTGGAGGTCACGGACGAGGTTTTCGAGTCACCGCGCTCCGTGGTCTTCGACCAGGCCGAGAACCGTATGCACACGATCAAGGCGGTCCTGGTGGCGACACTGGGCTGACGCCGTCACCGGCCGCGCAGCCCCGCGCTGATCGCCATACCGGCGCCTTGGGTGACGTGGGCGAGCCGCTCCAGATGGTGCGCGGGATCGGTCAGGACGCACAGGGCCGCCACTGGGGCACCACCCCCGCCGTACAGCGGCACCGCCACGCACGACACCCCTTCCACCACTTCCTCCCGGTCGTAGGCGACGCCGCGGTCCCGTATCGTCGCGGCCTCCTGCCGCCAGGACGCGGGGAGCGGACCGAGCGGGAGGTCGGGCCGCGCCCCGGCCACCAGCACCTTGCCCGACGCGGTGAACCAGGGCCAGGCCACATTGTTCGCCACGGCGGCCGGCAGGGCCGCCTCGCCGGGCGTCCAGTCCAGGACCAGCGTCTGCCCCTTGCGCAGCACGGCGATCCCCGCCGTCGCACCCGTGGCGCGCACCAGACGCCGGACCGGGTCCTCCGAGGCGGAGCGCAGCCGGGGATGCGGTTGCCACCCCTGCCCGAGCCGGTACATCCGCGGCCCCATCTGGTACCCCGCTCCGCGCCGCTCGACGGCCCCGAGCGCGACCAGTTGCTCCAGCAGCCGGTACGCGGTCGTCTTGGGCAGTCCGCACTCCGCCGACAGCTTGGTCAGTCCCGCCTCCGTGGCCCGTTCCACGGCCTCCAGAAGCTCAAAAGCCCCCTCCAGCACACTGCGCCCGCCGGCGCCCGGCGAAGACACCACAGCGGATCCGGACGCCCTGTCCACATGCCCCATCGATGAGACCCCCGTCTTCGATGCTGATACCCCACACGGCCGTCAAGCCGCCCCCGATGCGCAGCCCCCCAAGGGGACGGCTCCCCGCTGCCGTCCCCCGACCCAACCTAGGGCTCAGGTATGGGTCGGAACCTTGCCGATAGGTTGTCACCCCGAATGAATGTGCGGGACAGGTGGAGAATATCTGCACTGGAGGTGCTGAAATCGTGGTGGATTTACGGCTGCTGGGGCCGGTGGAACTGGCGGTACGGGGCCAGGTGACGGAGGTGGGGCCTCCGCAGCGCCGTACCGTGCTGGCGGCACTGGCCGTGGACGCCGGACGGCCCGTCGCGGTCGATGTGGTGATCAGGCGGGTCTGGGGCGCCAGTCCGCCGGAGGAGGCGCGGCGCGCACTGTATGCCCATATCGCCCGGATCCGGCGGGTGTGCGAGCAGACCGGCGGCGCCGGGGAGGATCCACTGCGCCTGGTGCGCCGCTCCGGCGGGTATCTGCTGGAGGCCCGTACGGAGCAGGTGGACGTGCACCGGTTCCGGCACCTGGTCGACCGGGCCCGGGAGGCGGCCCTCGCGGACGGTGAGCGGGCTTCGCTGCTGCGCGAGGCGCTCGGGCTGTGGCGCGGGGAGCCGCTGGCAGGTCTGGGCGGGCAGTGGGTGACGCGGGTGCGCGAGGCGTGGCGGCGCCAGCGCATGGACGCCGTCGTCGAGTGGGCTCACGCGGAGTTACAGGTCGGCGATCCCGGCGCCGTGATCGGCCCGCTGACCGATCTGCTCGACGAGTACCCGCTCGTGGAGCCCCTGGCCGAGGCGCTGATGCGGGCGCTGCACGCCGCCGGACGCGGCGCGGAGGCGCTGGAGTGCTACGCCGCCGTCCGGAAGCGGCTGGTGGAGGAACTGGGCACCGACCCCGGCTCGGGATTGCGGGCGGTTCACCAGGCGATCCTGCAGGGCCGCCTGTCCGGGCCCGCCCCGCAGCCGCCACCCGCGGCGCCGCTGACGGCGCCGCCGCACCTGGGCGAGGTCCCCGCGCAACTGCCCATGGGCGTACGCGGCTTCACCGGGCGCGACGAGGAACTCGCCCGTCTGGAGGCGATGCTCACCTCGGTGGCGGACCAGTCGTCCGCGGTGGTGATCTCGGCGGTGTCGGGCACCGCGGGGGTGGGCAAGACCGCGCTGGCCGTGCACTGGGCGCGCCGGGTGCGGGAGGCCTTTCCCGACGGGCAACTGCATGTGAATCTGCGCGGGTTCGATCCCGGCGGGTCGACGATGGACCCGGCGGAGGCGGTCCGGGGGTTCCTGGACGCCTTCGGTGTGCCACCGGCCCGCATCCCGGCCGGGATGGAGGCACAGGTGGGCCTCTACCGCAGCCTGCTGGCGGGCCGGCGGGTGCTGGTGGTGCTGGACAACGCCCGGGACGCCGAGCAGGTCCGCCCGCTGCTGCCCGGCGCGCCGGGCTGCCTGGCGCTGGTGACCAGCCGCAATCGGCTCACCAGCCTGGCCGCGACCGAGGGCGCCCAGCTGCTGGCCCTGGACCTGCTGGCCCCCGCGGAGGCCCGGGACCTGCTGACCGCCCGCCTCGGCGCCGACCGGGTGGCCGCCGAATCCGACGCCGTCAGGGAGATCGTCGCCCGTTGCGCGGGGCTGCCGCTGGCGCTGGCGATCGTGGCCGCCCGCGCCGCCGCCCAGCCCCACGTCCCGCTCGCCGCGCTCGCCGATGAGTTACGCGAGGCCATGAGCCGTCTGGACGCCCTGGACGGCGGGGACCCGGCCACCCAGGTACGGACGGTGTTCTCCTGGTCCTACCGCGCCCTGAGCGCCGACGCCGCCCGGCTGTTCCGGCTGCTGGGCCTGCACCCCGGACCCGACGCCGCCCTGCCGGCCGTGGCCGGCCTGGCCGGTGTGCCCGCGGCACACGCCCGTACGCTGCTGGCCGAACTGATCCGCGCCCACCTGCTCACCGAGCACACCGCCGGCCGGTACGCCTTCCACGACCTGCTGAGCGCCTACGCCACCGAACTGGCCCGCACCCAGGACACCGAGAGCGACCGCCGCACCGCGACGCACCGGATGCTCGACCACTATCTGCACACCGCCCGCACCGCCGACGCGGTGCTGACCCCCCAGCCCAACCCGATCGTCCTGCCCCCCGCCCGGCTCGGCGCCGCCCCCGATGAAGCCTCCGGCCACCACCAGGCGCAGGCCTGGTTCGCCGCCGAGCACCCCGTCCTGCTCGCCGCCATCGACCGGGCGCCCGCCGCCGGCTTCGACACCCACACCTGGCAGCTCGCCTCGACCCTCACCACCTTCCTCGACCGGCACGGGCACTGGCAGGCACTGGCCGACGCGCAGAGCACCGCCCTGGCCGCCGCCGTACGCCAGGACGACAAGACCGGCCAGGCCAACGCCCACCGCGGTCTCGGGCTCGCCCACGACCGGCTGGACCACCCCGACGACGCCCGCATCCACTACCTGCTCGCCCTGGAACTGTTCGGCGAACTCGGCAGCCACCACGGCCAGGCCCGCACCCGCCAGCACCTCGCCCGGATGTCCTCCGCCCGGGGCTTCTTCCAGCAGGCGTTCGACCACGCCCACCACAGCCTTGAGCACTACCGGGCCGCCGGCGACCGGGCCGGACAGTCCGCCGCCCTCAACCACCTCGGCTGGAACCGCGCCCAGCTCGGCGACCACCACCAGGCCCTCACACACTGCCTGCAGGCCCTCGCCCTGGCCCAGGAGGTCGCAGACCTCAACGGCCAGGCCCACACCTGGGACAGCCTCGGCTACATCCACCACCACATCGGCCAGTACCGGCAGGCCGTCGACTGCTACCAGCAAGCCGTCGACCTCTTCCACCAGACCGGCGACCGCCACAGCGAAGCCGCCGGCCTCGCCGAACTCGGCGACACCCACCACACCGCCGCCGACCCCGACGCCGCCCGGACCGCCTGGACCCAGGCCCTGGCCATCACCGACGAACTCGGCCTCCCGGACACCGACCCGCTGCGCGCCAAGATCCTCCGCTACCTCCAGCGAGGTGGTCAGGGATAGTCGCCGTCGGGATGGGTGCGCCAGGACAGGAGCAACGCGCGCAACGCCCGATCGGCCAGGTGGGCGGCCCGGGCGTAGCCCACCGTGTCGAGTTTTCCCAGGCCGGCGATGCCGTACAGGGTCGCCCAGGCGACCTCGCAGGTCTCCGTCGGGTCGGCGAGGACGATGCCGTGTGCGCCGGCCCAGTTCGTCATCAGGTCCTCGACGAGCCGGACGACAGGGGTGGCGGCACGGAAGCGGCCGTGCGCGTCGACGTCGGTGCTGTTCATCAGCTGGTACAGGTGGGGGTGGACGGCGGCGAACTCCACATAGGCCCGCCCGGTGTCGAGGATGCGGCCGTCGGCGGCGACGGCGTTCTC
>Ga0307517_10001111_pt1 | contig 45492 bp, 32 predicted proteins | sample 23_EM_MG_FD_194515 | JGI IMG/M metagenome (GOLD analysis project Ga0307517, IMG submission 194515) | Populus trichocarpa ectomycorrhiza microbial communities from riparian zone in the Pacific Northwest, United States - 23_EM | ecosystem: Host-associated > Plants > Roots > Unclassified | place...
ATATGCGACTTGAAATCCTCTGATACAATTGGCCACTGTTAATATGTGCCCTAATGCACACTAATGCATGGCTGGGTGCCGATCATTTTACCATTGTATCTCCTCTGAACTTTGAAAACCCCTACTGTCCAGTGCTGTGCCCCTTACTACAAGTATACTCGAGAACCATTCTATTCACCGCTATGCTTACCCAAGATGAATACTGGTGCTCTAACCGTCCCGCACCGAATATCTTATAGTTCACCCATCAGAGTATCATATTTGCACAGAATTGTTAAACTTTCCCAAAAAGGATCAGGCCTCCGTTCCCCGTTACCCTACTATGGTTCGAAAGAAAAGGGTGAATTGGCTGTTGGTGTATATCACAACGGCATCACAGTTCGCAGCATACTGTTAGTCCTTCACAAAACTATCGTATCAGTAATGGAAATACAGTACTGTTGAGTTACCAGAGTCCTCAACGCTTCCTGCTTCTTGCGTGCTTACTCCCTGTTATCCCCACCGCCATCTGCACTTCCGCACTTATGCCTAGATCCACTCTCCCCTCACTTGCCTTCCCGAAAATGGGTGTCATGTTACCCGAAAGTACTTGTATGTTTGTTTCCCCTCCTCTCTCACCCATTACCGGCAATTCTCTCCTATTTGCTGCACCTCACCCACCATCCCTTCCCGCAAACATCTTAACTTAAATCAACAACCCAGGGCGATTGTGATCTCTTACGATTGGGCTGACTTCATGGCGTCGGGCATCGACGAATCCCCAAAGCGAAGCTCACCCTTCCGAATGCATGTAGGCGGGGGCCAACTGAGCCAAACCGATTGGCTGGTGCGAAAGGTTCTCGCCTTACATACACAAGGGCCAGAGTCTAGAACACATCAATAAAAAATGAAATGGGCGCCGAGGAATATGAACCCTTCTCCAACCAAGAACGCCACAAACTCATTCTCCTTTAGTACATACGATACCGGTACTTCGGCTTCTATCACCTCCGCTGGAACACAGCAGAAACGTTGAGAAAGTTGGATCGGTTTTGTTCTTACTTTTTTTTGCTGTTGTTTTTTCATTTGGGGTTCACATCATGAAGAAGTTTGGCCCCTGAGTCTTAATCCTCCAAGGCAAAATCATCAGTCTCAGAGCTCCTTGCGCAGAAGGTGTTTGAACTGATAATGGCAGTTATTAACATCTTGGACTTACGCTTTCCCTGGCTGTTGGGTGAATAATATTGTCCAACCGGGGATGAGGCTTTAAGCCACTTCCCTTTTGGTAAATTGCAAGAATGATTTAATGGCAGGCTAAAAGTACTCTATTCATCTCGCAGACTTCGGGGAAGTGGGTGGCAGAAAAAGTCCTCTTGAAGAAGAAAAAAAAAGAAGAAAGAAAGAAAGACCGAAAAAAGACACCTTACCTAAAGGACCCCATTGGTAGAATCTCGAGTAGCCGGTAAGGTAAATATTGAAATGCCTTTTTATGGGAACCACGATCCAGGATCGCTCTCCCGAGTGGAGACGAGACTCAGCCCCTTGAGTCGAAATGATGTCCTTCCTTTCCCATTTGTCCAGCCTCCCCTAATGCTTAATCCCTGAGTCGCAGCCGCGTATTAGAGAGCCGAAATTTTATCGCGACCACACATTTTCTTCGCCTACGATTTCATGGATTATCTACGACTACCGAAATCCGGCTGTCAGTGTTGACTAGGATTGCCATTAAGTCTAAATCCACATACCGGCATCCAGGACCATCCCATGCCAGTGTGTGCCCTCGGAGCTAAGAGGATGAAAATTCCGCACACAACTTAAGCGGCTAGTGGGCCATAAAGATTTTCTTCACTTGTGGCGAGCTTCTCAAAAAGTAAAATACATACTTTAATCTCTAAAACCTGGCCGTGCAGTACTCGTACAATGCAGGTATCACGAAGCAATACCGGTATGTCGATCTACCGCAGAGAACTTTGATGCGGTGGATGGATGGGTGCCAAGAAACGGGATTTTGGGCTGGATGGGATGTTTACTTTGAGCCCGATCTACTAGTACAATGGTGGAACACCCAAAGACACACCCCTTCCAAATATATAGTTCGCTCCTAATTGGCTAAATCTTGGTAATCTAAGGCTTCAAGCCAATCAGTGGGGGGTGTATATGGGGGGGGGGGTTGTGTATTTGGGCGTTCCGCGATCGTAGCGTTGTCAGGCTTCACAAACGAATAATTAACTTGATTTGCTATTGCCCTTATGCCAGCCTTAGACTCTGATCCCTTGATAGGCCAGACGTCCGGGCATCTCTAGTTTCAGTGGGAGGAGAAAAGAACCCTTGTTGAAAATTCTATCGTGGATTGAAGTTGTAGAGGTCAAATTTGTCCAAGTTACTCTAATGGTAGAGCTAAATTGTTGTATTGAGGGGCTTGGCATGGGTAAGATACTTGTGCTCGAGTACTCGAGTACCGGTACCGGTAGAGGTGTCGGTACAGTGCCCAAATATTGTCGCCTAACACATCACCATTCGGGATCTACCGAGTATTTCCTGTCTCGGGCCATTGCAGGGCTCTCTGATTGGCATCTGGCTGGTGGCTTGCAGGGGTTCCCTGGGGTGACATAAACATCGTATGATAGTTACAGCAGACTTATCTAGCTGGGGGGCTACCAATGAGGTTATGCTTTAGATTCGCGGATGCGCAGTGCAGCGCACGGCCAAATTCATCAACGAACTGGCCCAAACAATAAAGGATTTGGACAAGGGCTCTATATTGAACTGCTCGAAACCCCACTCCCCTTTAATTCTATCGACCTAGTCTTTTGATAATGAGGACAGCAAGAAGGGTATTTTGGGGAAAGTGAGCACAAGTCTATGCTAGGTGCTACTTTTTGTATGTATATTCAGTGCTGCTAGGCGAAAAAGATTTTTTTTTTTTGGCGGGTGGCCGGTTTTGTTGGCTCCCTGCACAATCAGAAGGGCTGTTATGAGAAGGGCCCACACCATGCAGGGTTAAGTTTGGTTTGATGATGATCAAGTCGAAAGGGTTTGGAGCAATTGCCTACAACAAACCCTGGTAGCATATATCATATTATCATGTTGGTGCTGTTCATCACTCGGAGGATTAGCAGGATTAGATTGGCGTTGGCCGGCTTGCTTGACATGGCTAACTTAAGGTTTATTGGCGATAGCAAGCCCAAGGGTGCTAATTGGTGGAGGCAATTTACCAACTACCGTTTGGGACTTCAGGATTCGATTGGTGTCAATCGACGTCAGATAGGCAAATGCTTTTGTAGAAAAGTGGAATGATTACTGATAGTTTGAACTGAGGATAAAACTTGGATAATATTTATTATGCGAAATTCGAAACCTTGATATCCCATAAACCCCTTTAGTACTGGGTCCCACTTGGGGCTTGAATAATGTTGCTCGCCCCCACAAGAGAGGGATCAAGTTATTTGGATCAAAGATCTCCTTCTGAGAGCCATATTCACCCTCGTACGGGAACCTGATTCATGGGAATAAAATTTCTCAGATACTTAGGACTATCAGGAGTACTGTTACGTTTTATTTTGGCTTTCTTACTTTATAGTTATTTTTTTCATCTGCAGATAACTTGGGCTTGATGTATTGCTAGTCACGATCTCAGAGTTAAGGGTTGTTGCGCTTCTGGCGGGGGGGAGGCTGTCTGGGGCTTGGCAGACAGGGGTGGTGTGTTAGTTAGGTTTTTCTTCTCTCACGCTATCTCTTTTCTTTTCTTCCTCCTCCAACCAGGAGGTCGAGCGCAACGAAGTGGATTGTGAGAGCAGCACAACGGAGGAACCGTTTGTTTGCAGTTTGTGTGAAAGGGAAGTGGGCTTGGGTTAGTTAGAATTACTTTGTGGCGGGAATTTGTTTCTCTTTTGCGGTTAGGTGGTTTGGTTAGTTTAGAGAAGTTGAATTGATTGAAGCTTGTGCTGTTTACCTTTCTACTTGGAAGTTCGTGAAAGTGATAGTAGTTTTTCTGTACTTCCGCCGTTTAGAAAGTAGATAAACTGAACCCAAAATTCTTTGTTTTCAGTACTACTGTACTGTATATCCGTCGGGGAGGCTTCGGATGATTTACCTTCGTATATCAGAGCGTCTTACATCAAACTGATCTCCCCTCACTCTATTTAACATAGCGGTGAGATCTTCGGGGCTCAAATTCACCCCGTAGACTCACTCCGAGCCATCCGGAGTCCCGCAGGGGGCGATATTCTTCCCTTCCGAGATGTTTGTGTAATGGGATACTTGCCCGTAGTCCTTTGGTGGATATAAACTACGCGCAAGCATAGGATGGTAACAGCTGCAATCAAAGTGGATATCGCAAGCGCTTCCTTCCCGCGTAAAGCGGATACGGTTGATTTGCCCCTAGAAGAGATGACAAGGTACGGTAGTTCCACGGATATTCCTAGGACCGTTGCTTTGACCGACCTACCGTAGTGACATCACTCACATGTCTGGTTTCACCACTAGATTGAATCTGCATTGGGATCTATGTTTTGCTATGATCGCGGAACCAAATACTCGTACACAACCCCCCCAAATACACACTCCCCACTGATTGGCTTGTGGATTTGGATTACTAAGATTCAGCCAATCAGGAGCGCAATCAAGAGCGAATGTGTATTTGGGTGTTCCATGATTGTAATCTTGAAAATGTTATTAGGATTTCCCCACGGGGCAATACCGCCAAAAGATTTTGCAACTTTACTGCCCCCCCTTAGCCAAGGGATATCCTGCAGATATTTGCAGTTGGTTTTCTAGGCACTTTTCCGCATACATTTAAAATTCCCGCATTAACCAGGTTTTAACTGGTCTGGATCGCCGAGTAAGATACTCGAGTGCAATGTCATTTACTTTACCCGGTCGTGGCATTCCCGCCTGGCCCAGCATGCAATGGCGGTAATACTGGACCTACATTGATGTTCCCAGGCTGCTGAATTGAAATTTGGGCTTCATCCCTTTTCTCTTCAGGAAAGCAGCCAGCCTAGCGTACGTATCGCGATGCCCTGAGAGTCGCCCCCAAGCCTAACAAATACCATCCAACTTACCATAAGACTACACTTTGAATTTTATGGGCTGTGGGAGTTTCCAACCCTCCCGCGAAATAAACACTCAGTTGGTGAAAGTTGAAGGCTAAGGCAACTAGATCGGAGCGGCCCCAGTCGGAAAACCCGATGGCATTTTTTCTTCCTCGTCAATCTGCGGAGAGTTGTTGGTTTTTTTCAAATAAGACGTGGCAGCAATAGGGTCACTTATCCTGGCTACGTCTGCCTTGCTGCAACTCTGCACACACACGCTCAGATTGAATTCGTTAGTTTCGGGCGATGGAAGTAATGCTACTGACCCTCTCATGTACCGTACTGAATGATGTTTATGTAAGTTTACTGTCCTGCAATTGATATGTCATATCATAGCATATCATATTAGTATTCTTCTCGCATCCCTTGGTCCCGAGGTTATGAATCGAAACTCCCCACTTTGTCGTTTTGGGAATTGCTAACGGTACCCCCCCAGTAGGATATCGGTCACTCCGAGGATGGGGGGTCTCGATGCAGAGTTGATAAAGAATAGGGCGATTCAAGGGCACCCGGGGTCTGCCATCCGCAACCTAGGCGTTTGCCGATCTGTTAGAGCAGCAAGCATTACAATTGATACGGGCAATCCTCTATCACCTGCTCTTCCCAATGTCCCACGGGTTACACCGACGGATAATGCTAGTATCGGCGAGGCTGGTCATCTGAACATAGGATGCTGAGGGGTCAGCGTCAAGTCTATCAAGTACACGGGTAGCTTCTGTGTGAAGGGTGCCTACTGTGGGAGTCAAGCTGTGTCCCTCAGGTCAACCTGTAGCTCGAAAGTTTTGGCGCTGCAGTAGATTAGGTCAACTCCAGACCCGATCAGTAGACCAAGCATGGATTCACTTTGAAGCCTCCCGCAGGAGCCCCCAATGTCAAGGACGTCCTTCAGGTTACATAGACCCTTTGAAGGCAGCAGGCTGTCCTCTGTTATTCAGTCTCACTAGTTTGTTTCCGCACACAGATCACAACCGGTAAGAATTCTAGCATCAGGAATAGGCGGGGGAAAACCGCTCATCACAAATTCGCTAACTCAATGTGTTGCATAGTGCTGATGGCCTGCGAGTTGATATTGTGAAAAAGCTCGACACTAGTTGCCCTGACGATAGACCTCATTTCATGCCATGTGCTCTCTAAGGGTGGCTAGGAGACTGTGAAAGAGGCCGCCCCCAATGCATCGTTGGGGGCGGAACGAAAAATTGGACCCCCATAGATGGTCCAAGCGGTCAAAGTTTATGCTGTACTGTGCATAGCTAGGGCTCTGCGAGATTACATCGTTCTGACGTTATTCTAGGGGCGTAGAGGTATGAAAACACCAATGGATTAGGATTAATTGAATACGTGCAGGTGGGAATAATAGCGCTTTCATTTGGTCTCTATTTTCTATGCGGTTGTGGGGAATGATGGCAAGTCAGCATTAAACCGATATGCACAAGTGGTGCGATAACAGGGGTTTGGAGCCCCCACTCTTTGTATCTGGGCCGCTTCTCTCCTAATGGGCCGGTGATCTCGCAGGACCGGTTAAGCCTATCCACTCAAGACGCTCTCGATGAGATGGAATTCTTGGCGGGACCGGCAGCATCAACCTACGACGCAATACAGTGCAAGCAAGGGTTGGCTACTCAACCTATGAAAGCTTGACCACGTCGAGAAAGGCAACGAAGACGGTCATCGCGGGGGAATGGCCTCTTACAAGTCTTACTGATTTCAAACGTTCTTTGACACCACTAAGGCTACCTATCCGGACATGAAGATCATAAAATCTAGCATTCGACTTAGTCCTGTTCCTGGAGGAGCCTGGTTGGACTGCCACGTATATACACGGCCGGACGAATTCATTAAATCTTTCGGTTTCTTTGATATGGATCGTAGCCACCCAAAAATGGTAGGGGAGCACGCCTATACAGTACTCTGGACAGTCGACCACAGGGAGGTAGAGTGGATTAGGCGGCACAGAAGGCTAGATTCCCAACCGCGATCAGGGCTGCTGCAAAAGCAATTTTTATGGCTGGCATGGAGAGGAATGCTGACCTTGTCAAGGAGGTGGTTGCTTATGCCCCTCTGTTATAGAACCTGGATGGATCTTAGAGGATAGTTAGTGCACTCGCTCCCCCCAATCTGGCCTTGAGCAGTCGTGTTGCCCATGGCCCGCTATAAAAAACAAAATTAAATTCTCTGGCCCGACCCCGTCTCCTACACTACAGACCCCGCGGACGCCGTGGCTTCAGCTAGCTCTTATTCTCAAAAATGGTATGCTTCATATTCGTATCCTGTCTCAGTTATCCACGTCAGGAGGCGGCACAGGAATTCGTGACCTAAGGATCGTAGACTACGATGGCAGGATATCTCTTCGGTATTATTCGAGGTTCTTGGAGGCAAACCTGGTGCGCTCAGCGCGCCCTCGCTATGGTCGTCCTACACCCCGAGGAACGGGACAACCGTTTGGAAGGGAGCAACCGTCGACCATGGCTTCGAAGGCAGGTTTGTGTTTGACGCCCCAAGTTTGGTGGTAGCTGTTCTAGCCGTCTAATGTGGCCTATCGTAATGGCCAAATATGAGACAAAGGGGCTAGCGGGTCGACTGGTATGGCCTCGGGGGGGGGGGTGAAAGAAAACCCCCCTTCTAAGCGGGGAAAGAGTGAGAATAATAACCGGTCATAGGCTAGAAGCCCTCATTATCTCTAGTATCATACAATCGGATAAGGCGTTCGACGATTGCTATGATGCCTGGTAATTTGACCGAGTGACGAAATGTGATCCGGAGCAACCGGAATCCGGGCTAGTCCGTGTTCCTTCATGGACCATCACTTCTCTTCCCAAAGAGGCAACCGAAAGAAACTGGGCCTCAAAATCCATTACAGTAAACCAAATTCAGTATGATACCGCACCATACCGTAGTCGAGTAGGAGGTACTCGGGTACAAGCATGCGCGCCAGTCTCTGTATCCAAGAGGAAGGGCGTGGAATGTATTTCGGCCATCCCCTTCCACACCCCACCGGTGAGTATTGACCTCTTCTCAACCGCACCACTCCGAGCCAAGAGTCATGGGTTTCCGATTTGGAGAGCCCTAGTGCTTGGATCGACTAGAGATCCCAATGTTGGGAAGTTTTCAGCAGGAATCGTACCATACTTACATTGGCCTGTGTCACAGGGGGTGCAAGTGCGCACGGGTGGGGCACAATTTGAGGTCATTTTTATTAAATCCCGTACTTTCGCTTGTCCCCGAGGAGCGGAAGAGAAGGGGGAGCCAAGAAAATGCCAATGCGTCGGTCTTTTTTTCTCCCTTGGCCTGAGAAATAAGAGCGAGAGCCGGAAAAGATATTCTGCTGTGCTAAGCCTTACGGATGATATTTAGCTGAATGGTGCAGTACGCTTAACCTATGCTATTATTCAGATTTTTCATTTATCATAGCTTATTTTTTCTGGAGGGCTTTTAGACTATGATAATATTGTGACCTTTTGGGCACTCGCTATCATGAGTACTCGGGGAGTCACTGGGAACCGGAAAACATAACCCTTGTCCCCATAGAGAATCTTGGGCGATCAGCAGAGGTGTGACCCGTCGAGCACGATACCAATTAGCTTCTTGTTCATCTCTTTCTCTCTCCCATTTCCTCTATTTTCGATTTCCTCTACCCTACGCTGCATTTGTAGGGTGCGTGAAGCACCCGAAAACAAGGGGGTGTGAACTTGTATGGGCCCTCAGATACGCACGAATCTTTTGCCCCACACACACGCAATCGGCGACAGAAGAATAAGTTACCGTACAGTGCAGTTCGTCTGTATCATTATGATGCGCATGCAGCCATAAGTGGAGAACCTGTTCGAAGGAGGAGGAAATCGATCCCCTCCCTTTCCCCTCCTAGCTCTTGAGGGGATTTTGCGAATCTCCGGACTCAGAAGCAAAATCTCCTGAGAATGATTAGCGATTTGTTGACACAGTATAAGGTCAACCCCCGCTGGGTGTGTTGGATTTCATTGACTCGTTTTCATAGTCTTGTTGGCCTCTCGAACTAAACTTATCCTTGTCTTACACTTTGACTTCGGCCGGTGATCTAATAATGTATATCAAGAGTCGTGACGGGACCATCTGCTTGTGCCAGTACAGCGCAGAGTGTGAATTGTTTTTTCTCTTCCTTCTCTGGAGGAAGGGTCATTGAGCCGAAAAACTAAGCGTCGGGGGTTTCAATGCAGCATGCTCCGTGATCAGGACCAACACATATCCCTCAGTTAAGATCGCGAAGGACAATAGTACAAATGCTGGTACCCCTCCATTCACTCATTACCCGCTTTAGCTTTCCTGCTTGCCGGACAACATTGAATGGTTCGATTCGCGGCCAATAGGAGGGGGAGGAGGAGGATATCTAACATCACATGCCAATATTACATTTCCGCTCGAAGGTGCATACCCGGGGGCTCTGATAACAGATATGGGTTCTGGGGGAGGTCTCGAGATCGTGGGGCTGTCTATGTAAAAATGCTATTTTCCTGCTTGCTAATAACCGAGGAGATAGCAGTGATTTAGCTATGATGTATCCAGCGATGGTAAGATTTTCTGGAGTTTTACCAGCCGGAATACTCTTCTAGCCCCCCCCCTAGAATATCGTGGATGACGCTTTATTTGCTGTAGCCAGTACTATGCCAGCACTTGGACAAAATCCTGCATACCGCCCCCCGTTCACCATCCACAATCGCCATATGGCCTGGGAAGTTCCTAATGCATTATCTTTTTTGCTTGTCATTCTATCGACTAGTATCAGGCCACTGCGATCGGGCATATGGAGGATTTGTGCCTATTAAAAAACCCGAGGGGGTTCTCCTACGATAAGCTACGCCCTAGAACAAAACCTCCACATATATTTCTACTTTCCCGGAAAGGCGCTTATTTCCTTCAATTTGAGCAGCACACTTTACATGAGTGACATAGTGTTCCATTTCTCTAACTTAAACTAGATCCTTCCCCTAGCTAAAAAATAGCAATTGGTATAACTAGAGTAAAAAGAGAGAAATTCTATCCACAGCCCCAAATATGATTCTGATATTGCTGATCCAAGCATTGTTGAGCATTTTTGACTTTAGCGTTTGTTGAAGATATCTTCCCAGGGTTACCTTGCTTATAGAAAATTGAAATTGCTTGATTGAGCGATGCTTCACATTATTATCATTTTTAAAAATACTCACCATTGACTAATCTCCATAAAGTTTTAGGTAGTTAGATACTCTTTCTTCCTTAGCAACTTCGCCTCGGAAACACTATTTATCGCATTCCTTTACTCGCACCGGGGAACGGTTGCGTATGGTGGTTGGTCGCAACATGAAATTAGAGGTCCAAGCTCGCGTTTCTCTCATTAGTTCTACTAATATCGACACAAATCCTCTGTATGCTCTGCCGTAATGCCATAATAGGTATTCAGTGCCGCATTGATGGGCCTAGCACTGGAAGCCCTGACCCAAGAGAAACCCGGCCCACGCGATCACGAATCCGGACCTGAAGGATATTGGTTTCATCGTGACACCGCAGAATACGGCCGACATGATGCATGGTGCAATCGGATTAGAAATTACCGCTCTCACGGGTTATTCCTCGAGTATTGTTGATCCACATGGAAGAAGAGGGATGAAAGCAAGAAAAAGAAAAGAAAATATAGGCTCAAACGCAACACTACATTTTGGGATCCACTTGGTCTCCGTCACTCTCCGTGGAACATTTTAGAACAATTCTAAGGCACTCCAAATCATTTGCCATGAGGTGGCGATACCGGTTCTTCTTCTTTCATCCCGAGACGTTTTGCGGTGGGCTGGTCGCGAAGTTTTTTGTTGATCTGGCGATTCTTGCATGTTCGGTTTGTGAGATAGTCCCCTCTTCCTTTCTTCCTCCCATGTGAAGGAGGCCATTTAGCATGAGCCCCATTTCTTCCTATATATAGTTCTTTAAGGTTCCTTTTGTTTCCCTTTTGAACGAGGAGAGTGGAGCTTTCGGAGGGGTTGGGGACTAATGCACATAGGCGGAATTGATAATAGCAAGATAATTCGTTCCAGCTGGCCTATGCACGCACATAGAAGCGAGATACAGGGTTGTATAACACTTCATTCGTAAAATAAAGTGCCCTCAAAAATATTCGCACGAGGCCAAAATGTGTGAGAACTCACTCATACAAAAACTGTTGGAGTTTGAATATAAATGACACTTGTGAGGTGTCATTTTAATGATGCATCACAAATTTCTTCTCTTCCCCACGCTGATCATAGCACCTCTCTTCCTGTGGTCATCGATCCGGACATGGGAAGAGGAGGAAAAGAAAAGGAACTGCCACCCACCCTCCGTCTTGGGATGGCCCCCCATGTTCCCCGTCTCCCACCCTCTCACAGAAACCTTAATTAGGTGATCTCCCTGGTCCTTCTTCCCGGGCCTCCCGCGGGAACTGCTTCAATTACCGGTATCATATTCTCTCCTCGCTCCGCTGTTCTCTTCCTCTCTCTCTTCCCCCCCCTTCACTTCTCTCCTCTTGATTGGATTGTAATCTTGACGCATGATCCTCATCATTTGGGCCAGCCCCAATCACCCCATGCCGAGAATGGTTTGTTAGATCGCAGATCGAGAATTGCCGAGAATGACCCGCTTTGTGGCCGGTCAAGTGGCTACGTATCTACCTCTCGCCAATACCATTCACTGACGGATGGCACCCGCTTTCTTTTTTCTTCTTCTCTTCCCATCTCCTTCTTTCGGCATTTGTGACGGCTTTCTTTCTTTCTTTCTTTCTTTCTTTTTTTTTGTCCTCTAATAGTAAATCGATGTGTGGCTAAAGCGGTCGGTATTGGGACGTGGACTCGCATTAATTTGCCATACCGGCATTTTCTGTGTGCGTTTGGGATCCCCGGGGACAGGGAGAAGGGAGAAAGGGAAAGGAAGGGAGGAAAGCATTTGAGCCTTGACTGAGCCTTGACTGAGCCTTGACTAGAGTCGGTAATAAGTTGTGTAGAAATTGCTTGTGAAACCTCGCATGCCGTCCGATACTCAAGTAGTCTAGAGCCCAATGAATCCTTCAGCCTGGACCTTGGAGGGAGAAAGAAGTTTTGCAGGGCCAAAGAGGCTTTACTGCCTCCTGTTTCACTGCCTTACTGCTCTCCACTCCTGGCAATGATAGATAAGTGGACACATAGGGCATTTGTCACTACTGCTACAGGTATACATAACTCGTGAGGGGGTCAGGAGCCATTAGCCCCCCTTTTTGTTCCGACATGGTTGCTCGGTGGACTGCGTCTCCCCTCTTTGGCTGGGCGTGGATGTTGCTGCGCTGTGTTGGTTTGCCCGTGCCGGGTTTCTCATCTTTTGGTGGATGATATGAGTGGTCGAAAATCTCGAGTGATTGTCTGTGACCAGTCGGGGGGTTGATCGGCTTTAACTCACCACAGTTCCGTTTGGTGTTATTCTCCAATATTCCTTTTGGGTGTGAGTGGGGCGACGATAGATGAAATTCGCTGGTTGGAATATTTACGGGAAACTATAGATTAATGCATTCGATTAATCGACAGAAGGTCCAGCAAAGTGTAAAATGTTGCGTTGCTGATCTCTAACATGGGCAGCGTGTGAGAGAGGTATGGAAAGGAGTCGCGAGTGTTGGGGCAAAGTTTGGGAAATTATTTGCGTCGCTAAGGGGGTTCGGATTCGCGGGACACCATTTGGCATGTAGGTGTTTTGCGACTATAGGATCAGTTTCTAAGTTGGCGACAGAAGTAGGTGTCCAACGGATCAAGAAAACAGACCCCTCAACCTCTTTTTCTTTTTGCGAAAAAGTGCTCTGTGAGCCAGTTGTTGCGTTGGAAACTTTGGATCTCCTACCTTGAAGGCGTGAGTAACTTGGTATACCTAAATCACCTCGTCCAGTAACAGAGCGCAGAATCGCCAAGTGAGGACTTTGCTCCCCAAACAATCAATCTATTGGATGTCGTTGTGGCTGTTGAAGGGGAAGTTTTGAATATCCCCTTCCCCCTTTACGCAGACAAGGGTTTACTTCTTCCCAGAGAGCTAGTGCTCGTAGGTGTGAGGCCCCTCTTGGTGTGCAAACCCGGACCTGTGGCTCTGGAAGGTTTTACAGGCTCCAGCGAGGATGACTAGAAGATACATAGCCAGGCGTTCTACACTTAGACTCCATTCAAGCTAATTCTATTTACACAATCTCACCGTGTCTAATCCTTAGTGCGTCTACTAATTAAAGCATTCGTATCTTTTCTGTGGTTTCAGGATGAGCTCTCCCTGTCTGAATCATCAATTATCACTCCGTTTTAAGTGTTGGTTGATGTCTTGATTTTGCTTTAGGGAGGGCTGTCCTAGTTAATGTGTTGTTCGAGATTGGGGGTTTCCATGAGGATTTCGGGTTCATCTTTGTGTTTACTAGCCTCATGGGTTTCTCAGACTCGTTGCTCTCTCCGCCAGACCATTCAGATTATCACGGTTTTTTTTAATGTATTTGACACCACCTTGCGAAGTGGAACAAGGATCACAAAATATCACTTATCTCTTATTCTTTTGGGAAAATTGCGCTTACGCTGTATGTTTGCTGTTCTTTGTAAGTCTATGGCATAACAAGCGACCCGGTTAATTCTGAATAGAGGAATTGTAGATCCCTAGCCGCTCAATGGTTCTAAGGGGTATCTATAGATAGTTTTGCTGGAGGCAGTTGGGTTAGGAAACAAGGGTAAATCTTGAGATCTTGGGAATAGGATCCGAAGAGTGAGATCTGGTGCGTCTAGGCGTCTGAAAACAGCTGGAGCACATGGGAAGAAGGAACAAATTTCGAAGATTTTGGAAGGGGGTGTCTTGGCTGGGGATATGAATTCCTTTAGAAAGGGTAGGAAAACCCGTCAAAGGTTATGCTGATACAGGTGCTCGAAAATCGTATGTTTTGCAAAGTACTGGTATCATACTATAGCCATAGATTTGTAGGATGCAGACCGAAAATCTTATTCCTGAAAACAATTTGATAGAAGAGCCCATCCGTATCTTGGATTGCCTATAGGGCATGCGGTTAGGTGGTTATATGGATATTCAGTTGCACGGATGTGCGGGCATCATATTAGGCGGATAGACGGATATGTGACTAGAAGGTATACGGCTATAGGGCATGTGGCTTCGTGGTGCACGGCGATTAGGCACTTAGCAGTGGGTTGTTGTTTTCACATTCTATGCTGCTGGGCATAGGACACTGGCTTTTGGTTTTGTTGTTAACCATTGTCGTTGGGCATTAAGTATCAGGTATTTGGTTTCATTGGATTCATGATGTTTCTTTCTTGCCTTTTGTCTTCAGAGATACGGGAGTTGGCACACTAGGGGGGCATAAGCTTTGGGGATCATGGAGGATCATCATGAGATGTCAGGATGGTTCTAGATTAGTTGAGATCACTAGGGGTTCAGGTTTTATTAGCTCAATGTGTTTCTTTAGAGTTTGTTGAGTTTGAGGTGTTTGCGGTGTTGTTGGTTGGACCGAGATATATTCCTCCTTGCCTGTCCTTAGTTAGCGGAGAGAGTAGAGAACTAGCCCGTAGTTCTTCCATGTTCCTCTGCGCTTAGAGCCTATTGCGATCGCACTTTTATTCCTTCCTTCCTTCGTGCTTTCGTTAGGCTCCATCACCACAATCCTTGTTCAGACACCATGAAGGTTCGAGGAGCTAATTACCAAATAGCTATTCTGTTTCCCTCACCGGATTCTACCGATTTTTCTATCAAATTCCTTTGCCTTAGGGCTTACCTTTTAGCAATGTTGAGTAAGGAGCCAAACGATTCTATGCCGAGTGATATTATGTGGAAATTATCACCCTTAATTCGCAAAAGAGATTTCTGGAGCAATATCACAGGCTTATGTTAGAATACAAGTCAATTTATCACACATGGGTAAATGGGTCTTCTCTGCAACTTTCCATAACCCCATAGCTTTCCACCTGGGCCTTACAAATACTTACCTCCAAAGCCTACGAGGTCGAGCTGTAGAATCCTTAATCACTGGTCACGTGTGTCAGAGTAGCTGCCAGCCAAAAATCTCGGGGCGTCGAGAGGGGGAAAAATAGCCTTTTAGCAGGATTTAGCTTGCGTTGTATATATTTGGTCTGTGACAGGCTATCCAGAGGAATGGAGGGTAGGCGTGAGGGGGCTGGAAGGACGAGTGAACATGTCAAGGGGCCGATTGACAAGCAGTGAATAACCACTTACGATATATTTGAGCATTACACCCAGCCCCGCCTTGGCTTCTTTTGGTGGCATGCAATTATTGTCAACATATCTTTTTTAGTCCCGGGTCCGATGCGGTGGGGAGCACCTAATATAGTTAATCACTGGTCACTTATTTAGTGCTTTGCTGAACTCCGAGTTCGGACAGCCCTCCTTGCCGGATCCATCGAGCGATGGGTCCAGAAGCGCGACTTTCACCCTGGGAGGTCCGGCAACTCTGGATGTGCGAACCTCATTACTCAGCATTCTTCATTGTTCTCTATTCGCTACCCTTATGCCACTTTGTATCACCACTTCCCTCTTATATACACACAACATACTTCCTGCGCTGTGATCATTCCCCTCCCTCAGTTCTAGATTCTTGTTAATTTTTGGGTCTGGTTGGCCTGGTTAAATTGAAGCATGAGATGCATATGTAACTTATATCGCGGATCGATAACTCTGAGAGACATTTGTTTTCCTTTTCTGGGTACTCGTGCCAAGGTTGTAGCTCGGCTACAACCCCCGGATGTTCGCACGCTCACAACCGGGGGCACTCTAAAGATTCTACCACTGTGCAGCACAGGCCACATCTATCACCTTCGATCATGGCATCAGCATCCAAGTCAGCACTTATACCTCCAAGCCAACGGGTTGAAGCATATGTCGATATTGAAGCCCGCATTCAGGCGGCCCTGACCTTCATTTCGACCACTCAGGATGACTATCGGACAGGCATAGCATTTAATTAACTCTGTTATACTAAACCCTAGCCCTGAGATCATGTTGTATTGAGCCACAAAACCATGCTAAGCCACAAACTTGCGTTGAGCTGTAAATTCACGTTGAGCTGTCAGGCACTCTTTAGAGTGCCCCCGGTTGTGAGCGTGCGAACATCCGGGGGTTGTAGCCGAGCTACAACCTTGGCACGAGTAGTGCTTAAGGTAGAGTCACTATGCCGACTAGCCACCAAAACTTTGTAAAGAATTCTCAATCTAGGGGAATATGAGTGGCCTTTCTAATGTTCGAGAAGTAGCCACTCTGCTCAGTGGAGTTTGATTTGATCTGGTATCTGGCTATACCAGGGCAGTAGTACATATGCATGGGTAGGGATTTGTGAACCAGGATAGGTAAGGATATATTTGGCTGGTTAACCCTAGATAGCTGTCCCATAGCTCTTTTCCGGGCCTTCTATCAGTTGGGGCCTAAAGAAAGCACCGAGGAAGGAAATAACAAAAGTGAGAGCTCAATAGGCTCTAAACGCAGTAGAACGTGGAAGAGCGGTGGACTAGTAGCAGCTCCCTCTGCTGGCTAAGAATGGGCTAGAAAATATATCTCTCTATCTGGCGACGTCGAAGTCCTCCTGAAACTCAAAGAAAATTTAAGGAAACACACTAAACTGACGATCCCTGGCCACCTGAGCAAACTAGAACCATCCTGATATCTCATGATCCCCCGCGATCCCTAAACCCTATGCCCCGCTAGTGTGCTAACTAAGCCAATAACCAGTTCCCTGCGCCTAGCGGGCATAGGACGTGAAAAAACAACCCACTGTTAAGTGGTCGCCTGCACTACAAAGCTACATGCCCTATAACTAGAGATCTCCTAGCCATATATCCGCCTATCTGCATATCCGTACAACCGCATATTAGCATAACCCTATAACCGCATGCCCTATAAGCAATTCAAAGGTATCCTCTAGATTGATTACTCCACTGGCCTTTCAGAGAAAGGGGGGTGTTGTTTATATTACATGGTACCCGGATGTAGTCACCAGTCTTGCGTGTTAGGTAGCTGCTGTTTGAATTGAAGTTACTAAATATTTGGTATCATACGAATGCTCAGGACCGTATATCCTATGCTTGCACGGATCATACATCCAGCCTCATATCCACCCATATTTCACCATTAGCAAGATTCGCGGTATTCATAGGTTGGATTCTACCCTCAGCGCAAGTCTAGCCAGGTGTGCAGAAACCGGGCCTTTGGGGTGCTACTCGCGTGAAAATATGGAAGATTATCGGCGGGCCCAAGTGGCTTTAATGCTCCGATGAAGCAAACTTTCTTAATTTGTTTCCGCCCACTGGGTCTTTTCTTTCTTTCTTTCGATGTCTTCATCTTCCTAGGGGGAAGTACCAGGGGGGAGGTGCAGCGAATGCCCCACCAAACTTGATGTTTGCCTCTGGGTTTTTAGTGCACCTTTCACCATCCCCTGTACCTCCCCTGCGGGGTCATGGGCCTGTACGGTGCTTGGGGGGATAATTAGGGGTCGGGGCCTAGGGGAAATGTAGGGATTATTTATTCGGACAATCATGCTCTCTGGGAAGGAGCGCAATGCTATAGAAATCAAAAACTCAGACTAGTTACTTTGAAGCTACACCCAACTGACAAAGTGAGAATTAAGGCTATAGAGGGAATTTCGTTATCACAACGAACTCGTGTAAAATTGGACTATTTCCGGTTCCGATGTATAAATACCTACTAGAGAGTTGGTGAATAATTCAAATTGATTTACAAAGTTACCTCTGTTTTGTGCGAAAAAAATCACCCCTAGTACAGCACTTGTACTACACCTTATACTTTCTATGTGTTATCGTCATGACATTGTTATTCTTCGTATATCACATTTGGTGGCTGCCCCTGGCTGCTATTATCTCCACAAGGCCTTGCAGTTTAGTAGGGGGTCCAGACAATCACTTTGTCCGATTTTTAATAACCCCACTAAATGCTTGGGTACCGATAGTAGAAAAACTAACAGTCGGGACCAAGCGCCCCGGTAACCCTAACGCAAGTGGCTCATCAGGGGTTTCGGCTGGTGCCGAGATCCGGTTGGTTAATAACTTCCTGTTTGAGTGATGAAGAAAAAAAGTACTTTCCTGCCCTAGTTTTTCTTATATACCGCAATTAATGGGTTGGGTGCGGCCTTCTTACTTGGGAAGAGTCTACTTCACGCAAGGTCTATCCCATAGTCTGCCAGGTGATGCGCCCAAGAAAACTGGTTGAGAAAATATCAAATCCAGCCAAGAAAATCACGAGATCTAGGAAGTATCCTTCCTTGACTGGAAATAAATTACTAAAGGTTTCCAACTGAGACCTGCTCCACCGGTTTCTTGGGCGCATTGACGGACTAAGGGATAGGATTTTCACGATTCCTGAGATGGACCGTGCCGAGGCAAATTTAAATTTATAGAGTATGAAATGAAAAAAACGAAACAGGACAGGGGAAACTGCAACTGAGCGGTCGTTGCCCTACAGTTCAGTTCAACCCGATTTCGCCTGTGAGTTCCTGTTCAGATCTTTTTGCGGTGACCCTTCTGCGTAGTGCGTATTAGTAATTAAAGACTTTATTCTTCAATTCGAGTGACAGTCCTAGTGGATGTTTGTAATGCTCTACAGCACTCCACTCTGGAATTTTTAGTTTCTATCGACAGGAATTCCTACGTCAGTTCTGGCAGTGAACGGTGGCGGTTTTTTGTCAGTCCCTCCAGCATCCGGTAGCCCACATAGGGTCTGGTGGGGTTATGTCTGTATGATACCAGCGCAAGTAGGCTGCGGACTAGTATTGAGGTGGCCAACTCCCTCGAAGAACCATCCAATTCTAGAATGCAGATGGCCCCTTCTCCCTCTCTCTGGGAGGAAGGCGGAAGAGGTTCCGGCTCTTGAGCACTCTACTACTGTATCTAGTAACTTACCCACATTCTCGGAATTACGGCAGAATAGTATCATTTGGTTTTTGTGCTTGACCTAGCCCCCGTAAAAAACCCACACTCCTCAATCCTCTCCTCTCAATCTCCTCGTTTCATTAATTCAGGCTTTTTGGAAAAGATATTGAGTATCAGTTCCGCTAGTTTGAGTGAGGTGAACGCTACAAGATCCGGCAGCGAGAGAACGGGTGAGCAACCATGTGGGGCCGGAGTCGCGTTGCACTCGATATCGAAAAAGCAGAAAGACAAGCATCCCGCCAATTACAACATGGAGATAACTATCTAGATTCTTCGGACATATCCTCGTCGGGCGGCAGCTCAGCAATATCTAGTGAGCAGATTACGCAAGGAGAGACGGAGTGTGACCCGATCGGGGTTGAACGGCAGAGGACACACTTGTCTAATCACAGCAATACCGCAGAATGCGCTCTTGTGGGGCTCAATTCAAGGGGAGAGCTCCCACCCTTCGGAGGCGGAAAGGAGTACCCTCCTCCTCTGCCTCATCGGGATCGGTACCTGGTGGATTTCTCTGGTCATAATGATCCTATTCATGGTCAAAATTGGCCATTGAAAAAGAAGTATGTCTTGTGATAAACTAGAATCTACAAGGGTATGTATTGATTTGGTTTAGGTTGGCAACTGCAGCTGTTCTGGGATATACTACGCTGGTGTCGGCATGGGGGAGTAGTGTATTTTCTTCTGCAGCAGGACAGGTTGCGGGTAGGTATCCGTGTCACACTCCCGACATAGGTATCGCTGCCGAAGGCCTTACAGATGTTGACTTTAACTCCAGTCTTTTTCGGAATAAGTGTCGAGGTAGCCATCTTGGGGCTCTCGTTTTATGTGCTTGGGTTTGCAAGTGGGCCTTTAATATGGGCACCCTACTCTGAACTCAAAGGCCGGCGGCCTCCACTGTTACTCGGAATATTTGGATTTTCGATCTTTCAAATCGCGGTTGCGGTAGCCAAGGACCTCCAGACAGTTCTAATATGCCGATTTTGGGGTGGGTTCTTTGCATCCTCTCCATTGGCGGTTGTCGGCGCTGTGTTCGCGGATATCTTTACTCAGGAGACTAGAGGTACCGCAATCGCGGTCTTTTCTATGGCAGTATTCTCCGGGCCTCTTTTCGCTCCCATTGCGGGTGGGTTTATTGCCGAAAGTTACTTGGGTGTGAGTGTCCGGGAAGCTTCCTTTATACTAATAATTCCTTGTTGCTAATCAAGGTTTAAATTGGCAGTGGAGGTGGACGGAATACGTCACGGCAATCATGGGTTTCTTTGCACTCTTCTTGTGCTTATTCTTCTTGGAGGAAACGTATCCACCGGTGATCCTAGTAGCGAAAGCCACTCAACTCCGCCGCCTGACAAAGAATTGGGGAATCCACGCCAAACAGGAAGAGATCGAAGTCAACTTTAAGGAATTGGTTGAAAAGAACTTCGGACGTCCGCTCAAGCTTCTCTTTACTGAGCCGATTATATTCCTGCTCAGTCTGTACACTGCTTTTATCTAGTAATTATTGTGATATATTCCCGACGGGTGACGATCTGCTAACCCATGCTCCACAGTGGTATCCTTTACATTTTTTTGACAGCTTACCCAATTGTTTTTCAGGAAATCCGGGGTTACGGACTTGGAGTAGCTGCGCTCCCGTATATTGGAATGGTCGTCGGGATGATTTTTGGGGGACTCTTAGTAATAGCTTTCCAACCTTGGACAAACAGACGGATGAAGGCGAATAACAATGTGCCCATCCCGGAAGATCGCTTGGTTCCATCTATCGTCGGGAGCATTCTCTTCCCCATCGGGATTTTCTGGTTTTCTTGGACGTAACATTCCCCCATTGATATTCCCCGTATAAGTTTTATATATGCTGACAAGTATTTCAAGCGGCAACTACCCTGATATCCACTGGGCCGCTCCCACCCTCGCCGGTATCCCACTCGGCATTGGCCTGATAACAATCTTCCTGCAATCCCTAAACTACCTCATCGATGCATACCTCATGTTGTAAGTATAACTTATCCCACCCACTCACCTATTTGCTATCCTAACAACACCCCAGCGCTGCTTCTGCAATTGCTGCGAATACGTTCCTTCGTTCCGCGTTTGCAGCTGGCTTCCCTCTTTTTGGCCGGCAAATGTTCCACAACCTCGGAGTCAACTGGGGAGGCTCTTTGCTAGGGTTTATAGCTATTGTTATGATACCCATTCCTATTGGATTCTTCTTTTATGGGGCGAGGATCAGGAAGAGGTCGAAGTGGGCGCCGACTGATCTTTGAGTACAGGTAGGTGTTGGTAGTAGGTGGGACCAAGCGGGTTGGGCGGTGTGATGGGTTAACTAGACAATTTGGGAAAGGTTTTTCAGGTAGGAAGTGGTTCGGAGGGATTGAAGATGGTGGTGTCTGTATATATAATCTTGATTTGTATTTAGCGTGCTAGATTTTCTCCATTATTACATCTCTGTTATTGGGATTTTAGTGGTGGACCAAATCCACCACGATGGGTGGGGTGATCAGTTTCCGGAGCTCAACATGGCCTATCACTCGGAAAAGCTTGACCTTTTCCCTCTGGTACTTGTGTGGTAACTCTGGCTTTGGTGGTTCAAGGCCGACACACAACCATGCAGTGGGTTGCGTAAGTACTAAAATATCTTTTGCCTACTACAGCCTTAGCCGGGGTTGTGTCCGGCTTCGAAGTTGGTCCTTACCAGCGCCTGTAGTGCAGCGTAGCCATTAGCTAGCGACCCTAACACGAGTGATCTCATAATAAAATATTAGTGGTCCTGTAGAATTCCTAGCACTGGCTAGTGCTTGCCAGGGCTATGCCTAGAATTCTTCTTCAACAATTGCAAAATGCCTTGTGAGGGGTCCAGAACGCTATAAATGGAGAGGACTGTGTCCTAACTATTCCCTCCTCCAACGCTCACATCGTGCTAAGCGTATGGAACTGTTTCGAACGGTGAAATTCTTAACTTCTGGCAGGGGCTACGGCTTCGCTGCAACCATGTAAAGGATCTTACTGTAGATATTTCGCTAGTAATAGACGTTCCTACATATGATACCCTACCTTTTTTAATAAAATAAAATAAAATAAATAGTAAGTTACAGGGCAAGCAATGGGGAAAGGGTGGTTTGGTGGTAAATAGCCACTCATACCTACTAATTAGCCACCTCAAATCCAGAGAGTCTGTACAATATTCTAGGTTTGTGATTCCTTTCTTGAAATAAAGGAGGATCTGTTCTGCGTCACGGGGCGGATCGCTCAAGAATAGCTCATTGGGAGAGGGTATCGAACCACTGGGCTCCCGCTGACTGCACAGCGATCAATTGTCTCCCGACATCTTAACCGCTGCACCAGCTAGGTATTTCACATAGTGTTATAGTGAGAGTGATCACTGATCCTGCTGGCATGTAGATATGAGCCGTTTCGTGGAGGTTAAATATTATTATTCCGCGTTGAATGGATTATCGGAACAGATACATTCTAAGAAGTGTAATTACAAATATTGACTACTGGTGCCTCGCGACCAGACTCTTTCGTGTAGAATAATTACAGCTGGAATATGGTTGAGGAGAAAATGTAAGCTTGGCTTTGAGAAATAAGATATTTGGAGGAGGTTACTGATTACATATGTATGGTTGAAAGCGGCAAGGCGCCCCTATGCTGATGAGTGCATAACAGAAGAGTACTGCCATACCGTACTCACGGGTTATTGTGGCTTTGTTCTGAGCATTACATCTGACTTGCAGGTCTGGTGTTGTAAGTTTAGTCTGAACTTGCAGTAGACTCCTCATAAGAAATCACTTGCAGGTTATAGGCCTCTAGACGAAAAAAAATTCAAGACAAGTGTACATTAAGGTCGACCTGGCATAGTTTGATTTCGGCATGTCTCTTGACCCGTTTATAGTATTTATAATTCAAATTTGGTGGGGGTATTAACCATTGGGAGGAAGTTTGAAGAGAACTATCGATTTGTTTTGGGCGAGACAGTCCAATGAGCACTAGTTTCAAGATACGTTTACAGCTCCTGGGCAAAAACCCCATTTTTCAATTATTGATATCTCGTTGAAAAATGCATCTCCTTTTCACCAAATTCCAGATTTAAGGTTACTATATCTCTGTAATATCTCATGATTAATTTGAAGTATACTAATTACCAACTGAAGGATCTACAAGCCTGCAATGTTCCACCATTGCTTGAAGGTCATCATGTTATAGCTCATCAAAGATGTGGGCGCTGTTGCTGGGGCAACTACCTTCGAAAATTAGCGATAATGATGGAAATGTGTTAGGAGACTCTGTAAATAGTTAGAGGATAATCTCTACATGTATATATAACTGCTTGGGTGGTTTTTGGAAAGTTATCTGAATGGCTGGCTAAAACCCCTTCAAAATGTCGATTTTTGGTGCAGAGGTGCTAATCACCTAAAGTTTTGCCTACGCGCTGTACCAACAGGTGACGTATTGATACTGGTCTCACCCATACAGGCATTGGCAACCGAAATAGTTCTTCAAATTCGAGTAGTATCGTCCATCAGTGCGTTTAAAAAATAATACTGGTGCTACTGCTACAGGACCTATCCATGCACCACTGCCAACTTTCCAAAGTCTTAGCTCTTCTTATTTCGATCCCATCTCCTCCAACCTCTCCTGCGCACGCTCCTTTGCCTCCTCCGAAACATTGGGATTGTGCAAGGCGCTAGCATACCCAGTTAGCCGCTGTCCAGCCCACAGAAAATGACAATTGAGTAAACTTACGCCTTGTATCCGCCAGCAACGTTTCCGGGATTCTTTCCCTCAATGTTCACGTCCGGGCCGCTGGCCCCGCCAGCAATGTCCCCGGTCTCAAAACCAAGCTCCTCGAGAACCTCTTTGGAGTGCTGCTTGGCTTCTTGGGAGGTGTCTGGAGCAATTGTTAGCTATCTACATATCCTAAAAAGTGGAAGAGATGGAAGAGGTATCACTGGGATTGTGGAGGTTGGCCTTGTGTCCACCGATGACATTGCCCAAGTTCTTCTGATCGTTAATGGAGTCCATTTCGGTCTTTAATTCGAGAATCGGCTGTTTTATTTATGAAAGGGAAGTGGATAGTAGAAGCAGTAGTGTGGTCGGTGAAATCTCCTTCACTATAGCTGGCTCTTCCCCCCGGTAGACCAACGAAAAGACCCCGAATTTATAGACGACTGCTCGTGCTTCCGCGTGAAGGATCGGCACCCCTCTCGGAATAGCTACTACTACAGAAGGGTAAACGGGTGCCGACTCTTGGTAGGAAAATCGCAAGGGAATTATAGATCTAAGCCCGGATTCGGTTATCCTCACTCACTCACCCTCCTCGTAGGATGGCAAAAAACTGACGTCTACCATGACGTCTGCCAACCAATTCACGCTCCTCCACTCCATTGCTCAAGGCAGGGGGATGAATGTTGCTTACTTGGAGTTGCTCCTCGCACATGCTTTACAAGCACGGCACCGGGACGGGATACACCAGTGCTCGTACCTGTGCTATGGGTTGATCCCCGCGACAGCCGGCGAGGGGGTCATGTCCCCACCCAATGATGAATATGACTCCGGAAAACATAGTGAGTCAGAGCGGATAGAAGCAGCACCTCAGAACAGCCCGTAGCATATGTAAAGTCCCTATTCTATCGCTTTGTTTGGTGCGAGAGATAGTGTGGGCATCAAGCCTTAGCCAATCGTCTCGGCTAAGAACATAGCAGTGGCTTACGGCATTGGAATACCGTACTCAAGTAATATATCACGTTTTCATTCGGTGGAAACTGACGAAGCGCTGCGCTGTATTTTTATGGTAGTCTACTGCAAGAAAACTCGTTCCTTGCAATAGTACTAGTACTAGTACAAGTACTAGTATGAGTCGTTGCCGTCATGGTGACATCTTCCCAATCACGCTTTCGGAAAACCAATGATTCTGATTTCGTGAATCCCTGTGAGAAGCAAACGCCACTTTCACAGGGGGCCCGTTTTTCTAACTTGGCAGTGCGCGTGGGGGATGCGGCACTAGTGTCGGGGTGAGCGTGGTATAGTACTCGAGTACTAGCATGGAGCAAAAAGTGATCGGAAAAAAAATGGTTGGTGTAACACCACTTTTTTTCCGATCACTTACCCTCACACCCAAGTATAGTATACTAGTGCCTAAGCGGCCTTAGAAAACGATTGTGTCCCTCTGATCGTGGCCACTTTCGGCTCGGGCTAGTGCGGCAACTAGAATTGGAGAAAAACTGTTACTTCGGGGTTGCATTTACTCGAGTATATCCCTATAGATTCTAATACGGGGCTGGGCCGGTGTGAGGTTTTACTTAAGCACAATACTCAGCGATTTCCTCTACTGCGATTCCGTTACCGGTATAGAGACGTAATTCACGAGGAGCCAAAAGATCCTTTCGCTTGCATTGGCTGAGCCACGGCCGAGGCCGCCTCATGTGAAAGGATAACGGCGCCGCATATTCAAGTAAATTCTCCGCTTCCTCGGGATCGGAAGCTCTTATTGGCAGGGCCACCATCGGGCGGCTCCAGTCGTTCCCCTTCAAGTCAAGTATTCCTCTAGCTTTCGATCTAAAATTCCGTAAAATTCGGCACAAGACTAAGGGTGTAGATTCTCACAACAATATCTCGTGAGATATTCGGATATCCAATCCGATTGGTAGGGGGCCCTCTGCTGCTACACTCCAACTTGAACTTCGGGTTTCCACAGACCTTGTTTCATGTAACCGATCAATTTCACTCGATTGAAATCCCCTTGCTTGTTGCCAATTTCCACACACCTTTAACTCGAAAGACCGTGACTTTAGTAGGAAAATTTAACTATAAATGGGAAAGACTGGTTAATAATTGTCCGGAGAGGATCCGCCATGCTATTAGGGGCCCCTAGGTTGTTTCGGGACTTATTCTTTGTGCTGCACGGGTTAGCAACGCTACTAGTCGAAGTGCCTAAAAACGCACGAAGGAATCCGGGTAATTGGCCTCGGTATTACCGCTAGTGCTTTCGCTGGTAGGTGGTAAAAAATGTCACCACCGCACTGTCCAGTACAGTACTCGTACAGAATGAAAAAAGCGTCTCTCCCCAGTACCTCACCTCCCAGCTACCCAATCATTAAAGATCTACTCCCGTGCCGCGGCGCCTTAGGCAGCCACACCCGGAACCTATTGCTGCAGGTCGCACATTATCCCTGCCTTCGCCGAGCAAACTTCAAGGAGTCAAACCCTTCCAAACAAAACAAATAACTATTTCCGAGACAACATTATCCTTGTCATTGGTAGGAGGTGGGGTATACACTGGTACAATATAGTGAGCCCGTGCCCATGGAGATTATTGTGCTGTTGATGGAAGATTCTGGGGAGCGGGGTGTTACGGGGGAGTGGAGCTCCTGCCGTGGACAGGAGATGGACCTTGAACTTCATGTTTTAGTACAATTACTTCTATATTTTCAGGGTGTGTTTTTAATTCTCGAGAGAGGGGCTACGAGCAACCCCGCTGTCTACCGTGCACGTTTTAAAGCATTAGTAAAGTACACCAAGGCGCGCCGAAACATACGATGACACGAAACAACGATATAGAGTATAACTCAGTGCCCATTATTAACATGTATTCTCATCATCCCCAACCCCGATACCAATATGCTCTTATCCTCCTCCCCTAGTCCTTCCCCCTCCCACCCTCTTGGTAGGTCGGAATGTAACTCTTGTCCTTTTGGGCCGACTCAAGGTGCTGAGTGCGAGTTCGATGAGCCATTCTGTTGCAAAGTTGCCGGTTATGGACACGTGAGGAAGTAGAGTGTTTATAAAATTAGGTTCCTTCCATCTACCGTAATAGCTTTAGTCTAATATTGGGACTAGGGTAAAGCTTCAAAACCGAGCAGTGGCCAATATTACCCCGACCCGTGATCCTATCTATAGATGCTATTTGAGAGTTATATCTCGTAGGGCATTCCAAATATCTAACACCTATCAGGTGTATCCTACTATCCTTCCTCACCAAGGATCGAATTTTGGATAGCCAGGATTACCAGCAAGATAGATATAATAGTAATGCCCAATAAGGGACAATGTGTGGATGCCCGGAAAGCCGATGCAGTAGGACAGGGTTGCGGGAGTAAGGATGCTGGGGAGAGCTTGATAAGATAATCAGAGCTATTTTTGTGTAAGTGATTTGCCGATTCTCATTTCTGAAAACCCCAACAATTTGAGTAGAGTTGAGCAAAAGGGTTTCATCGATCGTGTCTTGGATAAGTGTAGTCATTTATTGACCTCATTAGGCCCAAAGAAGACTCTCAGAAATTCCCTATCAGACAGGGGCAAGGGTCTAATATGCTCCAGACAACGGGAATGCTACTCGAGCATATCCAGCATCCCCGTCTAAGTAAATTTAATTTAGCACAGGCATAGCACCCATCCCACAGCTCTCTACCAACACTCAATTGATCTGGCTTTAAGAGAAGCAGCAACCTCTAGAAGACGTCACCACAGCTCACCGAATCTAATACCAATAGTCTGTCTCAGGCAACAGCAAACCCAACAGCTACATGGTCGTGTCTTACTAGAAGGAATTGCACCCAATTTTCGTTTACCCCCCAAAACTACGCGAAATACTGGTTTCTTGAGGATATTTTACTTGTGGGTTGCAACTTTCCATGGGAGTCCCGATTAACCTTTCTTGAAGGGATCACGGTTACTCTCAATGTCTACTGGCAAGGGAGCTCTTTTATACACTGCATTTTGGGGGGTTATTCGTTGTACAAGAGGTAATAAACAAGTGAAAAAACTGATCTCCCGGCCCAAGGGGTACTGTAATTGTGCAGGGCAGCAGGTCCTTGTACCGTACCTTTTAGGCAAAACTCGGCCGCAACTCGTTCAGCCCAAAAAAAAACAATTGCCCATCAAGAAACCCGACAAGCATCCTAGAGACTCTTATTAGATCAGGTTAAAACATGGCTTGATATATATCTAAGATAGATGTACAATATCAGAATGCAACAGTACTCGCGCGGCATAGAGTTGAAGCCGGACACCTAAAGTGTCAATGCCCATACAAAGTGTCCGGCTTCAATTCGGCAACGTCAGTGGGACACTGGTTCATTATCGGTGAGAAGAAAGGTATAGCTGGTTGGGGAATTAACAAAAGTCAAAGGAAGAGAGGAACCTTCTTGATTGCTGTGATTTCAGAAAGAGGATGGGGGCTTTGTGGGTCCTGAGAGGAAACACCGCGGGCTAGAATTTATACACACGGTAAAAAGGTGCCAAGAAACGAATCTCAGAACTTCCTATGGGATATAGGGCAAACATGATGTTGCGATAGACGATTGCTTGGAGAAGTAGCAATAGATAACGGCCAAGATCACCGGCTGCCAAAACCACCGCCCATTGGATAATAAGATGTAGCTCAGCTATTTGGTAGAGTGGTTCAGTCCAGCCATTACCACCGGGACTCCACAACAAGGAATTAGGAAAAACAAAGACCATCGAAGAAGCCGCATGAGAAGAACGAAAGGAACAATAAAAGAAAGAACATTTGGCCCAGACTGGTACCGGGGGCTTGAAAAACATAGAGAGTTGAAAGAAACATCCGAGAGAAGAAAGAAACCATATACGAGCACATGACACCCCGATAGTAACCGAGTGCTGGCACATGAAACAACCTTTAAAGCGCCGGAGCACGCTTAAAATTCCGTTTACTGAGCCAGGAGATCGTGGATTCTCATAGTGGGGCATCATAGCGGGTCGTGTCTCACCCTAACCCACATTGCAATAGCTATCGGGGCAAAGCCTTTATGTATCTAATACACGCCGGTTTAGCGACGCCATAGTAATAAATGATTGAACACCGGTCAGTGAAATCCTTATTTTTCGCCCCAGTAAGCACTGTTGTTACGGAGACAACGATCGTAACTCTGCGTTGCGAAATCCCTTTATTGAAGCCTCCCTAAATTCTAAACCTCCACCAGGGGGGTGATGCCATAGTGGCACTGCTTTCATTAACTCCTCTAGGGTGGCATTGTCCGGGAGTCCCCAAGCCACGATTTAAGGTGGTCATTTCGGGGTCTTCTCGGGAGTCCCGGAGGCTGCCTCCGCACATTAATGACGCTTGTTTTGCCATTGTAACCACAATTACTAAATGTCTATTTTCAGCATGGACGAAACAGTATGCAGGAATCACAATCCGAGCCCTGTGTCTGCACCAGTGAAAAGATGAAAAAGATGAAAAACGGAACCCTTGGTATTGCAGTGTACACATCGACTTTTCCCACTTCCTTCCACCAGCCAAGGTTGCATGCCATTTACTTGCGATACCAGATCCTCGTAATCTATTCCATCGGTCAGTGACGTCACCACCACCAAACAGTCCGCAAAATAGCCAGGAAAAGAGCAAACCTTGGTGTTTCTCATCTTCTTCTGTAACTGCAAAATCCCATACATCAAAGCCTCACTGGTTGGCGGACATCCAGGGACATAAACATCAACAGGCACAATCCTATCACACCCCCGCACAACCGAGTAACTGTAATGATAGTATCCACCTCCATTCGCACAGCTCCCCATACTAATGACCCAACGGGGCTCGGGCATCTGGTCATACACCTGACGCAGCGCCGGCGCCATTTTGTTGGTCAACGTACCAGCGACGATCATAACGTCGGACTGGCGGGGGGAGGCACGGAAGATAATCCCTAAACGATCCTGGTCGTAGCGGGGTGCTGACAAATGCATCATTTCCACAGCGCAGCAGGCGAGCCCAAAGGTCATGGGCCAGAGGGAGCCCTGGCGGGCCCAGTTTGTGATTTGGTCGAGGGTTGTCCTAGCTTTTGTTAGCGGTAGGGTCAAGGAGAGAGGAACCGGGTAGCATTACAAGGCGTATTGCATGACACCCTTCTTAGGCTCCTGGCTAGGGAGGCAAACCTCCCGCCTATTCGAGCGATCAATGGAGGATGCATCGCGTGGGGCGAGAGATGTTGGAGTGGATAGTGGCCGAGTGGAGATGGATGTCGCCGGGAGAATTCTTGTCGCAGCTTTATGAAATTGGTTAGGATTGCTGGAAGAAAGATTTGCGGAAGGAAGACGTACATCGTAGTGCGAGAGAACGCGTTGTAGACAACATGGTTGTATGATAGAGGGGAGATGCTGGGTGGGGGAAAATCAAGGGGCAGTGGGTTAGAGGGGAATTGGAGTGCCAAGACCGGTTGGTGGGGTGGTCGATGGATTACTCAGGGGGTATGTGATTGGTTGAGAGCATGGTGGTACATTACCCTGCAACCTCCCAAGTGGCGGTGAGGCTAAGCGGGAGAATCTATACGGATGTTAACGGTGGGGTTAGAATGCTATTCACCAAAAAATCTACACCATTATACCGGTATTATAATAATATTATACAAGTACCAGGGGGGATGTTTTCGTACAGTCCAACAAATACAGGGGTGGCCTAAGACATAGATTTGCTTGAATAGAAAAACACCAGAAAACAAGCAGCAAAAAAAATGAATGGTAAGAATACTAAGAAAAAAAAGTAAAAAAATATGAGAAAGAGAGAGAAACATATAAGGATAAGTTATGAATATATATAAATGTAAAAATAAAATAAAAAGTCAACTCCTGTCCAGCCTTTAATACCCATATCCATTGTTTTATCTCTAATTTTTTTCAGTTTCTCTATTTTGTCTTCTCTCGCTCTCATTCAGTTAATTGCTTGGCGTTGGCTGTACAAAAACTTTTTTCTTATAAACTTTTTCCTTTCAAGGCAACTTATGCGACTCTAAAGCTTATTGCCTGTCAAACAATACCTACAGTCCCAAATACCCCTTTCGACCTTGCCAAAATACATCAAAACTTAAAAACCATTCCTCCACTATTACCAGGCTTGCTAAAATCCACCCCCTCATCCGTCCTCTCTAAGTCACTCTTCATCCACATCTCATAGAAGAAAGCATTTGCTTCCTTCTCAAACTCCTCCTCTATTACCCTCTCCTCCCTCATCCCCACCGCCTTATTCCATCCCTCTTTCCCCTTATCCACTACCTTCCCCTGCTCGACCGCAAACTTCTCCCAACAACCTTTTCACCTCAACCTCCAATACCATCATTCTCCCTTCCATCAACATCTTTGCTCCATTCCTCATACTCCACACAACCTACCTCATCACCACCTCTGACCCTACAAATTGCTTCCCTACCTTCCCCTCCAACATATCCCCCTCCACCTTCACCTTATTCACCACTTTCATTCAACTTGCCACCCTCCTCCTCAGTTGCACCACCACATACTTCTTTATCGAACACCAATATCCTCCAACCCAAAGGCTAGAACAAGTCAATGCCCCTATCATACTCAAACTCCTAACTCTAACCACCATTGTGGAAGCTTGGCTCCCACTTTCCCTCCTCTTTTTTAATTCCTCATTCCCCACCAACTACCTTCCGCCATCAGAACACTCTACCACTGCCTCACGCAATGCAATCTCCACTCCACCACTCCCCTCTTCCTACCTCACACCACCCACTTTCACCATAAGTGGCAACCCCTCTTTCACTCCCTTTTCAGGGTCAGGCAGCATTCCCACCTTCATCCTCTTGCCCCCATCCACCACTTGAGCCACGAAACTCCCTAAAACATTCTCTCCCATCCTCCTTAAGATTCTCCTTGGAAACTTTGCCTTCTCCAGTGAGGGCGTCCTCCATGGATTCCAGCGTGCTTTTTCCTCCTTTTCCTCCTTTTCCTCCTTTTCCTCCTTTTCCTCCTTTTCCTCCTTTTCCTCCTTTTCCTCCTTTTCCTCCTTTTCCTCCTTTTCCTCCTTTTCCTCCTTTTCCTCCTTTTCCTCCTTTTTCTCATCTTTCCAAACCCTATCAATACCAAACTCTACGTTTATCCTCCTATTCTCACTCTCCACCTCCACCAGTCTCCTCCTCAAAAAATCGTTCTTTTCGAAGGTCGGTATAAGTCTTGTAGGATGGTGTTAAAGCTATCATGGAAGACTAAAGATCATTTATTATTGGTAGACATCCAAAAATGTGGGTTGTGTAACAAGATGTAATTGCAAACGCTTGGGTTGTAATGGCAACGGTACTTGTACATACGAAAACATCCCCCCTGTGCCTTGTACCAATTTAGCACTAGATATTCACGCCCTCAAGATCTTGGTAATGAGATTGCTAGTTGTTCTATAGTCCAATGCATTAAGGCGGCCCCACTTGCTATAATATGATAGAGCAGATAATGTTGGGGTATTGTAGAAGGTGCAGGCGGGCCAAGTTGCATTGAGAAGAATAAAATGGGGAAGGGTGATGCAAGGGCAAAAAACATGCAGAAAGGCACCCCCAGAATAGGAAACATAGTACCCTGAGATTTCATGGCGCCGTGCCCAACCTACCCTTCAGCCCAAGTACTATACTCTGTACCTAATTCGCTCAACTATACCCAATTACAATGGATTATGGATGAACAGAAATTCCATTTTTTTTTACCTCTATATAGTATATTAATAGCTTGTCCTTGTGTGCTTCCCTCTCTTTCTTTGTATTTTTACTATTAATTTCATTCACTCCCTTTTCTCCAATCTTTTTTTTATTCAACCAAATTTATATCCTAAGCAACCCCTGGATTTGCCACGGTTGCGTTATTATTACTTCCGTGGATATAGAACTTATAAGTTATGGTGCCTCATCAGCTATTTTGTTACCCTACCATTTACGCTTTCTCCCAACACCCCGAGTCCACTCTCTGAGAACAAACAGAGCCTCCAGGACAGGCTTGTTTGACACATTCTCTGAATTTCGGTATTCATTTGAACCCACTTGTTATAGCTATCTCATCAGATAACCTGTACTCCATAATGGGGAGAAGAGGAGGCACTCTATTAAAAGATATCTTATCTCGAGATTCCCACTTTGACTCTCTCTGATTGGAGAGAACCACTAAAGCCTTATTTATTCCAAACAACAAGACCAGAGATGAACATGCTCCTTCTGCCAATAAAAAACAAAAATGCTTGATAGCAACATTCTCCCTCATACTGACTACAACTTGGTCTAGCAGAAGCTTGAGAATTATGATAGTTGCTGGAGATTCACTGAAGTTGACCCTAGATATGGACATGGCCACCAATTGAAAGAACTACTACCTAAACTGTGCCTGCTAGAGTTCTATATCACTTCCACAAATCAGGAATTTTCCATCGATGAACTGTAGCTCCTGTCAGAAACCCCTGAAAGCTGTTTTATTAGCTCAGTACCGCAAACAGTGGATTTGGATTGCCTGTTACTCACCGAGGTTAATACAACTCATTAAACCGATTTGGGACCAGGCACTGCTAATCCTCTAATAGTGTTTAAAGAAGGGACAAGATCCACATACACTCTGGGATTTTGCGAACCCAATCAGTCCCCCTCAAATGTGCAACTACAGTATTAGGTGTCTGATAATAGATCCTCCAACTACAGCTATTAGTAATTCTTTTAAGTTCGACCTCCCACTGTTCTTTGTTCAGCCTACTAAACTGTCAAAAACAGGGATGACATTTGATTACATTCAGAGAGCACAGGGTTCTGGTATATGTATTAGTATGAAGTGGGACAATCCATTGATCTGAGGCTTGGCTGACCTGTAGGCAAGACCGCCTGAATTGTAATTGAAGTAGATCACTGAAGGGGGAGAATCTGTTGCCTTTGTGGCCACCGACATTTGAGAACAATCAACTTATACAAGTATTGAATATGTCTTCCACGAAAGCCGCATTTCAATTAAAGACTAGCCTAGTGGCTGCAATGCATCCAAGGAATCATATGTTTATACCACTGGTGTAGTATTACAGTCATCTGGCCTTCTGGAAATCAAGTTACCTCACCAAATGGTTTGAAACTGTAATACAAACAGAGCTCGTTATTGGTCAAGGAATCAATTCTGGACCAACCAAATCTTGCTGTGGGAATTTTGAAATTTTCAAAAGGGTCTATGGTAAACTTGTTCAGATTTGGTGTATAGGTAAGGACCTACGTACTTTTGCCTAAGTTATGTAGAAACTACAATCCTACCAAGAGCATCACCTGTATATAAGCATGATGTTTGCTATTTGCGACAGTCACTATAATGTTTCTATGTTCGACGTATGCAGAGGTGATCTCAGCTGGTATAACATACAACCTTTGCCAAGTTGTGTTGCAAGGTTATTATTCCCTCTCTTAACCCTAATCACACAAAGCCTATGATTTTGCCATTCAGCTGGCTGCTTCAAATTATGACTAAGCAAGACAGATTTCACATGACTATTATTTATTAGTCATAGGTATGATATACTGCATGCTATAAAAATTAGTTGATTTATAGCATCTCACATAACTACCCAATAGCAAATCATTATTATGTTATGATTGGTTGATTGTTTTATGATTCATGATTGTGACATCAGATGATGTAATGACTTTCTCACATGACTCACTTTATGAGTCATGTATTTTACACATGTGATTCAGTTGGACACATAACTTATTTTATGAGTTTTGATTAGCCCAAAGAAGGTTGCACATTTGATAGAGGTGTCAGCTAATAGATTTCATACAATCGCTTATTATGAGTTATGTGATTTTGATGACTAATATAAATGAGTCATCAGGGTAAGGGTAGAGTAATGATTAGATATTGTATATATAGGGGGTTTTACGCCCTAGGAACAAGATCTTCATGCAACCATCTAAGTATAGTTCCAGAATACAAGCGGTGGGACCACTTTTCACACCCAAATATGTGACAGTCTTGGCTGTAACAATTCGTGTAATGTTTGGATTTTGACTTAGACTAACATATTAGTTTCAGCCAAGAAAGCTGGAGGATAATGAAAAAAACAATATTCAGTGTTTAATACTTTTCAATAATGTATATAATTTGGGTAACAGAAGTGACTAAGCTAAAATCCAAGCATTACACGAATCATTACAGCCAAGATGGTCACAGATTTGGTGTGAAAAGTGATCACACCTCTTGTCTTCCGAAACCATACTTTCCTACCCATAAGTTTTATGAATAAAAGATTACGTTATATTCTTTTACTTGCTATAGGTTTTCACTTCTGATTCATCTGGTCATCAATACAAGCCAACCAAATACAATAACAATGAGAGCTACAAAGTAGTTCTACAAGGTTCAGTATCATCTGATAAAAGAAGAGTCATCACCTTCTAATCACAATAGTTTATTATTAATATAATACAAACATGGACCAATCTCCTAGGGCTAATAGAGATTGTTATACTGGCCCAAAGATATCATTTTTGCAGAAGCAATATATGTTGCCATTCAGTTAAGTACTCAAAGCCAACTTGGTTATTCCCAGTTAATTGAAAACCTGCCCAGAAAATTACTTTAATGGCTAAACACCTATCCGAGGTGATGTATAATAATCACAAATCTAAGATGCCAGTGGCCAATTCATTCTTCAATCTATTAGCATCAGAAAAGGTTCAACACAGTTTGATACCCCTACATTTCCTCCAAGTCAAATCCCTCAATACCATCACTCTTCAAGTAAACATTACCATGGCATTCTATAAGTGTATACCCAACTTGAAGAACATACCAGTAAAAATCTCCTCTTGCTTGGTTGTGTAAAAGTCTTGTGGTTCTTTACTATTCAACTAACATGACTCAGGCTGGGGCTTTGCTCAGACTACCGTCCCCCAAATGCCTCATGAGTATAGCAAACTATAAGCACTCTAATCCCCGACTAAATTGAACAATAAGATATTGTCTCTGAATTGGGGTAACCGTATCAAGCATAACAAGGTTACCTCAATGGTATATGTGAAGGCTGGGCCAAACCTCAAAGGTTACCAAATTTCCTTCACCAATAAAAGTCAATTGCTGTATATACCACCCAGTTAGATTCACTCTGTCTTAATACTCTCTAGCACTAGTTTGATCAGGCAAGGTTGTATTGTCACTAGTGATCTTCTAATCTCGATCCAATATCTTTAAAGTAAGATAGACCACCACTATCATATCTCACATATTCTTGAAACCTTTACAATATTTGTTAATACCTTTGAAAAGGTTGTTTAGTATATGCAAATTGAGAGAGTAGGGTCGACTCAAGTTCAAGAGCAAGATAACAATAATCATGCAAACTTGGATAATAGTGTGGACTCAAAAGATACTCAAGAGCCCAATAATAAAGCACAACTAGATGCAAGCTGACAAATAGTTGATAAGCAATACACGAAACCTAATAATGAAGTAGGCTCAGCAGAACTTGAATGTTAAGAGCAAGTTGCAAACAACAAAGCGATACTAAACACCAGCTTGAAGGCAGTTGATAAGTAAGACACAAACAATGAGAAAATCTGAAAGGTTCTGGAAGCTATTACCCACCTTGCAAAATGAGATTATTTAACAAGTTTCGTGCAAAGTGCTAGAGCCTTAATAATAGTGTCTAAACTAACTTCCATTTCAAAAGACCATATCCTTGGTCGAGATGCCCCGGATGCACTGATGCTGTTCTAATGCCAAGTGACGGTGTTCTCCATTTTCTCAACCACCATTCAATTCTAACAATTGACACAGTCATTCTCTCAAACAAGTCAATCAGCAGATAGAATAATTCTGCTTATTTCATATTTCTCAAAACCTTAGATTTCTTAACCATCCACTGGCATATTAGCTCGAATAGTTTACAGGTGGACCATGGACATGTTTTTAGCATAGATAATCCTGTCGATTCCAAATTTCTCGAGGCTTTGGGTTTCCAAACCTCTCCTTGCTATTATGACCTAAAGGCATAGTCAGTCCAAGTGCTGTCAGGACCGTCTCCTTTGCCCTCCTCTCCCTCTATTGGCCAATCTAGTCTGACAGTCAATACAATTCAACTCAATCTGTAGACTGATGTTTGCTTGTATAATACATAGATTGTCAAATTTATCTATTTGCAAGGGTAAAGGGTAAATCATAGGGAAAATTATGATACTGCCATAGATCCTGAGTTCAACTCAGAAATATTTGACATTATTTTTTGCATTGTTTTAGCCATCATAATATGCTTAATATCTACATTATTCTTTACTTTAACTGCAAACTTGTTCAATAATTATAAAAATAAAAGTTATGAGAATTTTATCTAGATTTCACTTTAGTAGGAGACCTTAATCGTGCCAAGATTGTGGCGTGCAGCCGCAACCCCTAATGTTCGCTGACTCACAACCTGGGTACTCCTACTACTAAGTGCCTAACAGCTTAACATCACATTATGGCTGAACATCACATTGTGGCTCAGCATCACATTGTGGCTGGTTTGCAATATTACCAATTTAATATGTATTAATTTAATATATTAATTATTTAGTTAACTGAGTATAATTATATTAATCTTAAAGACTAAGTGATATCTTGGCATGCTAGAATAAAAAGAAATCTACAATTGAAAAAAGTTTCATGGTGGAAGAAAGATTTCTATTGTCAACCTATAATCAATCCGAATTACCAATATCATCAGTTATGCTGCAGGAGCCAAGGTTGCGAAATCTTTTGTAAAATAAAATACTACCACTTTAAAATGTTATGTTACACTACAGGGCTATCTTTAGCCACAATGTGATGTTGAGCCGTAATGTGATGTTAAGCTGTCAGGCACTGAGTAGAAGTGCCCAGGTTGTGAGCGAAAGAACATCTGGGGTTGCGGCCACATGCCCCAACCTCGGCACAATTACCCTTTATAAAATGTTAAAATATTAGGTATATATTATTATAATAATATTATTATATATTATTATCATAAAGCATACTGTTAGGCACATTAAGTATTCTCAAGAAAGTATTTATAAATTTAATATATTCTGCAAATAGCTACTACTGTATGAAACAATTTTACAGCCACTTATAATATTACACAAAATTAAACTCCCGACTAGTCACAACTATTTATACATAGCACCCCATTAGAAACTTTATCCTACTCATGAACCTCTATGGCCATGATCCCTGGGAAGCTCTGAAACCTCCTCGACTGGAATATGCGACACTCCCCTCTCACATGCATCCCCCATATTTCGATGAAGTTTTTCTCCCCGGTCCTCTCAGGCTACTCGGAAAAGACAAATTCCGCCACTGCCGCCAAGGCACAATTCCTCCTGGCCTTGCATAAACGAGTTCTGGCTACAATATGCCAGCCAGTCACACTAAAAGCAGAAGAACCCCTCAATCAGCCCACCCCGGAGACTCTAATCATACACTTTATTAATGAAGACTTCTGAGACTAGTGGGAGGAAAGCCCCGGCACTTCCCAATTTGCCCCAAATACATCTTGCCTTGTCAGCATTCATCGAACACCATGAATACAAATAAAAAATATAATAGTCATTGACTCAAGGTATGCAAGCCCTGGGAAGTTGTCCCTCGGTAATTTCTCTACACTAAAAAAAAAAAGGTCATCAAGAATGATAAAGAGATGTTTGGGCACCCGGGAAGTGCTACTTCCAATGTTGTATGAGAGCTCAATATCTACAAAGTATACGCTTATATACTGTCGGCTGTGGTATATCTCTGATTACTCTTGATTGATTCAGTTAAAGGCACAGAAAGACTATACAACCAAGCCCCATGGGAGGCACTAGCCATTAGTAAGAATCACCTCTATCACTTACCCCATGGAAAATAATTCATTAAGTTCATAAAGTGGGATACTTTTGGTGCGAAATGGGGATACCAAGATCAACTGGCCGTATTAATCACCATACATCACTCGAACATTGATTCCGGGCACGAAGAAATTGATCACTGCCACATATTGGGGCTTGGGAAACAGCACATGATAGGCGAATAGACACCTTTGCGGTCTTGTGTTTTTTCCACCCTGGCATTTGTGGAAGAACCCCCGCCAAACAAAGGAGGAGCTTGGCCCCGCTAGTACTAGTAGTTCCGGCCGACCCGGGCTAGTTGCTAGCCCCCAAGGTCGATGACAATATCACACGGTATTTTGCCATGAGCGAGTGCTTTGCAAATCTGAGACTTGCGGGGGTCTAGACAATGTGGTGCCTCATGGGCCGCAATTTCTCGGATCCCTCAGAAACTGATTCTGGCAACTAGCGAGGATTTGACGTGTACTCCAACCATAAATCCGGTGATATCACAGGAATTTCAGAGCTGATCGGCAGAATGGTTATCAGCGGGTGGCAGTTTCTGACTACCATTAGACGAGCAGGATATTCTCTGAGTTAGCAGTGTTCTTCCGGTTCCCCCCACAAAAAACTCTCGTATGTTTGCTTGCGAATGCGCGAACAGCGCCCGCCCGCTGCCCCTCTTTCAGGTGATACATCTGTAATTTGCAAATTTCAAATCAGTAATGGTTTGGGCATGGAGTCCAACCAATTAGAGACCTGCGATCATGCCACAAACTTACTTTGGAGGGGAGGGCTTGTGTTGTAGGATAGAGTATCGTCTCCTCTTCCCTATTCGGTAGCATGCGTCTCAAGCACGGATTTTTGATTATTTTTTTTTCTTTTGTTCCCCATCCATGACAAGAAAATTCCAGCTGAGTATATCGCAAATGGCAGGGTACAGAAGGGTTCTTCCCCAACGATAGACATCCCACGCCAAGAGAGGAGGTTTGGAGGGTGTTGACCTCCCGCGGCTCTGAAACTGATGAATGTTTGCGCTTGACTGATGATAATGATTAATGCCTTGGGGTTATTTGCCTATACGGGCAGATACCAGCGACCGTAGCGGCGGAATAGTACTTGTGACAATAGACCGTCTAACAGGGCATTATGCTTGTACTGTACTAGCACTATATTCGAGGGTGGTTTTTGTGAGAGGGAAGGAGAGTCCCGCGGCTCGATTCGCATCAGCTGCAAACACCTTGGTGGTTACCTACCCACTTCAGAGTTGTGTTACCCGCCAAGGTGCCTCCAAACACCACCACGACAACCACACTCCACCCCACGGCCTGGCGGCATCCACCTCCTTATGCTTGCCCTGCCTCCAGTGACAGACACCTAAAACCGACCGCCTTGTCCCACTAATTGCTTAGTTAATACATATAAAAGTTAGTGCCTTGGCATAAATTTGTATACATTTTCTCCGGCTCGAAAATGCCCATCCTACTGTCCTCGACCAATACTGCCTCGATAAAAGATCGGAGTGCGTACAACTGGAGAAGAGCTGATTCTGAATGGTCTTGTCGAGTTTGTTTCCCAAAAAACCCCGTTGTTGTTGCCGGGTCTTCGTCATTGATTCTCGTTCAGAGGAGTGCCGATTCCAGGAGCCCGGCACCAGACAAGACCGCTGCCCTTACTCGCACGGCATTTTTTTTAATTCTTAAATAAGTGATTTCTTTTTTTACTTTTTTAAAAACTTACTTATTGGCAACACCCACCCACCCCCCCTCTTCCTCTTCCTCCTCCAAGGAAAACCCCACCGGTACTTTTATAAACGACCAATCCAGGAATTGCTTGCATTTCCCCTCACACGGTTACGAATTGACACCAACTCGTCACTACACTCTCCCTCTCACAGAGAAATCTGCACCGATCATCCGGTCTCACTCGAGTATCCAAAGTGTTATCAAAGGGATAGAGAAATAGCTCCGATCCAGACTTCCCTTCCCCGATCAGAAGGAGAAATCGCTGTTACGGCTACTATGGAGTTTACCCGTTTGGCTTTGCGCCAGGTTGTGGACGGTGGAGCAGGGGAAGGGGAAGGAACGGTGCCAAAGTGTGGAGGAGGAAACGAATACGATGGGAGGATGGGACTGAGGATTTCTGCCGTCTTTGTTATCTTGATTGGGTCTATGTTTGGTTGGTTTTGTGCTCCTAATCATTTCTTGTAGGGGGGGAAAGGAATGTATTGGAAAAAAGAAACTCACTAATACTTTTATTCACGATAGGCGCGCTATTCCCAATCATTGGAAGGGACTATCCACGGCTGAAAATCCCAGAATGGGCGATGATGTTTTCCAAGTACTTTGGCTCTGGTGTTATCATCTGCACCGCATTCATCCACGTTGGTTAAGAATCCATCCAAAGCTTAGAAAAAAACTAACAAGCAAACCGAACAGCTCCTCACACCCGCCAACGAGGCTCTCACAGACCCGTGTCTCACGGGCCCAATAACGGAATACCCATGGGCACAAGGTATAGCGCTAATGTCTGTATTCGCTGTGTTCTTTGTGGAGCTGCTAGCCACGCGCTTTGCAACCTTCTCGACCAGCCATCTCGGATACGATACGGATAACACCTCCTCAGACAAGACAAAAGAGGATTGTAGCAACTCCCCTCCCGCCCGCGCCAGTGACCCAGAGGCCCTCAACTGTGCGGATGCCGAGATTATGAAGGAGAACTACGCCGCTCAAATGATTTCCCTCTTCATCCTAGAATTCGGGATAATCTTCCACTCCATCTTCATCGGACTCACACTCGCAGTTTCAGGAGAGGAGTTCATCACATTGTATGTTGTGATTGTTTTCCACCAGACATTTGAGGGGTTGGGTCTGGGGGCCAGGTTATCGACAGTGCCGTTCCCGAATAAATGGACGCCGTACCTCATGGGATTGGGCTATGGGATTACCACTCCTCTGGCTATCGCGGTTGGATTGGGGGCTAGGTCGACCTTGGACCCCACCAGTCAGACTGCCTTGATGCTAAACGGGATCTTCGACGCTATTTCTGCGGGGATCTTGCTTTATACAGGGCTGGTGGAGCTGATGGCACACGAATTTTTGTTTAACAGGACTCTGAAGAATGCGAAGATCTCTTACGTTATGATGGCGTTCGCATTTATGGTGTCGGGGGCAGGTGGGTTATTCTACAATTACATCAAATTCGGTGATATAGACTGACACTAACGTTTTTATATATATAGGGCTTATGGCGCTGCTAGGAAAATGGGCCTAAGGATTCAACATATTTTACTTACCTCTCCCCTTTGCCATGAGTTCTTCTTCGCCCTGTTAATACTTTCCCCATCACATCTCAGTTTCTCTGGTGTTTTTCTCATGATTTCTCTGACAACATTTCAATGTCCGTTGTATAAAGTGGATTTCCCTCACTGCTGTGGCCCAGGATAGAGTGGGCATGAACACTGCAACCAAATAGCTTCACAAGGAGCCTTTGACCGAAGAGCTTTTCTGACTATCTACCGTGACTTGAACTCCCCTCTCACCGATTGCGGGGGGGATTTAAAAAAACAACCTTAACCTACTCTTATATTATTATACATCCCAGATATACCCCCACAAGCGTAATCACCCGGAGACAATCCATGCAATAACACCTCGAACCGCCCATACTCTCAAAAAAAAACCCACCCGCCCACAGCAAGTGACGCGTTATCATACTTATCGTACCCCCCAAGCTAACCTGGGGCCAGACGCCCGGGCCCACCAAATGTGTCCCAGTTGAACAACTGCCGCCTCATGAACCCAGGGTGGGAGTTCCCGAAAATTTCCGGATAATTATGCCACGCGGACTTGATATAATGCGGAGATGCCTGCAAGCGTTGCGTTGTGATTGCGAAATAGGATCCTTGTCTGGACAAAAAATCCGGGCTTTAAAAATAATTCCAATATTTGACGTTAGGGCCTCGCACCGGCTCTTCCTTGGTCGAGCAAGGGAGAGTAATTATACTAGAGTCGTACTCGGAAAGCGATTGCATCTGGGCGCAGAGTTGTTGATCCAGGTGCGGGTTTCGTATTGATAGGTTTGGGTCTGTGGGGCTTGGGGGTGATGGCGGCGATCTTGCAATAAGGCATTGCCGAAGCGCCGGGACGGTGGGGGGGGGTGCTCATTTAAACTCTTCGTGAATTATATGTGGCCGCTGGCCAGGTTTCACGGTATGATACCAGACTGGTGGATGGTTGCTACTGCCGTAATAGGAAAAACTTTATTCCGATCCAGCGGCCCACTGTCCGGAGTTTTTGTGATGGAGAGATGAAATAGGACCAGGATATTAGCTTAACGCATTGTACTCGAGTACAATAGTGTGCGAGACATGTCCTTTACTTTTCTCTCTCTCTACTATTGGCACTCAATTCTGGAAGTCCCATGCCTAGAGACGGGGGGAACAAGGTTGATGCAAGGCCGACTCCCGAAAGCAAAAACTCCAGGCCAAAGTTTTACGCCATAAGGAATTTTGATCGCTGCATGCGTACGGTACGTGCGCAAAATAGATTGACTCTTGCTCATCTTATCGCTTAATATAAGTATTTTGTACGATAACCTTGCCCACTCCATGCTCCCATTTTCCCCCTGCTCATGCGAAACAAATGAGTTGACCATAAAACCTTATTTGGAATGGCTTAATACGTAACGCTGGTCTAAAGCAGCAGTTAGAAATTACCAGTGCGTAGACAAGGAGGCTTTCAAGGTAGACCCCGCTAGAGCATGAAATAGTGCATCCGCGTCCTGAGTTTCAAGCGAGTTAGACCAATCAGTGGGCTCGGGGCTCCCTGCTTGATGTGTTCTATGACTCCGATATTGAGCATACGAGGAGGTATGCCATTGGCAAGCGTTAACTGCGGTAGGAGGGAACCTTGAGTGACTAAACACATAAGTTGTTGGAGATTTCCTTACCTCCGGTAGATGCGCCGCTGTAGTTCCGAACCTGCCCCTTCCAGGCAGCTTCTTAGTGAAGTCCTACGTCTGCATATCCCTATTAAACGGTCTAAAGCCAGAGAGAGACACAGACCACTCACTCGCATTACCAGTGCGCATTTCACACTGGCCGAAAACACAAATGTAATAAAGGGGGGGCACATTTCCGATGATCTTATGGAATCCCGGGGAAAAATCCCGACAATACAGCAGAGGATTGCAATGGGATATTATTAAAATGAAGTGCAGAACCGAACCAGTGTCTATATCTCCCTAGCATTGCACTTCGATACCCGATCGTCCTGATCTACCTAACCTCCACAAGAAAGAGTCCATATATAAGAGCTATCTTATAGCGTGAAGACGAAAATCCTCGTAGAGAATGGGGAATGGCCTCGAGACCCCCACCTTGCCACTCTCTAGGCTCGGAATCCTTGGGGACCCCGGTTCTATTCTCCCCAGGGGGGGGGGGGGATATCGTGGGGAGCTCGCCAGCCCGGTGCTTTGCACGTGGGACCCGAATTTCGCTTCATCTACCGTAAAAACTCGAATAATTGGACGGTGTGCTATGTCGTTGGACTTCCCTCTCCTAGTAAGGTCAAGAAATTTTTATTTTTTCCTCTGTCTCGGAGGGGGAAGGGGCCGTGTTTTTGCTGTGTTTTTACTGTGTTTCTGCCCCCCTTTCCAGAGAAGGGAATTCTGGACTCCATAGCACACCGTCCAATTATTCAAGTTTTTACGGGTATTGGCATTCTTACCCCCACTTGTCTGGCCATACGCCCTAAACTCCATCTTCTCTCGACCACTTTTGATGCCAGAAAGCTACCTACTCAAAGGCCCAAAAACACACAATGCCCGTCGGTGGAGCCATGATCCAACATAACTCGAGTTGATTAGATTTCCCATACTTACACTTCCAAATCCCCTTATACGCCATAATTCCATAGGGAAGAAAAGACGTTCCGGAGAAAGGCAGAGTGGTGATGCCTTGGGGGAAGGAAAAACGCCCCGTTCAAGTAGAGTTGAGCCAACATTGCCTCTCCACCCCATCTTCCCACTCTCGTATTACAGTATCTAGGCATAGCTTAGTCTGAAGGATGTGACTTTTAAAAAATACTTGGAACCCTCCGTCCGGCTTGGCGGGTGTGAGCGGGTAGTGATGGCAGAATAATCCCGGTGGTATCATAGAAGGTTGTAGTGTTAGGAGCATCAATGGGGCGCAGATATCGGGAAACACACGCATATATGGAGGTGCACAGGAGTGTGGACGCCGTGTGCAGGCACACTAGAGCATGAACGGACGCATAAGGTTGCACAGGTAGAATTTTTCTCTTATCAAGTAGGGGTCAAGTTAGCCAGCAACCTTCGACAGACAGTCAATACCTCTACGCGATTCTTTCACCTGCACCAGGTAGAGTCCCCAAGAGTTTGTTTTGCCAGGAGCCCACCTCGTGCTCTTTGCACCGTGGAGTAAAACCGAGTGACCTTTAATAGCCAAGGTAAAATTATAATAACTGCCCGTAGTATCATACCGGTGGGCCCTTAGTAACGGGGTTCCGTAATTACGCGCAAGCTTCAAACGCCATCGCGAGGTAATGCCTCTGCTATTGAGGGGGGTTCGGAGTAAGTTATCTGGTATTTGTCGCATTGCGGGCACAACACTTTTCCTGGTATAAGGGGTGCTGGTTTTCTGGTTATTCTACTTGTACGTCTTGCACTAGATAATACGCGGCGAAGAAAAAAAGGGTCACTACTATCCTCATGGTGCATTCGCATGCCATTATCAAATTTTAATAATATTATAATATTATTGCGGTGCGCATGTTCCTGGGGGGGGGGGGGGGGGGGGGGGGGGGGGGGGGGGGGGGGGGGGGGGGGGGGGGGGGGGGGGGGGGGGGGGGGGGGGGGGGGGGGGGGGGGGGGGGGGGGGGGGGGGGGGGGGGGGGGGGGGGG
>Ga0307517_10001112_pt1 | contig 45472 bp, 56 predicted proteins | sample 23_EM_MG_FD_194515 | JGI IMG/M metagenome (GOLD analysis project Ga0307517, IMG submission 194515) | Populus trichocarpa ectomycorrhiza microbial communities from riparian zone in the Pacific Northwest, United States - 23_EM | ecosystem: Host-associated > Plants > Roots > Unclassified | place...
CCAAGGGGTTTGGAAGCTCTCTCTTTGTTCTTCTATGTTTGCGCATGTCATACCATACACTAGCGATATATCAGCATCACAATGTTCCACTGTATTCATATATTCAAGGCTTTTACATTGCCAGTTTGTTGGACCTCGGAGGATGTTATATCGAGTGCGTGGCGATGATTTACCGGCCAGGTAAACACGAATATATTCACGGGAGGCGTGCCCGAAAATGGAAGGAACAGCGAGAAGTGGAGGAAATTTATTGGAAAGGTGATTGGCCGACCTTGGGAGGCGTGATGAGGATCATCGGGATGTATGACGCGATTAGTGCAAAGGCGGCAAACCTGGGGGTAAGCTCAGTCAAACTATCGGGGTAGCGTACGAGTGGATGCGGGTGGGTTTGAGAAGGGAAAGCCTACCAGAGACTGCTTGCGCCAGATGAACCTTCCTTGGTGCGAAGCGGGTGTTGGTTAACAGCACCCAAGATGGCGAGCAGGAGTCCTGGCCACGCCAACAGCCTGTTCGACACCGGAAGCATCCATTAGTTCTGTGGTATTGAGCAGGGCATGCACATGGACGAACCTGTTTCGGGTGACGAGGACGAGACCCGATATCATCATGTTGGAGGAACCCAATGCATCTAGTGTGACCCAATTTATTCGAGTGTGCCGGTTTGGAGGATGGCTTGCAAGACTAACCAGCTTCGTCTCGACCCCAGGACCTCGGAAAGGTGACTCTGGTTTCCTGGGATGCGTCCCTCGGGTCGTTCAGGTTGGACATGATGGCGGTCACTCGGATGTGTGGATCAACGCGATGCGCTGGCTCAAATTCCATCCCCTCTTACAACTCCGGATATTGGTACGAACGCTGATTACCATGATGCGTCTCTGCGGAATCCTGCGTCGAGGGCGGAAACTCCCTTTAGTAGCTTCGGTGTGGGCCGAATAAACCCAGATCCATAAGTATGAAGCAGCGGTTGTAACAACCTGACTCGACCCCCCAGACCGCGGTCTTTTCCTGTCATCCCCCCCGCACATCTGCTTCGGATCCCCAGCTTTAGGAGGAACTCATGAAATACTTTTCGACCAGAGGTGGTCCTGAACGACTCTCGTTCGAAGACGTGCGTCCACTCGCACCCTCTCATATGACCCATACTGACTCTGTCATCTCTTCAGACCGTCCTCACTGGACTTGCACCAAACGGAGGGTTGTACATCCCAGAACACATCCCATCTCTCCCTTCAGATTGGCAACAGAAATGGAAATCCCATTCGTTTGTTGACCTCTCCATCGAGGTCCTTTCCCTCTACATCTCTGAAGACGAGATCTCCCGCGACGATCTGCGGAGACTGGTCGAGAAATCATACAGCACGTTCCGTCATCCGGACGTCACACCGCTTCAGAAACTCAACGAGAAACTGTTTGTCCTTGAGCTTTTCCACGGCCCGACATTTGCTTTCAAGGATGTTGCGCTTCAGCTCCTTGGAAATCTATTTGAATTCTTCCTGGCCAGGAGGAACGCGAAGAAGGCCAGCGGGGAGGCGAAAGAGAAGCTGACCGTTGTTGGGGCGACCAGCGGAGATACAGGAAGGTTCGTGGTCCGTACATTTACGAAAACCTGCCCGCTAACTAATTGCTCAGTGCTGCGATTTACGGCCTTCGAAACAAGGAGAACGTTTCAATTTTCATTCTCCATCCAAAAGGCCGTGTCTCTCCCATTCAGCAAGCTCAGATGACCACGATCACTGATGCAAACGTTCACAATATCGCTGTAAAAGGAACGTTTGACGATTGCCAGGTGTGTTTTGGGGCAGAAAATTTATTGTCTTCGCGGCCTAGCTAAATCGAGGCAAAGGATATCGTCAAGGCTCTCTTCGGAGATAGGAAATTTAACGAGAAACATCGGTTGGGAGCAGTAAACTCCATCAACTGGGCCAGGATCCTCGCTCAGACCGTGTACTACTTCCTTTCGTACTTCCACGTTCAGGCGATCTCTCCCGGAGCGCGAATCCAATACGTCGTCCCAACAGGTAACTTCGGTGATGTTTTGGCAGGATACTACGCCAAACGCATGGGTCTACCTATGGACAAACTCGTGGTCGCCACGAATTCAAATGATATTCTTGCGCGGTTCTGGAAGACTGGGAGGTATGAACGTGTCCAATTGGATGCTGAGGCTACCACAAACGGCGTTTCAGACGGGGAGCAGTCTGCTTTCGCAGTAAAGGAGACGTTCAGTCCCGCCATGGACATCCTTGTTTCAAGCAACTTTGAGAGGTTACTGTGGTACCTCGCCTACGAGGCTGAAGGAGGAGGAAGTGTGGACGTAGCTTGTGGTGTTGTTGATGGGTGGATGAAGAGCGTCAAGTCCAACGGTCGAGTTGAGGTGCCACAAAAGGTGCTTGAACTCGCCAGGCGAGACTTCGCTGCTGAGCGGGTTTCCGACGATCAGGTGAGGATGATTTCAAGTTGGTTTTTCGTCGGTATTAATCGAGGGACCTATATAGACACTCGCGACGATACGGAGGTATTATGAGTCGGAGCCGTCTTACATCGCTGACCCTCATACTGCCATCGGGTTAACGGCCGCCCAAACCACCGCCCCGGAATCAACGTACGTTATTTGGATGACAACTCGACATCTACAGGAGGACTGAAAGTACCTCGAACCAGTATAAATCCTTCGTTCATTCAGGTTTCGCTTTCTACTGCACACCCAGCAAAGTTCTCAGAAGCTGTAGCCAAAGCCCTGTCGTCGTTCTCCGCATTCGACTTCAACCGTGACGTACTCCCAGAGGAGTTCCAGGGTTTATTACAAAAGGAACAGCGGGTGATTGAAGTGGAATCAGCAGATGTAGATTTGGTAAAGAGCGTGATCGAGAGCAAGGTGTGTTTGCGTTGATACTCGTGGTGGTATAAGAGAAGAATTCGTGACAATAGGGATTAAAACCAAGAACATGTATGTTGGACGAGAGAGATCAGCGGGTATACATCCGATAAAAATACTTATGCACAACTCAATCCCAGAGTTAAAGGAGGATGGATAGAAATTACGCCTTGACCACCAGCTTGCCCTCCGAGACTACCGGCTTCTTGGCGATATATTTCGACTTTGAGACCTTGGTAGGCGATACGGGGTCGACAACGAGGGGTTTGACGCCCTCCTCAGAGCTCGAGAGAGGAACGGTATCCTTCGAGTCGTCTATGGGTTCTTGTACCGGTTTTACCGGGGTTTCGTACGTTGTATCACCCTTCGCAGGGTCCTGTGACCCCTCGACCTCTGGGGTGTTCCCCTCTCCGGGCCGCTGTTCCGGGGTGGGATCATCCTCGGTGTCCGTCTTGACCCCTTCGTCGGCTGTCACAGGTGTGTCTGTGACGAGAGTAGCGGACGGCTCGACGACCTCAGAGGAATCTGATGGAGGTACATCCTGCTTCTCATCTAGCTCGATCTCTTTGACGCCAGTGGTGACTTCCTTCACGTCCTCCGGCGGGGGAGACGATCTGGGGGGGAGAGGGGAAGAGGTGACAGGCGAAGAGCCGGCCTCTTCGTCGTCCGAAGGGTCCGCGTCTTTCGTCCTTCTAGACTTCTTAGATAAGGAGCCGACTGGAGTGTCATCAAGGTCCATATCGACGGAACTTAATCTGCGTTTCATTCCAATGGTAGGGGCGGTAGACGTCGCTGTTCCGAGTCCAAGTCAGTGACGCGAACTGGGAAGAACAAGTGGCGGACGCACCATCGTCAGCCCATGGCCTATCATTGCGCGGGAAGACAGAACTGGAGATGCGCCGGATGAGCTTGAACATCGTGGCCGTGATCAAGACCGCGCCGACTGGGGAAGGTGAAGATGAGCTGTTGAGTATTTTATTAGCGTGTCACCTTCACACGCACCTGCGCGTCACACCGTTGTTTTGTCACACACCCTTCCCGTCTCGGCGGGCCAAGGGTTGTTTTATCTTTCGAGAGCAGAGGAAATGCCGGATATCTCTGTCGGCGCACAAATCTTCGACCTCATATTCCATCCTACAGAGTCTATCGTGTATGCTGGGCTCCTCACGGGAGAAGTCAAGGCTTTCGGCTACGACGAACAGGGTCAACAGGATCACCGGTTCACACTCAAACCGTCCAAGAGATCGTGTCGCGGGTTGGCCATCGACGAACAGGGAGACCGCATCTGGTCCGTCGGGAAAGGAAAGTCTTTGTGGTAAGCAGCCTTGCTCCGCGTCAGTCCACCGTCTTGACCGACAGGTCTTATTTTTGTGGGTGTCGTAGTACGATCGACACCAGGACCGCACAAATAGCCAATACTCGACTGGCCGTGCACGAGTGGGTGTCCAGATACCAGAACGCATCTTAGGGGCACTGAGTATTGGAAAGTGCACCAATAAACCGTGTTCGGTACATCTCTCCGCACTTTTTGACTACGGGAGACGACGACGGAACCGTGAAGGTGCGTTATCCACGAGCCCCACTCATCCACCCTGACCCTTTCCTTCTTGCCCCTATAGCTCTGGGATCCTCGGACTCCTGCAGAAATCCGAGCATACAATCACCATTTCGATTTTATCTCTGATTTTTTATGGTTGCCGGACAAGAAGCACCTTGTGGTGACAAGGTTCGGCTGCGCTTTCGGTCAACTGGTTCTGGCTGAATGTACGGTAAATTCGCAGTGGCGACGGAACCCTTTCTGTCCTCGATGTCAGGTCGAACAAAACAACACCATTTGCCCAGTCGGAGGATCAGGAGGATGAGCTACTATCCGCCGTGACCATCATGGGGTCAGTAAATTCTGCTCGCAATAACTCATCCATCTAAATCTTGTTCTAGTGGATCAAAAGTCGTCGTCGGAACTCAAATGGGCATCCTGTCTATTTTCAATCGTAAAAGTGGTTGGGGCGATTGTGTTGACCGTGTCCCGGGGTACGCAAAACATTCTCACTCACCCAAGCCTTATCCACAAAAAGTTAACCCAATACGCCTAGACACCCACACTCAATTGACACACTATGCGCACTCCCATCCTCGTACCCGTCTTCCCACTCAACCATTCTGACCGGTTCGTCGGATGGCCTCATCCGTGTAGTCCAGCTTCTTCCCACCAAACTTCTTGGAATCGTCACCGACCACGGAGATTTCCCGATTGAGCGTATCGTCATAGATCGTGCGGGAGAAGGACGATGGGTTGGTAGTGTGGGTCACGAAGACGTCCTCAAATTAACGGACCTGAAAGATATCTTTGAGGACGAAGACGAGGACGGAGCACAAGGAGAGGGGAATGAGGACGTGGATACTGAGACAGAGTGTCCTGATGTTACTGTTCCCGGACCGGTGAAAGAGGAAAAGAAGCAGACTGAGGACTCGGACAGCGACGAGCCAGAACCGGAAGAGGAACCCAAGCCCAAGAAACGGAAAAAGAAACAGACCAAAGACCCGTTGGCAAAAAAGAGGGACAAGAAAGGCAAGAATCAGATCGTGGCTGAGCCTTCGTTCTTTTCTGGATTGTAATGGGGCACTGTACCACTGTATCGTTTGCTTACCGTGTGGGACGGATGGAATTTATTCATTTAAGTATGATACAGTCAGATGTTTGCAGTGTAGTTAGCGCAGCAATGAGTTGTGCATGAATGAATAGGACAGATGTTCGGGGGGAAACACCCAGCGCTCATGCGTCAAGGGAGAAGTCGACTCCCTGGGCCAAAGGAGCGGCATCCGAGAAGTTAATGGTGCAAGCGCTCCAGCGGACGTACTGCTTCCAAGCGTCTCCTCCAGACTCGCGACCCCATCCAGTGCTCTTGTTTCCACCGAAAGCGGCACCAATCTCAGCGCCGCTCGTGCCCACATTGACATTGACTATTCCTGCGTCAGAGCCGGCGGGTCCGATCCACTTTCCAACATTCCTGATGTCTCTTGTCCACAGACTACTCGACAGGCCTTGTGGTACATTGTTGTTCCATTCAATGGCCTGCTCCAGCTCGTCGAAGATTCCGACGTTCAGCACGGGAGCGAAAGTCTCTGTTCGCCATATCTTGTCTGCGGTGTTGACTGATTTCGGAATAGCAACGGTAGGTTGCACAAAGTTTCCTTTGTCCAGGGGCGAGTCTAGGTATCTTTCACCTCCCATGAGGATGTCGGCCCCAGTGGAGCGGAGGTGATCGATGGCGGCACCGTATGTCGAGAGAGCCTTGGAGGTGTGAAGCGGTCCGAGAAGGGTACCGGCGGCCAAGGGGTCACCGACACGGACGGAAGAGTAGAGCTTTTGGAGTTTGGTCAGGAACTCGTCGGCGATCGACCTGTGGAGGTACAATCGACGAGTTGAGGTGCAACGTTGACCTGCTGTGCCAACCGCACCAAAGAAGACGGCAGGGAGTGCCAAATCCATGTCGGCATCGGGCATGACGATGGAGGCTATGGCAAATGCGTAAAGATGGGAGCGACAAGGATCATTTCATATGATACCTACCATTGTTTCCACCAAGCTCGAGCAGGACTTTCCCAAAGCGTGACTGGACGGTCTTGCCGACGATGCGGCCGACGTGCTCACTCCCGGTGAAAGAGACTGGAACCGAGTTATGGGTTGGGATTTCAGAGTTAGGCATCGAGGCACTTACCCAAATCCACATCCTTACTCTCCGTGATGGCCTCTCCAGTGTACTTGCCACCAGTAACGAGGGCTGATACCGCACCAGGAATGCCATTCCTTTCTAGCACCTGCGCGATAATCTTCGTCACGGCTACGGCACAAAGGGGGGTAGTTTCCGAAGGCTTCCAGATGGTCGCGTTACCGGCAGCCAAGGAAAGCGCAAAGTTCCACCCATAAACGGCTACCGGGAAGTTGAATGCAGTCAAAACCGAGACAACTCCAAGAGGGTTTGCGACTTGAAAGAGGATCGGTTCGTGGGTCAACACGTCTCGTAAATGATTTTGGGCAACGAACCTTCTAAGATCGAGTGACCAGGTCGTTCCGACGCGACAACCCTCCCATTCATCATTCTCGATAGTCCGACACCGTAGTCACACTAAGTATATAAAATGTTCCGTGAGAAAGCGTGTCGTGGTCGAACAGGACGGACGCGGGGGATCACTTACAATGTCAACGAACTCTTGCACTTCACCCTGGCCTTCCGTCTTTATTTTCCCCATCTCCAAAGAAACAAGTGCGCCAAGCTCATCTCGCTATATTTTTGTTTCGGTGAGAGCTGTTAGCAGGGGGACGGGGACAGGAACTGAGCGCATATACGCGAGTACCTTGGCCGCAAGCGCTTCCCGAACCTGCCTGAGGATCTCACCCCTTTTTGGCGCAGGGACGCTGCGGATATAGCGGTAGGCCTCTCGCGTTTTATCAAGGGCTTCGTGTAGTTCCTTTGGGGATGCCTGGAGGTGTTGGATCACGGTAAGTATCTACTCACACCCTCCAGTTGTGAATAGCGACCCACCGTCTTCACTCGGCCCAGCACTTCACCGGTCGTGGGGCATTTGCTTTCGAGTAGATCCCCTGAGCCTCCCCAAGCTCCGTCGTAAACTCCTGAAATCTCGGCGTTTGTTGGTAAGTCCAAGGCATTCAGGATGGTGGCCGCCCTGGTAGACAGATGCCGTGCGGAGGTGGTCCTTGTGCGCAAGAGAATTCGGGAAGTAAGCATGATTTGTTTCTGACCCTTGTTGTGGGAGGTGATGGGTCGCGGAGAGTTCAGGCGTCAAGTTTCATATGCTCCGTGCCGGGTTTGCTGGAGTTTGCTGATCTGTGGCTCGGCGCTCCGAGCGGTAGATCAAAGTAGTAGGGATGGCCGCGAGGTGACGGGGTAACCGTCCCCCTGCGTTGGGGGTGAAGAAGGTGAATTGCGCTAGGGATATACAACAGAGTGATTGATACATGGATGCAATAAATATTGAAATATATGTTTAAACCGAAAGCGACAGCAGGAAAACTGGGGAAAACGTGGAGACGCAAGTCAATGCTCGTTTAGGTCAAAGTAAGACTTAAACATTGCCTCATGTCGTAAAGCGGAAAACTCGACGACACTGTGGACGTGCATGAATAGTAGGGGGAAGCGACGCGTGAAGTACGCGAGATATCCTTCGGGGATTGGATGTAGTTGCCTCCGGAGACTCTCAGGCAGGTCCTGGTAGTGGTGTTTCTGTGGAGTTCGTTAGATCCTTAGCACATGAATAATACTACGACCTGCGTACTTTGTTTCGCAAGGCTCTGAGGAGGTCCTGCACCGACTTGCCATCATACTTCCTGAACTTTCCAAGGTTCTCTTGGAATGACTTGTCCAGCCGCGCACGCCAGTCCTGGCCAACTACGTTCAAGGCGTTGGTCTCGAGCGTGACGAGGTCCTTCTCCCGGGGTTCCCGGCACATGATCTCGAACCTGTCGGAAGCGTCTTGTAAGAATGCAAGTCGTCGTCCCGCCTCCCAGAAGCAGGGATGGACCAAACATGAAGTAGTATCGGGTCTAGAAATGAAGTTAAAATCAAAAACCATCCTATGGGGATGACTGTTCTGCATACCGTAAGGATGCTTGAGGGTTCAGCATTTTCTCAATCAGATCCGTTGCCTCGGTACCCTCCTCGCCGAAGTGGTCCAGACCCTCTAAATTCTTTGTGTCTTTCATGATGTTGACCTCCCTCTCGAACCGGTCACCGTATGGATGGCGACCCCCGGTAAGACAGTAGTAGAAGAGACACCCGAGAGCAAAGATGTCCACCGCCTTTGTAAGTTTCATAGGCTTCGCACTACTGGAGGGTGTGTTGTTACCATTCAAAGTTGCAACACTGCCGCGCGATGATTGGGATCCGTCTGGGTCATCCAGCCTGACCTCTCCCCGTAAGATTTCAGGAGCTCTCCAGCCGACCGTTCCGGCAGCCATCGCCCCAAAGGCTGTCGGCATGAAACTCGTCTGATCAACTTCCAGTCGCTTACACAAGCCGAAGTCCGATATCAACATTCTGTGATTGTTGCCGTTCTTTGTGCTGGAAACCAAGATATTCTGCGGCTTGATATCACGGTGGATGATCTTGAGAGCATGAAGATGTCGGAGGCCGGATGTGATCTGGCGTAAAGCGCGTTTAGGATCAAACGTGACCGCAATATCCATGAAGTTATCCGGACGTTCGATGATATCGGCGAGGGACGCGGGGCAGAGTTCGATAGCAATATAGAGGAAGTTTGACTGAGCCTCTTGATAGAAGTACCGGATAACGTTGGGATGGCCGTCAGATTCCTCGAGGATACTGACTTCACGGGTGGCCAAGGTAACAAAGTCCTGGAGGAGACGTTTGACGGCAACAGCACGGCCCTGTAGTGAACCCTTGAAAACAACAGTTCCATGTGAACCGAAACCTGGACAAGTGATCAGGAGCTGGGGTGGAGCACCAAATCATAACATACCAAGAATTTCGTCGCTGACTATCAGTGCGGGAGACAGAAGAGCCGGAGTGGTTGGCGTTGGAACGATGAGCTGAATCCTACTCGACCCCTCCTCAACGACGTCTGTTTCAGTCTCGCCTTCGGGTTCGTCATTATCAATGGGAGCGGTGAGGCTTGGACCTTTCTTCTTCTTCCCTCTGCGCCTGCGCAGTGGCTTCTTCCGTGCAGGTGCGGTGTTTGGGTCTTCCTTCTCCGATTCCCCAGTTTCTTCCACAGGCGCGGATTCCTGAACAGGCTCGTCGTCGCAAGTGATGGGCTCATTCGCCTCTGGTGGTTCTAGGTGATCGGGGGGTTGTTCTGGGGCAATTGCATCGACGAGCGGTGTTCGCCCGACGTATTTCGGCTCGACCCCATGATTGACGTCAAAAGTTTGCGTAGGGATCTGAAGCTTGAACGATTTCCACCTCCTACGGCCGATCACAATCCACCCCAGAGTGGAGCTCAATAAAACGAGCAACCATAACGGCAGGCTGGACGGCAAATTTTGCCCGGGTGCCTGACTATGAGGCCAGGGTGACAGTATGTTCACGAGAGATCTATTATCCCCCGGAACTTGCATGCTTGCAGGCGTGGAGAAGGCCGTCGTGGTTGATTGTGGTGCCTGGGCGGCCGGAGCGGCATCGAGCAGTCGACTCAGCCGCGACCGACTGGAGGATTCCAGCTTTCTAATCCCAGTTAAGCAACGCGGGTCAAAGGAGCCCTTTTCACAGAGTTCCCGAAGTTTCCTTGCTTTGGTGATTTCGTCGACGCTCGGCTTGGGGATGGCACCAGTAGGAAGAGGGGTGTCAGGGGGTGGGTCGATCAATGGATGCATCGAGTTGGGATTGGCGTCGCCAAACGCCACAAGCGGGAAGCGGTCCGAACTCATCGCATAGAGAGAGCCGGTTTCCTCCAAGACTCCCACGTAAGCGGAATCGAGGTTCGGAAGCTGGTGGTTGAGTTTTGCGCTATTGGAGAGGTCCATAGAAGGGAAAACATCCTGGAGGCGGGGACTGGGTTGAAGCAATACCATAGGGTTCTGGCGACCGGAAGTTTTGACAACATCCAGTACAGTGACTCTACGAAATCATTTAGGCTCATGAACCGTTAACGGAAGAACTTGACATACATGGGCTTTGAAAAGGACATTCCCCACATCCACGTTGTTTGTTTCGAAGATTCGTGCTCATTCGGTGGAATTTTGAAGGACATGACCATCCCGTTAGAGGAAGGTTGGATATAGGTGTCGTCTGGGGTCTTACGGTAGAGTAACTGATAACCGTTGTCCTGGTTGTTCGGGCCGTAAGTAGAGAACGAAAGGTGTTGCTCGGATGGGCGAGAGGAAGAACCCGGAAACTTGCTAGTGCGAATAGTGATATGGTAGTCTACCATGTATCAGAATTGAAGTGACAATGAAACGAAGATAGGCTCACCTGTCCGCCCCACGAAAACCTCGATCGGTTTGCGGGGCCTGGGAGGCCTGGCGCCATCCTGCTCGTCAGAATAAAGTTCTTCCTCCGCTTCCTTCAAATCCTCGAAAGGATCCTCATATTCGTTCCATGGACATTCGGAATTGATCGTTTGTTTGATTCGACCGGTCTCCAACTCGATCAATAACAGGGATGTTTCCTTCCTTCCTATGAAGGTCTTGGAATCCTCTTCCCCCGAGAGTCTGAATGGGGTCATGTCAACAAGGGTAGACATGGAAAACGGAAGTCGTTGCAGTGGTTCCGACTTGGATGACATGACGTATATGTCGCCGGATTGCGGTTCTATAACGTAGTATTCTTGCTGAGAGTCATCGCCTTCGTCATCGTGGATGATCGTCTGCTGTGTGTGCACGAGTGGGCCGAGGGCGGTTGGGGAATTGGGAGAGTTAGAGGACATGGACCAGAGGATGGCTCCGGTCGACCGGTTGAGTGCGTGCAGGTTGCCGTCTACGGATGCCAATAACACAATGTTAAGGGGTTCTAGGTCGTTGGGACCTTGGCTACCATAATGCTGGCTTCCAAGGGGAGGGATGAAGGGGTATTTGTCGTGGGGGTCGGGGGCGGTGCGTAGTTCCCTTCTGGATAGAGTTGCGAGGGACTGAGCGGTGAAGCAGATTAAAACAAAGGCTGTTGTGAGAAGACTATAGGCGAACGCCATCTGTCATCGCCCCTTTCAGCTGAACGAGGACGAGGACGAGGGTGCGAGGGCCAGACTTGTGTTGGGGGAGGGCAACGTTCGGTTTTTAGTTCTTTTCTCACGACCCATCACGACCAGCCATTCGGAAGCAATTCCCGACGAGAGATACCGCCTTTCACCCTTCGAAACCGCCCGTCCTTTTTTGTTCTGAATGCGGACGGGTACTCTCAGTATAGCGACGGGCGAGTCCTATGCGCGGGCCACGTATCAGCTGTCACAGCAACCTTAGCACGACCCTACTATGCTTTGCCACACTGGGATACAGGTTTGATTGATTTCAACGCCCGGAGGACGTGTGTAATGTTCCTCGTGAGCATATATAACTCCGTTCCTCGGTAGCGCACACCCTCAGTCTCCCCTCTTGTTCCCTTCCCGTCCACCACCACTGCAGTTCTCCAGACGATGCATCCCCCACCGTCTGGGCTGACCGCTGTTCCCTCGCCACCGATTTCTTCGGAAGTTAAATCCAAGGGTGTTCACTTTCCGGATTCCACACCGCTCACAGCCTCTCCGGAATCGTATGAAAACCCTTTACCATCTGAGGCCGGTTCTAGGGTTCTCGGCTTGTCCCCACTCCCCGACTCCCTCGTCCACCCCATTCTCGACAGGGCACCCATGATCGATCCACGATTACAAATGATCAAACGTCGCTCCCAGTGCGAGACGAGACTTTCACCGCTTTGCAGCCTCAGAAAGACCATGGGGGTGCCATTCCCCGAGAGTAGCCCCTATGCGCCGACAAACTTCACGCCCAATTGGACCCCCTTCCCGGTTCGTAGCCTCCCTCCCGATCTTCTAAGCTCAGGCTATTTATTGACGGTGATTGACAGATGGCGGCTGAGCCCGGCATAATGCCTCATCGATTTAGCATGGATCGTTCTCACCTGTACATGCCGAACTTGGCTCCCATGGTTCCGAAGTCTCTTCCGCCAATTTCTGGATCTGATGGAACATCATTTGTCCGCCCACAACCCCGCGCTCATTCTATGGAGCCGATCGCTGAAGTTAACGTACCTCGGTATCTCCCCCCGCGGGGCTATTCCGGAATGGAAACTTCGTACAATGCTCCATGCGACGAGTACATTGCCGACATCGAGCTTAAACGAAAGAAACCCGTCCATCCCATCACCGGGAAGCAACAATCTTGGTTTTCAATCACCAAGTCGAAATTTCTGGGGGGCTCAGATTCATCGCATGCACCACTACTGCTAGGAAAACAACCCTCCAGGGCCAAACGGACTAAGAAGTCGGATGAGATCGTCCTCCGGCCTAGCGCCCAGGCCACCGAAAGCTGGCGTTTACTCGTACCGTCAGCCTTCCATCATAATAAAAGGACGTGCATTCTCCCAGCGTACTATCAACCCACCGGGACCCTTCACATAATTAAAGCCTCAAGGCGGGGTACCTGTGCCAATCGCAAGCACGCGACGTTCCTCCTCAATGAATGGAAGGTCTTGGAAGTATTGAGGCGAGAGGGGAGGAAGAGGACACTGTATCTACAGGGCCCATCTAAAGAAGTTGATCTCTGGGCGTGGAAAGACGAAAAGGCACTCTACCATGTCACGGTACGTAGCGTTTCCTTTGGAATGCTTCTTATCCTCTCTCCCTAACCGTACACTACAGGACTTTTGCGAGATGGGCGACCTTACTGCTTGGGCAACTCACTTGGGAGAGAATAGGATGAAGTTAGTGGCGGTAGAGCTTGTGCGTCCCCCTTGATGATCATATCCAGCTCCCTAACCCCTATCTAGACCGCCGGGTTGCGCGTGCTCCATTCACTAGGTATCGTCCACCACGACATCAAGCCGGGCAACGTGTTCGTTGGAAACGATGGTCATATTCGAATTAGTGACTTCGGGGGTTCTCAATTCCTCCATGCGGGGCAGAGGCTCTCTCGCCATCAACGAGAGCAAGATCTCATTGCTGACATCGAGTACTGCGCGCCAGAGATGTTCATGTACGATGCTCACGGTGTTGCCTATTACGACGAAAGTACGTGCCTCTTCAGCATGTCCGTACCGCCACCTGTTCATCGCCTCTGTCCAGGCGTAGATTGGTATAGCCTTGGTGCCACACTGTTCTTCCTTTCGACTGGAAAGGTATTTTGGGTCCTAGAATCTGATTCATTCTCTGAACTTCGTCGATCAGCATCTTATGCCGCCTACACCTGATCGAACCACGGCTATCCAGATGATCCGCAGGGGTCCCGTTCACGCTTGGAACCGCCTGAATGGTCCTACAGAGTTCTGCAACTTTGTTACGGAGGTGCGACCATAAACTACCATCGATTGCAGACTTCTGAAACACATCACCACAGTTGCTCTTAACAAATCCTAACAACCGCCTCAACGACCGAACTGCCCGTAGACATGCCTATTTTGAAGTCTTGTGAGTGGAATCCGCCCGCACCCCCATCACTAGTGTCCATGTTGTTCACCCCAGCACGATCAGACGTTGGCATAAGATCGAGAAGGGGCGGTTCACAGCTCGTGGGTTTCAATCCACACTCATGAGAATAGCATTTGAGTTTACATAATTTTAGCATTCGCCGACTGTTCTCCCAAGATCACGAACAAGGGGTACGATGTCTTTGATACTCCAGCTCTGGCACTCTCCCATCCTCTGCGCGACCCCAACGAAACAATTGACGAGGAGGAGAAAAAGACTCAGCCTACTTCTGACATCTTTCAAGGCGCTCGTCAGGGTACTGGAGATCAAAGGCCGGAGGTTCTTCCTCAGCGCATTCCATGGGCAGAGGTCAACCACGGCACCACCTTCAATCCCACTGAGAACTACCGGTTATCTCCGCCTTTCGAGCGCTCTTTCATTGACCTAGGAAGACTAATGGTGGAGGAAGGCTTTGATCTATCAACCTACACTCAAGTCCAGGATTTACTGAGCGAGGACTGGAAATTTGCCTGAGAGTTTGTCTGATGATGACCACACGTCCTAACGATTATTTTTGTGATTATGTACATACCGTGTGCTTTTTTCGATATTTACCGCTGTAATTATAACGTGTGACAACCCTCAGACTCGGGCCCGTCATCCAACGTCCAACCCTCAGGCCTCATATGTGGCTCGTGGGGGTGGGCAACACAATGGGCGTGAACGTCACCAAGAATGGCGGAAGGGTCACGTGACTGAGATGGGGAGTAAGACGCGCCGGGACAAGATTGGAGTTCATCAAACGCGTCCACAGGCTCAAACCTCCACCATCATGCCCGACGCAGAGGCGGCTTCCATTGCCCCGCGTCGCTCGCGGAGAGACAAGAAACAGGTCGAGAGATTTGGTTCAGGTGTGCATCCTCCGTCGCGTCCCTCATGCAATTGTATCTCAGTGTTCTGGATCCACCAGACAACACGAAGAAACGAAAGCGAGCTGAGGAGTCTGACAGCGACACTCCTGAACCTGCGTCTGATTCTGATGATCAAGATGTAGGAGACGAGGAAGAGGAAGAGGAGCCCCAGAAAGTCAAACCTAAACGCAAGGCAGCATCCACCACCAAGGCCAAGCCTAAAGCAGTCAAATCGAAGGCTCCTCCACAGAAGAAACCCCGAATACCTAAGACCACACCTGCGAAGACCGGGCCCAAGGCCATCAAGCGAACGCGTAAACAAAAGGGTGGGGACACCGGAGAACCGTTCGATGCCGAGAAGTTGGCGAAGGACACGCACATTAGCGGAGACAACCCACTCTTCAGTACGTGGCAGTCCTTGTTAACCCGGGTAGTGCTGACATTCATTGTCCAGACGCTATTGTGAACTCGTCTGCTAATCTTCAGAGCACGATCGAAGACTTCCTAGAATCACTCTCACAGTCTCAGGAGCACACTCTTGCAGAGCTGATCAACTGCATACTACGGTGTTGTGGTTGTAGTGACAACGTGAACTCAGATCAGGTCATGGATTACGACGGGATTGTTGATGTCCTAGAAGACGTGACAGAAGCGTTGAAAAATGTGAGCACTTCGAGTTCGGACCTGGACTAAACTCACTGCTTCGTTGCGGGCAGGACGATAGCTCGGTGGTGTACCCGGTCTCATCCAAACTTCCCATGTTCAAGAAGTTCCGCAAGTCCCTCACGGAGTTTTTCGAACGATTAATATTCTCATCCGCGGAATCCGACCAATTGTATAACACTGAACTGATGCGGTGTATACAATACTGGGTCACTCCAATGTCTTCCTCGCAGATTCGTGGCTTCCGGCACACGTCAACCATTATCGCCCTCGAAATTGAGACCGCACTGGCAGATGTTGCTGCCTCAGTTGAGAAAGAAGCTGAGGTCGTTGCACGCCAACGAAAAGGAGAACGGAAGCGAAAGGGAGGCGGCAGCGGCGGAAGTAAGGAGTTGGATGCAAAAGCGAACGCGATACGGGAGAAGCGGACCAAAGTTTCTGAGTATCTGAAAGACTTTGTGGATGGGTATGTGTGCCGCATTCATACATGGTTGTCGCTCACCCGCAGTGACCAGGGTATTCATGCTGAGGTATCGAGACACCGATTGGGCGATTCGCATGGAATGTGTCCACGCCTTGGGGAACTGGTTCCGGAAGTACCCCAGTCACTTCCTGGACTCTACCTACCTTCGTTATATTGGCTGGGTGTTTTCGGATGAAAACATGCACGTCAGGCTTGAAGCCGTCCGGGCGCTGGAAGATGCCTATGAACAGGAGGACCACATAAGCTCTCTTCAGAGTTTCACGAGCAGATTCAAGACACGGATTATCCAAATGGCCACCTCCGATGTCGATGTCTCCGTTCGGGTTTCCGTGATCCAAGTTCTGAGGTCGATCGACCACCATGGCTTGTTAGAGGACGACCAAAGGGGGAAACTCTGTTTGCTGATCTTTGACGAGGACCAAAGGATCCGGAAGGGCGTCAGCGGCTTCGTTAAGGGTGTTTGGGAAGATGATGTCTCAGAACGTTCTACTGGGAAGAAGCTGTCGGACGGGGAGAAACTGCAGGCGGGAGTGAAGTCCCTTGCCTCGCTGCTAGTGCAGTGGGGGAGGGCCTTGGACAAGCTGACGATTCGAGAGGAGGGTTCCGAGGACGAGGAAGGCCCTTCCAAGGGGATTGGAGGAGTTGCATCCGTCATGGACCCGGAGAAGAAGGGTAGAACTGCTCTTGCGGTCGAAGCCCTCTGGGACGAGGTTGACCCAATCAGTGACTGGGAGGGGTTGCTAGACCTACTACTTCTCGATCACTCTGCCGGTGTTGAGGACGAGGAAGATGAGGCTCCTTCGTCCTCAAGTAGTCCAAACGGTAGGACCGTCGTGGACGCCGCATGGCGGCTGAGCGAAGCCGAAGAGGCGATCGCCTTGGAACTTTTCACCGGTTCTATTCGAAAAGCAGTTGGCGAAGCTGCCGCTGCGAAGAAGGTTCGTTATCCTCGAACTGGATATCGGGGCGACTCTGATTCGACCTCACCCACAGGGAGAAGACCAAGTCATCTCTGACATCACGAGGGCTCTGATCAAAGGTCTCCCCCGTCTCTTCCTGAAACACCAAGGGGATGAAAGTCGAATCGCGGATGTTTTGCTGTTGCCTTCGTTCATGAACCTCGAAATGTATCTGGATATGCGGATGATAACGGTAAGCAGCCCCACTCTGTGAATGTCCTGTGTCTCATCCCCTCTGTAGGCATACGAACACCTCTGGGATGACGTTGCAAAGCAATTCCGCACACACTTCTCTCAGTCCGTTCTTGTTCCTGCTGTGGCGGCGATCCAGAAATTCATGAGTGTAACTTCCCTCTCCAACACAAACAACGCGAAGATACTCGAGCTCGAGGAGGAGCTCTCAACATCGCTGCGAGACGCCATCGCCGGAAGGGAGGAGTTGGACATCGCCGCATTTACCGAGGACGAGTCACTCGTTCTGGGACACATCTGCACCCGCTTCGCCGTCTTGGCCAAGGTTCGGAACCTCATCCCATGCCTCGAGGAGGACGAAGGCGGAAAGCAGAGTAGTGGATATGATATCCTTACAGCACTTGCCGACCGTGGCAAGCTTGGTTACAGAGAAGAGGAGACGGTGCGTTCCATTGAAACGTACATTACATCTACTCATGCGTGGTCTCAGATGGTCTCGGAAACATTGAACCTACTGGCGATGCATATAATCTGGAAAACGAAGTCCCTTCCTTCCCAAGGTAGTCGCACACCAGATGACAAGAAGACTGCACAAACTCTCCTGGAACAGCGTACGGCGCTGGTTCAGAAGCTGATCGAGTTTGCTGTTGGTACCCAATCGAACACTGCCGAAGCGGTGAAGCGGGTGGTAAGCCCTGCTTTCGATGCCACTCAATCGCCTGCCGCCTAAACCTTGCATTCGTAGGCCTTCCTGAATTTGATGGATCTTCATATTTTGTTTTCTCAGAAGTCGGAAGAGGGGGTGGAGGCTGACGCCCCACCGCTCTCGCTACACCTGGATGACGAAGTTCAAACCCGCTGTTCCGAGTTTGTGCAGAAGGAGATCAGCCGATTCAAAGACCACATTCAGGAGTCGTACCCACAAGCAAAGGGGAGAGAAACTGACGGTAGTGGTGCGGAAGAGTCAGACGGAGAACATGCAAAGAGGGGCAAAAAGGCAAAACCCCAGACTATGGATGTGCACAAACGTGAGTACACTCAGAGGCCACAAAGCCATCCCCTGCTAATACTCCCGGTGAAGTACCGAAAACTGCCACCGATCTCCAACGCGAGCATGTCTTCATTCGTGTCATGCTCACCTTCTTGAGAGCAATTCACGCCGGCGCAGTGCATTACAAGCATTGCATCCCGTTCCTAGCCAACTATGCAAGGCTAATAGAACCCTTCGATATATGCTCAAAGACTATCGTTGAGATCCTCCGGAATGAGGCTATTCTTGCGGAACATAGTGAGGAAGTTTGTCAAGTGGTAATCATTGCGCTTCAAGACGTGAGTACTCTTGCTCCTCTCTTGTCCCTACCTTCTGACGAATACCGTAGGCATATAAACTTGTGTTAGAGGGTGAAGAGAGTTCGAAAGAGCCGTCTATCGCGTTGGCAAAACTTCTCGCTACATGTTTCGTCATCCGTGGTGCCCAGCTATCCATCGTTGGCAAGATTGATCCTAAGGTTGTTGTGAACGTGCATACCACATTGCTCAGTTGGATTGGCCAGTACATCGCGACGTACGAGAAGAATGGGAACAACAAACAGCGTAATCTTGCCGCTGGTTTCTTCAAAGTCCTGCTTCCGCTTCTCTCCAGTATCGAGAGTCGGGATGCTATGAAAGTGTGAGTTCTCCAGCACATAGGCGCACGCCGCAGTACATAACCATCGTGTTTTACAGTAAGGCGCATATGGAACAAGTGCTAGCACAGGCGAAGGTCAAGATTACCCCGGCGTCCAAGGTCTGGGATGCTCAGCGTGCGTACGAGAAGCGTCTGACCACTGCAATGTCCAAAGACAAAGGTATTCACCCATTTCGTCGAAGTTGTACTCGGCCGACCAGCTGACCTCTTGCCAGCGTTCGCCCCAGCTAAAGGTCGGAGAGGCAAACGGAAAGACACTGGAGCTAGCAGCGGGGCTGAAGGCGCGGAGAGTGAGCCGGAACCTCCAGCACCAAAGAAATCGAGGCCACAACCACAACGCAAGTCCAGGCGTCTCGCACAGGAAACAGAATCCGGCCCGTCCTCCGATCACGAAGGAATGGAGACCGATTCACACTCAGATAAGCTTACGGACCTTGAGGACGACGAAGAGAAAGCCAAGGAAGGTGATGACGAAATTGACCAAGGAGAGCCGGAAACACCACAAGCCACGCGGAGGACTGGACCATCACGAAACAAGGAGACCTCACAGACTATATCCAGTTCTAGTCCTAGTCCCAGCCCATCGAAGAAGAGGGCTCGAGCAGGAGACGAGGACGTTGAGATGGAGGATATCGAGCCCGCACCGTCCCCTGCCCCAGAACAGACGCAAGAACCCGTCGTAGAGGAAGTGGTGGTTCGACGGAAGCGACTGAGAGCTTGACCTATTCTTTATGGCGGATTGTGTTGTGTTGAATTTGCTTCTGTATAGTCTTCAGTCCATATGTTTTCTATGTTGTCCGGATTTGCTTTCAATTTATCTATCTTTGCGATCATTGGCGGATTTCCGTAGTTATCAAACGATGAGAATCATATTTGAGATATGAATGTCTGTACAGACGAGATATTGCGAAGAGTACGTGCACTGAGGCCCGAAGAGTCTCCAGGCCGAGGGAAGTGAAATCCGGGTGTGGGGGCAGCTGCGTGGGCGGGTGCCAGGACCCACAGCCGGTTTCGGTTAGTGAGGGTTTGAAGATATCCGCTCAACCACGGATATCTTTAAAGAAAGTGGCGTGGTGGGCGGAGAAAAGAATACTGGAGCGGCGGAGACATGTACGGGGCGCGAGTCGGAGGTGGTGTTCTCAGAAGAGGAATACGTATCCGTGTCGCAAAGACACAACTCTCTTGCTCCGATCGTCCCTCCCTCTGTTGAGGTTCTCAACCGTAGCAGACAGGTTTCCTGGTCTCACTTCTCCCATCACCTGTTCTGATTATCTTCGTGTTTGGAACTACATAGATATATTATATACGTGGATACATTCGGAAAACGTGCACGGTTACATGGAACGCGCATTGTAAAGCAATACGACAAATAAAGAGATGATATACAGATGAGTGGGGTCGAGTAGATGAAAATAAGTTACGCAGTTCAGTCCAGCAGGGTAAGGTTGGCCAACGTGAGTTCCCGCTGTAAGGAGGCGTGAATATATATTTCGAACGGTATAGGTAAGAGACAGGAACTCACGTCATATGGAGAGAGGAGATAGTCCAGATATTTTTTGCTGTATCTCCTTGGTGTCAATGGTTTCACTTCTGAGTTGCGTCGCACCAATCCGGGTACGGAGAGCAGTCCATTAGGACGGGAAAGCCCAGACACCGACCGTGGACGAGATTTAAGTGCACTGAGGTCCGTGAGGCTGATCCCCAGCATTTCGCAGAGTTCTCGTTGTGCTTGAGCCATTGCACGGGTTTCCGTGGTCGGCGTCATCTCAGAGTACAGACCAGCTAATATGAAACTCGTTAGGTAGGAATGATCAGATTAAAAGGAAGAAAACTCACCTGGCGTAATCTGGTCAGGAAGGTTCACCGTTTGGATGAATGGAGGTCTGTGACGGGGCCGTTGGCTGACAGGGTTTCCAAGATCTTGCATCCCCGGGATCGGAGGAACGGGTGGGATACCCAGTGAAGGGGGCGTGGTAGACGAAATGCTCGATGAACGTTCCTGCGTTTTGGGACTTGGCTTGGCTATTATTGACTGCCTCAAACCGGATTTTGAAGCCCTGACGCTCGACTTTCTGACAGCGCTGATACGACTCGTTCTACAGCTGTTGTTTGCACTCGAGGGAGTAGAAGCAATGCCCTGTTCAAGCTTGGTTGAGAGGTCGTCGAACTCCTGTGCGACGTGTTCAGCCTGCGTCCATGCGATATCTCGCTCAGCTTCCAGGGCAGCCACACGCTCCCGAAGGAACTGATTCTCCGTAGCCTGCCTCAGGAAGCTCGTGTTCAACTTCCTCAACGACATGGCCAGGGCGCTGCTGAAGTGGACATCCTGCAACCTCTTCAGTTGGGCAATCTGATCCGCAACGGTGTAGAGCTCGTCATTCAGTTCCTCGGCCGACTGCGTTACTTCGCCCAGCTCTTCCACAACTCTCTCGAGATTGTAGCGATCCACCCCCCTGGTACCCGAGACGTGAGCAGTCAAAGCATCCAGTAGCTCCCTCCTCGCCGCCGCGGTCGCTCGGAGCTTCGTCTTCAGCTCCGTTGTCAACAATTCCAACCGATGCAACTCTTCAGGCAACTCCGTGTCCAATACTTCCAACCTCAACAACCGCACGTAGTACGATTCCGCAGAAGCCTTGATCGCTCTCGAAGCAATCTCCTGCAGCTGTTGTGAAGTGAACGTCCACCTCGCAACGTCCAAGGTATACCCCCTCCATCTAATAGGCACTGTAGGGAATCTCGGCCCAGATTTCCCACGGCTGGTGGTGGTGGAAAGCTTCCTGGAAGTCGGCGGAGCCCCGAGTCCAACTCCAGATCGTAGGGAATGAGACTGGACTGAGGAGACTGAACCTTGTCGTGACCTGTCAAGAGAAGCCTTACTTGATCCTTGGCTACTGCTCGGGTTTCGGGGGCCCAATGGCCGGTTCCTGTGCGTCCTTGTATCCGTAACCGAGTCAGAGCGTTCGCGTACCACTCCCTCACTGACGGGGGCAACGTTGATGGCACTGCGCTGTGCCTGAGTTTGGGGGAGCTGAGCAGGTTGGATCGGTCGTGGTCCGTCACTCTGTTGATTTTCCGGGTTCTGGACATAGGAAGGAAGTGACGTGCCCGATCCGGCAGGAGGCCCATTTTCCCCGTTCACAGGAATGGCCTGGCTAAGGATGGCAGTTTGATACGGGGGAGGAGGATGGATTGCAACCAAATCCGTGTACGACTGACGCAGGAATGACGCAAATGAAGGAACATCGAGTTGGTTCGATCGTTCGTATCGGGCAGGGGAGACGAGAGTTGATGATGGGAGAGCTGGGGTTGTGCTTTGGGTTTGTGAAGTCGAAGAGGTGGGAGTATGATTAAAGCTCGAGGACAGTTGGGAGGGGGGAATGGGGGATAAGGTAGTGGAGGTATTGGGGGTCGTGCGTGAAGACGGGTCTGGGGATGGAAGGGCATTCATGCGTGGTGGCGACTGCCCGGGGGCATCCGACGAGCGGACGGAAGTAGCAGGAGATAACCGAGCGGGTGTGACCACCGGTGTGGCTGTGTCTGCCGAAACGGCTGGAATAGTACCAGTCGTTGCAGTAGCGTCTGTCTGGGAGCATGATTCGGCGTTCTCCTGCTCCCGGTGTATTCCTGGCGATCCATCAGATTGTTTCCTTGCAGGTCTGTTAGGCGCTGGCGATGCATTATCAGAGCTGACGACGGGAAGATCCAGGGGTCGAGGGCGCTGTTTAGGACCGGAACGCCGTACTCGATTGTCCGATTGTGTAGATCCTTGAGGGGAAGCTCTTGATGGGGAGGTGATATTGACATTGTCCTCGCCTTTTCCTCGAGAATCAGAAGTAATATGTCGCACTTCACCCTCTGCAGCACCCATACTACGGACATCCAGACTTGGGATCTTCTCCTGGGGCGTCGGGGTCGGCCATTGGGAGGGGGAATTCTCCGAAGGCTCAGTCTTCTTTACGTCAGAGGTGGAACAGGAAACCTCCTCCGGTAGTTCAACACGACCAGCAAGCTTTTCCAGATCCCTCGAAACGCGTCCACTAGGATCAGAACTCCGCCTCGGTGATGGAGGGACAGGTGAAAAAACCTTTCCAGGACTGCTTGGGGTTGTGGTTAACAGGTTTAGAACAGCCTGTGACTGTTGTGCCTCAAACTTCGTGTTCCGTACGTCATTAGCCTTACGGATCTCTGGGGATTGAGGCGTTCCTGGTGCTGAGGGGATGGGACTCATGCGGGCCCGGTTTGAGCTGGATGGTGTCTTTCGAGTGTGCAGACTCGCAGCACGTTTGATCGCGGGATTAGAGATACCCCTCCTGAGCTTCCCTTTGGTGTAGGCGGCACTTGACGGTGTTCCCGGGGTGCCCACAGACGAAGGCAAAGGCGGGACCCCCGGTGTACCGACGTTAGCGGAAAACAAGGGACTAAAAGCCTGAGGAGTTTCGGGGAATGTCTGACGAAGCGCTTCAGCGGTAGTGGGGGATCTGTCCGGGATAGCCTCAAAAGATTCCACGCTCTCGCGAATGACCTGTATGGGATGCGGCCGTGATGGAAGTGAAGGGACAGACGGGATAAACATAAAATCGAGGATATCAGGAGAAGAGATTCCAGATGAGTGAGGGTTTGACGCGGCGGGACTGGGGTCGTCCGTCGACCGACGCGACTCGCCAGACTTTCGCGAAAAGGGCGAAGAGGGGACGTGCAGGGAACGCGGGCGATCGTTGCCAATTGGAAGAACGCCAGGTCGCGATGGACCGCTTTGCCTCTGGCCAGACCCATTCGATTCTGCGAAGACGCGCCTCATGTCTAGCACACTGAGCCCTACAGTGAAAAGGTGTCAGGCTTGTGGTATTTCGGATGTCAAAAAGAGACCCACCATTCCGAGAGCGCCTAGTTGCGGAATTTGGTGTTTGGGGGAAAGAAATAGAACTACTCGTGTCAATCCTGTGGGATTTCAAACCACCAGACCACGGAGATAATGACGGCGTTGATGGGTCCGGAGATTCGTGCATATAGACCGGGAAGCTCGACTTTAACGGGGAGACAAACCGATATGTTGTCAAAACCTTGGTGATATCTTCACAGGAGATCGCAGAGCCCGCGGTCTTCTCCGACCGTGCGGCTCCAGAACTAATACTGGTTTGTTGGGGTTCATCCTGGTTATCGCTGGGCAGCGGACGGAGTCCTGAACTGTCTTCGCTGCCCGTCACCGTGGGCGGAGAAGGGAGGTTGAGAGAAGGTGGCGGCTGGCTTCGACGGGTGCTAGCAGGTGCTGGATCGGGGTCTGTGGCAGTGGGGTTTTGGGAAGAATTACGGGGGGAACTGGATGGGTTGTTTAATGGGTGGTCGGATGAACTATCATACGATGATGTAGATTGATTAGGTGGGGGTTGGGGTAAGGGTGGTCTGGGATTGTCACCAGGTATAGGTATCTGGGTGGGGACAGGACTGGAATTGCCAGATGTACCAGTGGTCACACTCGCCGAAGAAGACTGTTGCTCAGGCTTTTTCGTTGCCCGTTTGGATAGGTGGTCTGTCCGCAGAGATTGACTCCTGGACGGGGGTTTTCGCGGTACCTCCGTCGACAGGTGACGGGTCTGTGACAAAGCAGAAGACAAACTGGCAGGTATTGGTGGGACCGGAGGAATACGTGAATCGACCCCAGAATCAGGCGAACGCACAACTTCTCCACCGCTTATCCTCCTATCCCTCCAATATGGTGATATCAGAAGCCCGTTTTCGTTGGCACCCGGCAGGGTCGCTGAGTCCTGCCGCGCGAGATTGCCACCGCTCCTGTACCGGTTCCTACCAAGGTTGTCGTTGGATAGAATGAAAGAGTTGGCGATCAACGCTCGAGCAAGGGTGGTTCCTGAAATGGCCGACGAATCATCGTTCAGTGAAATAGCTGAAGATGGTTGGGCAGTTCCAGGCTGCAGAGCATTCGACGACCCGTGTGTCGTGGGAAACAGGAGACTAGTTTCCTTGGGACCGGAATAGCCTGTAGACGCAGAGCGTTGTATCTGAACCTTTGATGGGTGACTAGGGATTTTAATTGGTGCCGGTGCAGGTTTCCGTGATAGAGGTGGAGCGGAGGCCTTGAATAATGATGGGAGGGCTGGAGTCAACGCACTAATATTTAGCGTGAAACAAAAGACGACACACATCGTGTCCTGGCTCAATTGGAGAGGGACCATCGTTGGCTGGTAGCGGAGGGAGCGCCGGGCTGGGTCTCTGCTTCAGGGGAGGCTTTGACAATGTTGGGATAAACGAGGCGCGGGTAAAGAGAGATCGATGCTCACCCGTTCCGGGCCAATAACGACAACATCGTCGTATGCAGATGAAGCGCTGCTCTGCGGGACGGGTTGGATGGGGAGACGGCCATCTTCATCGCAAGGAGTAAAAATCTCTCGTGGAAACCAATCATTCGAGCCAGAAGGGACGAAATCTAGATGGACCTTCGGAGAACTCTGCCTGCGGAGGGCGGAAGGACGCAGATAGGTTACTGGTGGGGCTGCGGCCTTGGAAAGAGAGACCCATTGCCTCGGACGAAGGTTCTCATGGTCTGGCTGGATCTCCAAGGACGGAGAAGATGGGGCACGCCTGAGAGCAGCATCAAAGAGAGAGATTTTCTTGACCTTGCGCCGGTTGATGAAGGAGGATAACATGGGGGGCCAGCGGGGAGGACGCCGGGGAGAAAGAGGTGGTTGGGAAACAGGAGAGAGAGGGACGACGGGCGAGTGGATTGATGGCCGACATTGGGAGAACTAGCTGGAGATGAGACTGGATGAGGGTGGCTGTTCTCTTGATCTCCATCACCATCTTCAACCTTGCGGCTAGTTCGCACGCCGTCACCCAAATATACTCGCTCTCGCGTCGGGCTCTGTCCATCCAGCGCCCCGGCACGCAAATTCTGGCTGAAATCTCTACTGCGTCCGAATTTGTCCAGAGCTCGGCGCTGTCCGTGTGCACCATTATTTTTGAATATTTTAACCTTGGCGATCCTCCCTAGCTTAGGATGCGGCTGCGCCAATCACTACTTTCTTTGGCCTAAGTAAGACGCTCCCGGGGAATTTCCTGGGCCTCAACCGCTCGATTTTCTGTCGGGGTGGCTTTCAGCCTGGCCAGTGCTGGAGATGTCTGGTGCTCTGGGTGATACCTGGAGAGCCGTCCTTACGTGTCGGTCACGGCATGAAACCACCCAGGTATTCCGGGCCGGTGGTTTCGCAACCGATAAGATTTTTCATCCGTTTGATTTCTGCGCCTAAATGAAACCGATTACCCTAACCCCCGCTCATCCTCCCACGAGTCCTCCTGTTCTGACCACCGCCCAAACTGCCGCCCACCCAGAACAGCCCTGTCAATCACCCCCCAATCGGGCTTCCGCCCTCAAAAGTCCTCAGCTTTGCCAGAATTTCTTGCATGTTCGGGGTCCACTGCTTCATCCTCTCATAGTCCGGCGCATCCTCCCTGGTGCCTAGCATCATAGCGTCTCGGCCTCCTTCACCCGACGTTGTTTCGTGTGTGGTCCGCGACACAAGATCAGACGGTGACGATGACGACACCAAGGTGGCTTCAGAACCCTCTCTGACAACAGGCGAATCAGGAAGTTCTCCGCGCCTATCCATCGAGGTGAGACTTGTCCTGGTAATAAATCGGCTCCAATCTTTGCTGTTCCATCTTCCATCAACTTCCCCTGGCACCCCCTGCCGCCTTGCCCAATCTAGGTGTCCGTCTGGTAGAGTGTTAGACCGTTTTAATGGGCGTGAATCGTTCTCAAACGTAACGGCTGGTGCAAACATCGAAGACCCAAGGTCAGGCGTGTGCACCGTGATCGCCGTGATATCTAGAAGCACCAAGTCATATGAGCCACGGAGCTCAACGGAGCTCTGCGTAGTGATAGAGGGTTCAGCTCACCGCGTTCCCAATCAATCCTTCCAGAGTTCCTGAGAGGAACCAATGATTGCAAATGCTTGATGACCCCTTGTTGTTCCTCAACTAGACGCTCGACATCCGCTAATCTTGCTATGAGTTGCTTCCTCTCCCTCTCATTCTCCTCAGTAAACTCCTGAAACCTCGCCGCCAGTTCGTCCAGTCGTACACGTTGCGCACTCACTCCAACCCGTAATAGAGTTTGGTCTCGTTGGTCAGTTGTCAATGGACCCCTACGCTCTCCACGCTTTCTGATCTGCTGTTGGAAAACCACCCGCTCGTCCTCTCTAGGCTCGTCTCTTTGTGGCGAACTCGAAGAGGAGGAAACTGTCTTTGATCGGGCTCGAGCTCGAACAAATACCAAGGAACTTGTCGATGTGGTGATTGGTAAGCCCTCGGTGGCATGGTCATCACTGTCGATTGAAAATGCAGAGGGTGGCGCGGGAAGTGGAATAGACGGGGGCTGCAGGACCTTCGTGCTCCGACCCTCGGGCAAGAACTCCAAGCCAGGACCGTTACGCAACGAAACCTGTGATTTTGAGGTTGTGGAATGGGTTTTGCGCAAGCTCATCTTTCTATCTGGTGGTCGCATTGGGGGGAAGTCCAAGCTCGTGTTTCTTCCAGCGTTTCGAATGGTACCATCCTCTTTTCTGGGAAACGAAAAGTTGACATTAAATTCGGATGACCTGCCGCGTAACAGGGTATCTTCGGGAAATGAACTTGATGCAGTGATGTCCTCTTGGGGAGGTGGGATCGGGAAACGCAGGGGGCTGCCCGGAGCCGAGGGTGAGAGAAAAGACGCCGGCGAACCATTTTCAGAAGGCGCCGTCAACTGAGGTGGCGTCGGTGCTGATCGCGGAGATACAAAGATCCCATCGTCGGCTTCATTGAACGCATTGCTTGGTGGAACAGTAACAGTGATCAGGGGCCGGTTAGGGTGTGTCTTGACAGGCGAGCTGCGACCGCGGGAATTGATCCCGCCTAAAACAAGGTGTTTGCCGCCAAGACTTGTTTGATTGCGAGACGAGAACGGAGACAGCGACGTAGAGAAGTCAAGAGATGGTGGAGACACATCTAGAGGAGGGAGTTTCGAAGGTAACCTAGTTGGAGTAAGGTCCTGGCCACTACCAGCACCGAACGTGTGAGTATGACATCGCGCCAGTAAATGACATACACTTACCTCGTGAACAGGCTTTGGACTGTCCTGTACGGAGAGGCGGCGGTTTCCCCGGATTTCCGGAGGACATTAATAGAGTCGCCAGATGGCCTTGCAAGCTGAGACGGAGACACGGAGCCGGACTTTCTTCGTTTACCCCATAGAGCTAGCTTTCGCTTAGGTTTGCTAGAATCGGGAGTCGCAAGCGAAGGAACAGGTGGGGCAGGATAATCGTGTCTACGAGGCTGTGATGCGTTTGACCCGCGATCACGAAAGAGATTAAGCTCCGAAGTTTTAGACCTCAGGCCGCGTTGCCCAGGAGACGCCCCAGACATCTCTAGGTCAGGCAAACCAGCACGAGCACCAGAGGTTCAATCAGTACCGAGGATGAGGAGAGTTGCGGGGGGTTGACTGCACAAGCCAGTTCAGGTTGAAAGAGCCTCGGCGTTGCCCGCGCGTCCTCCTTGTTATCAACCTCCAACCGTGTTTCGATCTCTTACAGCCCGACTAATTAGCGTCTATCGCAGACGATCAGCCTCGCCCTTGAACATGTCGGGGGAAGGTTCTCCCAAGGTGCTTGCAGACTTTGTGTCTCAGATGAAGAACCGTTACCTCCAGGACGTCAAGGCCGGCAAAGGCGGGGACTGGACCGTCGCCATGGGCAATGAAGCTGGCGGTGAGTGATCCGTCGCACGCCCCGCCCGGGTTTTTCTCAAACGACATCCCAAAGATCTTGATTCTGTGGCCAGTGCCATCGCTTACGCCTGGTTCGCGACCGTGGTGAAGAAAATCGATACCGTTCCGTTAATCCAAACACCGCATCCTGATCTCCAACTCCGTGCCGAGAACCTGTATGCCTTGTCGATAAGTGGTTTCGGGGACGCATCAAACGGTCCGGCGGAGCTCGACGTCTTGTGTCTCGACGACTTGCCGAAATCGTCGCCGTTCCCATCACACAGATTCTCCCTCGTCGACCATAACCGTCTGGGATCGCAGTTCGCGAAAGAAAATCCAAATGCCACCGTCGTGTCCATCGTTGATCACCACGAGGACGAACAGCTGTACAAGGATACTGCCAATCCTCGTATCATCACCGTACCCACAGGGAGCTGTGCATCTCTCGTCGCCGACTTGATCCACACTCAGTCCCCTGCAGGCGTCGCGATCGTTCCGGAACTGGCGACCCTGCTGATATGCAGCATCGTGATCGATACAAGCGGATTGAAACCGGGAGGGAAAGCGGAGGACCCGGACCGAAAAGCAATGGCATACCTCCTTCCACGTTCTACATTTATCCCTGCGTTTCCGACGTCGGTGACCGACACCGGACCTGGGACGGACTTCAACAATATCCCCGTGCTGAAAGATCTCACCAAGGAACTAAAGACCAAGAAAGAGGATGTCTCTCACATGGGGACCAGGGATTTGTTACGCCGCGATTACAAGGAGAATACGCTCACTCCCTCGGGGGCGAAGGATTCGCAGATCCAAATCGGTCTCTCCTCTGTCCCCATCGGGTTCAAGTCCTGGATACCCCGAGATAAGGACTTTTTTGATGCCGTTGAGGGATGGATCAAGGAACGACAGCTCGCGGCATTGGTCGTCCTCACTTCCTTTAGCGGCGAAAAGAAATCCAAGAAGAAATCCAAGAAAAAATCCGAGACAACGTCCAAGGGAAAACACAAACGCCAACTCCTTCTCGTCGTCATGGACAACAAGGACCTCGCTTCGAAGTTATTCCCAGGTCTCGAACAAAACTCCCAACTCCAGCTGGAAGAACGTTCTTTCGAGAAGTTTGGAGCAAAGAAGGTGACGGGGGACTTTAGAGGGGTGTTGCAGGCAAAAGTGTACAAGCAGGGCAACGCGGATGCGAACCGCAAGGTCGTCGTTCCTATCATCAAAGGAGTTGTGGAGGGGTGAGTTGGACTGGATGTCTATATCTTAGTCACGGTTGCCCTATACCTGTATATCATAGACTCGGGCCGGTCAAGTTGATGGGGAGGGTGTTTCGCGAGTACTTACTCCGAGTTGTCCGGCGCTTAATCGGGAAGGTCACTCTCGATCGCTGCAAAACCTTACACCACCGCTCTCTTTGACAATCATGACTACCGGCAACGTCATCCTCGTTACTGGCGGCTCCGGGCTCGTCGGAAAAGCCATCGAGCACGTTGTCAACACCGAGCCTGAGGGTTCACGATTCGGAAAGAAGCCGGGAGAGACTTGGATCTTTGCCAGCTCGAAAGATGGAGATCTCAAGTAGAGCCTACCTCCCTTTGGATCTGGTCGCTATGAGCACTCGCACTGACGAGCCTCTGTCAGGGACGTTGAGGCTACTCGCAAATTGTTTGAGAAGTACAAGCCGACTCACGTCATCCACCTCGCTGCCTTAGGTGATCATATATCCCTGCGATCTGGCTAGAGTTATCATACTGATCGTGGCGAGAACAGTCGGTGGTCTGTTCAAGAACATGAAGTACAAGGCACGCTTTTTTGATCTCTTTGTCGATTTAGAAATTCAACGTTTGCTTTAATTCAGGCCACGTTCTTCCGTGACAATCTCGTTATCAACGATAACGTCCTCCACACTGCCCACCTCCAAAAGTCCAAGAAGGTCGTGTCTTGCCTGTCGACATGCGTCTTCCCGGACAAGGTCACATACCCCTTGGACGAGACCAAGATTCACCTCGGTTTGCCTCATGAGAGTAACTTCGGTTATGCCCACGCCAAGAGGATGGTGGATGTCCAAAATCGGTGGGTGCAGACAGCTGGTAGCGATTCTACTATGCTAAGAAAGCATCACAAGTGCCTACAAGGATGAGTTCGGGGACAACTTCACGTCTGCGATCCCAACGAACGTCTTCGGAAAACATGATAACTTGTAGGTTGAGTCGGATGTGAATCGTAGTGTTAACTCAATCTCCCAGCGATCTTGAGGATTCTCACGTCATTCCTGGTCTCATCCACAAATGTTACCTTGCGAAAAGTGAGCACCCATCATCTTCGATCCGGTAAAGAATCACCTACGTATTTGCGGGGACCTCAGAGAACGGGACGCCTTTCGTGGTTTCTGGAACCGGGAAGCCATTGCGTCAGTTCATCTACTCGGAAGACCTTGCCAAACTCTTCATCTGGCAGCTGAGGGAGTACGATGACGTCGAACCAGTCATCCTTAGCGGTATGTCTTGACTACAGACTCCCATCTCGCCGGAATACTTATACCCCATGAAGTTGGTGAAGACGAGGAAGTCAGCATCAAGGAAGTCGCCGACGCGATCGTTAAAGCCATCGGGTTCGAAGGACATTATACGGTAACTTGGCTGGGATCCATATTCTTTCGCTGACACTGATCGGCGACGAATAGTTTGACACCACTCGTGCAGATGGACAGTTCAGGAAGCCGGCTTCGAACAAGAAGCTGTTGAGTCTCATCGGCGACTTCAAATTCACTCCATTCGAGCAAGGTGAGGAAACCAAAAGTACTTCGCCTCCAGAGGTCGATGACGTCGTCTACAGCCCTCGAAGAGACCGTCGGCTGGTTCGTCAAGAACTACGACAACGCCAGGACGGGGAAAATCAAAGCTTAGATAAAGCATGCGGTGACTGCAATGACCTTTCATGACGCGTTATGTGTGGCTGGGGATCAATCTCTTCGCACTGTTGGTGGCCAGTTGTAGATTATTCGTAGACTTGTGAATGAAGGTGTCTCCATTTTCAATAACCTCGACCCAATACAACTGAAACAAGCATGAGAGATGCACAACAAACGGAGAGATCAACACGATGTCCGTATTTAAGTAGCTGGATGGTGATCTAATTTTGATCCTCGACGAGGCTCTTAGCGGCCTGGAGGTCAGCCTCAACCATCTCCTTCACGAGAGAGTCGAAGTCGACCTTGCGCTTCCACCCGAGAAGGCGCTCAGCCTTGGCAGGGTTACCCAACAATAACCTTGGGGCACCCATTAGTATGTTGTTACACGGTTCGTTGGGAAGGGACGCACTCGACTTCGGCGGGGCGGAAGTATCCCGGGTCAACCCTGACAATGGTCTTCCCGCTCTGGACGTCGATACCCTCCTCTTGGACACCGGAGCCCTGCCAACTACGAAACGGCGCGATCAGCATCCTGGACTAGGAAAGTGTTAGCAGATGATTCGTACCGGATCTGGATCCCAAGGACCCCGAAGGCTTTTTCGACAAACTCGCGGACGGGGTGAGTTTCTCCAGTGGCAAGGACGAAGTCCTCAGGTGTTTCCTGTTGGAGCATCATCCACATCCCTTCAACATAATCACCGGCTATCCGAAGATCAAAACGGGATTCTTGGGTGTATTACGGGTGCAGACTGACCATGTCCCCAATCACGCCTGGCGTCGAGGTTACCGAGGTAGAGACAGTGTTGCTTGCCAAGTGAGATATCTGCTGCGGCCCTAGAGATCTTACGAGTGACGAAGGTCCTTCCTCGTCGAGGGCTCTCGTGGTTAAACAAGATACCGTTGCATGCATACATGCCATATGCCTCTCTGTAATTGACGGTGATCCAGAATCCGTAGAGCTTGGCGACACCGTAGGGGGAACGAGGGTAGAATGGGGTAGTCTCAGACTGCGGAGTCTCAACGACCTTTCCATACAACTCGGAAGTGGAGGCCTGGTAGAAACGGACGTGCTTCTCGAGTCCACACGTTCGAATGGCGTCGAGGAGACGGAGGGTACCGAGGCCGTCGACGTCACCAGTGTATTCGGCCATCTCGAACGAGACCTTGACGTGTGATTGAGCACCGAGGTTGTAGATCTCAGTAGGTTGGACCTGGGCAATAATGTACACGAGATTGGTGCTGTCGCTCAGGTCACCATAGTGGAGCTTAAACTTGTTAGGCCCTTGATCGGTCTGTGAGCTTGCGTGAAAACGGCAGTATACAAACGAGGACGCACTCTCATGCTGGTCGGCATACAGGTGTTGCAATCTGCTTGTGTTGAAACTGGATGAACGGCGGATGACGCCATGGACCTCATAACCCTTAGCGAGAAGGAATTCCGTCCTGGTCAGCGATGATCAACGATAACGCAAGCCAATAGTAATATGTAGTCGTGGCATACAAGTAAGAACCATCTTGGCCGGTGATACCTGAGTACAACGCAATACATCAGACGGCCGAACACAGTGGCAAAGGGTGAAGATTGCGGTGAGTAGATTTTATATCCGCAACATCACTGACCAGAGATCAACGCGACCTTTCTCTTGCGATACTCCTCTGGGGACGGGAGCTTGATTGAGAGCAGGGGAGAGAAAGAAGGGACGACGTCTATGTGTTGAGAGGACATGTAGGTGGTAGAGAGGAGGGACGAGTTAAGCGGGTGATAATCCGATGGTATTTTATATATTTTCACCTCGAGGCAACACGACAGTTCAAATGTTCGTCAGACGACACCTTACATACTGACCACAACAATCTTACGATATTCAGCGTATTCTACCAACTGATAGCATTGCCCCATAAAATACAATAACCAAGAACTCAGGTCCGTGGAGTGGGTTTCAGTGTTGTCGATGCCCATTCCAGCAGGTCGTCCTCAGATTGAAGTGTGGGCGTCCCTTTAGTTCTTTGTTCGTAGGCGCGTTGTAGACGCTCTGTTGCAAGCTTGCCAATCAGCTCAGGGTTGGTTAGGGGGGCGGTCTGAGACGGCGATCGTGTGTCGGGTGCAAGGCGACGTAAGCTCTGGGGAAGTCATTAGTTTCTTGCCCCTTATTTCACATATGTGCCGCACCAGTTTGACGCCATACCACGCGCGAAGGGTGACATCCGTCTGATAGGAGGCGACAGGAGCATCTTCGTCGTCCGTCATATCAACCGCCATGAGGAAGGTTTTGGTCGCAAGGGGAATATCACCACTCGCGTACGCGATCTCTGCGAACTCGAGCACGTAGAACGGATTTTGGGGTGCCAGAAGCAGGGCGTGTGAGAGCGCCTGCAGCGCGTAATTGTGTCTAAAACTTGTGTGAGCTTTGGAAGGAGATTATGTGGATGAGAACCGTACTGGTTACACAGGTAATAAATCTCTGCCAACTCTACCCAGCCATCAACCTCGTTGTAGAAAGTGTCCAATAGCGTGGTGAGCTCTTCGACTGATTTGTCTAGTTTACCCATGTTTCTGAGGGCATAAGCCTTTCGCCTCCATGCTGCCTGTTGTAGTTGATCAGGGTGGATGAGGTGACGTAGGTCGCCTGCACTCACAGAATTTGTTGGATCGTTCTCGAGTAGCTTGTTGTAGTATTCAAGTGCAGTCTCTGGCTTTTCCATGGCCTCTATGCGAATGCCAGAGATAACTTCTACGCGGGGAGAGTCGCCAAATTTGTCTGCCAGGTGTTTGATGCACCGCTAGACCTCGTCATCAGGAGGGACACACAAGCGACAGTAGGAAACGTACATCCGAAACGTCATATCGTTCAGAATCAAGAGCAGCGAGTGTGAGGCCCTCTAAGAATTCCCAACCTGAGGTGTGTACATGCGTTGAGTCCAATGTGTTCGTCACCGCTGTGAAATGCGCGCTTTACTGTCTGCCCGTCTCTTCCATCCGTCATTGTCGAGGAGAGGTAGTCCATCGTCGAACGTCTTCTTGTACGTCGGGTTCCTGCGTGGTCGATACGAGGCCAATTTTTGGAGAGCAATGGCGAAGTCCATCTGGTGAGCCGGCAAAGCGCGGTTCTCTCACCCGGATGTTGATACGACGCCTCGGTGTCCATACCCGGCTCCGCCTCCGCCAGCCCTTCCCAAATCCCACAGCCGTATGCTCTCTGGGTGAACGTAGGGATGTGGCCCCGAGTGCGTTGCGGAGGTCTGCTTTGTCTTTTTCTTTTTTTTTGTTCCCGGTTCTCACCAACTCCTCACAGACATCACAGACTTCCTCCACCAATGAGGGTCCCAGATACCATCCGAATCAACGACCTCACTCTTATTGCGAGATTCAAGGATGGGACACAGTGGTCTACACCAACCCTCCAGCCGGTCAAACTCTCCCTCTCGATTGCCTACGACATTCGAACCTCAGGGGAACTTGACGACCTCGACCACACTCTCAACTATGCCTCGCTTGTCAACACTCTCACCGAGTCAAGCGGTGCTAGCACATTTGCATCGCTAGAGGCGTTGACAGACTCTATATTCGAGCAATGCTTCGAGACTTACCCACAGATCCAGACTCTCTCTGTCAAGGCGACAAAGCCCAAGGCCCTCCTACGAGGGAAATCTGTCTCCCTTCACGTCTCCCGCTCGAGGAACTCTCCGTCTGATGCCCGGGAATCCTTCTCACTTGAAGACATAGAGTTTCCGGTTTTAATTGGGGTCAATCCCGAGGAACGTGCAACCAAGCAGATGGTTCGGATGAATTTGACCTTGTTTGGCCGAGCCTCTTCCACCCCCGTTGATTACCGTTCGCTCGCGAAACAGATTCACGAAGTGAGTTCAATTCTGTTATGATAGGGTTTTTTGAGTTAAATCTTGAGCTTGTTAGCACGGTGATTCATCGTCTTTCCTCACCGTCGAAGCATACGTTACCACGCTGGCTCGCGCCCTTCTCGTTGAGCATCAAGAGAGATGGACCTCAATCAACGTCCGAGTGGCGAAACCACACGCATTGGCCCTGGCCGATTCTGCCGAAATCGAGATTACGCGTGATCTTGCCGACTATTCAACCTTATCAATTGCCGATACAACGAGGGCAAGAAGGGACTCCCGCTTAGCCCAATTAATTTCGGCCATCCAACCTCCAAGGGATGAAAGGCTCTCCTCCCGCACGGCGGCCATCGCCTTCGGCTCGAACCTGGGTGACAGGTTTGCAAACATCGAGTTCGCACTGCGGCTGTTGGAATCCCCCCGCAAATTCCTAGGTGCTGGTGATGATATCAATCAGAAGGACGCAGAAATTGCAATAACCAACACGAGCTTCTTGTATGAGACCGCGCCTATGTACGTAACCGACCAGCCCAGTTTCGTCAATGGTGCCTGTTTGGTGCGTGTCTTCATCCATTCCGTCATGAACGGTGGTTGTTTAATGCGCCTTTGTTTCAGGTCGAGACCAATCTGTCACCGGTCACGCTCCTACGGGTACTCAAGAGGATCGAGGCCCACGTCGGGAGGGTCCCATCGTTCAGAAACGGGCCACGAGCCATTGATTTGGATATCGTTCTTTATGACAACGAGGTCATCGACACCCGACCACCAGACTCACGGGGTCACCTCGAAAACCTCGAAAACCAGTTGATCGTCCCTCACCCGAGGGTTTCGGAGAGGGAGTTCGTGCTCAGGCCTCTAAACGAGTTAGTCGCTTTGACGCCTCGCCCCCCGGAGCTGTACCCCCTGACATTTTTATTTCAAACAGCATGATACCGGAATATACCGTGCCGACGTTCGGACGACCAGTCAAGCAACTACTAGGTAATTTAATCGACACCCCGGGGCCTGGGACCGCACAAATGCGAAAGGTGATACCATTCCCGCGGTATCCCTTCTTGAATGCCAGCTCGGGGGCGGAGGGATCAGCACCGTTGACAGCCACATACTGGGCCTTGACGTCTGCAGGCGAATCTGTTGACAAAACATACATCATGGCCACATTAAACGCGACGCCTGATTCATTCTCTGACGGATCCATGAACAACGAGCTGCCAGCTGCTCTCCAGTATACATCCCTATCAACTGCTGCCGGTGCTGATATTATTGATGTTGGGGGGTATTCTACCCGGCCTCACGCGAAACACATAGGAACCGACGAGGAGATTCGTCGCGTCATCCCTGTCATCAAAGGGATCCGAGGCACGGGTAATTTGCCGTTGATCAGCATCGACACATTCCGGCCAAAAGTGGCAGAGGCAGCAGTCCTTGCTGGCGCAAACTGCATCAACGACGTCTACGGGTTCACTGGCCCGGAGTACCCCCTGACAGAGTTGGGTGCACAGCATTTTTTGGAAATGCGAAAGATTGCAAGAGATCTCGCGGTGCCCGTTATCCTTATGCATTCCCGCGGCGAGGCATCGGCAAACAAAGACTACAGTTGTTATAACTCCGCGGGTGGAGGCAAGGGTCAAGGTGTTGTGGAAGGGGTCCGGGTCGAACTTGGGGAGAAAGTGGATGCGGCCGTGCGAGGACGGGGTGGGCTAAGGCGATGGCTCGTCATCGTCGACCCAGGGGTCGGGTTCAGCAAGACCGTCGAGGGGAACCTTTCGTTGCTGAAACGAGCATCGTCATTGACTGCAAGGGAGAGCGACAACGTTTTGGCGGGATTTCCTCAGCTGATCGGCGCATCAAAGAAGTCGTTCTTGGGGGTGATCTTGAGTAGTCGGGTGGGCTCGTACCCAGGCAGGACGACTACGCCGGGGGAGCGTGGGTGGGCGACTGCAGCGGCTGTGTCGTGTGCGGTGCAGCAGCGGGTTGCGGTGGTGCGGGTGCACGATGTGCCTGAGATGGGGGACGTTGTGCGTGTGGCCGACTCGCTCAACGATATTTAGGTTTTAGAAATCCTTATTACAACTCGCCGGTGCCAGCGGGGGCGTGGGAAAAAGAATAAGTCGCCGGAAGTCACGCGTCAGGGCTGTCGAAGTAGGCTAGGCCGCTTTGTCTGTTAATAAATTGGGAGAACCATTCACTCTCGACTTTTCCCCTCCGGTTCGCATCAACTCTCCCGCCCTCACCTTGTTATCACTCTTCCCACTGCGCCCCCAGAGGTGACCAGCCTCTCCCAACCGCCCCACCTCGAGCGAGGGCAATCACCGTCCCAAGCTTGCTCCGTCAGCACCAATCGTAGGATGGAGTCCTCAGAGGATTCGGGACCGACACAGGAGCAGCAGCAGCAACTGCAACCAGCGAAGTCGTTCAGTCAATCGTATGTCCAGCCCGCAGCGTTCTCCTGCTCGATCTGACGCGTTGTACAGGAGTCATGTCCGTTCTCGCATCACCGTCGTGTGTGCAGAGGTCTGATGATTCCGTTCCATTCGTTGAGGCTGGAGAACTCACTGTGCAATTTATACCAGTGCAAGCGGTTGAAGCTTCGCTGCGATAGACGCACCCCTTGTGCCTCCTGTTTGAAGCGAGACACCGTAGATCGTTGCAAGTACTCTCAGGCCGCGGCGGAGAAGATGTGAGTTCATTTCACTCGTTTGATCGCCGACTCTGTTCACTGAGCTATTCGGTAACGTCCCCAGCGACCTGCAATCCATTCATAACCGGGTGGTCACCATCGAGGCCCAGATGGCCTTGTTAACCTCCGCGGCTGTCATCCAGAAACACACCACGCTCCCCGTTGACCGCACCCTGCTGGCAGTTGGGAGCTCGGGTTCGTCGCTGGCAGTTTCTCTGGACGATGTGTCTTCCATTTGGTTATCGCACTTAAATATCGTCCCTCCTGTCAAGCTAAAACTTGAGACGAGCGGAGTAGACCTACCAAATGGAGACCTACCCCTTTCGACAACATTTCCATCTATTTCATTGTTCCTATCTAACTCCTCGGCACTCGAACTCCCCTCCGTAACCACTCAACTTGTGGCACGATTACCCCAATTGGCTGGCGTGCAACAACAACTTCTCGACTCTGCAGATGATGTTCTAGCCCTCCACCCCTGTTTCAATTTCCAGCACTTCCAAACCCGGGTTCACAGCATATTCTCGTGGTCATTAGAAACAGAAACCTACGAACGTGCTGCGGGCAACGCCACATTACCATCCGCGTCCACATCCAGGGATTCGACTTTAACAAGACCTACGCTCTCATTTTTCGCTGCCGCCTCCGCTGCATTTGCTCTCGGATCGCTGGTCCGCAGGGCATGTGGCAGTCACTTAACCTCCTCCGAGGGTGGAAACGCCACCTTCTCTAACCCCCCACCTTTTCCGGATCACGATCCAGGCACTTCTCCCTCCGCCCTTTTCGCACTTTCCGAACAGGCTCTGGCTATCTTCGAGAAATCCTACAACTACGACCTGGATTACATGGTGGCGACAATTCTTCAGGTTATTTACTTGCTTCACGACGGTAGACCGAGGCTTCCACACACCATACTGCCCCTGGTTAGTGCACTCAAAACTTCCGACGTTAATGACGACTTACATATATCAGGTTGGAAAAATGGTGAACACCGCACGCATGATGGGTCTCAACTTGGACCCGGATGATTTCCCAGGTACCTACCCCCTGTTCGAGGCTGAAACACGCCGAAGAGTGTGGTGGGATGTATTTTATTACGACCTGTACGTACCTGGCACAGTCATCACGGGCTTGGAGGAGGGCTGATTCAAGATCGCCAGGTTTGTGTCCGACTGTATGGGCTATCAACCATTGATTCCGGATAATTCTTTCACCACCAAGCTGCCTCTGGACGTGGACGAGAGTCAATTCAGCCCCTTTTCAACGACAGTTCCACGTCCTTCTGATTCGTGTAAGACAGACAATACCTACTTTGGGCTGAAGTGCAGGTGCGCCTTCTCGTTTTCTCTGAGAACACACTGGGTATTGATAATATCCCCTGCGCCTATTCGAAGGCTTGCGCAGTTGGTCAAAATTTTGAAGAAGCGTACCTATCGTGACCCAGTTGACCTTGAGGTTCACGAACTCATGCTTGACGAGACCGTGGAATTTGAGGGGAAGATCAACCAATTCGTCTCTAACCTTCCCACGGACTACCAAATGGACCTCAATACTCCTCCCTCGCTCGAAGACGAGGACTCACATGCGTCTCTTATCCTCGCACGATCTTGCGAGCTCCAGATCATTGCCAACCGCATGATCGTTTCACTCTACATCCCATACTTGAAGAGTCACTCAGTGAACCCGCTCCATCAAGCTTCATTGGCTATCATGAATGCAGCGCACAAGATTATTCAGTGCATGAAGATCTGGCAGTCACGGCGAAACTGTCCTGGGATCCGAGAGAGAGGGAGGTGGGGTTCCTTTGGGGTCTACTACGAGTATGGCCGAATCCTTTTCGACGCGGCAGTGGTCTGTGCGAGTATGACCATAGATGGGACTGGGGGAGCATTTGCCGCGTGCTTGAAGGGAGACGTCGATTCTGCTCTGGAAGTGCTGAAAGACATGGAGGCGTCCAAGGGGCCTAGGCGCCGCGGGGTCGGAGTTGGGATGCCCAACGGTGTTGAAGCCAATGTCAGCGAACCTGTCGCCATCGTAGGGATGCTGAAAAAGAGGGTAGAGACGAACCAGACCGCTGGAATCAAGAGGAAGAGACAACATGATGAATCAGATGTATTCCAGCCTGGATTCCGGATCCCATTTGTGGGGGCTGCAGTATCCGCCTCTATTCTCGATCCTACGCTCCTTGTCCCCCCAGAGTTCACTTCGGATATATCTCCGGTCCCCCCTCGCGATCGGTCAGATTCGGTCTCCAAGGTCAAGGTTGAAGACAGGTCAGACGATCCCGCCTTGGACAAAAAGAGGCCGAAGCAGAAATTCGTCAGGGACGAACGGGAAGTATCCACTGACAAGAAGAAGCTGCTCGCGAAAGCAAAATCCAAGGATAAGGAGAAAGATAAGGAGACGAAGTACCCATCCTACGGCATTCGATTGCGCCCTGGAGTGCCTCCTCCCTACACTCGCGGCCGCGGATCAGCCCCACGAACTTCCAGGACTCCAAAGCCTACCCTGGTCCCCGCAGACAATTCTAATGGTAAAATGAACACCCCCCTCATCGAGACGCCTTCCACTCTACCTCCCACTCCAAGCGCCCCCTCTCCCCCGCTGATGGCCCCCCAGCATTTGGAACCTCAGCTGTGTGGCGGATCGTTCCCCCCAACACCCGCTCAAGAACAACCTATACTTGATGATGACCATCGGAGATCTCTGACCGCATCATTTGACGCCAACCCCGAAGTGCGGATACAGCCTCGGGGGCGATACAGCAATGCCGGATACCCTCCGACTCCAGTGTTCTTCGACCACCCCTCCTACCCAGCGAGTCAGGTGACTTCACCGACGTCTACCGAACCCACCCCTCCGTTCCCCGCCAGCACTTTAACTCAACCTGGTCCTAGCCAGTTTCCCGGACCTTCGCAACAACATCGAGATTACTTCCCTCAGAGTTTCCGCGATCCTTCTATAGGGTCAAACGGTTTCGAAAGCATGCCGTACAATGGCGTTGGACCATCACCACCTTCCTATCCGATGGGCTCGATGGAGCGGGGACCTATCGCCGACGCCCCGTACATGGTATCCGACGAGAAGGTGCCACTCAACGTTTTTATGCCCAACGAATCCCAGATGCTCCCCGGTTCATCTCAGGCGAGCCCTCAAGATATGCATATGGGCCGTAGACAGGACTGGCAGCAGTCGACGCAAAATCCTGGGGACCAACAGTATTGGTTTTGAGCATGGGATCTAAGTTATCTGTACGCTGCCTCCTACCCTCATCCCGATCGCTTTCTCTCGTCTTCGCATACGTTCTCTTGTTTTCAGTTCTTTTGCATTAATGGCTGTGGCCTCCATACGTGTACATCCATCAAGTATTATCGCCCCTGGTTCTTTCCTTTTGTTATATGCTGTGATCTCTTTTCGTGTTCCGTTGCACATTATCGTGATATTCGTTCCACTGCTTTCCTGATAATCCTGGTGTATTTGTAGCGCATACAGGAATATATATATAGTGTAAATGCTAAGATTTCTATCGTTGGCCCACACCAGCGAAGTGCACACAGTTCAGTAGGTTACGAGGCATTATTTTTGCGAGAGCGATGTTGGTACGCGCCTAACTCCGCCCCGACGACAACCTCGTTGACACTCTTCACCCTTGCAATTGAGAGTATCGACCCCTATCCTGGCCCTGAGATAGTCGCGGATTATATGGCATGGGTTTTAGGATCGGGTTGATATTACTCCCGCTCAGTGAATGCCTCTGGCCGTGCCCGGGTTTTTCGAGGAGCGATATGCTGCCTTCATCTAGTGTAGGGGGCCGTGACTTGCGACGATCACCGTCAATTCGGCGGAGCCACGTAAGATCGTAGAACCACTGGAATAGGCGGGGTGCGAGTTTGCACACTTGGACGAACGGAGGGACGGCCACGAAAACCGCAAGGACCTGGCGTTGTTGCGAATTGGGTGATTTGACCCAGCTGAGTTTGGGAGAACGCTCACCTGGCCAAATGTGAGGGTGAACTGATTTTCGTTTGAGTTGTACACCCCGAGTTCGATGCAGGCCACCCAGTACATGAACGGGATGACGACCAGAGAGATGAAATGAACGAACGGGAAGTAATCACCCACGACCACCCTGTTATCCCTCAGCGATCAGCGCTGGTCCATGGGCAATTCTTGAATCAGAAAAAAATGACTCACAAGACCCTCCAGAAGTTCACATGATAAGGTTCACCTGGCGGCCAGATGACGTATCGTTTGAGGAGGATCGCGATGACCCAGGCCACAACCAACAATAACAAGGGGATGGCTACTACCACTCCTATCCACGGTCTCTCCCCCCCCTCCTCGATAGCAGCGGAAATGGGAGTGATCAGGAAGAAGTTCAACAACAGGGGGCGCGGTTTACACGACGACTGAGCGAAATGGGGAGCGTTTTGCGGGAGAAAGGTGTAGATGGTCAGGGCGGCCCAAAGGACCGCAGCGAACAGGACAAGGAGCCTCTTGAACACGTGACCTTTTCCAAGAACGTTTTCGAGACGGTGCTCGCCGCCCCAGATTGCGCGGACAGAGTAGATGACGAGGTAGATCGTCAACGGGGAGGCGACGATGACCGATACAGTCAGGGCGTGGAACTTTGTCAGATCGCGTCGGAAGATTGAGATGGAGGCGGTGAGGAGGAGAGAGTACATGGCGAGAACTTGTGACCAGAAAGCGTCCTTTACTTTCTTGGGGGAGTAGAAGATAAGCATAGCTGAAGAATCATTAGTCAGGGAGGGTTAGACGGTTCGCGATTATCGATGAGCCTAGGCGCAGATAAATCGGAGACTAACATGTGCACAAGGTCGTAACGTATGCTGAGGGCATGGCAGGTAAGATTTCCGCATTAACACCCTTCGTACGCGTACGCTCGACTTACTGGCAATTCTCACAAGAGGTCCTGGAAGACTTATCAGATAAGGGGGTTTGTAGACCAGGAGCAACATCATGACCACATACCTGCGATATCTGGTTGTGGACAGAACCCAAACGGACAGCTATCGTCCGATGCAGGATTCAGGCAGTACGCCGCCATATAGCTCGTTATCGATATCGTGAGGTTGAGGAAGGCCAACATATCGTCAGTGACTTCACAGCCACCTGCCTCGTAAGCAGTGCTGTTCCACGCCCCGCTACCATCTGGGTGGAAACACTCAACACCAGGGGGGAAGTAGACCTCGGACATCAGGGCAGAGGTTGAAACTCACAGATACCTGGATCGCCTATAAATACCACCAGTACATTCCACACGTTGTGGACTGGCGCGGCCTAGCATTCAATTGCCCATGTCAGGCTGTCCGGCGCGATGATTACTGACTCTTAGGGTGTGATACCGTTCAGTCGGCCAACGCGGGACGGGTGCTGGTTCAACGATCACGTCTCCACCGGACGTTCTGGAGGCATTCTATGCGGCGGGCGATGTTTATCCGATCAGAACACGGCCAGAGAAGTTGCCAAGGTCCTGGATTTCCCTCGAACCCGCACCCACTTGACTCCCGGATCATCCTGGGCGTGCTTTTAGGCGCCATTAACGTACCCTCCTGCTCCCAGGTTTCCTAATCTGACTCTGCTGTCGACCTGGGCGGCACTCGAAATCCCGTTGATGAAACCTATTACGACAGACGGGGCATGGGCTGTTTCTAATCCATTGACCCAATGCCAGGCCTTCAGGGTCATGTCAGTTCGTGTTTGGGATGTTACATACTCAAAGCAGTCATCCTGGTATGTTACAAGTGGGCGGCTCGCCCGCAGAGGTTGCGCCCAGGCCACCATTCAAGAAACCACGCTGCAAATCCCAGAGTGCTCTCACACCTTCATTCGCAAAGCGCATCAATGTCGTCACCCCGTATACGGCGCCCTCGGATGGAAGGCAGGGCCAAGAACAAGGAACATCCCCTTCGCTAGCCGCCCCGAGGTTCTCCTCGGCCTCTTCCTCTTCCTCGTCCGCGGCCTCTGCCGCCTCTTCCGCGTGATGGCGGGGTGGGTCCTGATGTGGCTGGCGGTGGTGCGGGAGTCGGGTCGTCGATCCGTGCTGTGACCGGAGGCAAATCTTTCTCCTTCGCGACCTCCCGAACCTTATTTTCTGTAAATTTGGACTCCACGCTCGCATCGTCCTTCTTATCCTTATCTTTCTCTTTATCCTTCTTCCTGGATCTCACGCCGGCACCACTTAAAGCTGCCTCAAATTGTCTGGACGAGACACCAAGGACTGGGCGACCCCTCCTCGGTGCAGTCGAAGGCTGAGCAGAGTGCGATGGTCCAGGGGAAGGTGCCGGGGCAGACGTGTCTCCTTGTGTTGGCGGAATGGAAGGTTTGGGGTCTGGTTTGGGTTGTGGGGGTTGCTTCTGGGACTCTTGTTTCTGCGGTGGTTGGCGTGGTTCCTTGACCTTGGGTGGTTTGGATGGTGGATCTGCCTTTGGCATGATGGTGGGCACAGGTGTGGTCGCATTAGCTGGAGTGTTCTTCGACGTCTGTGATGCTGCCCCCTTGGCCTGTTTCTGGCTGGCTTTCTTCCCCTTCTTACTAGACTCTGCGGGTGGGTTGGGTTTCGCGACCTCCTTTTTTTTCGCTTCGCGTTTTGATGGGGGAATGGCGCTGTTGATTACTGACTGGTCCTTGTAATGCGCATGGTTGCGGAGAATGGCCTCTTTATCTCGTTGCGCAGCTTTCTCTGCGATAAGGGCTTCGATCAGCGGCGTCGTCTTGGGCTCAGGTGCAGGTTGGGTAGAGGCAACTAGAGTCAAGAAGTCAGCGGGCGCCACATACGGTCTCAGTCGAGACACAGACTCAGATGTTCAAGAGCTTCCTCATCAAATGGCTTTGGATTGGTGTTCTCCAGCAATTTGGCGAACGACAGGTAATCTTCATCTGTATTGCACGTATGTAAATGGTGCGGTGGAAACCATGTATACTCTGGGGCGTACCTTCTTCGATAGTTGCCATCCGATTGTCTGCCTTGCTCTTCTCGGTAGGAACCTTCTGATATGGGGAAAACTCCACAACAACCTGAGTCTCATTCCCTACGTGTAAGGTCAGCATGGCGATGACATAGGGCGAAGGTGTCACGCACCAGCTTTATCCCTGAAGATATGCCCGTCAAAGGACCGACTAAACAGAGCAAGCTGTTCCTCAGTTTTGAACGCAAGATACGCTCGAGACGGAATGGTCTCCTTGTTCAGCCTGCCGCCACACTCGGGTCAGATCCGAGTCCATAAAGTAGCCCCTCCCAAGGGTGAAAGCCCACCGTTTCTTCACTTTCCCGACGTGGAATGACTTCCAGAACACGGTCTCATCAGAGACCCATTCCGACACGCTTTGCCAGAAGATCTCCTCGGGGAGGGTCGGAGGCAATCTCCTAACGACAATCTTCAGCCT
>Ga0307517_10001113_pt1 | contig 45391 bp, 42 predicted proteins | sample 23_EM_MG_FD_194515 | JGI IMG/M metagenome (GOLD analysis project Ga0307517, IMG submission 194515) | Populus trichocarpa ectomycorrhiza microbial communities from riparian zone in the Pacific Northwest, United States - 23_EM | ecosystem: Host-associated > Plants > Roots > Unclassified | place...
GCCGGCTTGGTACACCCCCCCCCCCCCCCCCCCCAAACTAGTCCTTAAATATCCAAAACCAGTCCACACAGAAATTCTATAACTCCCACTCCTAACAACCCGTCCTTCCTTGCCCGTATCCCAGTAGCCAATACCCAGCTTTGTGCGACCGGATTATGCGGCCTTACTCTAACCCGGGTTCAAAGAAAGGCTTAGAGAGCCTGACGACCTCCCCCCCCCCCTCCAACTACCTAACCTACGGATCCACAAACTATAGAAGCGTAATGTCCAGCTGCACGGTTCCCTTCCCGGGCACCCACCCCAGATAGACTATCTATGCCGGCACGGCAGCAGTTCTCACATGCACTGCCCAGCACCTAATGATCCAGGTGACGGGACGGAGAGAGTAGTGGTATAGGATAATGTAATACCGGCAAAGGCTATACACCCCACTAACACCCTACTGAAAACACACACTGAAAGCAGAGAGGAAAACATACACCAACCTAAAGCGGAATTCAAACCTCGGCATCATTCCTTCTAGCTCAATCGTTCATGATCTAACAAAAACCACCTGCAAACCCCTACTCTAGGAACATCCTAAAGCGCTAATCTTTTGGCCGCCTTGCGATCGTGCGGGGCAGCTTATATCTGTGGATCGCAGCACCCAGAGCACCCCCACTAATGAGATCTCAGATTCTTGGTCGGGCACGTATGCTATAGGGGCGCGCTAACATTGGGATCGCTGATCCATGGCTCTATCAAGGTTAGGCTGATGGGGTGGATTATTGCCCTTGTGTTTTTAGTGTGAGGTGCTATTTCATTGCTGCCCCCACGCCATGTCTTTCACATCCCGCTAGCATCCATACTCGAGCAGAGAGGGCGGAAGCGGCAGAATGGAGGTGGGGGATGAGGGGGGATTACAATAGTATCATTTCAGTCGCCATAGTTGCCCCGAACTGCGTTTGCGTTCTTGCCTGAGGGGGAGTTGATAAACTCCAGACATACGTCTCTTTATACTGCCTTTTGGCACATCTCACAGTAGGCGCAATCCTCGAGGGCCCCGTCCAACATGACCCCCCAGGCGGCTGTTTGTACTTGTATTTCTTGGAGGGGCTGGTGTGTGCTCGGTAGTGTCATGCGGTCCTGGGTGGGGTTGGGCAGACTTAAGGCCACAATGCACCTAATGACTCTATGCCTGCTACTCTAGCCGGCTACTAGTATGCCCCTAGAACAGGATGGGAAAACCCCTCAGGGTTCACCGGGGGCTAGGCCACCCCCTGTTTCCGAAGCACCGAATGAGGTTATTTTCTTTCGCAGAAGGCCTTATTAGCGTTCCCTAATAGGGTGGTTCTCTCCACTGTCATACTACGGACCAGTGTTTTATGGAAGGTGGGCGACTTTGAGGTGGCATATTGTAGTGCGACGTAGCCTCTGCTCAGTAAAAGCATTGTTTTTGCCGAAGAGGCCAGCAGAAGGCGGTCTGAAGCAGTGAGTTAGTCTACGACTAGGGGCCTCCGGAATCCGAGGCCACCGGAGGTGCTGCCTTTGAGGCCATTGCTAGGGAGGTCCGGGGATCCGCAGCCGTATTCCACATCGGTCCGGGTATTTTCAGTCAACGGAGCAATTGGGGGCCGATAACGGGGAATAATTGCCTGTTGATAAGGGCGCATTTGGCTTAAGGGCTGCACCAATCCCTCAGAATACCTGCTACCAATCTTTCAAATTGCTTCTTTTTCAATTTAATTCCATCTAAACGTGAGGCGCATGTTTTGGAGCTCATGTAGCATGCCTATCTTACACTTGTGCTGGGGTATGCCAACCCCCGCTCTCCCCCTGCGAGCTGTCGTCATAAGTAGTCACTCGGGGGTGGGCGGGGGGGGGGGGGCTCACAGTGATACAGCGAGAGGGATAGTGAGGCCTAACCAAGTTTTCACAACTGTACCGTACCGCAATGGTAGTTCAATTACCTTCGCTAGGGTGGTGTCCTGGAGGGGCCCAGCTGACAGGGGGTTTGGGTCCCCCAGTGCCAGATGAGGGGTATGCTTACTTGATGAGTCCAGTTGGGGAACTTCTTGCACAGGTACTGCTAGTGAGTTTTCCGGTGTTACATTCTAGAAGAGTGCTTAGACAGGCAGGCTATAGCGAAACATCTCAAGTGAGAAAGTCTGCACAGCATATCTGACCTCAACTTGGTCGCTAGGAGGCCAGGAGGGTATGGATCCTAGCTTGCTCTAGGCGTTGATATATTGCGCAGCGCAGCAATTAGAGGATCCGGGAAAGGAATCCTATTAAACCTAGGGAGTGGTGGTAAGTTCGCTCCCCAGTTACGAGTAAGAATTAACTTGTGATAACAGTAGGCCATATTCTATGACCCAAACTAAACCAGCTCAACCCCTTCCGGAAGGCCGAGTATCCTACAAGAAGCCAGCCATAATTACCTTCAAAACTCTCCCCTGAGACTGCCTAAGGGCAAAGGAGGCAACGCACTCTGAAAGAAGTCATGGCGGGGACCCTTTCAAAACGGTGGCCTACAGTCTTTTAGAAACTCTCCGGATACCCGTAATTCCAAAAGGAGTAGAGACGCTCGAAGCCCCCCCCCCCCCATGGCAAAAACGAACGGCTCCATTTCTGAATCCTGGAACCGATTTTCAAGCCATAAAGGCATGCCTTTCGAGAAATGGTACACGCCATCTTGAAAAAGAAAAACAGACTCCACAAACCCCTCTCATTGCGAAGAAAGTATTGTACGTCGTGTACCAAAGTTAGTTGCTATATCAAGAACTCCGAACATGCCGGGCGGAAATAAACCTGGTAGTACGTACGAAGAGAATAGGTAGACAGCAAAGCATCCATAGGCGATCTAAGAAAAAAAATCAAAAAGGAGAATTTGGGGATTAAGTTACAATGAATCTTTTGCTATGTGCACTCTTGAATCCTTAACCTCTGAGTGAGGACTAATTTCATTACACAACGTGGTTTGGGTTCCTACATTCTATAGGACTATCCTAAGCATTTGTTCAGCCCATTAAAAGAAGCTTCCTCCCACTCGACTGAGCTCCTTTTTATACCCTGGATTTCACTTATTCAATCCCAGGAGCGATGGTATTCAGTCACTTACAATCACTCGAAGGGCACTGGTGTTCGAATGGTAAGGTACGATAAGTTACCATTCAATACGATGCGGTACCATACGGTAAGGCACGGTAAACCCACCACGTGCCGTTTGCCCACCGTGGTAAAGCTTCAGATCATAATCCTGGATCGTACAGTAGTGTGGTGCTCATATCATTGCCAAGAATGTCTGGCCAATATTTTGCAGGAGTTGTCCTCTTTTTATCAGTTCTGCAGCGCTCCTAACCCTTCTTTTCCCCTAAGGTTATGTTCATAGAAGCATTCAAACATACCAAAAATCATGCAGAAATGTCACATCTAGTGCCCGTTTGAATTGATAAGTTTATATACAGGGTAAGAAACCTTTTTTTAAGCATACTGCCTGCCAAACATCTGTCACACAAGGGCAGGCGTCAACACGTCCAATGGAAGATAGGACTACCCAAAATCAGAATTTAAGATGGGAGATGCCGTTTTCCAGTATTTTATCTTCCTAGTGTAATTCGCGGTAATTTCCCGTACGGTATCAAGTGTGTAAGGTATGGTAAGGCACCGGATTATTCGAACACTAACGGACACTGCTAGCAATTGCTGATGGCTATGAAGTGAGGAAGCGACTAAACAGATAGCCAACGCATAAGCTATAAATGGTAGAGATACTTACTGGGCTGGGAAAATGCCACATACAAGTAGGGCCAATACGACCAGTCACCGAAACGCATGCTATCCCTAGTTAAGGGTAATAGAGTCGCCCCCCGCTATCCTAGATGCCCAAAACCCGAAGAATCCATCCGGTGCACTGAGTGATCCGGGGCGGCTGGCCAGGTTCCGGTACCAAGATTTTTAGAACCCCCAGAGGTTCATACGGGACAGGGGGAGAGGTATTCGGATTATCGAGTTCAGGTATAACTTAGTAGGGTGTGGCTGTGTTGTACAATCCTCCCAAGGCTAGGAAGAGGCGGATATAACCGTAATGAGCAATTACCGCGATGCTGACATTTACCCTTCTGAGGGCCGTTTCTTTAGACCTCTTCTTTTTTTTTTCTTTGGTCTACCATATCTCTATCATACTTTTATCTCCTTATCCTGCCCGACTGAGCTTCCCAAACTCGCACTTCTCGGACATACCAAGTCATCCTCGATCATGCAAGTAAAGTGTTTTTTGAGAGCAACCAAACCCAACTAAATCCGAAACCCCCAATTATAAATCCGCAGCAAACTCCAAGAACCCTCATTCTGCTGGATTTTTTACAGCTCCCTCGCCCACCGGCAGCGCAAGACAAGTCCGATTCGGACGAAATTCGGATATGATCAGGTTCCGGATTGGCTACTGGTTCCTTGGTTGCTATAGGTGATCAATTGGGGCAAGAGTGAGGTTGTTACTTAAGCCACTCCCGGCGCAGGGGGGTGAGTGAGGATTATAGTAGCTTTGTCATTGTGCTGTACTGGTATCATAAGTTACTGTGCTGTACGTACATATAATGCTGCTATTAATTGCACCGGTACCAGACCCATCACCTCCCACCTCTCCATTATCCAGATCGGTACAGTACAGCTAAATGAATTTATGATCTTGAACACCTCTCCACTCCCTACCCCCCCCCCCCCCCTCAGAACCCCTAAGCCCTCACACCCATATCTCCAAAACCATCCCATCATATGTCATACCCAGGAAACGCCGTATGTATTATTACATAATAATATTATCTCATAATATTATAACGAAACCTCGGACAATCCACTATCTCCGCTAGCCCCAATCTAATCCCCGCCCTTAGAAACAAACCCCCCCCCCCCCAGTATCATACCAATAATAGTAAAAAACCCGAGCACGCAGGATGCACCGGCATCCGCAATTCCATAACAAGTAAAATACCCTATCAAACTAAACCAAACCCATCCTATGATATATCGATGCCACAATTCCCCGCTGGCTGACTGACGATCCGATACGGGTATGTAGCGGATCATGCGAGATTTTCCGGTACTGCCGGATACGCCTCATCCCGCCCCCCCCCCTCCCCCCTCCCCTCTCCCCTCTGCTCCAACGGCAACCACGGGCACCTATCCTAATTAGATATGATATCGACTACGAGTAATAGTGCCCGCATAATAGGTAATCCTTTGTATATTTATTTATTTATTTGTACATATTTGCACTCATTCTATGTTGTTCCGGAGAGAGAGGGAGGGAGGGAGGGTGGTGACTTGAATGACATCAATCAGTAAGGGTAATAGGTGCTGTATTATAGCCCGCCGCGCGGCGGCAGTTTCGGAGCGATTCGTCAGGTTCAGAACTCAAGGGGCAAGAATGGAAAAGCGGAGAAAGTAGCGCATGCGGTGATGGAGCGCTACCATAACCTCCCGGGGGGATTCACAGGTGGGGAGAATTGAAATTGGTATGATATTATACAGTACTAGCTATAATACAGTTGTGATGGGGGGTTTTCTTTCTTTCTTTCTTTCACTACACCACTAGCACAAAATACACCGAGCATTATAATGCTCGTGCTGGGAATCTCTGGGGGGTCGTTATATTTAGCGGTTATTTTCGCGAAGGCTGGTGGTAGGTAGTGCCTTCTAGCTGGTGGCCGCTATTGTGGTTTTTGCCCGACGGGCAAGGGGAGCTTGGAGGAGGGATGTGTGAAAGAACTCTTTATGGTGTACTGCACTGCAGCTGGGCGGGCGTGGTGCCCTGGCTTTCCAAGATTAACGGGGGGGGCAGCAAAGGATGAGCTCTCTTGGCGATATGTCTCTAGAGCTGCTTTTTGGTCAGCTCATAGGGAGTTTTTGATGCAGGCGCTTGTTTACTCGAGTGCAAGGCGAGCGCTAGGGTGCGGTATTTTCATGATAGAACCCGGTGGCTATTGAAATGAGGGTCCATCTGAAAACGAGCCGGATATTTGAGGGCAGTCGGTAAGAACGTTCGCTACTATCACACACTCTCCTACTACGACACGACAACTACTTTCAACACAAGAATTTCAATTACCAAACCAGTATTAACCCACCCTAGACGAAAAAGGGTCACAGGAGAAACCCTAGAAAACGATATAATACACCCCACCTGTCGATCAATAGTGCCCGCTACTGCCTCCTAGAAAACTTCATCACAGGCCCCTCCTTCCGACTTGTGAAGTGATCCATAAGTCTATACTCCCCGTCAACCATGGCATACCCTTCCTTCCAAAGCGCAGCCTTCCCTTCAGCCTCGACTTCCTCGCAATCGTACTCAAATAGCAGTCTAGCAAGGGTAAGTCTAAGCTCCATGTACGCCACACTCTTACCAATACACCCTCTAGGGCCGATGGAGAAGGGTGTGAAAGCGGATCGTGCAGCCTCGACTTCTTCTTCGGGAGTGCAGGTGGATAGCCAGCGCTCCGGCTTGAACGAGAATGGATCAGGGAAGTATGCAGGATTGTGGTGGAGAGCGTAGATTGGGGTTCCTGCTATGCTCTTTTTATTGTTTTCCAGTTAGTTTCTGCTTTTAGGATGGGAGGGGGAGAGAAGGAGGGCACGAACTCCTTCAGGGATGTAAACTCCGTCGATTTCTATACCTTCCTTGGCGGTGACTTCGCGAGGGAGAAGACCTGGAACTGGAGGAGCTAGGCGCATGGCTTCGTCGATACAAGCTTTTAAGTAGTGGCAGTCGCCAAGTTCTTTTCCGACGACAATTTGCTCCTTGTTGGTGAATGTGCTGCGTATTTCGCTCTTTAGTGTCTCGAGCGTTTGCGGATTGCGGCAAAGGTAGAACATTGCTGCGGACATGGCGGTAGCAGTTGTATCGGATCCTGGATATCACGTTAATACCAGCATGGGCGTATTGATAATATGGGGGGGAACAAACCGGCAATCATGAGAACATTGGCTTCGCCCCACAATTCCTTAGTTTCGAAACCTTCGCCAGTTTCTGGATCCTTGGCGTCGAGGAGATAGTAGAAGAAGTCCTTCTTGTAGCCCCTCCCGAGGCTCATACGTTCATTTGCACAAGCTCGGGAGTGTTCAATGAACCTCCAACGGTCGCGGGAGATTGTTGGGAAGAGGACTTTGGAAAGTTTCAATGTGACCAATGGTAGGTAATTTCCGTTCTGTTTCCCAAATCATTAGCAAAGGACGACGGGCCAAAACATAGACCCGTAGAGGACATGCAATATAATGATTATGAGCCGCTTGACTGATCAGATCAGTAACAAACCTCGTCGTCCCCTCCGTCAACATGCCAAAGCTCTTTCCAAAGCAGAGCTCACCCATGACGTCGAAAGTGAGCCAGCTAAACAAGTCACCCATATCGACGCCGGCACCCCGCTTAACGGCATCGTTAACTTTGCTGGAGAAGACATCGATGTTGTTCAGGACCAGATCTTCCACGCTTTTCAAGGCCGCATCGGAGAAGGCTGCAGAGAGAACACGACGCTTGCGCCCGTGCTCGGCTTTCGATATCGCATTGTGAGTGTTATACACCCCTTTCACGGCCGGGAATGCAGAGTAAAATTGCGACTTTTGTAGAGATTTACTGAGCGGGGTGTGGCCGTAGAGTGTCTTTAGCGATGAGGCAGAATTAAAGGAGATCAGATTCGGCGCGAAGCGGATGACGGGACCGTATTTCTCGTGGGCCTTGTAAAGTGCCAGGTGTCTGTCTCCGCGGTAAGCGTAGTAAACGGTGTACCTATTCACCTCTCATCAACAACCAGTCCTGAGGCGGAAGGAAGAGAGTAGGAAGGGGGTATGATACCAATCCGTAATCTTCGCCAAGAACGGTCCCGGAATCCTCGCCAGAGGATGGAAGAACAGGCGGTAAAGCACCAATGACGAGATATACACGACAAAGGAAGTAAACAGTAGTTTTACCAGGTTCAGGAAAGTCATCATATCTATAGTGATTGGCATATGATCCAGAGACTGGATCGAGTTCTTGAAGATAGCCATACTCGTAGTCGCCGCCTTCACAAAGCTCCAGAGCTGTGGGGTAATGGGAAGACGGAGGAGGGGCTAGATTTAAGTATCGGTAGTTATACTGGGGAAGGAGAAGTGAAGAAGGAAAGAGAACCAATATCGAAATGCCTTATTCCAAATTCTTCCCTTGATAGTCCTTCCTCTCCTGCTACCGAAGGCCAAGGAGCAAGAGAAAGAGCCGGCGGGTAGTAGCGGCATTTAAGGAACAATTCGGGTATCCGAGGGCAACACCACACGAGCCCCAACAAAGCGAAAGAAGGTTGGCTACTCCACTTCACTGATTCCCCCGCTTTCCTCCTCCCCACAGATCTTGTCAGTGCATTGGCTGAGGAGGAGGAGAAAGGAAGCTTGCATGTAGGGCTGTCCATTGCGCCGTTCTATCATATCACCAGCGGCAGGGCTACAGTATGATACTCGTTCTGGTACACACAGCCGCCAGCGTCCATTTCGTCCGGGGTTTGTATGATAAGATGCCAGGGGCACTGGCCACTCCTTCCCTCACCCGATGGAAAGCGAAAGACGAGAGAGTGAGAGAGTGAGTGCGAGTGCGAGTGAGGTCATTGTGGGCGGAACGGATGGCTGAAATGATGCATCCATCTCTTCATAGAGCTAATCTGATAGGGTAACTAGGGGCAACCACAACTCACAACGCACAAGCCCTTGAACCATCACAGGCAGGCGAGGGAGGAGTATGCAATGCATCATCGCCCTTCACGCAGCTTTCACCGGGCATATTATTAATACATTCGGACTTTTGCTCTTGAATTCTATCGCTCTGCTCATTACGCCGACCTCACATCAAGGAACGATCCCGAGCGTGCTTGTGTGCTGCTCTCTCGCCGTATGGTGCCGTGCCAAATCAATCCCTACTCTCGCGTCCAACATTGTCCCATCTTATTGTACATTAAACGCCCACAACTATTCACCATGCCGAGCAACCCCTACAAAACCGGCACCCCGTGGGTTAGGGAAGGGGAAAAGAGGAGAAAGGAGAAGGAAAAAACACCTGAAACCCATTTTACATACACTCCCCATACTCATTCTTCATTGCTTCCCTGACAATGGCCCCGCAAAGTCTAGCGTAAGGATTCGTCCGAACTGCCATTTCCCGAGCAATGGCATTCCCGTAACGACCACCTTCGAAGAAATCACGAGAAGCCGCTGCCTCCATGTCCTCGTTTCCACCTTGCTTAAACATAGAGTAATGTATCGCAGCCCGTTGTGTGTAGGCCTGACTCAGTATCTTCGCCTGCAGGGGGGAGAGTGGCGATGTCAGTGTGGAGGGGGAGGATAGTTTGATGGCCTCATTTAGGTGGGGGAGGACCTCGGTCGCGGGGACCGAGAGCATTCGGAGAACCTGTGCAAGATTGTTGTGTGCTGATGCGTAGGTCGGGTGGGCGGCTGTTAGCTCTTCCAGGAGCCTGCGAGATTCCGGTAGTGACGTTGGAGAGGATTCCGCGAGCTTGATTGCCTTTAGCTCCGTTCGCTTGAGGGTTTGGAGAAGGTATGGGGAGATGTGTGGATCACTAGGGAGTGAGGGGTCTATGCTTGGGGAAGCAGATGTTGGGGCAGACTCTGGGTCAAAAAGCTGCGTGAGTACGGTAGAGTCGTTAATTGTGAGGGCAGACATCGTGTGGAAAAAGGTATGGAGGATGGGGGGGACGCTGATGTGCTGTGTGCTGTACGATGAGGGATTTCGTAGAAAGGGGCCAGGTGAGGTTATAAAGTACGGTGATCTAATAATCAAAGGCTTTTAGCAGAATGAGAGAATGCCCCTCTTTGTCTTCATATATGCTCACGTTACTTCAGGGCTACCATCCTCCGGGGAGGGGCCACATTGCTGGGATAAGGACTGGCACATGGCAGAAGTGTCCGGCGAATTCCAAGGCTCGCGCAGCTGCCAATCCGTCAAAGAAGCTACCGGCAGGCCCAACCGATGACAGGATCCCTTCTAGACCTCTCCTTCGGTAGCCGTCAACTACTTATCTCTATACTGTGTGCATGGCCCGTCTTTACCCGCGTGTAGGCGAGCACACCCGGACCGTTGCTAGAGTTGGCTAGCCCTACGGCCATCTAACCGCCATCCGTTTGTAGGAGCTTTCAAGATAGAAAAGAAGCACAGTGTGAGAGGACGGAGAAGGAGTTGCCGCGGAAAGCGTCCAGTCCGCCTTGGTATGGGTTTTCTATTTGTAAAAAACAGGTGGCGGTTGGACATATTATAAATCCATTGAGCCCACCGTGCTTCCTCTCTTCTTTTGTGCCAAAGATAAAGCCCCATCATCATCTATCACGTCGCTCATCCTTTCCGTGTGTACCAAAAGTCGAGGAGACTCTTGCTCCCTTTTCTCGAGTATCCACCTTGAATTGAATAAATAAATATAAGAAACCAAAGAGAAGAATCAGATAGACAGTACAACATGCCTCCCGCTGCCCTCTCTTCTTCACCACCAGGTCCTACTATCCTGACTTCCAACGGTCAGACACTACCTCTGGGCGGTGTACAATCTCCCTCCGCCGCCTTGGTGACGACAGGGTATAGAGGTTACGACCACGTGCACTGGTAAAGCTCCCACCCCCTCATGTCCTCCCTTCTATGTAATTTCAAGTACTGAACCGGGGGAAACAACAAAATATAGGTATGTCGGCAACGCAAAACAAGCAGCATCATACTACATCGCCCGAATGGGCTTCCGACCTCTCGCATACAAAGGCCTGGAAACTGGTTGCAGGATCACGGCTTCGCACGCAATTTCAAACGGGGCTATCACCTTCGTCCTCACATCGCCCCTTCGCTCGCCTTCGACACCTGGGCTTGCGGCGGCAGACGTGGCTCTGCTGAAGGAGATCCACGAGCATCTCTCCACCCATGGGGACGCAGTCAAGGACGTTTCTTTCGAAGTGGATGATGTTAGAAAGGTCTACGAGAAAGCCATAGAGAACGGCGCTCGAGGAGTGAAGGGCCCTGAAGTTTTGAGTGATGAGGATGGGGAGGTGATTGTTGCTACTGTGGCGACATACGGTGATACCACGCACACACTTGTTCAACGGGGAGGATATTCTGGCGCCTTCATGCCTGGGTTTCGACGGGCTGTTGCTGGCAAGGACCCTCTGGACAATGTCTTGCCCACGGTCCACTTGGAGGCTATCGATCATTGTGTTGGTAACCAGGACTGGGACGAGATGGACACTGTCTGCGAATAGTATGCCCCCCCCCCGCTCTTATATCTAATTCCTGCGTAGCACAACCTAACAGTGTAAGTAGCTACGAGAAAGCCCTCGGCTTCCACCGCTTCTGGTCCGTTGACGACAAGGACATCTGCACCGAGTACTCAGCACTAAAATCCGTCGTCATGGCCTCCCCCAACGAACTAGTAAAAATGCCCATCAACGAGCCCGCCCACGGAAAACGTAAGAGTCAGATTGAGGAATATATCGACTTCTACTCGGGCTCGGGCGTCCAACACATTGCGCTGCGAACCCCAAACATCATCGCCGCCGTATCGAATCTGAAGGCGCGCGGCATCGAATTCATTTCGGTTCCCGACTCGTATTATAAGCAGATGAAGCTGCGGCTCAGCAAGAGCAGCGTACGCGTCAAGGAGGACTTTGAGAAGCTGAAGGAGCTGGGCATTCTGATCGACTTTGACGAGGGCGGATACCTTTTGCAGCTTTTCACTAAGCCGCTGATGGACCGACCTACGGTGTTTATCGAGATTATTCAGAGATGTAATTTCGATGGCTTTGGCGCTGGGAACTTTAAGAGCCTTTTCGAGGCCATTGAGAGGGAGCAGGCTGAGCGTGGTAATTTGTAAATGACATTGTGTTGCTTTTTTTTCTTTCCTGGGGCGAAGTGGTTACAAAGGTACCGTATTGGTGCAGAGGTTTGGGCCGGGTAAGAGGTTTGCTCGGTTTCTTAGCCCTTTCCCTATTGGGGAGGGGTTTTCTTCTGGGGTTTTTGATACTACAGTACATGTTTGATGATAATGATAAAGTTAGTATTGATTGTAAATTACATGCTTCCCGCCACCAAAGTAGAACACGATGATGCGGGGTTATTCTGGAAATAGGTTACTACTGAACCCATAGACATTCGACAAGCACTTGTCTATCAAAAAATATATAACGCAGACGGCACCGGCACGGCGCCTGCGCCGCAACCACATGACAAACAACACCCACTTGCTCTATCTCTTTATCTACCGTATCAGCAGCCTCTTCATAAAGCACCAGCGCAGTACCTGTGCCGGTAGTCCAGCTTCCGATCACTCCAGCCCATCGACCACCACGCCGGTACCCGTACCCACCAATTTAAAAGCGCGCCAACCCAGGAATTAAAAGGGTCCCACCATCCCGGCAGTAAACTCCGGGATTACTTATCATAAATGATCACTCGGGCTTAGTCCGACCTACACTAGCTGTTTTTTTCACCTCCGGCCTGCCTGCCCGGGTGCCTGCCGGGCGAATACAAGAAGCGCAGGGTTTTCACTCGAGTCGAGACCGGCGGTGCGCGGTTGTCCGCGCGCTGCACTGTGCTGTGCTGTGCCGTATTACTAGTAGCTTGCGTTATCCGCTCTTGCACCGAGATCGGGAGTTGTTATGCTATACTTGAGGGATGGAGGGTGGAGGGTAACTTGTGTGAAATCAGGCATCTCAATGAGCTGGCCAGGCATGAATATATCTTTCACAGGTGAATGGATAATATTGGGGAAACGTTCTATAGAAGTACCCTTTTCTTCGTTTCAATGGAGGTTATTGTTTTTCTCCCCCAGGTCGGGGCGAAGTGAGAAACCTGGAGTGGAATCCCTACAGGAGGTGTCGGGTTTCCATTCCCCCGCGAGGGCTTTGGTTGGGTGAATGAGTGTTGAGTAGGAAATATGGTTTTAGCAGGCATCGGAACTTCAAGTCTGCAGTTGTGGCAGCTAAGTGGGGTGGGTAGGTTTCCGGTGTTCGATATTATAGGGCTGGTTGAATAGCACTTGGTTGATTGCGATTCCAATCCCTTGTGGAAGAGCGGCTCTCGCACTTGGTCGCATTGTTTTGGAGAGATAGAACTGGTGTCCCCCGCTTGGGCAACGTATACTTCATGGTACTAGAAGGGTGGTTTTTTGAAAGGATTTGGTGCCTTCAGTTGAGCTGGGGGGGGGGGTTACTGGGTTCGGAGGCATTCACTGATTGGTATTATAGATCCCTTCGAACAAAGGGTTTTGCATGCCATGATTTAACCCCCCCTCAGGAATTAAGAGAATGAAAATATGTCACCGAATGGCAACGGGGGTGGATAGCGAGCAACTTAGGTCTATCCTTCTTGCTTGCTAAACCAACAGCAGAGACAGGAATGTATATGAAAAACACAGCATCGTCCTCATCTTTCCATCGACCACCAACTCCTGTCCTCTTTCTTCCACGCAGCCTCCCTATCACTTGGTCTGCCCCCCATGGTAATAAAAGGGAAGAAACATTCTGCGCTGTCCTTGAACAAAAGAAATACATCACAAAGGCTTCCACTTCCTTCCGTCTTTGATCCCAATGCCAGACTCTTGTTCTGCCCTAATGCTTTCCTTTGACGATCTATACTCCTATCCGTCCATCAGTGGAAAAACTTCTTTCCGAACCTCTGAACTCCCATGGAACAAGAGAAACTATAACTAGAGCATCCCGAGCAGCATTTCCAACACCCAGCAGGTCATTTCCAGCTTCTCCTTCAGTTGCTGTACTAACTCCACGCTCATGGGAAGTCTTGTTTTCTGCTCACTCGCTCACTCGCCTCGTTACTTACACCCTCCTGCCCGCCCTCAAGAGAGGACGATTATTCGTAGTGAGAATACTTGAGCAGAAGCCTGGTAGTCAGGATTTCCTGCGTGGCTGGGGAAGGGGACGTAAATTTCTTTGTTCCGTAACATGATAAGTGTTTGAACAGGTGGTGGTAATGCTTAAGTCGAGAAGTAAACCTTTGAGTCAACCTCTATTAAAGCCTTTACCACTCCTTTCCCCCACCTAAAGAGCAGAGGAGTAAGTAGGCGGGACCAAAGACGTGAATGCAGCCTTCATTTCCTCCCTCCCTTCCCCCGGGACCCACCCCACCGCCGAACACCCAAGCTTATTGTATTATGTATTATCGATCAACACTTGCCCGCGAAATATATGCTGCCATTTTTAACCTGTGATAGTAGGAGAACTTGAAAGCGTGCTTATGGGGCGACGTTCCATGTGGCGCTGGGTAGTTGGCGGCGGCGGGGTGGTAGTAGGAGGGGCCCGGGGGACCGAAGTAATGTAGTGGGTGGGGGTTGTGCTGGGGGGGGAGGGAGAGGCCAATAAAAGTGTGGGATTGGAAGGGATGTGGTAGGGTTTGTTTGTTCTGGTAAGATTTTTTGTACGCAGAGAGTAGAGAGGGTGGTCATTATTTGTCACTCGGGATCATGGGGTTGGGTCGTCTTGAAATTATACTGCCGGATATGCACCTTCTACGTCTTCGAGTAATACAACGCTGGTCAGTATGCCTCAGTTTCGCTTCAGTGCTGTCAGGGTTCAGCCTATCTTGTTTGTATTTTCTCTCATTTCATTACTCGATCAATCGATCGTATATGCAATTCTGTTCTTATCTGTTTTCTCTCGTCTTCCATATTGCTACCTCGGATTTCTTTTCCACTCTGGATATGTGTTCTTCTTTCGCTGCATAGATAGTCGGTCATCCGGCTCCTTCAGATAGAAAGTAGTTTGGAAATCTCTTGAGGTACAGTAGTTGTTGAGTGAGCTGTCTGTTCTGTGTTATGCGTTCCTCAATTGATTTTCTTTTTAATATTGGGTCTGGATTGCCCTTTTTTGTAGGAACGTGGTGGTGAGGAATGACTTAGTGTATTTCCTATCTATGACCGAAGGTATATATAGAAATACATGACCGCCAAGAGCCAACAACCGGTTCTACTAACCCTACTGCTCAACCCCAACACATATGAGGATAGCTACCCGTACCTACTGCTAACTTAATATCTAACATTTTTTTGCTATGCGGAGAGGGGTATTTGGATGTCGGCTCCCAAGGTGCATTATTATATTACATAGAGAATTAAAGGATGATGGGAGAAGATTAAGCGCACATGGAGAATGAAACGAATCCGCTCCCGGCGCTACCAGTAAGTTACTATTCTTGGTTCTGGTCGAAGGGGGGAAAAGAAAAATATTCACCGATTACGCACCACTTCTACTCCCATTCCCACTCTTTCCTTGGTGATATGATCTCTATATATTGGATGTGTACTGTATATCGGTGGCTGATTGAACTGGTATGTCCTTTCTCATAGTATGGAGTTCTGAAAAGGATGAAAATAAAAATTCAAAGCTTGAAACTAGAAACTCCTTGCTTGGATCCCCCTCCGACACCTCCGCCTTTAGGGTATTATAAAACTTCCGATTCAGCTTCCTTGAGAACCCTAGCGTGCGCTCTCTCGTCCCCACCTAGAAACTCCGGTAAGGATACTCATACTCTAACCCCGCGAAAGCCTTCGGCCCTTCTTTAAATCCGGGTGTGGCGATCTCTGCTGGGAGCGGAAGGAGATATAGATTGCTCAGAAGGAGGTGGGCTTCCTTGTCGTTCATTGTTGGGTGTTAGAGCTGCAGTATATGGTCTATCGACTTCAGTTGGTGCAGTTCGAAGCGGGGGGTGTAGGACCCCATTGGAAGGAGAGTCTTAATAAGGGTTGAATAGGGATCCCGCTTTTCTCAGCGGAGGCTAGAGTGTCGCAGCTAAAGGTGTCTGGGAGGGATTGTTTGATGCTTGGTAAGAGTTCGATTGCAAGTCTGGCCTCCATTGATGAGATGTCCATCCTGGCTTCGACTGTCCGGTGCTCTCGGGAGCACTTTAGACAGACCGCCTCGGCTTTGGTGAGCTCGCCGGATGGTAGTCTTTTGCCTTGGACCCAGCCTATGGTGAAGCGGCCCCGGCGCTTGGGGTCCCGGGGGGCTCTTGTTGGCGAGTGGCCTAATGAAGTCGGCCGAGTTCCAGACTGCCGGTGGCCACTTGTATCTGCCATTAGTAGGTGAGCCACCTCATACACCAGGATTAGATGTGCGGTTCAAAGGTGCTCTCACAGCACATTTGTCTTGCATCTCAACCTGACAGGATTTGCGCAAGACTTTGAGTGCTAACTTCCCAATCTTCATCCTGGGGAAGTTCGCACTTAGGGTCGGGGCCGAGGCGTCTTGTATTGACTCTCTACTTCACAACCTCTTTATGTCTGGCTACACCCCTGTATCTGACCTAGACTTGTGGAGGGATGAATGCTTCTCAGAAGTCCATTGTGGTAATTGATGGTGTCCGGGCGGAGTTCCCCCAAAGGACATAGTAGCCTTCCGGTTCCCGGCGAGTCTGCAGCCCTGGGAAAGGCTTTCCGAGCCATTCTTGTGTTAGTACGGGGGTGTCCTATGGCCGTAGGATGGGTCATTCGACGTTATAGTACCGGTCGGCGACGGATCTGATCACCTGAGGGGCTCGAAAAAAAGAGCCGAGTGCTATTGCGTGCAAATCGGCAAAAGGGATAGCCGGGGCCAAGATCTGGATAGGGGGCTTTCGGGGGAGAAGGCATGGAAGTGTGAGGGGATCCATTTGCAGTTGATTGCTGATGCGGATTTCCTAGATACCCTACCCTTTCAAGTCAGGTGCTCAAATGCTATAACCATATGGGTATATTTTCCTAGTAGGGCCCAGAATGGCACTATTGTGACAACTGTCAAGGTAGGCAGGTATGAAAAGGGCAGCTTAGACACAAAGGACGCATCTCAAATGCAGGGGCACCTGTATTATATGTCCGCAATCGAGCCTTGGGGACTCCTCTAGAGTTCTTACCTGTGTACTTTCTGCCGTGTGTAAAGGAGTGAATGAGGCCAATCAAAAAATCCCAAGAGGCTCGCCAAGGTTGTTGCATTTAAGGTGATAATAGGCTCTCAATCGGGCTCCCGTCTGACAGCCATCATAGCCTCCTTCAAGTTGGACAATGCCAAAACGGCCGTAGATCCCTCCGGCACAGTGGAAACCGGCACTTTCACTCTATCGATCTATGATCCAATGCTTTCGGTGAGTCTTGAGTGGTATCGATGACCTTTCCACGGTAGGATTCTAAAAGATGCGAGCTTGTGAATTGGTTACTCTAGGGGTCTGAATGCGAGCCGTAGCTGGTAGATATAACCAATATAGTGATTCCCAAGGGGCTTGGGTCACCATCTAGATTAATTGGGCGCTTGGGGGCACTGAAGTAGAGAACCGCGGTCAGAGAGATAATGCGCCTAAACTCAGCCTGCAGGAGTCTGCATTAAACCCTTTCAACAACAGGTGCCTCTGCGTTGGATACACGTTCTGTAGGATTCTTCCTTCCGCTCTCTTTGCACTCCACGGGTGCCTCTGATATGCCGAGAATGAAAAGAACCTGAAAGCATTCTTGTATGTTTCCAAGAGGTGGGCGCTCCTTGGCTCCTATCAATGGAACTTGTTAGAGCGGCAGTTGAGATGGTGCACTCCTGGCTTTCCTAAGAGTAATCAGAGCTAGAATACTCTCTTGACTGGTACCGACACCGGGAAGTTTGTCTTGAAAATACCCAAGGTTGCCCATTTCTGAGAGAGTATCCCAGATTGTATTCTTGGGGATTTGTCCTCCTCTCATGAGAGCGTTCTCAAAGGCCTCTCTATTGAAATCGGTGAATGGCTCTGTTCCGTCGATTTAAGTTGTGGAGTTGGCAACGACTGCCACCCCCACTGATGCTTTTATTTCCATCTCTTGCTTTCGATAAGAATTTTCACAAAACAGAGCACTAACTGTATGAGGAACGTATAAATTTCCCTTCTATGCCCCATTGCAATGATCCATAGACTGAACCATTTGGTCTGCCTAAGTTCCTGGGGAAATTATTTTTGCATCACGCTCCCTACGATTAGGGACTAACTTTAAGAGAGAGTGATAAATCCAATTATTCAAGGTGCCCCCGAGCCTTGAATTTATGATGTGCAGTGTTGAATATTGCCTGGCGAAACGCATTACCCCTCTGAAGGGGAAGCTACGCCCTCAAGTCCTAGTAAAGCTTCCTCTCATTGTTCATAAAGCTAAGAGTATATTTGGATTGAGATTCCGTTCTCGTTATATGTACGAGAGAACGATTGTGTTTCTTTTTAATTAATTCGCACTCCGCAAACCCCGGCCTCCTAGGATAGGGTCCGGTAAGTTATGGAATAGCCATTCAAGGTTAAACCCCCGAATATATCCCTGGCTGTTCCGGTTAATGGGCCCCTGTCCTTGTACAGGTTCACTTCATACTTTGTGGTTCTAGCAATCTAATACTTCCTATCCTGATATCTCTCCCCCCTCTGTAATGATGGTCTTGAAGTGCAAGAGGGCGTCAAAATCAACAGTTGTGAACTTCAGAAGTGCTGATGTATTCCATTATGGCTTGACAGCCAAGGTGGACAAATCAAGTTGGAAAGGCGCATTCCTGCCGCTCAAGCAGAATAACCTCTTTCTGGGTTGACACATCGGAAAGGGTCTTGGTAATAGTCCTCCTCTCAAGGCTACCACCCATATGTAAGTCCTCAATATTTAGCCCATCACATGGACATATAGGGCGAGGGCCGTGACTTAGGGTGCAACAGTGGAGGATGACTATCATACCCAAATTGTGGAAGAGCAGAATATGGACCAGCGTCCAAGTATTGCCAGTCCAAGAGTGAGAAGCCACCTTCACTAGTTGCTGGGACGAGAGATAGGCTAATCTAGCTCCAACCTGTTCCGGATCCCGGTGGCTGGGGTGTTTTCAGATGGGTTCGCTCGAGGGAAGGAAGGCGTGTGGACAGCTCATCTGATCGGACATCGTCCTCGGTATTCTTCAGATGCAGGATGCGACCCATCTTAGGAATTACACAGAATGCAGAGGGAATTCTGAAGGTGAATGTATGGGAAAGGAGGCGGCGGATCATGAACTGTCCAGGTGCATGGGAAAGGTGTGCATGATGGCAGCCGGTAGAGTTAAGTATCTTGCCGGGATTAAAATAGCACGGGATGAAGCCTTGCGGTCTCACTGCTCGAAAAAAGAATGCTGAGTGCAACGGTTCACAAGGATTAGTTGCCGTCTTTTTTTTTTGCCGGAGGTCGTACAACGGAAGTGGTCCGTGGCTTAGCTAGGAAATGATAGGTGGTTCTTGCTGAGGTAAAGTAGCACTTGTTGTGTCCTGGCACCCTGCCGTAGTACCGACGGCATGCCTACTGTTGGCTAATGTTTCTTAGCTTTCTCTGCTAGATACTACGATATTTAGAATACCTCACAGTAAAGTGCACATAATACACTTTAAATCCTATGCTACCCATCACTATTAGTGAAATTTCTCTCACAACCCCCCAAATATTCCCTCATAAGCCAAGGCTGCTCTAGCTCGCCTACGCCTCCTTATAGGTTGACCCCCATCTTTGAGCCACTCCTGTCGAGTGCATAAAGGAATTTTCTCCGGCATGTATAAAGTAGGTTTCGAGTTTTAGGCTAGCCACGACACGGTACCGCACCATAGAGATTGATCGTTTTCGCGACAAGAGAAAAACTCCACTCTCCATCATTAGCTCAGTTTGAGCGTTCCTAGCGGAGGTACACGCATCCTATTGGAGGCCCGGGGGTATCACCAATTTGGGAAACATATTGAGCCCTTTGCACAGGGTAGGGGTGAGATGCTATCAAAGGTGCAGACAAAAGGCAACCTATCAATCCAACGGAACTTACAAATGACCTACCGGTATTCCACTTGACTTATACCTGATAATGCCGTTATTGCCCTTTTTCTTCTTTTCTTTTTCTATGCGCATTTCGAGAATTGCCGGTTTTTAAGATAATATTACTTCTATCGGGGGCGATTGATGTTATACACAGTACCCGCGCCTATCCCTAGCATGACCAGCCAGATGAAAAATGGAAATGGGAAAGATGGGAAAAAAAATAAAAATATAAAGTATCACAATGTCATAATAAAAGTAGTGAGTGATACCTCATGACCACCCCGACACAACCTTAATGCTGTTCCGAAGATAACGAGAGCACGAGTAGTGCACAGCACACACTAAATACTGTATATGACTGCGGCTGTATCGTTATTAGCATATCGGATCCCACCATCTAAAATACCCGGCAGACGGTAAAGCTCCTTCCCTGCGCCCGGAGTTCCCCACCCTGGGACCTCACTGCGGGGAAAGAGACGCTCAAATACCAGCACGGTTTCACCCGCTAGCTTGGCGCTAATGCACTTTCTCTCCTCCCCAATATCGCGCCCTAAAAATTAGTCAAATCTACTATCTCAGATCTCAACTGTACCCATATCACCAAACCACAATAGACCTAGCATAGCAGGTTAACAAAAAATAGCAAATACCAGTTAATGAGATCCAGCGGAATTTGCCCCCCCTCCAAGCTATACTTTGTCTGGAAAACGCTATTCCTTTACAGAGCGTTTCGCCTCGGATTACCAACGCCAAGGGCCCGATCGCCGATTGGGGATCTAACGAGTTTTTTACGCTACTCCTAATTTTGCCTGACGTTTGTAAAAACGACTGCTATTGCATACGGGCAAAAGATCGACTAGAGCCTCAGGATTTTGGTGGTATGCAATAATAGTAGTCGTTTTTACAAACTTCAGGCAATTGGGAGTACTTCACACTTGTCCCAGGTACCGGTATGAAGATACCGGTACCTGAAAACAAGGGAGGGTACATACCCAGTTCCGTATTCGGGCTCAGATAGGCAGGGGGGGGGTTTTTTTACCATACCTTCCTTGAATCCCTTGTTTTCGGGTATTTCTTGCCTACCATAAGAACGAGTTAGCGAGAGACCGTAGCGCCTCACCAAGAGCACTGGTGTGGTATCCCCCCCTGTGCTATTATACAAATGCAGGTATCCCCATCCGGGTGGGAGAGGGAGGGGAGCAAGTATGATGGACCCGTGTTATGGTTATTGGATAGTGGGGTTTGTTGGTGGGGTAGCTAGGTTGCTTGAGTGGACGCCAAGTTTGATGTGCCAGCGAGTTACTCTTTGGCGATACAGAGGGTGGGCCAGAGGAAAATGCATGACCACCTATACCCGCGCCAAACGGAATCCCCAAGGGAAAATAAGATATTTATTTATTCAATGGCTCATGAGAAGATACCATACCCCCGTCGTTCAACTGCGGTAATGATATTTTCTTGTGTTCTGGTAGTTAAACTGCCAAATAATTATTACAAAGCTACGGTGGACTATCCAATCCAATGCTGGGCACAAGCGTAGCAACCTCAAACAAGAAAATTAACAATGCGAATAAAGCAAGCCCCCTATTGCGCCTCCGCAGCCTTCTTCCCGTAATCCTCCCCAACAGTTTCTCCTGCGGCAGCAGCTTGTAGAGTCTTCTCCTCTGCGGCGACACCCTCCCCATACAGCTCGGCGGTGAGCTCTTCGAGGGTTTTACGTTTCTGTCCCACCACCATTAGTACTTTCCCTCATATATAAGATTCATAACTGAAAGAAGAAAAGAACACTCACAGTCTCGGGAATCAAGAGGGTAGTGAAGACCCCGGCAAACATGAACGCAGCGAAAATCTGCATTACGTGGTTCAGCCACGGTGAGAGGTTCTTCGCGGTGGCGCCTTTGGTCCTGAGTGGGCCGATGAGGACTTGCGCGAGGATTGCGCCAAGTTTACCACTTGCAGCGGAGATTCCGTGGGATGTGGATCTGTATCTGGTTGGGAAGCATTCACCCGGCACCAAGAAGGTGGTGGAGTTGGGGCCAAAGTTGAAGAAGAATTGGCAGAGGATGTATAGCCCTAGTAGGGCGTTTGAGGACAATGTGTGGAACCCGAAGCCGATAACGATGAAGAGTATTGTCAGAATGATGAAGCCCATCATTTGGATTGGCTTGCGGCCAAGAGTGTCAACTGTGGCTACTGTTACCCAGTATCCAGGGACCGCACCGGCGCAAATAAGGATCAGGTTTCCGACAGCGTTATTGTAGAGCCGGTCATAGACATTGTCCTTCGCAGCGTATCCGATCTCAGCAAGAATGATGGAGTTATTGAGACCCAAGCCATAGAAGGCCACGTCGAGTAAAAACCATGACCCGGCGGTCCCAAGCAAGATCTTGCCGTATCTCCACTGCAGGAAAACGCTCCAGAAGTCCTTCCATGAAGCCTTGGGCACTTCGAGCTCCGCTGACCGCTGCATCTCCTCAACGCGTCTGATCTCGTCAACTTCCCCAGAGGCCTGGCCGGCAAGATAGGCACCTGCATCTGAGCGACCCTTCTCGACGTCCCGGGCGACGTCAAAAGTATATCTGGGGGTTTCGGGGATTGTGAGACGGTAGTAGAGCGCTATGCATGCGGGAACGGCGCCGAATCCGATGATGATCCTCCACATTCTGTCCACAGCAGTGCGGCAGGCGTGATCGCAGGCGCTGGGCTTAGCCGCGGGGTGGGTTTGGGACTTGAAGGCTACCGTGACAATTAGAGCTACAAGCGCAGCGCTTAGTTGGCCTATCCCCTGCATTGCGAACACAGCGCCCATCATGGCGCCACGCCATTTCGTGGTTGCGAACCTACAGCCCCCACTTTGTCAGCCCAAAGCCCAAGTTTATCACTGGAACAAAACCTACTCAGAAGTGATGATAGAAGACAAGGGGTAATCTCCTCCGATACCAATTCCCATAATCACTCGCCAGAAGATCAATAATCCGACAATATGGGTAGAATAGGATTCGGAAGTGAGCGCCTGAGCAAGAGTAGCAACAATGATGATCAAAAGTTCAAGCCCGTACATCTTTTTCCGACCAACGATGTCGGCCAACCACCCAAACAGCAGCTGACCAATCACCGTCCCGCCAGAAGTGGAAACCTTAATGGCTGTATCAGAGTGTTCAGGAATCTTGCCAGATTTCCAGTAGACGAGGCCAAGCATCCCAGTTACCAGATTGATCGCAAAAATCTGGATGGTGCCCGTCAGCAGGAATTCACGGAGATGTGTGTGGGGGTGATGGCGAAAAAGCAATACTCACATCGTAGGAATCCGTGAAGAATCCAACACCTGCAACCACCACGGCGCGCACATGGTACCAACCGAATGGCGCCTTGTCGATCTCCGCAAGGGCAAGACGGCGGCGCTCGTTCGGGTCCTAAGTGGTCGACTCTCGTCAGTACTGTAGCAGGAAGTAAAGACGCCATCACGGGCCACCAGGATGACCCTAATAAACCCCCTCCCACCTCCTCCTCCTCGAACTAGAGGGGGATGAATGAATATTGGAAACGAACCGAAACATGAGCAAACTGATTATTAAAGTTGGTGAAAGCCGCGTTTCCACCGGAAGTCTTGTTCGTTTCCATAGCTTTTTTGGCCTTTTTTTTCCCTTTTATTTTCCCCTCTGGTCTTGTCGAATTACTACAGCCGTTTATTACTAAATGTCGATGATATCAGCCCAATGGTACAGTGCAGAACCAGCGTTCGTGAGTGGTTCCTCACAATTTCATTCAACTCAGGATAGAAGTAAGCTAAGGAACGGGCCACCACAGCACTGTGGAAGAAGCCGTTTGGACAGAAGGGCAGAATTAAGCCTTCGCCAAGTACCAAGAGAAGAGCGTTAGGTTGGTGGTCGTGACGCCGTGTGAGAGAGGAGTTCTTGGACTTTTCTTGGGAGGAAGGCTTGGGACTTTCTTGGGAGGGAGGAAGGTTTAATACTCATGCACTTGGCCGTCAAATTACGGCTATCCTTACTTCACCTCCACGACTCCTCCTCCAACCACTGGGACGCTTTTCAGTCCCCACGGGCTCTCAATTTTGCTCAGGTGGAAAATTTTTCAGCATTTTTTTTAAGCCATTTCCTTTCCTTTCTTTTTTTTCTTCTGTTTTTTTTCTTTTCCTTCCTTTTATTTTTCGACGATTGGAAAGTGGGCTCTTTCCTTTTCTTCTCTCCCGCCGCGTTAGAATTCAACTAAGAGTATTGCCTTTACTGTTTCTAGCTGGATGTGGTACGGGTAACTCAAGTTAGACGCTGATAACGGCAAGGCCGATGTATCGGTAACGAGACTCTATCCCCCACTTGGAAAAAGAAACTCCTCATCGAATCAAGTGCGGTGGATGAGAATGGACGGTTGTCGTTGCTTTCAACCAATGAGGTTTGTTGGTCTGGGCACGTTGTCGCTGGCTGGTGTTCCTGAGCGAGTACGGGTACAATACTCTTAGGCCAAGCCCAGTATGATGCCTGTGTACTAGTACTCGTACAGTGAACTACCTGGAATATCGATAAGTGAAAGGGAAGGTGGGTACTACAATCCCTGAAGAGGACGGAGGGGGCCGTTTCCTTCTCTCACACTCTCTCTTTCCCCTTCCACTAACCTGTCCATTCCTGGGGTGGGAGTACCATCACACAGTTCCTATATCAGATTAAATTACCGTATCGGTACCCAATTCCCCCTCACCACTCGCCGCCACTTGCCACTTGCCAACCTTCATCCTTCTTCTCCAATGTTATTTTTATTTCTTCCTGCATTACCCGCAAGTTGCCTCTCCCTCCCTAGTCCACTCTCCAATACATGCCATACCCTGTCGAACTATGACTAGCAATACCGGTACTTGTATGTATTTGTTTCCTGGTTTTTACAATGGACAATGCGGCTGCCTGCCGCCGGCTTAACCTGGGTTCCCACACTGTAAAGCTTGATGAAGGGTCTTGCACGGAGCCATCTCCAAGAAGGATGGAGCAATATCACCGAGTATTATAGAGTGGTGGCGATAATTACAGATTATATCCAGCATGCACAAACCGTCCTCCCCCATCATACATTATTTGAGCACAGATAGATGAGGCTTTTTCACAAATCACCATCATGCGGTAAAGTACTCTACTCAGCATCATAATTGGTGAAACGTTCGGCCACTGCCGGTATCAACGGAGTAGACACCGGTGGAGAGAGGTCCATCCGCCCACTGTTGTGTCTCATTTTTTTGGGGCGGTTGGGAGGGGAGATACTTTATGGCTGGCGGCTCTCGTGATCTAGGCAGAGATTATCATACTCGAGTAATGAAAGGCATCAGCATTAACTACCCCACGCAGGCGAGGGCTGCACTGCCTTGGCCAATCACAGCGAGCGGCATACATCGGGCAAGCAATGAGCACGTTCAGCGTCATGATTGGAGGTCCTTTTTTGTTGTTTTCTCCTTCCTTTAGGGCTGGGACACTTGCTAGATACTTGTTAGTACTAGCAGAGTACGGTACTTGTGCAAGTATCCAGCAACAAGCATCTGAAAACACAGCTGTTGATACACAATTATCTAACTAAGGAAAATAAAACCTAGGCTCATTTTCAGATGCTTTATGCAACATACAAGTCATAATGCGCGAGCCTGGGGACAAAGTGAAGTGCCCCCCCCTCCCAGGTTTTCCAAATAAAATGCCCATCCCCAATAGGCGGCGAGCCACCACCCCAACCTCGGAAAGATGGAGTGATTCTTGAGACAGCATAATTTGACATGAAGTCTCTCATAATTGAAGGCCAGGTGAGTAAACTGCTGGAGTTCTACTCGAATAGAGGAGAGGCCCAAGACAGTGGCATGTTGGGCAATTTCCATGGGATTTCCTCATGGCGGTCATGCCAGCTATGATAACTTATGCATTTTGTATTGAACCCCAAGTGGGGGTCAGTTACTTTTCTCACCAAGCCCGCCAGCTACTTACGTGATAACAACTTAGACGCCAGACCCAGCCCCTTGGTGATGAAATACCGGCCGGTGTTGATCTATGGTACCAACATTTCGCACCTTGCCTGGACTAGGCTGGGTTTGGACATGGTTGAGCACTCGTATTATATCCCCGGTGCTTCAGACTCAGCCCATGAAACCGAGGCATCCGCCCTTGTGTAATAACGTAAAAGCTACAACTAAAGTCAAACACTTACTTCTCCCCATGCTGCACAACACCGTATGTGCGTCCTCGGGTACCCCATGGTGTTTGCAGGTAGGACACCGAGCAGAAGTGGGTGAGACATCCGGTGGGCGAACCCTTCCCCACAGGAGGAATATTCGGAAAAAAAGAAGAAAAGGCGTGACTGAAAAGAACCAAGCATCAGAATTGCCTCCCCTCCCTTCATAGGAAAGTGGCCAAATCTAACCTCAAGAGCGCGCGATTTTACCCCACTTATCAGGATTCTCGGTCCGGCTGTCGCAACTTCAACCCCGATCATGTTTGATGTTTTATTTTTTCTGTGATGCCCCAATGCAAAATGCAGCGGGGTTTCGGGGATCTGACTAACCACCAACCACCTCGCCAGATTCCATACAAAATCAAGCCCAACACCAACTTTCGGGGTTTGAGCGCAGCCAGGACCCCAAAGACTGGTTGAGAACGTTCTTTGTTTTTTGTCAAAGAAACAGTCTTGAAAAGAGAAAAGGTGGGGAAAAAAGACTGGGGGTTTGCTGGTCAAGAACGAGAACCGCATTAAGAATCGCGCTCCTTCTGGAGGGGCCACTTGATATATTTCTTCCACCTGATAGTTCCCACATTCCCCTCCCTCACCGGCCCCCTAGTACAATGAGCACCAGCTTACAAATTTTCCCGAGCTGCACAACCCACCAAGGACGAGTCAATAAATGACTATTGCTACTATGCAGCGGGATCGCGATAAGGAAGCATGGGGCGGTTGGACGTCAATCCTTAGATGTCTACTTTGCAGCGATACTGGCTTGCTCCCATGCGGAGCAAAACGAAGCAAGGATCTCTTGCATAGTACCTGTACTCGAGTACTCCTAGCTGTCTGACGTTTGTGAACAAGACCGGGTCCCCGGCCTGCTACCGTACATGCGGATCCGAATCCAATATATTAGGCTCAGGGCCTGTTCGGCATGTCACTTTTATAGCATAAAAATGACTTTTATAGCATAAATTATGGCATATTAGAGTTTTTATATAGGGGTGTGTTCAGTATGTACAAAAATATCATGATATATTTTTATTGTGTTTATAAATTTTTATTTTATATACTTATTGTAGGGCTAGGTATCACATCATAAGATATGATTCATATTTCTATAGGCTAAAATTGTAATAAGAAGTAGCCCCATATTGTTTCAGAAACAACTTATACTTGCAATTTTAATATCAATTGGCCTTTACGGTTAAATTCTCAATGAAATACATTTTCAACTATCTTCAGGGAACTGTACTCTTAGTATTAATAATTATCATATCATTTAGTTGAAGGTAACTTGTTTCAACTTGTATTTTCAATCTACTTAACAGAATAAACTATAAAGTAAAAATAGCTTCTATATACTTTGAATAATTGGCAATTGTGTAAAATACAATAAAAGTCAGTCTTTGTAACCAATTATATTTAAATTTAACAGCATTCTAAAGTGACTAAGCAAAAGTCTTGGTAATTCTCTTGGTTATACACCAAAAACTGACAAAAGCATCAGTTTTTAACTGCAGATATCTCACCAGAAATTGGGTCTCCATTTTCTAAATTCAGGATGTAATGTCATTTTATTCATATAATATCCTATTATCAATTTCAAGTACACTAATCACCAACTACAAGTCCTACAGCCTTGTAAAGTTCCACCTCAGTAAGATAATTGGCCACCAAAAAGTGACCTTTTATTTTTATATTTTTAAATAAGCTACTCTAGTAAACCAGTATGAAAAACTTTCCAAAAATCACCTATGTCGTTATCTTATAGATAAAGGTTATCCATCAGCTATTTACAGAGTCTTCTAACACTTGGTCATTGTGTTACAGCTTATCATGATTAGAATATTGTTGGTAAGTGGTTGGTGGTATGAAGTGTCTGATTAGCAACACTTTTTATTACTCACTTTACTACTATCACTTCCTTATCTAATAATCTTGATTATTAACTAACCTCCTGTTATTTAACTATAATTATATTAATATAGATCAAGAATTACCTTGAATATTCAAGTTTTTTTATCAGTAAAAATAAGATATTCTTTTCCCTGCATTTTGTATATCTGACATACCTCTCTCTAGGCTGCTAATGCCAAATCAGCATGTAACATTCATTCTATATTATGTTCTGATTTTGCATTACTTAGAGCTTCCTATCCTGATAGTATCCAGATACGAACATATATGTCCTGTGTGAGCTACCTGTATCTACTGCTCTGCAATTGTTTACTAACCTCACCTGATCTATAACTCTCCTACCTGGATGATATCTGATCTCAAACCTGCCTCACCTTTACATGTCTTGGTAGTAAGCATGATTCTACATCAGCAAAAAGGTGGCCTGTGTCAGATACAGTAGTGTTGCGTCCTGACTCTCTTGGCCTAAATTCTGCGTCCTGTGCATCCTGTGCGTCCTGTGCGTCCTGTGCGTCCTGTGCGTCCTGTGCCCATGCACCCCATCTGGTTGCGTCAGGTGCATCTGGAGACCCTTGCCTACACTGGGTTCCGTCCAGATACATGCAACTAAGCAACCCTGCCTCCCATGCATCCTGACTTAAACCTCAACACTATCGCACATCAGGATTCACCACTACCTTTGATTGTCCATTCAGGCTTCTTTGTCTTCTAGCCCAGATGTGAGCAAGGAGTATTTCTTAGCAAAGAAAATATAGTTAGTGCTGGCGCCTGGTGAGAAAGCCATCATACCCTTAATCTTAAATTGGCGCTAAAGACCCTCAGGCCAAGTCACACTCGAACTCAGAGTTCTATTTTCAGAACATCAGCTTTCAATGAGCAAAAATGCCAGCTCACTCCGCTCTGAAAGTGAGTAATAGCCATAATACTCTCAAGTCTGGCATAGTGCCTGGTGGTTTCTCGGCACTGAGTCTCAAACTGGACCCAACGTGACACTTTTTTCATCACAACACTCAACATCCACACTCCCGGGCCACAGCTGCAACACTCCACCACAGCCAGATAATCAATTCTAAATCCGACACTAGGAGCTTCTTGAGCTCAATGCCAGCTATCCAGCGGTTTAAGATTCATCCCCAGAGGGATATTATTCATGAAGTTACAGGGCTGAATGGGGTGAGGTGCTGGCGATCCCAGACCTCGATAGCAGATTCCTCCACCACCACTGCTCAGATCCTGAGTCTGATTGTGGGAGATTGTTGGTCTTGATGCCAGCTACACAATGGTATAAGGTACGTCCCTGTCGCATCAAAACCTATGAAGTTGCTGTCTCCTGTGCAGGGTGTATCAGGTATCAAGATAGCGATATTTACTTGACGGCAGATATCTCCACACCCGGTGGACGGATCTCGATCCCGTTTGCGGGAGGCTGTTGGGCTTGACGCCAGCTTTCCAACGGTATAGGATATGTCTCTGTCGCATCAAAACCCAGGAAATTGCTGTCTTCTGTGGAGGGGATCTTTATAGTAGCCCTGGCGATATTTTACTCGATGGTGTATTACTCCACAACCAGTAGACGGATTTTGCTGCCCTTTGCGGGGGGTTGTTTTGCCCGATGTCAGCTTCCCAACTGTATAAGGTACGTCCCTGTCGCATCAAAACTCAGGAATTCGCTGTCTTCTGTGAAGGGTGTATTAGGTATCAAGCTGGTGATATTTTACTTGACGGCAGATATCTCCACAACTGCAGGACGGATTTTGATGCTCTTTGCGAGAGGTTGTTGAGCTTGATGCCAGCTTCCCACCTGGATAAGGTATGTCTCTGTCGCATCAAAACCCATGAATTCGCTGTCTTCTGTGGAGGGTATATTAGTTATCAAGCTGGTGATACTTTACTCGACGGCAGATATCTCCACTACTACTCCATGGATCCTGATTCTGTTTGCTGGAGGTTGTTGGGCATGATGCCAGCTTTCCAACGGTATAAGGTACGTCTCTGTTGCATCGAAGCCCATGAATTTGCTGTCTTCTGTAGGGGGTGTATCAGGTATCAAGCTGGCGATATTTTACTCAACAGCAGATTACTCTACGACGGGTGGACAGATTCTGATGCTCTTTGCGGGAGGTTGTTGGCCATGACACAAGCTTTACAATGATATAAGACACATCTCCCGCGACCTTTGTTCATGAAGTTACTGTACTGAATGGTGTGCTGGCGATCCTAGAACTCGATAGCTAGTTCCTCTACAACTGGTTGTCCAATTCTAGATCTGATTGCGGGAGGTTGTTGGGCGTGATGCCAGCTACGCGGCGGTATAAGGTACGTCTCTGTCGCATCAAAACACATGAATCTGCCAACCCTTCTGAGAGTGGTCCTTCTACAGATCCCTCAACTCGATGGCAGATTCCCTCACAACCACTCAGCCCATTCTGGATCTGATTGCAGGGGATTGTTGGGCTCAACACCAACTACATGATAGTATAGGTTCCTTCCTCCCGCGATTTGTATTCATGAAGTTAACGTGCTAAATGGACTGGGTAGTACTAATGGGGGGGATAGGGTGAGGGGCCCCAGGGAATATGGCCAGGGGTCAGAAGGGTTCTTATGACTGAGTGTTTCTCTGTGAATTAGCCTGTATATTAGAACAATAGAAGACTACTAGTAGTAAATTTAACAGTTTGACAGTATGAAATCTATTGTGACCCAGGTGACCAAGGTCAGAAAAAGGTAAATGGATGACCCTGTTAGGTGGTACCAGATCTCTAAGAACAAGCGAGATGGGTAAGACCAGGGTACTTTATCGTAGACGGAGATGTGTCTAGGAAGGCTCAATATAAACGTGTGTAAAAATAGTGATAAAGATTTTTCTTGTAGTAACTTCTTATATTGATAAGGTCTTTTCTCCGTAGCGTGATGATTTCAGTAAAGCTCGGGAGGCACTTCGATATTTATATCCCGCGTCGATAGAGTGCGCGGCCTACAAGTAACTATCATACTAACTAAGTACCTGCTAACTATTCCCAACATTTCTTCTAGTGCGAACACCTTTTGACCCTGAATAATATCACCCCACCATTGACTTCCGGACTGGCGAGCTCTTGATTTCTCTGGTGTGGCACCACGTTCCAGTCAGAGTTCACCATCCATCTTCCGTCAGGAGGAACTGAAACTTGTCTGCATGCTAGACAGTGTCCTCATCATCGGACGAACGAAGTGGCCAACTTCGTAATCGGACCTATCGCCGTAGCAAATATCACTCTTGCTTCCTGCGCCTAGGCTTCGGTCTGACTGTCGTTCGGGATCATGCCAGTGGCACAATTCTCTCATAGTCTTTCCCTACCGAATGATCCTATATGGTACTCTACCATTGGTGTGGGTGCGGTCATACTCTTAGTTCATTCTAGAGTAGACACGACGAAAACGTCCCGTTACTTTAGTGACATAGTTTCCTGTGCCGTTCCGCTATTTCTGTAACCTTATGCGACGTTGACCAAGTTCGTCCGGAACACTTGCATAAGCTCGCCAAAGGTCCCCTCTCATATATACTGCTAACAGCATCTGGTCGGACAGACGGCCGCGACGTATACGGTGTTATGAGATGGGTTCCAATGATAGTGTCCTTTGGTGTTGGGACACAACTGCGACGCAGTCCGGTGTTGTCGCACCGTCCCAACGCCGGGGCCAGAGGGGGGTGTTAGCTTCACAGGGTGAAAGTAGGGTAACCCCAGGGTACACAAAAATAGGTGGAAAAGCTACGCTTTTCTCATCTGCCTAACAGGAGCTCCCTCCTCGAAAGCTTCGTCCTCAAATCTTCGTAGCCAGGTACAACAATAAACAATATACATTAAATTCCTTTTTGAACTCAGGGTCGTAGGGTAAAAAACCTCATGCGTTTGCTTGTCCACACGAGGAAAACCTTTCCACCTTATTCAACATCTGCCCTTCCTGGCATTTCCTCATTCTCCCTATGAAATTCCTCCACCAGTTCTCGCGCATTATTCAAGCCCTCCGGCGGTTCCCATGTGTTCTCATCCTCTGAGCACTCTTTCTATTTAACAAAATACCTAAGTTCGCGCATCCGCTTATTGCGTCCGTGAACCTTTCTGGTATAAGCGATGATCTCACTTCTAATGATTTTCTCCACCTCCTATTCCAAATCGCCGTCGATGTCTTCCAGTTCGCGAGGTGCTTGTTCCCTTTCGTCTCGGACCGAAGTTCGATAGGGTTCTAATAGTGAAACATGGAAGACAGGGTGTATCATCCACCGCGGAGAGATTTCCAGTTTGAAAGCACAGTTGCCTCGTTTTTCGAGTATCTTAAACGGGCCATAAAGCTTCGGGCTTAGCTTCTTGGAGGGTCGCTTGGTACGAATGTTTTTTGCGTTCAGCATGACTTGATCTCCGACCTTTAGGTCTGGTTGTTCAATTGCTTTGCGATCGTAATATTTTTTCATGGCTTCCCTTGTCTGATCCAATGCTTTATGTGCTTTCTCGTGAACTGATTTCATCCAATGGCTATATAAGCCTGCTCCGGGGTTCTGAGCTTCGCGCTCCTTCATCCATTCCGTTTGTGGATAGAAACCGTAATTCGCACAGAAGGGGGTAAGTCCGTTCGCATTTGTCGCGGAGTTATTGTATGCAAATTCGGCTAGTGGCAACAGCTGATACCAATCGTCCTGGTCGTAGTTGACAAAGTTCCGTGGGTAACCTTCCAGCACTTGGTTGGTTCTTTCAATTGGTCCGTCTGTTGGAGGGTGGTATGCTGTTGACATTCTTCGTTTTATCCCTAATGCTTTGCAGAGGGATTCCCAAAATTCGCCAGAGAATTTGGCGTCCATATCCGATATGATTTCCGTAGGTAGACCGTGAAGCTTCCAAACTTCTCGGAGGAAGACAGTTCCAACGTCTTTTGCTGTTGCTTCAGTAGGTAGGCCAATAAAGTGTGCCATTTTGGTGAACCGATCCACTACTACCATGACTTGGGTATATCCCTGGGATTCAGGTAGTTGAGTGATAAAGTCGGTTGAGATTGAGGTCCACACAGCGTAGGGTGTTTCTAAGGGTTGGAGCAATCTCCATCGAGCGTGTCTTGGGGACTTGTTGTGTTGACACTCATCACACGATTGGACATAGTCATTTATCCATTGTGTCAGCTTGTCCCAATAGAAATCCCTTGTTACTATCTCGATCGTTTTTTCCATTCCAAAATGTCCAGCTACCTGAAAGTCATGGGATCCCTTCGCGATCCCTGTTTTGAGCTCGTCGTTGTTGAGTATGTAAAGGCGGTTTTGGAAATAAAGCATTCCGTCCTTTAACTGCCAGTTCTTCGGGAGTTCCTTTCCTCGACTTATCCTTTGGTTAAGTTCGACCTTTCTCTCACACCACTCCTGATCTTCACTTCCTGCCCGTACTACTTTTGCTATTAGGCTTGGTTCATAATTTGTAAGCATGATTTTGGAAATCGTCATACTAGAAACCATCACCTCTTTAAGTAGTAGCCTCGGGTGGCTGTTGATGTCCTCTTGACCAAAGAATTCATTATCGACATGGTTTGCTTGGAGTATGCATACCACTGGTGGTGTGTCCATTGCCTGAACTAATCTCTTGGGTGACAAGTTGGTACTTCCGAATCCCCCTTTGCCTCGTATAGTGTCCTCCAGTTCGTCTATCTCCATAGCATTCGACATGTCAATCTTCTCGATTATCATTTGAGCTATTCTTTCGCCTTCCATGATGTGACAGTCATCGTTACTACGGTTAATCATAATCACCTTCACCTCACCGGTGTAATCAGCATCAATTACTCCCCCGCCAATGTCTATTCCCTTTTTGCTTGCTAGCCCGCTCTTTGGCGCTAGTCGTGCGTAGGTATTCGGCGGTAGTCCGACTGCAATTCCCGTCTCTACCAGCACTTGTCCCCGTGGTGGTATGCGGATTGCCTTGATTGCGGATATGTCGTGTCCTGCGGCCATTCGTGAACCTTTGGTTGGCATTTTCGCTTTGGGGTGTAATCGTCTGATACTCAATCTTCCAACTCCAAGTCGTTTTTTCTTATACCCGGATTTCTCCTGCCATTTCGATGGCTGGATTAAGGTAACCTGAAAGTGTTCCGGTTTCAGAATTGACTGTTGGGTATGCTCAGCTCCCTCCTCTGGACGATACTCCGGTCGTCTGCTGAGGGCATCGGGTTTTCCACCACGGGTTCCAGGACGGTATACAATCTTAAAATTGAAATTTGCCAATTCTTGTACCCATCGCACCTGTCTCAGATTCCATTTCTTAGTCGTTAGGAAATGTTGCAGATTCTGGTGGTCGGTGTAGACTGTTATAGGTTTGTCTGCTCCAGCCAGGTAACACTTCCATTCGGTGAAGGCTTCCAGAATCGCTAGCAATTCCTTGTCATGTATCTCGTAGTTCCGCTCGGTGGGACTTAATTTTCGAGAGTGGAATGCCACAGGGTGTAGTCTGCGATCCAAGAATTGTGACAGAACACAACCTAACGCAAAGTCGCTAGCGTCTGTTTCGACTACCGTTTCTCTTTCTGGATAGAAATGTGCCAGGATGGGTGCTGTGGTGAACCTACGTTTGAGTTCTTCAAACGCCTCTTCTTGCTCCTTCTCCCAACTGAAATCCCTCGGATTTCCTTTTAACGTTTCCGTTATTGGCTTGCAGATCTTCGAAAAGTCCTTAATGAATCTTCTGTAAAAATTTGCGAAGCCAATAAAAATCTGTACTTCCTTTACAGACCGTGGTGATCTCCATTTCTTAATGGATTCTACCTTCCTCTCACTTATTGTGACCCCGTCTACTGCAACGATGTAACCCAGGAATTCCACTGACGGAACGTAGAACACTGATTTTTTCAGGGATATGGCCAACCGGTGTTCTTCCAGCCTGGCGAGTACCTTTTTGACCAGTTCGACGTGTTCCTCGTAATTTTCTGAATAAATAAGAATGTCGTCTAAGTAGACGACTACCCCGTGGTCCAAGAATTCTCTTAGGATCTTGTTCATCATTGCCTGAAATGTTGCAGGGGCATTAACCAACCCGAATGGCATGACCTTGTACTCGTAATGTCCATACCGTGTTCTGCACGCCGTTTTCCATTCGTCTCCAGCCCCTATGCGGATGAGATAATAGCCGTCTTTTAAGTTGATCTTGCTGAAAATTTTGGCTCCAGCTACCCTGTCTCTGAGCTCGCTCATGAAGGGTAAGGGATATTTATTCAGGATCGTCAATTTGTTCAACTGGCAGTAATTGACACATAGTCGAAGTCGACCATCTGGCTTCTGGACGAACAGGATCGGGGCTCCGGCCGGAGATTGGCTGTGTACAATCTTTCCTTGCTTAAGCATTTCAGCAAGGTATTCAGCCAGAACATCTAACTGGTATTGTGACATTGGGTAAATGGGTCCCCATGGCGCTTCAGCCCCTTCTTTCAACTCGATTTGCTTGGTCAAAGGTCCTACCAGGAGGTATTTTTTCCGCCGTTTCTGGTAGAAATAATTTTTTGTACCGTAGGTATTCTATTGGTAATGAGTCTAGGGTAATCTCCTTTTCTCCTTTTTCGTACCCAATTCTTCCTATATATTGGGCTTGAGGGTCATATGCGACCGTCTTATCGTATTTGTATAGGTCTGCCACGGCCTTGTCTTCGACATGGGCATGCCAGTCATCGTGTTTGAATTCCCATTTCTCCGGGTTTTCTAAGTTGGATAGAGGGTGTTCCTTATACCACCATCCAAACGGTATGACCAAGTCATACTGTCCTGCAGCTGCGATTTCTGCAGATACAGTGGACCGATGTCCATTTCCAATTTCCAAAGTCATCGGGTGAGAGTACTTTTTTCCTCCCGAGGATGCAACGACACCGTCAAAAGCTACGATATCAATCGCTTTCTGGCTTACTTCCTAAGGTATTTTAAACTGGTTAACCAGTTTTTCGTTTAGTAGGAGGCTGTTTGAACCGGAGTCTAATAACACGCGAATCCGAATTCTGTTTCCTACCGTTTCGAGGTAAGCCCAACCTTGTGGGCATTCGTAGTGTTTAGGTATCGGAGGTCTTGGACGTCCTTTACTATAAGGTAATTCTGTCTTGCGTTTGGAATTCATTTTTGTCTCGTTGACTGTGGCTGTTTATTACCGTGCCAGCACGGTTTCGACCAGATGGGTCTCCTCAGATAAACTAAATCTCTTTTCTTGGTATACTGGGCAGCCCACTACTAGCGGTTTTTACCTCCTGCCGAGGAGTTCCCAAATACTCAGGCATGGTCCGGTGCGCCTTGGTCAGTGATTTGCGACTAGGTCCTTGCGCAAAACCGTATCATCGACTTATTGTTTCCTGCCTATGCCCCCTTATATTCGGTTTCCATGACACCTTCGCCTCCTCCTGTATCTAGCCGAGAAACCTGTTGGGCCGTGCGAGGCGTAGAACCTCGCCGAGTAGGGTGCACGCCGACTCCTAGCCACAGCTCGGGTAGACTACTTCTTCCATGATCCGAAGATATCTTTCTGTGCGCCGCCAAGCTCTAGTTTCTAACGTACCTTTACCAGGCTTTGTAGAGTTAAGTCTGAAATTATCGAGCTTTTTAACCCCCAGCCCCCCAGTTCCAGTTCGGCAGCTAAATCTTTGCTCCGATACGCTTGACTTTTTCTCGGTTGCCACAATATCTCTGCCGGGGATAACCTAGGTTATCTCTCCGTTTGATATTACCTCCGGCTTCCGGATCCTAGTGTTTTTCGATTCTCGAGGAGGTGTTCGAACTACCCACGTGCTGTTGCCAGTGGTGCCATTGGAACATCCTAGGCCTCGTCCATATCCGTATCCCACGCCCTGGGCCACTCAATCCTATTCACTTGATGTGAATTTCTTTCCTGGCATCGATCAGCCACGGCGGCGACCTGTGGTTTTCGCGGTTGGAACTTGGGGCGAAATTTCCCCAAGTTGCGGGGGTCAACCTTTCATCGGCTGATAGTTGATGCCTGAATGGGTTTGCGACAGTTCTTCCATCTGTGACCTGGAATGCCGCAACGGGTACAACTATGGTTCTTCCGCCGCTTGTCGATTTCGTCTTCGTGGATACCCGAGTGAGCGTCTTTGAAGTTCGTGTGTTCCACTTTTTGTCCCCCAGGTGCCGCCTTTCCCATTTTCTCTCCTGTCTGTTTTGCTTTATAGGCGGCTTTCTCCGATGGAGAGTACTTTTTTCGAGAAGGTTTTTCTCCCGAATCCTTTTCGCGCTTGCGTTTTCCCGACGAATGCGACTTCATGGATGGTAAAAGCTTCCTCTGCTTTTGTGACTGTTCGGATGGCCGCAAGCCATTCTGCGTCACTACCGTATTCCTGGTTCGAGAGGCGGCGGAGTGCCTCCAATGGCAACCTTTTCTCGACTATATATCGCCACGCGATACCAGTAACCTGCGCCTGAATGTTAAGGTTTTCCAGTTCCAGGAGATACTTCTCTATGTCCCCTTGGTACTTAATCAGTTCCATTCTTCTCAGCGCCCTTTCCGCCTCATGGGAAACAGTGAATCGCAGAATGACTTGTGCTTTGAATATGTGCCAATATTCATAGCCTTCTTGTTTTTGAAACCCTAATTCGCCAGTCATTTGTTTCCTATACGCCAGCGCAAATGGGGCTACTTCCTTTCCTTCCATTCTGCCTATGGCGTATATAATCTTATCCTCCTCTTTCATCCAGTATGTAGGATTTCGTGCAACGTAATCTTCACATGCGAGAAGCCAAACCTTTACATCTTGGTAATCCAGATATTTATAAACGAAGGGGGGGTCTGCTGGTTTGCGTTTAGATTCCCCGAGTGCTATACTCAGGACCTTTACCAGTTTGTCCAGTCGTGGGTCGTCCTCTTCTGGAGTGGCAGGTCTCCTGGGCCCTTTTTCTTTACGGATCTTGCGGCGGTTCTTGCCATCCGAATCGTGATCGCTTGGATCGGGGTCTCCTCCGTTTCCTCCTGGTGGTGGGGGCATCCTCCCCCTGTTTCCTCTGCTTGGTGGTGTTGGGTCCGATCGTTTCTGAACCCAAACTTCCTCTTCTTCTTCTTCTTCTACCCTTTGCTGAAGGGCTCCTCTCATTCTGTAGAAAGGTCCTTCGCCATCGTCGGTAACAAGCAATGTTGGTGCTGCCGACTGTCTTTGCACCAACTCTCGAATCTCCTCTCTTGACCATTTCATTTCGTCTAGCACTGTGGAGAGTTCATTACGGTGGGCTTGTTGTTGCTCGAGGTATTTCGCATCTGCTTTTTCCAACAGTCTTTCCAAAGCTAGGACTCGGTCTCTAAGTTCCTCGTCCTGTGCTTGTTACCGCGTGCTAACATCAGCTTGGCGGTGTTGCTGCGCCGTATGGGCCTGTAATTCATGCCCTACTCGTGCAATCACCTCGGCCTGCATGTTGGTTGATTGCGTTGTGACTTGGTCCAACGCACTTTTTAGGGCATCTAATTCTTCTCTAACGATCTGTTCCCCCTTTTCTAGCCGTCGAGCCTGTGCTTCGAGATAGGCCGTATGGGTTTGGTTGGCCTCTGAAAGCTCAAAGAAAGCTAGATGCTGGGCATCTCGAATGGCAGCCAATGTTCGATCAAATTGCCCCATGACCGTGCCTATCCGAGCGGCTAGTCGACTAAGTTCAAGATTTGAACTGGGCTGTCAGGATGTTCCCCCGCTCCCTCCACTGCGTCCTTTCTGAACTCTCTTCGAATCCCGACGACTAGGTCCCAGGCCCACAAAATTGAGCCGGGCCAGTTGATTTCTCCCGGGGAATAGACCGCTGTATCTCCTCCTGAGGCCAGTGATCCCAAGGTGGATACTGCTCCTACTTCTTCTTCCGTATCCATGGGTACCGCTGTGATACGTAGTTGAGCCATCGTATCTGGCGGGTAGAACCTTCTTTAGTGGGTCCTGCTGAAGTGTTCTATCTTCGTCTGCCTAACCAAGCGGCAGGTATTGCTTCTTCTTTTCGAGAAGGGGGGTATTCTGTGAACCAGATTTCTGAACAGGCTAGTTCCGATTCCGCGGGTTCCCACTCTATTGCAGGTATCTCAAAATGCGCGTAAATGCGCGTAAATGCGCCGAAATTGTTCTTCGTTTGGAACAAAAAAGGGTCTTGTGAACCAGGACGGTCTGTGTGTCCTGTGTTCAAGGACGGTAACTATTGGTAGGTTTGAGGATATCTGACAACGTTTTTGTTGTTCAGATAGTCGATATTTCTTATAAAAGAATAATGCGCTTATAGCGGGTGCGTTTAAGACTTCTTCAAAAGGTGAAGCTATGTCTTGAGGTAGGTAAGGTTCGAAGATACCGCTTGTATCTAGTGTGTGCAATTATTGAGCCTTGGTAACAAGGAGAATATCAATATACTGTTAGGTGGTACCAGATCTCTAAGACCAAGCGAGATGGGTAAGACCAGGGTACTTTATCGTAGACAGAGATGTGTCTAGGAAGGCTCAATATAAACGTGTGTAAAAATAGTGATAAAGATTTTTCTTGTAGTAACTTCTTATATTGATAAGGTCTCTTCTCCGTAGGGTGATGATTTCAGTGAAGCTCGGGAGGCACTTCGATATTTATATCCCGCGTCGATAGAGTGCGCGGCCTACAAGTAACTATCATACTAACTAAGTACCTGCTAACTATTCCCAACATTTCTTCTAGTGCGAACACCTTTTGACCCTGAATAATATCACCCCACCATTGACTTCCGGACTGGCGAGCTCTTGATTTCTCTGGTGTGGCACCACGTTCCAGTCAGAGTTCACCATCCTTCTTGCGTCAGGAGGAACTGAAACTTGTCTGCATGCTAGACAGTGTCCTCATCATCGGACGAACGAAGTGGCCAACTTCGTAATCGGACCTATCGGCGTGGCAGATATCACTCTTGCTTCCTGCGCCTAGGCTTCGGTCAGACTGTCGTTCGGGATCGTGCCAGTGGCACAATTCTCTCATAGTCTTTCCGTACCGAATGATCCTATATGGTACTCTACCATTGGTGTGGGTGCGGTCATACTCTTAGTTCATTCTAGAGTAGACACGACAAAAGCGTCCCGTTACTTTAGTGACATAGTTTCCTGTGCCGTTCCGCTATGTCTGTAACCTTATTTGACGTCGACCGAGTTCGCCCGGAACACTTGCATAAGCTCGCCAAAGGTCACCTCTCATATATCCTGCGAGCAGCATCCGGTCGGACAGATGGCCGCGACGTATACGGTGTTATGAGATGGGTTCCAATGATAGTGTCATTTGGTGTTGGGACGCAATGGCGACGCTGTCCGGTGTTGTCGCGCCGTCCCAACGCCGGGGCCAGAGGGGGGTGTTAGCTTCACAGGGTGAAGGTAGGGTAACCTCAGGGTACACAAAAATAGGTGGAAAAGCTACGCTTTTCTCATCTGCCTAACAGACCCTTCGGTTATCTTTGGAAGATGTGGTCTAGCGTTAGGTGGCGTCCTGAGTATTAGGTGCTGGGTCTGGTGCATCCTGTGTCTTAGGTGCTGCATTGGGTTGCCTCTAGTGCGTTGTGTGGTACCATGGTTGTGTCCTGATTCTCAATTTGGGTTCTATCGGCCTGTGCGTCTGATGTAAAGGACACTCAGAATGCAAGCTATTATTTTTGCTCATGTAGTTGTAGTTATGGTCATAATATATATAGTGCTTGGATCGCGATTTGTATTAGGGGATTGGAGTTTCACTTATTGTTTGGCCTTATTCTAGTTATGCATACTTGGGCCCAAGTATCCTTATTACAAGTAAGACTTCTTTCTTCTATGGGCCTCTCAAATATGCTACCCAGTCTCTACTTATACTATTGACTAATTCTGCAAAGTATGATACTCTAATATACTATTTTGCACCAAATTTCACTCAAAATTCTCATTTTAACCTTGAATACACTTACTATATACATTTTAACCTATTTTACCCTTATAAATAGGTCTATATAGATCCTATTTAGAAGTGTATCTTATAAAGCTCAAATATATATTAGATTATAATTTCATTTTTCCAAAATCTCAACCTTGTCTCTTTGTCAAATATTAAAAGTTTCTTAATCCTTTACAGTAAGCTGAATATTATTATTTCAATATGCTAAGCTTTGTTGCCAGAAATATTAATGATAGCAGAAAACAGGTACTTTTGATCATCTATGAGTTTCCAATGCGAAAGGCATATTACAATACTCCCTAACCATACCCAATTCTCCTGTCCCTCATAGTGGTATGTGAAGGTTCTCATAAAGTATATCATACCTAGAAAGTTTAAACAATCCTCCACCCTATTGTTTGATTTCACCCGTTCTGCATTGCTTTTGGATAAGCTAAGAAGACCCAATGGAGGGGGCGAGGACTTTTATCGCCAAGATCGCACTTGGCCGCACGTCTTCTGTGTGATCAAGCAGCATCCATGCTCCCGACCAGCCCTGCAAAAGCGGAACGATTGGACCTCGCGCCATGACGTCTAAAATTCCCACTCTTGGATGGAGGCACGAAAGCACTACGAAAACTCACCGCCTCAGCCCCAGCTTGGGGCATAAGATGGAGAAAAAAAGTTCCGGACTTTACCTACAAAGGCATGGTGGGGTTCAATTATTCGGGTTGTTACGGCACCACCCCGCAGGATTCCCGATATTATCTCCCTTACCCTACCTTAGCTTTCCCTAGCTTACATTAGCCAACTAACCCCCACGATACTCTATTCAACCCCTGAAGACATGGGTGGAGGTATGGAGAGAGGCGAGCGACGCCCACCTCACAGCGCCGGTCGGGTGCCTCTAGAGATGCAAGGAAACGAGAAAGGGAGGAAGCCATGTGTGCATTACTCCATCGGGAAGGGAGGAAAGGACGGATAAATTGTTTTGCGCTAAGTTATTTACGGACCCACTTTAGTGCGGGTCTCCTCAGAGAGGGATGAAGGGAGAGCGATCTTGGCAGTGGCACGTGGTCTTATACCCGTGCTGTAAGATTGCCAAGTTGTTATATATTGGGTACGGGTATTTAGTTTACCCACTACCTGGTATGTAAATATGGTTCCAACATACCTGCTCTGCTACCGTATCGTGATTGTTCCCATCGGTTATTGTACTATCATGATCTCTAAACTTGGAGCACAACCCCCTCCCGAAAACAGCAAATGGGCACGAGACCAATTCAAACATCCTAAAGAGAAATGCTGCCGGGGAAATCACCGCTGCTGGCAGTAATTATGCAAGCACGCATGCGGGCATGCTAATCCACTCAAGTCCTCCCGATGGTCACTCGATAGGTGAGCCAACTGGCAGGTCGAGGCCCTCCGCACGAGTGACTGCAGCACCACTAGTGGTATGTAAACTATAATAAATACGCCATCTTCGTTCAAGTCAACAAGTTGGGGTGTTGTACTATCATGAAAATACCGCACCTTAATCTTTCTTGAACATCCATTTCACAAACCTCTCTTATATCGTGTTGTGAGACCCGTATGAACCATGAGGTACGAACTTGGCGATAAAAGGGTTCGACACTCAGCCGGTAGCCAATCACCACAAAGGTGGACAAAAAAATTTGCTCATCGAAAAGGAATCAAGTGAAAGGAAATCACCGGGAGTTTGACTTCTCCTTACCCCGCAAACCAATAGTGGAAAGTGAGTGAAGCCAGCCAGTATGGTTGCGATGTGCAGTATCATATCATACTGTGGAAATCCCACGCAAATTGACTGTCTTGGCGGTGTTTTTGGGCCCCTCTTTTAGAACTCTAGGGCTCGGAATTCCTTGTGTGTGTTCCGTACCCAATGTCCAATTACGTGAATCTCAATGTTAAGCTGTGCAAAAATCCCTAGATTCTTCTAATGTTATGGTGGTATGATAGGTAGGTACCTTTTGAGGATGGGCGCTTTGTGTTGAAAACCAGATGGGTGTAGGTTTCCTCGTCGCCAAGATCGTACATACGGCCAATTGCCTTGACAGCACTGGTTATACGGCCTTCATGGATTTACAGACCCATCTGCACTATATCAATCATCAAGAAGGAATACTCCCCTAAATAACTCACCGAAATAGTCCCCAAGCTGTGAAGGTTGGATTTGTGAATAGGGTAAGGTGGAGCAAGGTTTGTTGTCGTCCGACGCTTGGCAGGGACTGCCAAGGCCCCGCGTAAGAATGGAGGGGAATGCTTAGTTGAGCCTCATCCCTTTTTTTGACGTTAGCCTTAGGAAAACAAACCCCACCTCCAATAGAGCAAGGTATCATCCAGCATATCAACGAGCCCGTGGTTATCTAAGAGTTTCCTCAATTCATTCGGGGTTTGACCGCTAACACTGTATTTTACCACCTAAGGGCGGAATACGCGGGGCGACTGAGCAAGGGGCTTGCTACGCAATTGACTTCAAAGATTCACGAGACTCGCTTCATATCCGGAGGGCGCTCGACACTGCGGGGAATTCTACACTGGTCAACGACGACGTAAGCAACACGGTGGTTGATACGGAAGTGGGTGATATATTAGAGAGAGGGGCGGACGGGATCAAGGGATTTTGCTACGACCTGCCCCGGAGCTCTCCCGCTCTCGGGTTAGAGGTTGTGGGGGACACGGTATCGTAGCCCCTGGAATTCTTCGTTACTTTGGGCCCAAACAAACAGACTAGCCTCCAACGCAAATTCCTCAATCGTCACAACTTCTACCACAGCCAAAATGACCTCGACAGACCAATACATCGACTACCCTGCCCTTCTCTCACCGACCTTCTCCCCAACTGCCTTCTCTAGCACACTGATCTCGCAAACCAATCACCCGCACGAGCCACTAGACCTCACAACCCCCCTCTCGCGCGTCCTCTTTGACCTCCAGGAAATCGACACAACCCTACACACCCTAACCACCGCCTCCTCTGCCTTACTGCTGACTCACACTGCCACGACCACTCATGCTTCGTCGACCCTGCTCGCAGCCGTCACGGCGCAAACGGCCATGCTGAACACGGCGTACGAGCGGCTGCGTCGCGAGGTCGTTGACCGGGGCGACCGCGCAGAGGAGGTGGCCCGCGTCGTTCAGAATCTGCACGCGACGACAAGAGTGCTGCGTGAAATTAGTCGTGGTGTGGTGCTTGCTCGGCAGGTGGAGCGACAGGTGGCGGACTTGGAGGGCGGGGAGTGGAGCGCTATGGTTCGGTGCTGCTTTAGCCTAGTGGAGTTGGGGAAGCTGTTGGAACAGGGGGATGCGCTGATGGAAGTGGACCTCGCGAGGTCGCTGGACGAGAGGGTTTACCAGCCCACGCGGTCGAATATCGTTTCCCGAGCGAAGGAGATAATCACTACATTTTCACTCCTTACCCAAGACACCCCGACCCCCTCTTCCACCTCCACTGCCTCCACCACCTCCAACCCCCCACCCAGTGCCATCTTCACAACCATCCCCTCCGCCCCCCCAGCCCTCCGCCAAAAACTCTCCAGCACGCTCCAATCGCTCTCCCTCCTCTCACCCCCAGATCTGCATACATCAATCCGCACCCTCTTGCAAAACCACATAACCGCCAGCATCACCCTCCTCACGCGCGCCCTAACTTCGTTAACCACACTCGACCGCGCCCTCGGCGAAGTCTCCCTGCGCAGCCTCTCCGTCGCTGCTGTCGAGGGCTACCTCGACGGCGTTGGCCTCGCACAGGCCGTACTCGCCGGACTCGATATGCGCCGTCTAACGACAGGGTTCTGGCGTGGCGTGGCGGCGGGCTGGGAGCCGAGGGTTAGAGACGTTGCGCTTAGGGGGGGCGCCAGCGCGAGAATATTGAAGGCCGGCAAGGAGAGGGTACGGGAAGGGGTTAAGGCCTGTGTTCTTAGAGGTATGGGTATAGAAGCGGGCGGGGGAGAAGAGGGGGAGGGGGGGTTTGAGGCTGCGGTTATGGTTGGGGCACTGGGGAGTTTGGGGCGGTGACGGGGGATATCGGAAGCTAGATCACGCCCGATCACTCGTAGATTGGGTTTGGAACTTGAAATTGGAATTGTACATATTACCTCTATCTCTAGCTATCATAGCTACAACAGCCTCCCGGCAGAAGTTCTTGTGATCTGAAGTATGTTTAATTGTGATTGTGCGATAGAAGGTGGTAGTAGTAAGGTTAATTTTGCTGCTTTCTAAAATACCGCTCCCGACAAAAACAAACATAACCAATTCGAACCTACCGTGTTAGCCCCCCAACGACCGAGGATCAAGGGATCAAGATTCCACAACTCAAACCACCAATGAATGGACCTGTGAAATCTCCCGCTCTAGAATCACCCCAGCGCCGCAAAAAAGACTCGAGAGTTTAATTCCGCCCCAATCGCTGTTAATTTATATCCATAGTTCATGGGGGAGGAGGAGGTACGGTGGGTACATATGGAATTTTCTTTTTTCTTGGCTCATGATCTTGGAGGGTTGTACTTGCTGATGAGCTAGTGGAGGTGCAGCCTTTCCCGGGCCTTGATGTGATGTGCTCTTGACTGGGGGGGGGGGGGGGGGGGGCGTGTTTTGTTTGGAGG
>Ga0307517_10001114_pt1 | contig 45356 bp, 25 predicted proteins | sample 23_EM_MG_FD_194515 | JGI IMG/M metagenome (GOLD analysis project Ga0307517, IMG submission 194515) | Populus trichocarpa ectomycorrhiza microbial communities from riparian zone in the Pacific Northwest, United States - 23_EM | ecosystem: Host-associated > Plants > Roots > Unclassified | place...
CCGATCAATTTAATTTGTGACTATTTCTATTATTATTTGCTATAATAAAAATATTATTTTAATAAACAAATTTAGCAAACACAATGGGTAAATGTTTTGTCTTGCGATATTAAATATCTTGATCTACATCCGTCTTTTAATTTTTTCACTTTTATTTCTAGTTATCGTTCATGTTTTTTTTTTCAATTTATTAATACATATAATTCTCGATTTATTTGATAAAAAATAACGCATAAGCCTTTTATTTTCAATTATTTTTTTTAAATACAAAAACATGTTGAAAAAGACATGTGTATATAATTTTTTATAAATATCTAACTTACAGAGAAACGCGGGTCAAATGTTTAATTTATACTAAATCTTATTTTTTCAAAAGAGATTGTATAGAGTCATTTCATCAAATAAATCTCTAAATCGAAGTAATTTTAACTTATTCTTACCATAAGTTGCTTATGAAAAACAAATTATGAATCAAGATAAGAAAAAAAATCATCTGAATTATTGGCTTATGTCGTTTATGATATGATGGTCACATTATGGTGTGTTAAGACTTCTTGAAGGTTGGATAAGCTCGAGGGGGATGATTCCGTTCGACCACCTGAATTCACCTGTGTTGTATGACCTCTGGACAATATCAATTGTTCGACATGGTCCCTCCTTGGTGCCTGAACAAAATTGCTCTCCTTGATGTTGTCCCAGATGGAATAAGAATCATTCATTTTCAAGAGAAAGGTTTCAATAACTTTTTCATATTCGATATTTTGTCAACTCTTAAAAATAAAAATTTTATTTTTTTTTTAAAATATTTTTGGAACGAAAAAAGAAGAGAATTTTTTGCAACCCATGGAAAATCTATTAATAACGTGGTCCCACACCACAGCAATAACGTGTTAAACGCTGAATTTAACAAAGAGATTTCCCGCTCTTTGCTCGTGCTTGTTGCTAGTCTATAATTTGAGACCCTTTGCCGCGGGGTTCATCTGGGTTCACGGGCTTTCCAGTCAATGAACAGTGATTTGTTCATCTCATTCTCTTTTAGGTTTTTATCAGTAGTTATAAATTTCTGTATTTTGATTCTATAGTTAATTTTTTTTATCCTGTTATTTCCAAACATTTTAAGAATAACCCTAACTACTAATTATTTTGATGAAAGATAATAGCGTGACCTTTTCAAATTATTTTACTGAGTTCTTAAGGATATTGTAGGAGGATGACATTTTAAATGGAAAGAACGAGAGAGAAAAAATCCGAGAAGTTGCTAATGAGGTTCGATTTTAATAAATAAGTATTAAACTGTTTTGTTACGGACCATATTGTAAATTTTCAACCGAAATATTTATCAAGCAGAATCAGCACCGGTCATCGCACAATCAGAGCTGCTTAATTCCCCAACAACCGGTAAATCCTACCCCTCATCTTCCGCGCTCCAAACCCAAAACCACGTTGATAAATTTCCAAGACGGCTAGCCTCCCTCCAGTAGAGAGCTGTAGAAAGTTGATGCCCACATCTATATCATAGTGTTTCTTCTCTCTACCGCGACACCGCACCATACCTTATATGCGTGACAACAACAGCGGCAGCAGCTGCTGTGATTAATCATTTAATCAAATTATTATTTTTCGATTCCGATCGTGTTAGGGATTGTGGATATCCCTGCTTCAAATGGATAATTACGGTTTTCATGATGGTAATATCTATAATCTGATAGAGAGCAGATACCTCGATGTTCGTCCTGTAATTTTTCTCCACTCTCTCTCCCATTTAATACTTGCCTAATTTTTACTCTGGATCGAATTTTCCTCTTTCCGTTCTAGTTAACGTCTAGTTTTTATCCTGGCCAAGATTTTACATTTTTTTTTTGTATAATTATTTGAAGTTTAATGCCTAATTACACTGAGGAGTTGAAGTATAGCTGCAAATGTCTTTGTTGTTGTTGTTGTTGTTTTTTTTAGGATGTTGATCGCAGTTTACAAATGCATTCCTCATTGATACGGAGACTCTCCCAAGAAAGAGAATTGGAGGTTAGTATGGATTTCGAATTTTTTTTTTCTTTTTTCACCCATAGAAGCTTTTTCTTGAAAGTACAAGGTTTGTTGATCATATTGCCTGAATATATACTTATTGATCGATGTACTAAAGAATGACCGCTGAAGTGGCTAAGAAATGATTACCAGTTGCCATGTGCATCTTGTTCAATGATTGATTTTTATTTGCCAGTTGATTGAATGATGGAATTTGTAGGATACCTTGAGTAAAGCTATTTTTCCTCAAGGCGGCATAAGTATTTTTAGATTTTACAGATTGGTTGTCTGAAACTCTCTCTCTTTCTAACAGGGGCATCAGGGTTGTGTCAATTCCATAGCCTGGATGCATCAGGGTTGTCAATTCCATAGCCTGGATGCATCAGGGTTGTGTCAATTCCATAGCCTGGAATTCTAAAGGTTCACTCTTGATTTCTGGATCAGATGACATACGGGTATGATACCTATGTGTATTATTGGAGATTATATAGTGTTTCACGTGTAGGACAAACAATTGGATGAAATAAAAAGATTAGTTGATTTGTCTTGTGGACTTATGTTCAGTGTCAGATTTTGCTTTTCAAGTTTTCGTATGTTGCAGTTTGAGTGACTTGAGTTCTTGTGATTTGGAAGATTGCAGACCTCGTAGAAGGGAGGTCCACCTCTATGCTTCTGAATGCATATGTTGTGTGATTGGGTTTGATTGGCCGGAAAAAAAGTGGGATGAGGTTGAAGAAAATGGATAGAATGGAAACTGTCTCATGTGTGACATTACTTTAGAGCTTTGAACTGTATTGACAGACAAATTTGATGCGCTAAAGGAGAGGGTGATTGCTGCATGCGTGCGCACACACTGAGAGAGACATTTGTGCATATTGAAAGAGGACAATCCATCATGCTTCAAATTATGCAGGTGAATATTTGGAGCTACACTGGTCGAAAGCTTTTGCTTTCTATAGATACTGGGCATTCTGCAAATATATTCTGCACTAAATTAGTTCCTGAAACATCTGACGAGCTTGTGGTTTCTGGAGCTGGAGATGCAGAAGTAATGCTCTGATGAATTGAATTTTTTAAAGTTGATGCTCTTTTCTCTGGTTAATTTTTTTGGTTACATGCTCTCACCTTTTTTAATTTCAGGTTTGCTTATTTAATTTTTCTCACTTAAGTGGGAGGGGTCCTGATGATAATTCTATTGCTCCATCAGCATTGTATCAATGTCATACAAGAAGAGTGAAAACATTAGCTGTAAGATCTCATTGTATGGATGACCTAGTTGACTTGTTTGCTCTGTGTATGTGTGAACACGCGTGTTTGTGTATTTGTTTTCAGCAGTGGGTAGCTGTGGGTCTCTTTGGGGCTCCAAAACTAGCCCTTCACTTGTTTCATGGACATGAAAAAAGAAATTCAATTTTTTTTGATTGTTTGGTTTGGTGAAGTTTTCCATTTGTCTTATTGCTGTAGCCTTCCTGTAATCACAATCTTGACCTCCTTTGCAGGTTGAAGTTGGAAACCCTAATGTGGTCTGGAGTGCAAGTGAAGATGGAACACTTAGACAGCATGATTTTCGGGAGGGTGCTGCATGTCCACCAGGAGGATCTTATCCCCATGAATGTCGCAATATTCTGGTGAGTTTCAGGAGATCTGTGAATTATTCTCTGTCTTGAATTTAGTTTTTCTGCTGTATTGAAGTTTTCATTGCAATACTTTGGATTTTTTTTTTTAAATGAAATGCTGTTTGTTTATTGTTGATTGTCTGTGAGTGGTTATTGCTATTAGTTATGTATCCTGCCACCAATAACCATGAGAGAGGTGTCATCTTCCAATACTTGAGACGTAAAAAAAAAATTAAATTAAAAGAAAGGTAAAAAAAAAAATGAAGATACTTCCAGTCATTTTTTCCATTCAATAAATCTATATGCAGTAGTGTAGGCATTTGGATTATCAGCTTGAAGGTGTACAATACTTGTCAGGTGTGGCGATGATGACTGACCAGAAGTTGTAGGCATTTGGATTATCAGCATGCATGTGGAGCTAACAGTTTAAAGTTCAGAATATCTCAATATCTATTCTTTTCTTCATGTTGGAAACACTGCACGTTAATATGTTTAGCTCAAACTTTAGTCATGTTATTTAAACTGGGATTTAGTCTATAACCTACTATTAATTAGTTTGAACGCCAACAACAGGTACGGTGCTTATGATTACAAGGTATAGAGGCCATTTGTGTTCCTTGGCCTTTAGTTTAATGCAGTTAAAACATTCACAAAAATATTTATGATGTTTACATTTTTTATTCTGGAGTGCTTGTTTGTGAAAATTTTCTTCTCATCAAGCTATTATACTTGAACATAATTGTTTTTCACATTCAGTATGTGACGACAGCTTGATTTGCAGTCTGGAGCAAAAAGATCGTTAGCTGATCCTCCGAAACAAACCCTTGCTCTGAAATCTTGTGACATCAGTACCAGTCGACCTCATTTACTCCTGGTTGGTGGGAGGTCTGAGTCTGATGTCATCTGAGTTTACTTTTCCTACTCTTTTTTCCCTTTATAATCATAATTGTTTTAACTGTTTTCCCTTGGAATGTCTGCAGTGATGCCTTTGCTCGATTATATGATAGAAGGATGCTGCCTCCACTGACTTCCCATAGGAAAAGGATGAACCCGCCTCCTTGTGCTAACTATTTCTGCCCAATGCATCTTTCTGAGCATGTCAGTTCATATGTTGCTACTCGTTGCTTAATTATTTGATCTGATTGTAAACTGAACCATCATTTATTTTGGATAAGAAAAAAGAAGATGATATAATTTGTTCTATTTGCTTAGGTTACCGTATTAGGTAATGAAGATAGAATTACTTCATATCATCCTCAAATCCTTGTAAACATGCTGTTGGTCCAATATCATCTTGTTGTCAATTTCTTTTTATTTTACAGCTTGTTTCTACCATCATTCTATCCTCTCAAAGAAAAAAGAATATGTAACTAGAATTTATATGAAGTGAGTGTACTGTTTAGAAGGTCCAACTTGGTCTCCTTTTCTTTTCAGGGAGTTCAAGCTTGCACCTTACTCATGTTACATTTAGTCCAAATGGGGATGAGGTTCTCCTCAGTTATAGTGGAGAGCATGTATATTTAATGAATGTGAATTACAGGCTTCGTCGCCTTGTAAGCCTGGCTTTATTCCTGTTAAGTGTGCTATTTTTATAACTTGACTTGGTGTTGGAAGTGTTTGTACTATGAAGTTTCTGGTGTGGATTTTGAAGTCAAAACAATACTAGCTTCAGATATGATCTACAATTTGATAGATGGTGGTCGTGATTTGTGTACTGAACTATCTATGTAGTTAATTTTTTTGTTTGTTGTTTTACTTCTTGAATTTTTGTGAAATTCTTAGTTAACAACTGGTACACATTGATTGTTCAATGTCTAAAGTTATTGTGATCTGCAGCTGGGGGGACTGCTGTTCGATATACTATGGGAGATGCTTCAAAATTGATGACAATCGGCCCTACATACACTCAATGGTCTAGAGCTGCAACCACTATCATCTTGTGTATTCAAATGTCGTGCTCCTCCCAAAACCAATTGATATGAAGCAGAGATATGTCGGTCTCTGTAATGTTGGTACTGATATAAACAGGCTAGTTTTCTTGGGCAAAGAGGTTGGTTTCTTATATATCTCCCACTCTTTCTTAGCACGTAGGATGTAAATCAGCTTTGATTGCCTTTACTTTTGAATGTTGAATAAAGTTAGCAATTATATTTTGTGATTCATATCGTTTCACTGATATCAGATAGCTTCCATGGATGTAGAATACCACCATTGCCTCGTCAATGGGGCTCTATTTGACCATAATGAAAATGATACATTAAAAGATTCCAGGTCTTGACTGTTATGTTACTGAGTCTTGACATGTCTTAGTAGTTTTGTTGAATGTGTACCATTGACTCATGTTTTGCAGCAGACTTGGGATATTTGAGGTGTTAGTCTTAAGTTATAGTTGGAATGAATCATATTTACTAATTTTAAATTGATTGAATGTCTTCCTCTGATGGTTAGGTTGTTGTTTACTAGTGTGCTGGAAAAAAAGGACCAGTGAGGACTTAAGGTGTTTGTGATAGTCATAGTTTTTATGATGCTAATTGACGGAATATCTGTAGCCCCAGGTCAGGTGATATGCTTGGTTTCTATAAATGTAATCAATCAGCTACCAGTAAAAGTGGCTTCTGATCCTGTGTCCATTACTCCATTACCTGAGATAATCCTTAAAACTTCTGTATGTGTTTGTAGGTGATAGTTACTCGGGGAATGCCTTATGTGTTAGGTTTGAAGAATGCTGTGACCCCTTTCTCCTGGAAAAGTTAATCCGTCATCCTGCCATTTTTCTTAGGAGTTCTCTAGTTCTGTGTGTCCAGACAGGTAATTACTGATGTTAGGCAGTTGTGGTATCTGGCTCCAGTGGTTTTAAGAAAGAAGGAATTGAAATAAACAAGCACCATACTACATGCTGAGGTCCCTATCCTTATGTATTTAAGCAATTGGATATATACATTCGCAACACTGTGGTGTTTATTCTCTTTGAAAAAGGCATAGGACACAGTAATTAAATTCAGCTTGGATCAACATTGTCTATATAACCTCTTTCTGCTTGCCTTTGACATGTGAGAAAGAAAAAATTCTACAATGGTAAACAGGAATTTGGACAATCAATAGGGGACAAATGAGAGTGGATAGGAAGTCAAAAACATTTCATGAAGAGGAAGAATATCTCAACCAAACATAAAAACAAATCTAAGGAAATTAGAAAGACAAACACTTTAGAGGAGAAGAGTACACAACATATCAGGCAAATTGATTGAATGTTCTCTATCAACATATCAGCACCAATGAATTATATTCTGGACACTGCATGCATCATAGATTTGTTGGTGTGCCTTAATTATTGTTAATGCACCTTGAGTTTTTCTAGATTTTTTTCAAATGTTGCAAGCGAGATCAGGTCCACAATTAGCTTACCTGTGGACTGTGGTCAATGCTTTTTAGTTTCTGATTATTGATTTGTAGGTGATTACGTGGCCAGTGGAAGTGATGATGGTAGATGGTTTGTTTGGGAGAAGCAAACTGGTAGATTGATAAAAATGCTTCTTGGAGATGAAGCTGGTAGTTTTCTTTCTCCATGCGACTCTGTATGGTTTTTGCTTAGATTTACTAGTCTCTTCCTTGTTATATTTGATTTATTCTTCTTCTGCTTCACAGTTGTGAACTGTGTCCAGTGTCATCCATTTGATTGTGTTGTGGCAACCAGTGGGATTGATAGCACCATAAAGGTTGGTTTGATGGATTTGATTTTTGTGCATCTATTATTGTTTGGTTTTCTGATCTTGCAACATGGTTCTAGATCTGGAGTCCAAGTGCTTCAGTTCCATCAATTGTGGCTTGGGGAGCAGCTGGACCAGAAATTTGTAATGTGTTGGAAGCCATGGAAAGCAACCAACGAAGGTTATGCCATAATCGTGAAGCTATCCTGTAAGACTACGAGTCCTTGTTGTCCACAGAGTTTACATATTATTCTGTGAATTGTGTTTTGCCACCCTTAGAAGTCCACTAAACGTTAAATCCATGAGCCTTTTCAATGTGAACCGAAACTGGATATAAGAGTTTGATTTTTCAGGAAGTTGCAGTTATACAATTTCAGTCTGGGTTTTATGCTCTTCTTCACCTCACTTCATTTTTATTTGCTGAATTTCCGGATGCTGCCCTTGCACACAATACAGCTCAATTCAATGAAGTTTCAGGGTTGGTTATCTCGAGTAAACAATTTGTGGACTTACTGAATTTGAAGTCCAGTTCTACAATTTCATGTCTGGGTTTCATGCTCTACTTCACTTTGGTTTTATTTGCTGAATTTCTGGATGCTGCACTCGCACACAATACAGCTCAATTCAACAAAGTCTCTGTCTTGAGTATACAATTTCTGGACTTCCTGAATTTGAAGTCCTGTTATACAATTTCATATCTGGGTTTTATTCTCTTCTTCACTTCACTTTGGTTTTATTTACTGAATTTATGGATGCTGCACTTGCACACAATACAGCTCAATTCAATAAAGTCTCTTCTGTCAGCACAATGTATTGTCCTTTTTATTTTTCATGCTTGTGTCTCCTCCATCTAGAAGAAGTAAAGTAGTCACAAGGATAAATGTTTATCTAGCACCCCCTTTTCTTCCCATCGCACCCATGCACATATTCTAAGCCATGGATTTAATGATTATTTTCCTAAGAATTTCTTCAATCCAAGTGACTTGTTATGTTTACAAGGTTCCATGTTGTTAGTTGCAGCCCCTTTGAGCTTCTAGAGCGGTTTCGGATGCATGAATTCACTGAAGGAACTTTGCACCCTTTTGAGTGTGCTCAGAGCTAATCGGGCCTGTGCTGTTGAGCCTACAGTTAAGTATATGCATTCATTCATGAGAGAATGACTTAAATATTCATACTCTTATGTGTAAGTATCTACTATAATCTTATTTTGATTTGCAGTTTATACCATTGACTTTTTTTTTTCTTTTTTTTACTACTATTATTATAGCTTCTGTGGCTGAAACACGTAGTCGATATGAAGGTTTGTTGCTTCAACACATTGAAACCGTTGTTAGCTGGCAGACTATAATTCTTAGAGCGAGAGAGAATAATACAGACATAAAAGTTATGCCACTTGCACGAACCCAAAACTATCACCAAAGGAAAATTTTTGCTGAAATGAAAGCCCTATCCACAATTATTTATTCCATTTCTATGATTGTTTTCTTCACTTAAACCCTTTTACATTGTGTACCATATTTTAATATTTTTTTAGAGAGAAGTTGTTTTGCATGTTTAACGAAGTATATTCCAGCAAAATAATGAACATCAAGCTATGGTTTAATTTGGATTATGAAAAGCGTAGCAGATCAAATTAAATGAAAGTTATGCATAATGGAAACATGATGAAGGAGCATAAAAAATTGAAGTTACCTTTGTTATTTGGATTCAAAAGCAAGGATTGTATGGGTCACAAGGTCTTCAGTTGCAGCAAAAGATTGGATCTGTTCTCGACCTGAGTTATTGCCAATTGCTCGAACCCAAAACTATCACCAAAGGAAATTATATCTTTGAACTTCCTGATTTTTCTAATCATAATGTTGCAGATTACCAGCTGAAGTTCAAGTGGAGCCTTTCTCCTTGAGCAAGAATATAAAGGCGAAGGTGTCTGCAACATAATTTGTGTAGGAAATTAGTTGGCCATGTAAGCTGTAAAGCCTTATGCGGGTTCCCATGTCTTAATAAAGCGTCGTCAGTGTTAAATTATATCTAGAGCTGGCTATGAAGGTAACTGCTTTCACCTCGTAATTTTTTAGAGGCTTCTGTTTATTGCTGTATTTAATGAAAAAATTCCTGTATAGTATTGATGGAAATATTTTCCGTGTAAATGCAGATAATTTTACTTTTAAATAAGTTTGAATTACTGAATTCTGCATCTACTATTTTTGCGATTCCATAGTTTCCTTCCAATTATAGTGCGCTTTAAGAGATCAGTCAACTCTGGTTTCATGCTGGGGAATGTTGATATCATACCTGTGAAGCATCCTCTGGTATTGGAGAATTGCTAGTTATTTGATTTGCATTAAAAACAATTATAAGCGTAAAACGAATTGATAACTATGTGTAAATAAATGAAAAAGAAAATAATTAATCATAACTAAAAGCAAAATTAGAAAAATCAAGAGATTGATATTTGATCCAGTAATATAGGATATATATCCGATTGCATTTGCTGAATTTGAATTAATTTTTTATTCAACCAAATGATAACAGAAATAGAAACACTAATGAAATTGTTTGAATAAAAAAATACAATTAAAAGAACGAGAGAGAATTAAAATGAAAAATAAATTAGAGGGCAACAAAAAAAATTTTGATTGGAAGGTTAAATTAAAAAGAAAAATAACTTTAATAAAAAAAAATCAAAAGAATAAAGATCAAATTGAAAAAAATAGTACACTATAAACTTTGATTTAAGGATTAAATTGAACTTTAACAAAAGGGTAAAGGAAAAAAAAATTAGAAATCAAAAGAATATGAACAAATTTAAAAAAGAAATATAACAAATTGTAATTGAAGGACTAAATTGAAAACAAACAAAATATATATAAAAGAGGCATGAAAAAAAATTAGAAATCAGAAGAATAATGTTTGAAAGTGAAATACCAAGAACAAAGAAAGAAATACCAAGAACAAAGAAAACCAATGTGTATTTTTTAGGGGAGGAGAGAGAAAATTAAAAAAAACTCATCGATAACAAACCGCTTATCCGCTATTGTCACATGCTACTACACAAATAAAAAAAGGACGCGACAATACTTTCAACGACATGGTAAAAGGATAAGTTTGGCTACTAGAAGACACTACATACACTGCTCAAAAGATATGAATATCTCTTATATGTTCGCGGGTACTCTCCTCCCACCAATAGCTTTTTTAATATAAAAATTAATGATTGAACATAAAAAAACCAAAATAACTTTCATGATTATAAAAATAATAAAAAAACTTTTATGGTAAGGTTAAGAATATCCATGTATGTACATACATGTTATTTTTTCTAATTCTAAAGGCAAAAGATCTTTACAATGCATTCTAAAAAATAAAAAGATGGAAATACTTTAGTCCATAGTTCTATTATTTTGATTTGGGGTAATTTAGTTATTTTATTATTTAAAAAATAAAAAAGATATATATTTTTTATAATTTTTTAATGACTAAATAAGTCATGGAAAACACCGAATTCCTCTATCATTAAAACATTTTATTTTTAAAAATAATATAAAAATATTTTTACTATAACAATGAACAGTTTTGTGATGATACGTGAAATAATTTCCTTACATTTTTTAGAGTTTTGCTAATTGTTTTTCATGTGATGTGATTCCCAATTGCCATCAGGAGTGACAAGATTGAATGAAGTCATAGATGTCATTCGTACTGTTTTGTACTGTGTGTGTTAAACATCCAAATTAATGCATTTTTTTTTGTTTCTAAGTTAATACTTGATGTATGATATGAATGTATTTTGGAATATGATGATTTAAAAATATATAAATATATATGGAGTTATAAATGGTAATTAAATATTAAATAAATATTTAATTTTAGTAAAAAAAATATAAATATTTATGCAAGTATTTAACCTTGATTGTCTTTTCATTTATTTATTTTTATTTTGAGTTTAATCTTGATTGCTAAGAATAAATGGTTTTTATTTTTATGAATATATCATGTAATGTTTTTGAAAAAGAAAACAATTTTGAATTATAAAACATATTTGAAAGAAAAACTTTATAATTTTATGATTTGTATGTGAAACAGACAACCAATTAATATAATTGGATTTAACTGTTTGATCTATTAAAATAAAAATTATAATTTGATTATATTAGACTTAAGAAATACAATATAGTCAAACCATATTATTTCACCGATACCTTGTTATTTAACTAAAAAATTTTATAATATTTTTTTTGTTTTAGAAAAATCCTCCTTTCCTTTCGAGGGATTTGTGCCTGTTAGGCCATTTAAGCCACCTCGAAGATTGTGCCTTCTTCTTGTACCTCAATTCAAGGAAGGGTCGTTCCTACCTAGGCATGGGATGCCCAGATGAGATAGATGATCCGTGCCGTCTTAGGCTAGTATTATTGATGGTGCCTTTATTTTAGGTTAAAAAATAGGGTTGTAAAAGAGGACTTGCAAGTGTTCGAGTTGCCATGTCGAGCTTGTGCGGTGACATCTCCATATTCATAATTCATTCATCGAATCTGGTTTATAATAACATACCTGCCAGTGCCAGCCAGCTCGAATTCTTGGGAAGTTGACTGAAACCATTAATTTGGATATTAACATGTCCTCTTTTAGCTAAGAAATGGACCGAGTCCAAGTTCTAGGCAATTTATAAGAAAGCGTGGGGCTGAAATCGTTTTGTCCAGAATCGTCGAGTTATAATGGGTCGGGCTGCCCATATATGCGTGACCTGTCTGTATACCCACTGGTTATAACAACTATATGTATGTATATGTATATGTATATGTATATATGTATGTATTCCTATTGATTACAAGTTCTTACTACTTTCGTAATTCATATCGAAGCAACTTTTATTTTCTAATTCTTTTGCTTTTGACTTTTTCAGTTTGGGAAGGGAAACTATTTGAGAGTAAAACCTGCATAAAGACCTAAGCTTTCCATCCACTTTCTATCAAAATCCAGATTAATAACAAAAATTAAAATAAATAAGAAACCCTTTATTATGTTTTATATTCATCCGGTCCAATAATGAACGTCATTCTAGTATAATACTTTTAGTTTATAACTAAATTATTTACTTGGGATATATTGTAGGTCAAATTAATTTTTTAAATGTAAAAAGTATCGAAAATGTTGCTAACATGTTTTCTAGCAGGAAAAAATTCAATAATGAACTCATAATTTAATGTATATCGGGCGACATATCTTTAAAATACTGAGATGACGATATATATATATATATATCTTTCAAAAATTTAATGGTGCACAATGATTAACCGGTGACATCTTATTAATTATTTTTCATTACTTATTTCATAAAAAGAGACACACAAAAATAGGAGAGAGAGAATAAAATTCATGATCCACAAAAAATAATAAGAATATCTTCGTTTAGGATTTGTCTATCATATTTGTAATAATCTATTTTTTTTAGAAAGTGGATCATAGGGAGTAACTAATAAGATACCACTAGATATTTAGTAAAGCACCATAAAATTTATTGCGGAACATTATTGTGGTCCATAATGTTTTGAATCAAAAGGCACAATGATCTTTCCTTGAGAATTTTTTTATATAATTAGTGACAGACATGCGAATTAAAGAACACATATACTATATATTATATTAGCATAGTCAAACAATCTTGGTTAACCTAAAAGGCTAATTCTGGTTTTGCATGTTAATTAGATGGCTCTACGCCGTAGATCAAAACAACTTTTTTAACATACAAAAATAAATTTATGCATTGCTAATATTTTTCTGCGAAACAAGAAAAATATTAATCATTAAATTAAAATATGATGCATAATTTTAATAAAATGGAATGAGGATCACATGCACTAAGAAATATTGAAAAGATATCTTAATACTAACTAAGGACTAATTCATGAAGTTAAGAATCAATCTGAGTCAACCCGCTAAACCTGCAACCCAAGTTATAAACCCGACTCAATTTGATAAGTTTGTTTTCCTGATTTTTTTATATTTAATTATATAATAATTAAAATCAGTAATTACAGTACAACAATCAAATAAAATTAAGAAAATAAATACGATGGGTTGTAAAAAAGAACGATTGTTAAAAAAAAATCAAAATCAAAATCAAATAAACTTTAATAAAAAAATAACTAAAAAATCCTCAGTTGTTCTAAAAACTTGAAATAAATTATATATATATGGAATTATTTAATTTTTAGGAAATTAAACACAAGTTTTTGGAAACTATTTTTAAAAAAGGCTTGGCACGCGGGCCTAATTGGTCAACGTGCTTAGTCTATAGATAAGAAAAAGGTCATGCACGTGGGCTTACAAGGCCAAGCCCGTGCGCCTGGCAATTTTCCTTTTTTATATATTTTTTTTCTTATAAAAATATCAGACATTGTGTCATTCATTAGTTAAAATTAACCACCGCAATAGGCTAGAAAGTTGGGCTACAGACTTCTAGGTATGAAAAAAAATCCCTTTTCATCAATTTTTCTCAATTGAAAATATCTAAAACAAAACTCCTTGAAGATTTTAATAAACTTGTTTATGATTTTAAATTAGCATTTAATTGGTTAAAAACAAAAATCAGCACAGATCCAAAAGAAATTACGAGTCATTATCAACTTTATTTGGCAAGATAAAGGAATAAAATAACTAAAAGGAACTTTCCTAATCAAATAGAATCCTTTGACACAAATAATGATTGGTTTTGTCGTTAAAAAAATAGGCATTCATCAACTTTCTTTCTCCTTCACTGTTTTTTTGGTAATTCTTGTTCTTCTCTCCGACTGAGGGCTAAAATGCAAGCAAAATAAAGTCTGAGACCAAACCATTTAATTGCCAAACTAGAGGGGTCGATTTTTATTTTTTTACAAAATCCTAAGGCAAAAAAGGCACCAACACAAAATTATTCTATTAAAAAAGGCCTCAAAGTTTTTCTATGTTTCAATTTTGGTTCCTTCATTTTTTATTTTTCTCAAAGAGTAAAATAATTTTTTTTGTGGAATCAAGCACTAGCCCAATGGTAGGATGTTTTCTTGATATCAAGATAATCATGTAAAAATAAATTGAAATAAATTATAAATTATAAATTCCAATCAACACAACAATGAAGGATCAAATTAAAAGAAAATTTGATGCCCGAAAGCAAAAAAAAAAAGTAGGATGAGAGTTTACACCATAGTTTTTTAAAAAACAACAGGCGTACTATTTTTGTTGGTTGCAATTTTGGTCCTCTCATTTTTATTCTTTTATAAATAATAAAATTGAATTCTTTCATGAAATCAAGCAGGAACTCGATGACGAGATGTTTGTTTTATATCATGATAATCACATAGAAAACACATCAAAAAATTACTAACTCTAAATTCTTATAAACATAATATTAAATGATAAAATAAAGAATAAAAAAATAATAAGAAGAAGAATAACCATTAGGGGTGATCATTTTCGGTTCGATTTTTATAAAAAAAAGTAACCAAACCAAATTTCTTTTTTTTTAAAAACCAAAACCGGTTCAAACCGACCGGTTTCAATTCGGTTTTTTAGGACAACAACCTGTTCAAACTGGTTTGACTCGGTTTTTTTCCGGGTTTTTTTGGTTTCAGGCTTATAAAATCGAAACCGAACCAAACTGGTCAGTTTTTTTAAAATTTAATCAATTTTTTTTCACAGTTTAATTTTTTTAGTTATTATTTTTTAATTTTCTCAGTGTTTTCAATTTTTTCTCACCCCCAGTAGCCGTAGCGTTTCTCTGGGCTCTTCAAGTTTTGTTTTTTATTTTTTTAATCAGTCAAATAAAGTACATTCCAAACATTGATGTTACACGGCTAGGGACCCAACTTGCTAGGCTGGGCCCTGAGACGAAGTAGGGATAGGAAACTGGGAATTGGCTGGTGTCTTAGGTATAGGGCCCACTTTAAAATAGGTCTAAATATGTGATAACGAGAAAGCAGTGGCCATATTAGCACAAGAAGAGGGGGGGAAAATGATGTTCAAGGGGGCAAAAAAAAAGAAAAAATAAGTTCGAGGGGGAAAAAAACAGAAACAAAAAAAAATTGTAAAAAGGCTGCCAAAAAGCATGGAAATGGAAATAAAAGATCAGGGCTCAGACCCCTATCCACACTCGCACTCCTTTCCCCCGTCTTGTCAACATCCCTGTCCCCTCCTTTTCTTCTCGATTTCTCTCGTAATCACTGCAAGCAAAGAAAAGAATCCCCGTTATCCAAAACGGTTAAGGAGACCTGCAACGGAACGGAAATTCAAGACCCCGAAAAAACACACGCACTACTTTCTGTCACACCAAACGTGTCATGTAGCATATTGCTATCTACTCCTTACCTGCGGATCCACTTTAGCACACATCGTAATTCGTACACCACTTATTCCACACCTTTTTTTTCCTCTCCCAAGTACTAGAAGGTGACAGGGCAATGAAAAATTCATTTAATGTAATTATACAATTTATTTAATCAATTATCTTACCCTTTTTTTTTTTTTGTTCCCCTGAATGTTTATATCTTCTCGTGAACCAATATTTATCAGGAGTTATTATAACTGTACTAATGTTGTTAGCTAAATTTTAACTAGAAAATTAAACCTGAATACATCTAAATATGCAAGCCATCTAGCCTGATTAGTCATCGATTGGTTGGTTTTTTTAAATACCCCTAAGAAAAACCACTTCCGCCAAGCTCAACACGGAATTGCATTTACATGGTAATGATTTGTACGAATTTCTCTATTCAATAGAACGCTAGTTCTAGTCTCAAGACACAGTTATGCAGATGTTTTTGCCTTTAGGTAAAGGATAGCTACTAATGATCTTCTAGGAATCTCAAGACATAATTAATTTATTGGTTCTAACAACATGATTCATTCTTATTAACCATGATGATTAATAGCTGATACTTATAAAAGATTTTTTTTGGTGGATTTGAGGACTCCTCGATGTTTAAGTAAGTATCTTTTCGAGAGAAAAAACAATAATATTTTAGGAAGTGACTTTGAAAATAAATACACATTAAAGAATGAAGATCATGACTCTGAAAATAAATATCAATTTTTAGGTTAAAACCGGACCGAGCAGGACCGTGAACACTCCTACCTACCACATATAATTTTATGAGATGATATATTCGAAAACTTGTAATGTAAAGATTTTATGTTGTTGCATTTTTTATTATAATGTGGAATGTTAATTTACTTCAAAGCACAATTTATGTTGTTGAACTTTATTTTTAACATTCAACCTTCATTTGAACACACGATTGTGAGCATGAGGTTTTTTCAGAAGACTAACAACCCTTTTTTCTTTTAGCAATCATCACTATTTGAACATAAAAATTACATAATAGTTTTTGTTACAATATCAAAATATAGATTGAATATTGTTGAGAATTACCATGGGTGAATTTTATCTCCTTTATATATATATAAGAGCATATGCTATTAAAATCATATAAGAAAAAAAATTAGTTTTAATTGATGCCAAGACAAAGAGATCGCTTGATGATTTTTATTTGTTTAAGATTTTTTTTTTCTTATAAGATTTTAAAAGGTTTGTTGAATTTTGCAATATATAATAAAAGAGCAATATTTCTTTCTCATTTTTCAAATTCTTGTTCATTAATTCTAAAATCTTAAGTCGTGCAAAGTCTCATTTTTTAAACTTAATTTATACAATCACTTGTATGAAACTAAAACAATTAACAACATATTATTGACAAAATTGAAATTCAAACTAAAACCTAGCCATAAATTTATATCGCAATTGATAGCCATATCTTCTTTCTATTTAAAGATTTGAATCCGTCTTCTCACTTTTAAAGGGAAAAAGAGGTCTAGCCCCTCTTATTTCTATAAGAGTGTTAGTGGTTCATTACTCCTAACTAACAAATTAAAAAACAAAAAGAACTTCTTATGTTACTTTACTTGTTGTTAATGATCATGTTTTTATGTTCTTTAACAACAACAAGTTAGCTCTAGTTGTATCCAAATCATCTTAGGAAGATTTTAGGTCCAAATCTTTCTTTGGAAAGAAAAAAATAGAAATAAAAAACACCAGAAGAATTATTGTTATTCATTCAAATTCACAACCACACAGTGCCTTTTAACAATTACATTTACCCACAGACTTTGGAGTTTTTTTTTAGATTAACACAGTAAAAAAAAATATACAAATAACACAGTCTAAAATATATTTAGAAAAATAACAAAGTTTAGTAAGTCGCATGTGAATTGTGAATCACATGCGACTACAATCGAATTAAAACTCAAACTCCTATTTCTCTTCCCATTTCTTTCCTTATTTCTCCCATCCCCCTTCTCTTAGCCTCTCCACCACTACCCCAAAAACACTTACCCTGCAACCATGACACCATCTTTTTGTCTCTCTCTCTCTCCCCACTATGAACACGATATAATCTCTCTCCTATCACCCGAAAAACATGTCAAACTGGACAGTGTGTGTGGATATCTATATTTGTTTTAAATTATTAATGTAGTTAATAATTTTTTAGATGTAGTTAGATTATATGCTTTAATGTTATAAAAAATATGAATTTTGTTTAAATTTAATAAAATGTTAAGTGAATTTTAATTGTGTTTAATTATAAATTGTGAATTTTAATGAATTGTGAATTGAAAAGTGTGCTGATTTTTGGATTGTAAATTGTTGGGTTTTTTTTATGGTGGGGAGTTAAGAGATTGAAAAAACAACCCAACCGATATTGTTTCAACAAGTTGCATGCGACGCATGCGACTCATAAGTTGCAGATGATGCATGTGACTTGTCAAAGTATCTTTTTTCTCTACAAATTTTCCGGAACGTGTTATTTTCTCTATTTTCTTATTGTGCTAATTTAAAAAAATACTCTAGACTTTGTGAGACGATTATAGGATTGAGTAAAGAAATAGTCTATACTAGACACGGGCTTGCACTACGCTACAAGTTTGTATTTTTTTTCTCCATAAAAAATGATGTCTAGGTGCTGCAAACATGTTTCAAAAGAATAAGAAAAACTGATGACTCGAATTATAGCCATGATCAGGTTTAATGAGTTGGTTTTATTTTAATTAGATGATAAAAAAATAAACAACAATAGTAAACATGTAGTTTTTTTTATATAAAAAAAATCATGATAACTTGGATAAAAAAACATTTGGAAGTATAAAATTAGATAAAGAAAAGAGACTACAAAATCAGCATGAGGTAGTGTGATAAACATGTAACCTTTGTAATAAGGGGTGAGCCAACCTGCAAAACTTTTGCTCTAAGTCATTAGATCAGGATAACCTGACATAATTTTTTTAAAAAGAAAACCACAAAGGGATTTTTTATATAAAAAAATAATGTTGAACGAAAAAATAAAAAATAGTTGTTGACCTGCGTTAACTTCTCAAACCCTTGACCTAAAGCATTAGATCAGAAGCATTATACATGGAAAAACCGAAAAGAAAAATATTGAAGGATCTAAAATAAAAATATTGTTAATTAAAAGAATAAGGGTGAAGATCAAAATAAAATTTAAATTAGAGGGCAATAATTTTTTTTTTGAATGGCTAAACTAAAAAGAAAACTAACTTTAACAAAAACAATAATAAATGAATGGGGACTAATTTGAAAAACAAATACATCATAAACTTAGATTGATTGATGAAATTGAAAACCAACAAAAAGTTTATAAAAAGAACAAGGAAAAAATTAAAAATCAAAAGAATAAGGACCAAATTGAAAAAATAATATATGTAAAATTAGAATTGAAGGACTGAATATAAAAGAAACAAAACTTTTACAAAAGGGCTAAGAAAAAAAAATAAAAATCAAAAGAATAAGGACCGAAGTTAAAATATCAACAACAAAGAGGACCAGCTTGTAATTAAAAGGGGAAGAAAGAGGAAAGAAGAAAAAAAAGACACATTGATGACAAACTGTGCCTCCATGACTAACATGCACCTAAAAAATGATAATCACTATGAGAAAAAAGACGTGGCGGCGCTTCCAACGACATGATATAAAGACAATGATAATCACTATAAGACACCGCATGAATCGCCTAAAAGATGTGGGCGTCTACCATGCACCAACAACTTTTTATATTATTTAATATTGATTAAAATACCATAATGCCCTCGACAAAATGATAAATAACAAAAAAACCAACCTAAAAAGACAAAAATGACCATGGACCGAAAGATTCTTTTTAAAACCTCCCCTCGTTGGTTTCTTGGAGCTCATTTATTTTTGCGTTTCAAAAGTGTTTTTTAAAAAAGATATTTTATTTTAATTTTTTTATTCAAATTAATTATTTTTTTATGTTTTCGTATCGTTTTGATATATTAAAAAATAAAAATATTATTAAAAAATAAAAATATTATTTTAATATATTTACAAGTAAAAAGCCATTTAAAAAATATCTACTTACATTCTTTCAAACTCCTCCTTAATTTAACACAGAGACTTGCTGTTTAAAATTTTCAGAACTGCCGTATCAATGTATTTTTTGGGACGCACCGTTTTGATGTGATTAGAAGTTAATTACGACCATGCACACCATGTTAAAAAGACAGCCACTATGCAATTCCATCTTTATGTTCATGTATTGTCAAATCATCAACAGGAAAAAAGAGAGTCAAAACTTGTCCTAAATTTATAATTTATAATTTAAAACTGAACAAAGACAAAAATGTCGGATAATTGCCTTTTTATAAAATAAAACAATCCCTTAAGAGTTAATCTGACTCGTTAACCACGGAATTAACCATAAAAAAGGAACACACAGCGAATCTTCATCATTCAGTGTTACTGTAAAATTGAGTAGCTCGAGGACTTGGCGACTACTAATTGTGTTGATTCATCATGAACGGAGTGGGATGCTTAGTTATGTTCTCCCATGTTCCCAAACACCACCTCTCCCTTTCAATCTTACGTCACCTTTTGACATATCCCTGCACGCTACCTCTCTGCCATTTCTTCTTCCTTTTTTTCCCTTCCCCTGTTCAAGTAAATTTCCAGTCTCCTTTACCGCATTAACTTTCAACAAAAATAGGAACAGAAACAGACAACAGTGCACGCCACGATCACGAACCCTAATTACAATGCCATGTCATCAACATGTCGATATTCAATTTGACCACCAATCGACATCGATCACTAAATGCAATTTTTCTTTTTCTTTTTCTTTTTCAAAAAAGTTTTAAATTGAAATGTCTTAATTATTTTAATGAATATTAGATGATTTTTTTTTATTAATGTAGATGTCCGGGCCAGTTTGAGAACACCTCAACTAATTCTATAGGTCCTGAAATTAACAATCATATAAAATTAATTTATTACCTAGTAAAGTGATCACTTAGCCAAGTAAAATTAAACCATTGAGAGAGAACTCTGAAGAGATTAGTCAAGGAAATTACGGAAAAAGAAGGGCTATTTACTCTTCCATCATATATGTCACTCAATGTAGATGGATTATATATGATGTAGGAGGTTTTGATTCTATTATAACTAGAATATATAATTAAATAGTCTAGTACATATATTTATGAACTAGATGAAAAGATAATGACACCAAATTAAACCAGATAGCCGGTCTTTAAAAAAACACTATAATTTTCAAGCCCCCATTAAATTAGGTTTGAAAAATGATGTTCTATCAATTTTCATTATTTTTCTATTTTTAGTTTAATTTTAGATTTTTTTTTCTCTTATTTGATTTTTTTTCATGTAAATGGCGGTTTTAAACATATATAAAGGGATTGTATTCAAAGAGAAATGTTTTTATAGAAAATAAATTCAGTAAATGTAGTTGATGGGATTTTTTTGAAAAAAATCTCTTTGTACGTACTTCGCTCCGTGTAAAATTACTTAGAACGAATTTTAATTGAATAACTTGTGAAAAGTGCAGAACATAACTAGATTACTGTTTACTGTGTAAAATTACTTTATGTCGAATTATATCAAATAACTCTACCGAGCGAAGGTGACAGCTACCTTTCCCTTTACGCAGCCTGAGATAGAATTTGGGCGTGTTTTTGACTGTTTTAATTGTAATTTTTTAAGTGTTTTTTATTTGAGAATATATTAAGATAATATTTTTTTATTTTTTAAAATTTATGTTTGATATTAACATATTGAAATCATAAAAACATTAAAAGAATTAATTTAAAATTAAAAAATAAATTAAAATTCAATTCCAAACACTTATATATATATATATGCATAGATCTCTTAATTAAGAAGAAAAGAAAAGGAGAGATAGACATTAGAAATTACCTTTGTACTGGCAGTACTTATAATATATTTATATTTACTGGGAACAGTATTCCCAGTAAAATGTTAATGGTTAAAGAAGGAGAAAATGGAAAGCATATATATGAAACTATGCAAGGCTTTCGAGTAAGACACCTCTTTTCTGCAGGCCAGGAAATTGATGACCACACTCTCCTTAACCTCTTATCTTCTCTTCTTATGATCTAAAAAACGAAAAACAATTATATTACTGTTGTTATTATATTTGAATTATTTTTTAATCTTTTATACACATATTAATCCCATATAAATACAAGCTTTTATCAACGGCTTCTTCACTTGGTTATTATAGGGTGGATCGGCTCACAAAAAGCACCGGCCATGCCATGTAGATCTTCTCTATCAACAAAAAAGAAAGCACCATCAGTGTAGACCAAGAGAGAAAGAAAGGAACAAAAAAAAGAAAAGATCAGAGAGAGTGGGAAAAATATGGAGTTTGACGAGCACGAAGACCAAGAAGAAGAAATGACGGGGATGGCGGTGATGCCACCGGGTTATGACTCAATTAGCAACTCAGTTGCTGCTCGGTCAAAAATTGGTCCTGCAGGTGGTGGAGGAGAAGGTGCTTCAACAACAACGGCAAACACAAACACAAGAAAATCTTCAATCAGATACAGAGAGTGTCAAAAAAACCATGCGGTGGGAATCGGTGGACACGCACTTGATGGTTGTGGTGAATTCATGGCCGCGGGGGATGAAGGTACTTTGGATGCACTTAAATGTGCAGCGTGTAATTGCCACCGTAATTTCCATCGCAAAGAGTCTGGTGGAGGTGGAGGTGAGGTAATATTATATCACGGCCATCACCACCAGCAACAGCCACAATTCTCTCCTTACTATCGTGCTCCACCACCGACTGGGTATCTTCATCACTTGACACCAACCCCGCAGTCAAGGCCACTAGCCTTGCCGGCTGCTTCTGGTGGGGGTGCTGCTGCTGCTGCTGGGTATAGTAGGGAAGAGGAGGATGTGTCTAATCCGAGCAGTAGCGGTGGTGGTGGAGGAGGAGGCGGTAGTAGTTCAAAGAAGAGGCATAGGACAAAGTTTACGCAGGAGCAGAAAGAAAAGATGTTGGCTTTCGCGGAGAGTCTTGGTTGGAGAATCCAGAAACACGATGAGGCTGCTGTGGAGCAGTTTTGTGCGGAGACTGGGGTGAAGCGGCATGTGCTCAAGGTCTGGATGCATAATAACAAGCACACCCTTGGTAAGAAACCCTAAAAAATTTTGGAACATAAAAGACCAGCATTTGTTATCATGGTCATCTCCTTCTTCCAGGAACTGGTGATTAGCTACTTACTTATTGGTGTCATGGAGATACTGAGAAGTAGTCATCACTAGTGCAATTTGGAAAGGGAATATTGGAAAAGTTGTGATGTCAATTTAACTAGGGTTCTTAGCTAGTGGCAATTTTTTATTTTCTTTTGTTTTGTTTTAGTTTCTTCTCTCCTTTTAGTTTCATCACGACTGTTATTCTGAATACGTTGTTGATGATGGGCCATTGCTCAAATCGCAGCATCTTCTAACTGTACGTAGTTTCTTTCTTTAATTTAAGCCTATTTGAAACCTAGCTAGTCATTTGTTTAATTTAAATGGTTACCTGTTTTCCTTGAATCTCAATTACGAAATCGAAAATAATTACTCGACCTGAGAAAATCCTTGGAAAACAACCACAATATCATATCCTTGAATTATATATATATATATATATATATATATATCAACTCAGTTGTCTAATTCATGAAAGATGAGTGCATAAACAAAGCCAAAAACTGATGGGTTTGTAAGTTAGCTAGTATCATGTGGCGATGATCGAAGAGAATCCCGAATTGAATCAAGACGTGTTTGGCATGCAAAGCTGCAATTTCTTGTGGCCTTTCACAACTGTCATCTTCTCCTTAATCAATTCCCTCCCTCTCTCGTAGTGATTTGCGTTTGCACTCAACACACTTCGAGTTGATATACCATGAACAGAGCTCAAACCACTGAAAAAGGGCTGTGGACAACCGTGCTCACAACAGTGGTGGATCCCTAGCTAATAGTGAGGGTTGTTGTGAATCGAATGTCATAGCACTCGATCTCTACTCCATTTTTCGTGCGAAAACTCGGATCATTTCTTCATGTACCATCTTCATACGTACCTAATCCTCCATTAATTGCTTTCTCACTTTCTCTTGCCTACAGTTTTTACCAACTTCAATTTTTTTTTTTTTTATATATATATAACAAAATAATAATCTTCGTTTAACTTAGGTGATCCCGAGCCATCTTTTAATCAATTCTTTCGTGTTTAATCAATTCTTTCATGCTTCTTCCGCTTCCTCTATATTTTTTTTCCTCGAAGTACTTGGGAAATTAAAGCAAGGCAATTAAAGTTGGAAAGTGGTTGCTTATTAACACAGCAGTACTATATCACAGTCTTTTCCAGTCATTTTTGCAGACCTTGTGATTGCCATTTACTCATGCACATGGAAGGAAGACCCAAAATACCTTTTAAAAGTAGGCTTTAATTTCTTTAATTTTAATCATAGATTTCACTTTAATTTTTTTTCTTGGTATGAAGGGTGTAGCCTACATATATATACACTTAAAATGGATCAGTTTCAGTCGACAAATTCCCCAAGCTTAATTGGGAGGTCGCCCCATGATTTTGCTTTATACACACACACACACACACACACACTAATCATTTGATCATCGTTTTCCCCATAAGTCCTCCCATGCATCACAATTGGAGACAAGAATTGATTTATCTTAAGAATACTAAATAACTGCTTTGATAATTGAGAGAGGCTGCCTATTTTTCTCTAAAAAGAAAAGCAATGCATAAAGAAGCTAAACAAATGTGTAGGTGAAGTGAGAAGTGGAAAGTGGAAACTCGGGCATATTATACATATAGACAAGTAGATGTTGGAGAAAGGCAAGTAATGAATAGAGAGGGTGCTAAGGCATTTGAAGCTGTCGGAAAAACGATCTCAAGTTCGGTCTCATGTTATGTTGCTTGCTTTTTATTCTGTTCCGTCGAGGGACATGTGGGCTCTGTCGTCCAAAAAAGAGAACGGAACAATAATAAATGGGGACTGACATTACAGCTAATGTATGTGGTTGTATCTAACTTCTAACCACAGAAGACGACCGAAGCTCTTTTCATTGGATTACAACATCTCTGAACCTCATTAAACTCATCTTCTGCCATCCACACACACACACACACACAGTCACACACACATATATATATGCTAACAGTAACAACTAACAACAGCTCTTTTTCTATCCAAAAGGAATTGATTATTTTACTAAGTTTGTACACTGGGTTTCAGTTCTCTTAACTAGGAAACTTGAGGTAATTATATGTAAGCACGTTAATGTTAAAAATCATCACACCGATGGATAAAAAACAAAATTCTTGCTCCTTATTTTTAGGGTTTGATGAGCTGTTCTGCATGAAGTGTTTCATTTCGATTGATTGCCAAGGAACAAAAGACACGCACGCACACAGTTATTTGGAATAAGGAAAGGAGAAAAAAGAGTCGATTATACAGCACGTCTGGTGCGCAGCAAGTGAATTTCATAGCCTAAGTGCTTTACGTAGTCGTCATATATACTAGAATGTTTTTCAGATACAAAACGTGAATTATTTGCCTCTACCAGCTCCCAAGATTTTTAAGGACATCGGTGGATGCGATTTTACTTCAGTACATTATTTATTGACGAAGCAAAATGCCAGAAACTTATATGGGTGTAGGGCATGGTTGGATAAAAGTGAAATCCCATTGTTGCAAGTCAGGGCTATTTTTGGATGCTAAGGACTAAAGATACATCGCAATCAGCTCTTTCTTTTATACGGGCTGACAGGTTAAGATGCCTCCTCCGTGACCACCAACATCGCTTGTTCCATGAAAATTCAATTTAGTTTTTCCAATCCCTTCAAGTACCACATAAGCGACAACAGCAGAAGGAAAAGTAGGGAAAATAAACGATTAATATTTGGAGATTACTAGTTAGCTGGCTAGTTTTCATCAAAATTAATCAATCACCAGGCCTCTTGTAATATTCAGCGGGGATGACATGATGAGCTCGAATATTTGACAGTACAAAAGGCGAATCTCTAAAATCAAAATGGGGTGCCCACTATCATTGAATCGTAATTATACTCGTGAATGAGTGTTCTTTATTACCAAAAAATAAAGAAAGAAGAAGAAGAAACACCAACAGAAGAACAAGAAAACTAAGTAAGATAATTATAGAGTTCACAATGATCATGAAAGGCTCTGTGTTCTGATCCCAAAAGAAATGACCAATCGTTTACACATGCATTTAATTCCCTTTGGCTTAAAAACAGTGTTTGAGATTCCAACTGTTATTTTTTCATGTACTTTTTTATAGAAAATATATTAAAATAATATTTTTATTTTTTAAAATTTATTTTTAATATTAGCATATCAAAACGATTCAAAAGCATAAAAAAATTATTTTGATGTACGAATTTGATGTCCTCTGAAGTAATTTAACGTTAGTATATGTTAATTTCAATTGCAAGACTTAAATAACCAGTCACTATGTAATAAATCCAATATTTGAAGAGCAAATTTGGAAGAAATAATTAATGAGGGACTTTATTGAATTTTAGAAAAGAGACTTAATTACAAGAAACAAGGACTCAATTAAAAAAGAAAAATATTTCTTGACGGTTTCAAGGTTGTCCAGGACTCTTAAACTAATTAAGCTTAATTTATTATCAATACTAACTCCCTCAATAATGTTTCACTTTATACAAAAATTGGAAATTCAAAAATTGAATCTAAACAACAATTTGAATTTGAACTGATTTGGAAAATTGTAAATAGATTTGAGCTAATTTGAATTTGTTATTTCTTTGACGACTAGGACACTACCATTTTTATCCTCACTGGGACATGTGTTGCCTCCTTAGCTCAAGAGATCCAAGCCCTCCATTTTTTCCTTCAATAATCTTAGTCATTGCTTCTTTGGCAATCTCCCAGACACCTTGTCTAAAACACACAGAAAAAAAAATTTATCATAACAAAATCAGATCATTACAAATTGGAATTATTTATCTTTGGGCATGTAGTATGGGAATTAAAAAACAACTAAAATAAATGGGTTGGTTTCATTGTTCATATAAACAATGAAACAATTCAATTTTTTTTTCAATTTTTTTTTCAATCAAACACTTCTGTAGCCCAAATAGAAGAAATTAGCTTGAAATTATGGTTAAAATATAAAACTAAAAGATAAGATAAGGAACTAAAATATGAAGAAATTAAGCAACGATCTATTTTTCAATCAGTGAGTAAGAGAGATGAGAGAGAAACTCACTTGAAAACAATAAGGAGAGTGAAAGTCGTTGGTTTGGCCAATTTTTAGCGATGAAACTCATCGTTCTTGGTATTAAAGGGTTTTATTTAATGAGAAGAGTTCGATTATTATGAGTTTTGTCTATAAATACGCCTAAAAAAAGAGACCGGGTTCCATTTTGATTTGGTTGGTTTTCATTTTTTTTATGTGATTTTAGGGTATTTTGGGGTTGTTAGATGGTTTAAGGTTGTTTATTTTGTGTTTATAAATAAAAATAGGTTGAAAAAAAAATTTCAACCTAAAAAACCCACCACTGAATTTTTAACCACCACAATGGTGGATGAATTTCGATCAATCGTCTGCTATTGTTTTTTTTTAATAGGAACAGATGACATGTTATCCACTTTTTTAAAAAAAAAAAATAAACAAGGCTCACTCATGTTAAGCCTACCTCAGGCTTGTGTACCTGAGTTTTTTTTTAAAAAAGGCTTAGGCACGCTGGCCATTCAAGTTTGTGTGCATAAGCTTCTTTTTATTGCTCAATGTTGGGTTTTTTTTGAATTTTTTTTATTTTATCCTTTAATATTTAGTTGATTTTGAATGGGTTTTCATATTTTTTTTATCATGTTATAAAATAGAAAAAAATTTGAATCAGTGGAGTCCATGACCCGAGTCACCAGTTTAATAGTTAACGCAGGTTAACCTGGGCTGTTGCTTTTTTTTTTTTTTATTATTATTATTATTATTATTTTGCCTTTTAATCTGTTAAGTTGACAAGGTCACATTAAAACAACTTCCCCCCAATTTAATTTGAAACTTGTAGGGGTTGTTTAAGAAAAAAAATTGAATTTTTTTAATATTAAATGCAGTACAAGGAGATCATTATTTTCATATTATACTAAGATAAATTGTGATTTGTTATTTGTAAAGTTATTCTTTACTAAGTCTTGAGTAATGAATTTGAGTAATGAATTGAATGGATTAACTCGGTTGTTTCATATAAATTTAAAATAACGTTGTTTAAAAAGAATATGTTACCGTTAAAAAATAAAAACTGTATATCAGTGGATGCACATTTTATTAGCTGTTTCGCTGTTTCGCGGGTAGTTTTTTTTCTGAGGGCAGAAGGCCAAAAATTATCCCCTTCATAATTCTGGCGATAATTGAATGTCCTCAAGTAGCTTTCTGACCGCTACACAGCAACCTGCTCTTCGGTTTCATCAGTCTTGTTTACTATAAAATATTCAGCTTGACTGCTTTTGTTTTAAGAGGTCTGGTTCATATTTTCTTAAATTAATCACGGGATTTCTTAAGCGGTCTTAGACGTTTCTGAATTATTATTTTTTTCAATATGTACTAAAAAATATATAAAAATCGGCAATGCAACAAAAGCAGAAATGATGTTTTGTGAGGTTCAAACAATGGGCCATGCTATTGATGAATTTCAAGTCTATCTGCCATTAGTCGTGTTAGGTTATCCTCTTTTCAGGTTGCCAGTTGGGACTCAGACGGAAAGCTGTCCTGGGCACTGACCGAATTCAGGATGGGTTGTCAATCCAGGACCCTACATGGGATTCCGACGTATTTCTAGGCCTGCTAGTGCTTATCAGGTTATCGCATTACCATATTTGCTTGGTAAGGCTGGGCCTAACCATACTCTAGGCCAGGCTTGGTTTACTCTGTCGTAAATCTTAGTCGAAGTGTAGTCGAGCATTAGAAATCCGTCTTCTTGGATGCGTGCAAAAAGTCACTTCACATCAAACCGACACAATCCTCTCATCCCAACGGAGAATTTACGCAGAAAGGTAGAAATATGCTGTAGGAGCTATTCATAATGATCCTAAGTGCAGGGGGAGAAGGTACGGAAATAAGGAGTTCAGAAAAAAAAGAAAAGGAAGAGGAAATCATCTTTAACTCAAGACAATCAATTGACTAATTGTACGACAAAAAAATGTATGGAATCACGAAGCTTGTTTCTCATAGATTTAACTATTAATCTGACAACACGCATCATATCACAACTAAAAATAACAATCAATGTTTGGATGACAGAGGAATACCACATCGATTTCACAAGCGCACGCAACATGATGTATATGTTTCCCATTGTATTCCAGATTCTGCACAACTATCAATTTTTATCTACAAATTGCAGCGTAATGTTCTTCTTGGGGACATGATGGAAATTCCAGGCCTAATTGCATCGTAAGGAGTGGTGCTGCAATGCTCAATACACATCATGGAGCGGGGTGCTCCAATGCTTGTTGAAGACTTTGAACAGCATTATCATAGTATACAAAACCCATGAACCAAAATTCATGGTTGTCAGCAGATATAATCTGGATATATTTTTCAGCTGAATTGACTTTGCTTGTGGATGGATTGACAGCCTTCAGCTGATGTAATGGAATAACAACCTGCGTACATACACAGAAAAGAATGATATAGATAAGAAACTTGACGAGATTAGAACTAGATTTTATTCCAAAAGCAAGAGGACCAGACCTAGGTATGCATGTTAGCCTACATTAGGATATAATCAGTAACAAGCAAAGAGCCAGTAAATTCCAATTACATCAGATCCTATTTCCACATTTATAAAATCCTCTGCTTGTTTAACTGGAGGAGAAACCAGTGCTCTAATACCGTTGTTTAAATGAAAAGGCAGCAGCATTGATAAAAATCACTTGATTTGTTAATCCCCTCAAGGTCAACAAGCAAAATTGCAACAACAATGCATGTGCACCAAATCCCCGGGTCCAAAGCAAAAGGGGACTTGGAACTGCAAGTTACATGTTGCTATGGTTTATTTTCAGCAACATAAGTTTTCCTGGATAGAAGGGAGGGTTTTTCTCTCAAAAAAGTTATTTTTTATGCCATAGATAACATATGTAGACATGACGGTGCACGTACAAATAAAAAAAATGCAATGCAAAGGGTAAAACTTGAGCAAAGTCTTTTAGTATGAAAGATTCCATGGATAATTATGAAACATCAAGATTCTAAGTTAAAGATTTTGCTCCACCCTTTGATAGCTGTAGATAGCCATGTCATAGTCAATCACTATTGATTCATCAATGAATGTAGCAACAGAACAATATTTGGAAAAATAACTACGATCATCAGCATTGATCTTGGAGACAATGGAGCATTGTCAGAGTTGTCTACCAGGAAACTTAGCAAAGCATGACCATTAAGAAAACTGCTTGAGGTTTCTTAGATCCTCAGAGTGACATGGTATCTTGGATTGATAATTAACAAACAAGATGCAAGGCAAGGGCGGATAAGTCCTCAAAAGTATCAACTAATGGTTGTACTATAAACAGACTACAGAAAAGATCCCCCATAATAACACACTACACATTGGTCTTTGAGAAATATTTGAATGACAACAAGAGAATACTTTATATAACATGTTAATAACCATGACCTCTGCAGGATGAAACCACCCAGCATAGACTGCGAGCCAGCATGGAGGATTCGTTAACTTGTGACTAGTAAATACTCAAACCTCTATAAAAAAAAAAAAAAAATCTTAATGCAATGCTATCAACTAAAAGATTTGTTAGCTTGAAAGGTCGTGAGTAAATGCATAAATTGTCAAAGGTTTCATGCATATGCTTCTCACTTGAATCAAGGATTTTCATATTGTAAACTGGATTCTCAAGGCATTTTCTTATTCTTCCTAGCAAATAAATCAAATCTGTATATTAAACCAATACTATAATTCTTGCAGTCATTGGAGATGCAAAATTCATGGTGATGACCCAAAATGAGAAAAACAGTTTTCCCAGTGTGTAAAGGATTGTAAAATATCCATTGCCAGAAGACTGGTCACGCATGGTTGGCTCCTATAGCATGGATATATAAACTATGTTGCCAAAATAATGAAAAGCACAATGCGCATACCTTATAATAGCTCCACTGAGATTGCTCACCAACTTTGTAAGACAAAGGATTGTCACTGCAGAACGCAAGCTTTGCTGTTGACAAATATAGAACTCCCATAACTGGACCGGCAGAAGTGGATAGGTAGCATGCAAATGTCTTCACAAGTTTCTCCTCGGGAACAGTCTCGAAAGTTTGTTGAAAAATCTTCTCATAACCACCTTCTGCAAGAACTTTGGTTCCCTGAGCAATTCTCCCCACAGCAGCATCAGCAAAACTAGGGCCTGTCTTCACTGGTCAAAAATCATTTTTAAATGAGAAAAGTTCACTGAGAAGATGGCTAAACATGAAATTTAGTCAATCAAGTGTAGACAATTAAGCTGAAAAGGTCTGATAAAGATGCTTGAAGCCAACAATATTGTAACGAAAAACCATCTTTTCAAAAACATCAAGTTGCAACAAAACATCAAAAGGCAATAGAACCACAATTAATAGTCAGGAGAGGATAAAGGGGGCGGGGAATTTAACCCAACATCTTAACAAAAAAGAGAGAGAGCATGACTAGAGTTCTACATTAATCATGCAAGGAAAAGAATGCATATCCATCATAAATAGTTCATCAAATACAGAAGCGGGCCATATAACATTATTATCATTTCAGTCTCCCAAAAGGTAATAGTTGCCCAACAAATCAAATAGCATCGGCATTTACCCTAGCACAAACATAGAAAAAAAAAAAAAACAGCATACAGTGTTGCCACATGTTGCCAGCAAGATCCTCAGCCTTCTTCGTTGCCTCTGCCGCCTTCTTTCCCCATTTCCCTAACACATCCTTCACCGCCTCCACTGTATCTGCTCAGAGAAGATCCGAAACGCCAATTAATTGATTAATTTTTTTAAAAAAAACAATAAATTAAATAGTAATTGAAGCAAATTACTCTTGGAGGAAGAAGGAGCAACGGGACCAGGAGACACGTAGGGATTGGACTCAGCCGGCATGGTAGTGGCAGCGGTTCCGGCGATAGGAGATGGGCCAGGAGGTTTAGACTGTGTTGTTGATCCCGTGGATAGGTTGGCCCAATTCTCAGGAGAAGGTGCGACGTCTTTAGGGTCTAGCTTTGGGTAGGGAGCGTAATCAGAGGTATGAGAATTGCTGTTCTTGTACTTGTCCTCGACCTCCGCGAGCTTTTGAGGTTCTAAATCTGACGGTGATTGAGGTTTCCTGGTTTGATCGACCTCTTCGTTGCTTTGATTCATTTTTATTTTTATTCTGTTGTTTGGACTTTGGATCTGTTTAACAGAAAGACGAGAGAGAAATAAGATTAGGAGCCGGAAGAATAATGTAAAAAAGAGTTTGTAGCGTAGACGTATGAAGCGAGGGGAGGGGAACCTGGGTCGACGGTTAAATTTTTTAGATTCGGATATATTTTGGTTTTGTTTGGTACTGTATTTCAATTATATTTTTTAAAAATTTTAATTTTTTAATTTTAAATTATTTTAATATTAAAAATAAATTTTAAAATAAAAAATATATATTATTTTAATATATTTCTAAATAAAAAATACTTTTAAAAAAAATATTTACTAAAAAAAAAAAAAAGAAGATATTTTTAGTGGTAAATGGAGTTTCTGTATAGGCTTCCTATTTTGATTATGATTTTCTCCGGGTTGAAGGAAGGAATCTATGGACCCGATGTGTTTAATGCGATTACTAGAAGGTAATTGAAAGAGAAGTCCGGATATTGAATGGGCTTTTATCAAACCCAACGACATGTTTTATTTATCCACTAATATTAGCCTCTCTTTTCTGACTAAATAATCGGCCCATAATCTTTCATGGAAGAAGTTTCTTTTCTTTTATTGAATTTTGTTTCCAAAGGCCTAGTAGTGTTTCGGCCGTGGGTGGGTTCACTTTTGCTTGATCGTGTGTTCTCCGGGCATCACTACCCACTCGTATAACAACGTCACCACCACGATATACACTTTTAAACCTGGCTGCTGGCTTCCATTTTGGATCTTCTGTTGGCTTAAGTGGATTTTGTTATGAAAAATAGAGGCTTCGACTATGGAAGACAGAGAGTACATGAAGTTTTATATATAGCCTCTTATTAGAAATCAGTCTGATAATGGAGTTCCTGAGGAGACAATGTTTGATATTGGAAACAAATGAACAAGAAAAATTTATTTGCGTGTGATTATATTTAAAAATCCAATACATTCAGGATTCAGGTTTTTGAGTGTTTAGATAGTGAGTAATTATACGTTCATGTTATTATTCTCTTCTCCAGAGTAAAATAAATTGAAAAATAGTAGTAGAAGACGTAACACCTGCAAAATAGTTCTATTTTGTAGGGTTTAGGGATCCTCCAATGATAAAATCAATGATTTTTAGTAAGGAATTGCAATAAATAAGAAAATATGCTTTAAATTCTAAGAACAAGAATTTTTGCTCTTGTTTTTTTTATGATAAATGTTCTGAAAATACAAATACGAATACTTAGAGAATAGAAATAGTAAAACATTTACCTGGATAGTTTAGGGGTATATATACCCCTTGAACATAAATATAGATAATGAGGGATGAATATCTCTTACACAACAGTAATAAGAGATATATATCTCTTACACAATATTAATGTTGATGGAAATATGGTAGACACTTGAAAGACTTTTATACACTTATGGACATAAAGAGATGATTATTCTTGACTTTTAACATTTCATATTAAAAGTCATAATAAACAAACAAGGTCTTGTGACCTGACAAATACTTAAAAGTATATTTTTATTAAGGTTTTATATCATTATATTGCACTTAAAATATAATTAAATTACTTAATTTAAGCATGATTTATAATAACAATCTGATAATATAAGTATCTTTAATTTATAGTAAATACTTGGTTTTTAATGTAGGTTTGTAAAACATGCATATCTCACAATTTAAATGAATAATTGATGAGTTTAATTATTGAAATTGAGGTTTATGTGAAGAGATAAAGAGAGGGTTAGGCTTAGAGAAGAAATCCTAGTTGGGCTATTTCTATTTAAATAGAAACATCATTCTATTTTTAGGTTATAAATGGAGTTATCAACTTTATATTCAGGTGTGGTTTATCTTGATAGAAAGCTAGAATGTAACCCTAAAATATTCATGAAGAGCCCAATACTCAATAATATTGTTTTCCTGTTCAATTCTTAGCAACAAAAAAGAAGTTTGAGCTTGTCGTGCAACCTAGACATTGTTCAGTGTTCAACCCATATCTGGAGTTCTAGAAGTCCATATAAGCTCATTCTTTTTTTTTTTGTTGGAAAGATGATATAAATACCTACAACTTTCATATAGATCATTTGTTCAAATTATGATGTTATCAAAAACATTTTGTCTAGCCACCAAATTAATTAGCCATCATATCAATAGTTTTAAATTCTAGCCCATAAAAAGAGGTATTTTTCATTCATTTAGACATCTTGGTTTTCAGATCAAGTTTCATGCTCTTGTTTTTTTTTTTTTTTTTTCATTTTTGTAATATTCAAGTTTTATTTCATGTCATATTATCATTAATCTCTTATTTATGCTTATCATTTTCTTTATTATACTTAGTTAATTTATATCATATTTATGTTCTTATCTAATTTATTTATGTTTTTCTTTTAATTATGTTTAGTTAAGTTTATTTTTTTCAACGTGAAAAGGTTACACTAATAATATAAAAATAAGTTTAGTACAAACTTAACATGGGCTTTAATGTTTAAATTTAAGAAAGTTTGATATTAACATGTGTTATAAATGTTATTTTGATCAATATTAATACCCTTCTTCTTAAGTGGTGAGTCTTGGTTCGTGGTGTACAATCCTTGACACAACAAATACTTGATTCTTTCATAACCTACCACATGAAGAACTGACACTTGTGCTATGAAAGGATCTTGATTTGTTATTGACACAAGTTAGCATCATAAATACTTGATAACATTTACAAGTATTGACATTGCTCAAATAAAGTAATTAAAAATAGTTAATATGATCATGTTGATAACTTAAAATGAGTTATTAATGATATATTATCTGATTGGAACCTTGTTTTGTGAGGTTTCCAGTTGAGTAATAGAAAGAGTTTGAACTATACCTATTTAAAATGTCATTAGTGGATCCTCTAATCTTATCAATTGTTTTTATCTATGTTAAATCTTTACATCAATATCACATATTTTAGATATATTTAACTTTGTTTCTTTTATTATTTGTGATTCTGTATCCTTAACCTTCCTGTAGATCGATTCTGGTCTTGTCGGGTTATTTATTACTTTGAAATTCTTACGCTTGGAAAAATATATTAATTATTTGATCATATCACGACCTACCATGGGGCTTATACATGTATTTGGTCTCAGCACGTGACTGAACCCAAGGATATTCGATCTGGCAGCTCGTCAAACCCACATGTACCATACTCATATGTGTTTGGGCTCAACATGTAACCGAATCTAAAGATGTTGGATCTAATAGCTCTCAAACTCACATGTACTTGGGCTTAGCGTGTAGCAAAACCTAAGAATATTGGATCTTTCAACTCATCATACTCATATGTAATTGGGCTCAGCATGTAACTGAACCCCAAGATATTAGGTCCGGAAACTCCCTATACTCATATGTACTTGCCTAGGTACATGTGGATGTGGCGAGCTGCGAGATCCAACGTCATTCGGTTCAGCCACGTGTTGAGTCCAAACACATGTAGGTCTCGCAAAACTTTTTTTAATGTAAAAAATAAATGTTAAATGACAGGAAACCCACTGGCGTTGTCATTAAACCCAGTCTAGTGGGGTCAAACTTGAAAAATCTTGACTTGATTCTTTGCTTAGCTGAGGTTTCAAATAAAATTATATGAGAAGTGTCTTAAAATGACTAAGTTGACTTGACATGTTTAAAGATAAAAAAATCAAAATAAAAAATACAAATGAAGAAAAAGGTCTAGGCAACATAGATAGTAAAAACATAGTTTTACTTTAAAAAAAAAACTCAATACAATATTTTTTTTTAAACATTGAGACGAAGATATATTAGATTAACAAGTCAACCTGTTAAACTTGTGATCTAAGTTATGAACTCCAATAAATTAAACAATATATTTTTTTAATTTAATTACATGATAACAAAATATAAAGAGCAATCTAAAATTAATCAAATATTAAATAATAAAATTGAAAAAGAAAACACCAATAAACAAATTCATTAAAAAATCAATTTAAAAGATGAAATTGAAATAAAAAAGTTAGGCCAAGTGTACAAGCTTGGATGAATCAATATGTTTGGGCCATTAAAAAATCCTTGGTGTTTGGGTTTGAGGCAAGCCCATGCGCTTGAATATTTTTTTTTTTTAAATCATTTTCCTTTTATTTTATTTAAAAAAAACAAAACAAATGACGTGTCGCCTTATAGGTGCCAACTTATAATTTAGGCACCACTATAGTGACTAAAATAAAATGAGATTGGGTTGGGAATTTATTTTTCAATTCATTTTCACTCAAAAACACCTATTAAATATCATAAAAACCCTTATAAACCACCTAATAACCTCAAAATATCTCAAAATTACCCAGAAAAAATACCAATCAAATGAAAAAAACTCTAAATCAAGTCCGGTCTATATTTTTCAGTAAGATAAAGGTTCAAAATCATCATCATTAAACTCTTATTGTAAAATAGAACTTGTCAACCCTAAGAACGATAAGTTTCTTCTCTTAAGTATGGTTCAATCGGTAACTTTTTCTTTCTCAGTTATTTTTCAGTGAATTTTTCTCCTTTTTTTAACACATGATTTAGAAAATAAACAAAATTAGAATTTAAAACCAAAATAAAAATTATAGTGAATTTAAGATTGACTGTATATTTTCTCTATGTTTTTACATTTTACATTTTTATTTTTTAGTTTTGTATTTTTATAATAATTTAAAACCTATTTTCATGTAATCAGATTATAAAAGAATTTAAATGAAAAAAAGTTTAAAAATAGAAAGAAAAAAAAGTACATGATGTAAAATACTATTTTCAGATTGGTTATTCACTAACTCTTTTAGTGTATAGTTGAAGTTAATTATTGTAGCTGATGTCGTTTCTTCACTGGCCAAGACCGTTTCACGAGAATACACTGCACAAGTATATGATGTAAATATTATTTTCGATTTTTGATGTAAATATGACTATAATAAAAATCCACCAAAATCCGGTGTTTTTAAGTCCCGTATTCCGACCCGTTGTTAGCAATTCCACTACCAAGAAAGAAAAAAAAACAAGTTATGCTTACCCGTTTTATTCAGTATTCTATTAGCAGTTATTTTTTTTAAAATATATTAAAATAATATTTTTATTTTTTCAAATTTATTTTTGATATTAATGTATTAAAATAATTTAAAAATAAAAAATAATTTTAAATAAAATAAAATAAAATTTTAACAAACAACGGAGAAACAGGTTCTACGTACCAAAATGAAAACTTTAACAGGCACGTGTAAGAGTGAGATATGCATGAGTACAAAGATATAAAGGTTGATTAAGAGCGTGATTTCACGTGAATAGTTTCCGCGTGGACAAGACATAAATCTGACAGTGCCACATCGGTTGTGTCAGCCTTTGTTCAAAGGAGCTCGTCCTGAAGCTTGAGTAACTACCTTCTGGGTACTTCTTTTGATTGGGCCGTGCACTATACTCTCCTCCAGTAACGCGTAGAGTTGAAGCTATTGCTTAGAAGTACAATGGATCCTTACAAAAATATCCTTCTATTTTTGTTCATTTGAAAAGAAAGTGTCATATTTCTGTTATTTACCACTCCCACCCGTTGACTAGACAGACCTTTTTTTTCGTGAAAACCGCTCCTGATATTTCCCTAATCATCGATTCACGCTTTCTTCATTTTCATAAATATTCACTTTAGCCAGGCTATTCTCCGTCCATCCTTGAATGGGGTCAAATATAATAATTCAAATATAATAATTCAAATGAGGTCAAAATCCAAATATTACACATTCAATTATCTCTATATTTTTCATATTCATTTTCCATTACGGATAATTGGATGTGACTAAACCTCAGTCATCAAATAAATATACAAAATTTATATATATATATTATTGTTTAAAACATGAATACTACTTCTTCTTTTTATTTATCAAAATAGATATAGATTCTATTTTTATTAATAAGATAAAGAAGTTAATTATGAGAATTAATTCCATCATCTTTCTTTCTTAGGAGGGTGACAGTAAAATTTGAATAGACCTCATTGTTAATGAGGAGGAGTCTCGGTATAACTGTGATTGTTTTTTTAAATAAATTTTAAAAATTAAATAAAAAATAAAATAAAATAAAATAAAATTTTAATAAATTTTCATTTAAACCGCATTTCTAACCCAACCGGGAGCAATATCTATTCGTTAATTTATCACAAACACAGTCGCCATAAAAATAAAAATTCAAGAAAATAAAGAGCCATCCGCAAAGAAATAAAAAATAAAGGGTCATTTCACAAAACCAAGAAAAACTTTGTAGATGCTCCATTTCAACAAAACCAAAAGAAAAAGAAAAACTAAGAAATGAGTGAGTAGAGAAGGATGAGTAATTAAAAGACAAAAAAAATAAAAAGCTTTTGTTAAAAAAGGGGGAGGGGAGGGGAGAAAGAGAAGAAAACCCCCAAATAATGGAGGAGAAATGTGGAGAGCCATTGGATATTGCAGATGAGAGAGAGAGAGAGAGAGAGTAAGAAGGCAGCATGGAGAATCCCAATGCTACTCAGTCTAGTAGACACCACAGCCTACTACTCTTCACACCCTTCTTGTCACCAATTATACTCTAAATAATCAAATTCCTTTACTTCCTTGCATCCTCCCCACAATCTCTCTTCACTCATCTCTCTCTCTCTCTCTCTCTCTCTCTGCCCATAACCCCAGACTCAACTTCTCTCGTGTGATAAAAAAAATAACTCAAAACTTTCCCCAATCGAAAACCTTAAGAAAGAAAAAAAAATCGTACTGTTTTTTTCCTCTGAAATTTATATGATCACCAACAAAAAGCCTAGATCATCAGACACTGACTCTAATTATATGAGAGACGATCGAACTGACATGTCAGAAGACGACGACCGATCTCCGCCGTCGGATTCAATCGCCAACGACTCTTGCCCAACACGGACCTGCACTCCTGGGTCTGGGTCGGGTTCGTCTTCCATCCCCGAATACTCAGCTCCATACCCGGACCAAGTCCTCGAAAACGTCTTAGAAAACGTTCTCTGGTTCTTAACCTCACGTAAGGACCGAAACGCTGCGTCATTGGTTTGTAGGTTATGGTACCGGGTCGAGGCTATGACCCGATCCGATTTGTTTATCGGTAACTGCTACGCGGTGTCTCCAGAACGCGCTACGTCGCGGTTTACCCGAATCCGTTCGGTGACGCTAAAAGGAAAGCCAAGGTTTGCTGATTTTAACCTGATGCCGCCTAATTGGGGAGCCCACTTCGCGCCTTGGGTCTCTGCTATGGCAAAGGCTTACCCTTGGTTAGAGAAGATTCATTTGAAGAGGATGTCAGTGACGGATGATGATCTGGCTTTGCTTGCGGAGTCATTTTCGGGGTTCAAAGAGCTCGCACTTGTTTGCTGTGATGGGTTTGGTACTAGTGGACTGGCTGTTGTGGCTAGTAAGTGCAGGTACGTTGTTTTTTCACCTTCATAGATCTGATTGCATTGTCAGTTAATCTTTCTAGGTATTTGGTTTGTTTGATTAGCGGTTGGTTGTTAAAGTTTGAAACTTTGTTTTGATTCATGTTTATGGAATGAATGTTTAGATCTTTGTGGAGCTAGAAGCTGTTTCAAGATTTGGTCTTTTGCTGGGTTGGGATTTGTTTGTCTGTTTAATTAAATGGATTTTTGTAGCAATATCTGAATCTAAGCAATGCTGTGATATTGGGGAATTAATTTAGTGATTACGGATATAGCTTTTTGATCTATAAACTTTTGGAACTTTTGCTGGCTGTGATATTGTTGGTGATTTTTATTTTATCTTTTCTGTTTGTTGGTCTAAATGATGCTTTTTTGGGCGGTGGGGATATAAAAGAGTGGAACTGAAATTATTGAAATTTCTGATGAGAAAGTTGTTGTCTGGTGGACTTATAGTATGTTGTGTACTGCTCTGTTTGTGTACAGGCAACTCAAAGTGCTTGATCTGATTGAATCAGAAGTATCGGATGATGAAGTGGATTGGATTTTGTGTTTTCCAGATACCGAAACATGTCTTGAATCCCTGATTTTAGATTGTGTAGAATGTCCCATTGATTTTGATGCACTGGAGAGGCTGGTGACTAGGTCCCCATCACTTAAGAAACTTAGGCTAAACAGGTTCGTTTCAATTGGGCAACTATACCGTTTAATGGTTCGAGCACCGCAGCTCACACATCTTGGGACAGGCTCATTTAGCCAATCGGAGGATGTGGCTCAAGGTGAACTGGAACTAGATTATGGCTCTGCGTTTGCTGCTTGCAAATCATTAGTTTGCCTATCTGGATTCAGGGAAATCATTCCAGATTATTTGCCTGCAATATACCCCGTCTGCGCCAATCTCACTTCACTGAACTTTAGTTATGCAAATATCAGCGCAGAACAGCTCAAACCAATTATAAGCAATTGCCACAAGCTTCAGACTTTCTGGGTATGTGTTTTGTTGGGTCCCTTTTTTAAACAGAAACTGCCATGAAATGTGTGTTCTGAGAATGTTTTTGGTTTTCATTGTCCAGGTTCTTGATTCAATATGCGATGAAGGACTTCAGGCTGTGGCTACAACTTGCAAGGAACTACGTGAGCTTCGGGTTTTCCCTTTTGAAGCTAGGGAGGACATCGAGGGCCCTGTTTCTGAAGTGGGCCTCCAAGCGATTTCAGAGGGTTGCAGGAAGCTCCAATCTATTTTGTATTTTTGCCCGCGGATGACAAATGCTGCTGTTATAGCTATGTCAAAGAACTGCCCAGACCTTGTGGCCTTCCGTCTCTGCATAATGGGACTCCACCAGCCTGATCATGTCACTGGAGAACCTATGGATGAAGGGTTTGGAGCCATTGTCATGAATTGCAAGAAGCTCACTCGACTTGCAGTATCTGGTTTATTGACTGATAGAGCTTTTGCTTACATTGGAAAATATGGGAAGATTGTAAGGACATTATCGGTTGCTTTTGCTGGTGATAGTGACATGGGGTTGAAGTATGTGCTTGAGGGCTGTCCCAAATTACAGAAGCTTGAGATTAGAGACAGTCCATTCGGGGATGCAGCTCTACTTTCTGGTCTGCACCACTATTACAATATGAGATTCCTTTGGATGTCCGCTTGCAAGTTGTCCCATCAGGGATGCCAACAGATTGCTCAAGCATTGCCTCACCTGGTGGTGGAAGTGATTAAGCATGAAGATAATGTGGACATGGATGAGTATGTTGATACATTGTACATGTATCGGTCTCTTGCAGGGAGAAGACATGATGTGCCACGATTTGTTTCCATCTTGTAAGGCATTTGTACTAGAAGAAGTTGCATCAGCTGTTCTGATGGTGGCTGTGGGCATTTTTTTGCTCGAAATTAGATTTGACGGGTACCTTTTTCATAGCCCGTAAGAAAGTCATGGTGATCCTTGCTAGAGAAAGTTGAGTGAAACTTCAGTCCTTGGGCGGTGTTGTTGCAAATGGCATTCAAGCCAGCCTGATATTTTCAAGAGGGCAGACATATCTGGGAGGGGTGGGGGGGGATGGATATATCTGCTGCAAGGTACTGGACCACCATTGGATCTTGTTGTATTGGTATGCTTCTAATTTTTTTTTCTTTTTTGCTTTTCATATTCATTTGATCATAAATGAGAAGGCTCCCAGAGGAAAGGGATGGGTGTTGAGGTGCATAAAATATTCAATGGAAAGAATCGTCGTTTTATCCTCTTTGTATGAAGAAATCAAGATGGGTTGGAGATTTGGAAAAATTAAGGATCTTTTCTTCCGTTGAGTGCCACCAGTGAAGGAGAATCAGAAAAGGCAAAACCAATGAGCAAGCAATCGCAGTTGAAAGAAGTTAGTATCTTAATTTGATTCAAATGGTAGCTTAGTCGTAAGGTGTAGCTGGTGAAAACTAAATGCCCAGACTTGATTCCTCTCTCTCTCTCTCTCTCTCTCTCTCTCTCAACGTTTGTTTTTTTCAGATGTGTTGTTGTAGCACATGACTGTTGAATTTATTAATTTTATTGTTAGCCAATGTGAGATGGGTAATAAATGCCAAATATGCAGCATGTGCATGGACCATACACATCTTTAGTGGGAATGTGTCAATACCCTCTCTCTCTCTCTCTCTCTCTCATTTATTTCCCTGAATGTGGAATAATCAATTGACAGAGAGGCCACTATTTAATTATGTATGGAAAGTGTTGTACAAGTACATGTTGCAGCCCCCCTTGCCCACCGTGTGGGGCTCCACTGGGTGAGAATCCCAATCCTCAAGGTTATGGACGGGTCTGATCATTTCTCATTTCTCGTTTCTCATGTTCCTCCGTGAGAGTTGTTGTAACTTGTGTTGCAAATGCGAACTAGGTTGTTCACAAGAGAATCTGGTGGTTTGATCTATTAGCGGTTGAGAATTACTACAGGTCTCTTTGGTGTCCTGTGACTTGCATCACGGCGGCGCTTCTCTCCATGGCTGGAGGTGGGACCGATAATCTGATGATCTGTCACAGCCAAGTCCTCTCCTGCACTCTCGTTATCAGGAGAGAAATCCATCTGCCTGCCATCTTTGTTGGTGTTCTCTCTGGCAAGATGGTAAAAGCAAGCTTAATTATCATCGAAGTGGAATCTGACTGTGCATTTGAAAAAGCAATGGGAAGCATGGCATAGCGCATAGCTAGGCCAGGTCTATCTATTCCAAGTTGACCAAACCCTTGTTTGTTTTTCTTCATCTTCCACCACGCTAAAAACAAGTGACAGCCAAACCATGTATGTGTATAAATCACCGTCCGTAAAAAGAAAACCATTTGAGTTAGACCTACTAGGGTCAAGGATAAGAAGATGTACGTGTTCGAGGGTTCGACAAAAACATAAAAGCATGTCGAGTTTTTTGGTACTTGCCCCTTGGCTTATCCATTTTGCTTTTCTCGGATCTCATGGTGGGATTGAACAATCCCACGGATGACCAGAGCCAAACAATGGTGGCCTCTGCTTTTTGATTATATCCTTGCTTACAGTCTTGCCTTTATTTCTTCTTTTTGAGCACTGCTTCCTTGTCCCCATGTAGAAAGGAAGAGATCTGACGATGACCACACACAAGGACTACTGGGATTGGCATCACTCGAATTCTTAGCCTTGGATATGTGGTAGTGTCATCTCTTGATTAAACCGTCTTACCTAATGAACATATCCCATCTATCTATCTATCTATCTATCTATCATTTGATAGAGAGACTTTCATTTAATTGAATGGTCATGATATCAACCCAACCCATTTAGGGTTTCGCCCACGCCGTGCACTGTTCGCTAAGCAGATGCATCGTCATGATATGTTGCCATGACAGAGTTTAGGCTTCGCTGCCCTGATTGGTGGATGCCCATCTCAAAGATTTGCCCCACCACAGATCAATCAATATTGTGGGCCACGTGTACGGTATGGGAGGTGGGATACCTTAATAACTTTACACATTAAAAGACAATAAGAAGCTATAATCATGCATTTAATAATAATATCATTGTTGTTAAGAAATAATGGAGAGTCAGAGAGAGGGGCTAACGTACATAATAGCAACAAACTACAACAAAACTAAATAAATATTGGCATCTGGCAGGTGATAAGTGATCCGGTGGGTGGTGTGGGCGTGGAAAAAGTCGGTGAAGCCAAAAAAGAGTTTGGTTTTTCATTATTTTTGTCTGTTAAGCACATTCATAGCTGAGCTAAGCACGAGGTCAACCACTAAAGTATATGCTCCCTTGTGCTGCTCCACTTAATTTAAATCTCTTCTCATCTCCGTTGTTTAATTTGTACAAACGCGCATAAACTACTGGTACTGGCAGTATTATATCTTTTCTTACACGCATTGCACCCTTTTCCGAGCACTATTTCCAGGATCGATCTTGCTTTTCCCAGTGAACCCCATCATACATGTTTTTATTATTTGCAAATCTGATGCTCATATTCCTAGCATGCAGATTGCTCGGTGCTGATAAAGTGAAGCTGCACTGCTGATGTGACAAGAAATTTACTAGGATTCATTTTGATTTAAACAAATATTGAATGCTTCGCGATTCTTTCTCTCCTTTTGTTTTTGGATTCAGTGTAGAGAGGAGAGGAAAGATTTGGCTCCAACTCGAGACCCCAACAAGTATAAAATACTCCCAAACAATTGGGTTCCCTGCCACTCAACTAGTCGATGCCTGCAGGTATATAATTATAGCATAGAATGCTAGCTGATGCCTTGAGCATTGAACATGACGCTGATGGTAATTAGGACTCTTGCGTTCATGTATTTCCTTGATCTATGGAGTTTTCCAAGAGAGGGCAATAATATCGCAGCCACCCGGAGTAGAAAAGAAAATTATATGTAACTAATCCTTTTGAAAATTGGGGGCATACCAAATTATCAATCATATGCAAACAAAAGCACATTTTGACACGAACCTAATTCCTTTGACTTGGCTTGAATTATCAAGGTTAAATACATGCAATAAGATTAAGATTAAGATACAACACCTCAAATGTCAAAGCCTCAAGATAAGATTTGTTGAGTGTTGATATTTAAAGCAAAATGTTCTTATTTGTTGTACAAATGAAGATGTTGTTTTCTTTCTCTTCCGCACGCACAAAATTAAAATATTTTTTTATTTTTTAAAATTTATTTTGAATATTAACATGTCAAAACAATAAAAAATACTAAAAAAATAAAATTTAAAACAATTATTTAAAAAAAACAACTTCAACAAACACTTCCTAACACCAAAACTATATGAAATGTAATTTTTATTATTTTGATTGTTATTTATTTAATTTGTTTTTAATCTCTTTTTATTGCTTTTTTTTTCAATTTTGATCCTCAACATTTAGTTTCATTTAATTATTATATCAAATTTGATCTTGATTATTTTTATTGTTATTTTCTTTATCCTTTTCTTAATTGATTTGTTTCCAGTTTCATCCCTCATCATTTTATTTCATTTTATTTTTATATCAAATTTAGTTCTTATTCTTTTCATTGCTATTTGTTTGGTTGAGAATTTTGCTTTGTAATTTTTTGGGTTTGTCTTCTATAGGGTTAGTTCTGACCTCAAGACTTGAGTTATGAATTTTGAAGACTATCCCGAGTTAACTTCAGTTCTTTTTTTAAAAAAAATATTTTGTTATTTCATCATGTAATATTAGGTTGGTTATGGACTAGGCTTCATGATTTTTTTTTACTTTCTTTTATATGGGATTTTCTCAATCTTATGTCCTAGATCGTGGGTTTGGTGG